>Ga0123328_1005346_pt1 | contig 10108 bp, 19 predicted proteins | sample BioC12SIPDNA_2_FD_89702 | JGI IMG/M metagenome (GOLD analysis project Ga0123328, IMG submission 89702) | Anaerobic biogas reactor microbial communites from Washington, USA - Biogas_R1_A C12 SIP DNA | ecosystem: Engineered > Bioreactor > Anaerobic > Unclassified | place: Washington, USA...
CGGACGGTGGCCTCGCTGTCGTCGGCACGCTGGTAGAGCTCACCACCGCAACGATCGCACACGTCCACCGTCTTGGGAGGATTGAAGCTGACGTGGAACGGCGCCTGGCAGGTGCGGCAAATCCGGCGCCCAGTGAGGCGAGCCACGAGAGCCTCCTCGTCAACCAAAATGGCGACCACCTTGCCCACGCTGCGGCCTATGCCCCCCAGAGCGGCGTCCAAGGCCTCAGCCTGCGGGATGGTGCGGGGGAATCCATCGAGGAGAAAGCCCTTGGCCGTATCCGGTTGCTGCAACCGGTCCTTGACAATGCCAATGACCACCGAGTCCGGAACCAAATCGCCCGCTTCCATATAGCGCTTGGCTTCCATGCCCATGGGTGTCTGATTCTTGACGGCGTCACGAAGCATATCCCCTGTGGAAATATGAGGGACACCATAGTCCGACACGACGTTCGCCGCTTGCGTGCCCTTGCCCGCTCCGGGAGGGCCCAGCATGATCAGATCAAACTGCCCCATGTCACTCCTTTCATGACGTTTCAGCGGTCTATGCGACCACTGCCGATCGCTACTTGAGGAATCCCTCGTAGTGGCGCATCAGCAACTGTGCTTCCATCTGTTTCATGGTGTCCAGCGCCACACCCACCACGATGAGAATCGATGTCCCTCCGAAGTAGAAGGGGACGTTCAACCCCATGATGAGCGCCTGCGGCAGCAACGCGATGGCAGCCAGGAAAAGGGCGCCGGGAAGCGTGATGCGCGTCAGCACTCTATCGAGGTACTGCGCCGTCGGACGTCCGGGACGGATACCGGGAATGAAGCCGCCGTACTTCTTGAGATTGTCCGCCTGGTCAAGTGGGTTGAACTGGACCGCCGTGTAGAAGTACGTGAAGAACACGATGAGCAATACTTCGGCCGCCAGATACCACCACGACGACGGCCCGATGGCGTTGGCCAGGCTCTGCGCCCACGCCCACGGAGTCATCTGCGCCAGGGTGACGGGCAGGATCAGGACGGAGGAGGCAAAGATGACCGGGATAACGCCTGCCATATTGACGCGCAGCGGCAGGTAGGTACTCTGGCCGCCATACACTCGGCGCCCCACCACACGCTTGGCGTATTGGACCGGTATGCGGCGCTGGCCCTCCTGGATGTAGACGATCGCGGCAATAACCAGCAAGGCGATCACGGCCATGAGAACCAGTAGAGGGGATTCATGGTGGTGAACATCTTGTAGAGGCCACTGGGCAGCCGAGAGACAATGCTGGCGAAAATGATGAGCGAGATCCCATTGCCTATTCCGCGCTGAGTGATGAGCTCACCCAGCCACATGATGAGCACGGTTCCCACAGTCAGCGTCAACACCACAAGCGTACCGTTGAACCAGGTCAGTTGCGATTCGCCGCCGAACGCACCCTCACTCTTGAACAGGAACAGGAAGAAGATGGCTTGGATGAACCCCAGTGCCGCCGTGAAGTAGCGGGTGTACTGGTTGATCTTCTTCTGCCCGGCTTCTCCCTCCTTGGCCAGCGCCGCCAGCGAGGGGACAACCACGGTCAAGAGCGTCATGATGATTGACGCCGTCACGTAGGGCATGATACCCAGCGCGAACACGGCGACCCGCTCCAGGGCGCCTCCAACGAACAGGTTGAGAAAACCAAACGCCCCACCACCGGAGGTCAGGCCGGAGATGGCCTCGAGGTCGATGCCCGGCACCGGGATGAAGCAGCCCAACCGGTAGATACCGATGATGAGCGCGGTGAACAGCAGCCGCTTTCTCAGATCGGGTAGCTTCCACGCGTTGAACAGCGATTGGAGCATGGTGTTCATGCTAGATGACCTCGGCCGTTCCGCCCGCCGCCTCGATCTTGGCCTTGGCTGCCGCGCTGAATCCGTGGGCCCTGATGGTCAAAGGCCTATCCAGGTCGCCGTCGGCCAGGATCTTGACCCGCTCGTCCAGCCCTTTGATAAGCCCTCTCTCCAGCAACGCCTCCGGGGAGACGGTCTCGCCAGATGCGAAGACTGCCAGCCGCGAGAGGTTGATAGGAATCATGTAGGTGCGGAAAGGGCCGATAGGCATAGAGGTTTTGGCCGTAGGCCCGCGCCCCTTAGGAATCCTCATGTGCAGGGGCATCTGCCCGCCCTCATACCGGGCCGACACGCGGCCGCCGGAACGAGAGTTGGCACCCTTCTCGCCTTTGCCCGCCGACTTGGCCAGACCGGAACCCTCTCCCCGGCCCACCCGCTTTCGCGGGCGCGTGGCACCTGGGTCCGGCCTCAGGTTGTGTTGAAAAATCTCAGCCATGCTCTATGCCTCGCTCTTCGGTTCGACTTCGCTCACCTCGAGCATGTAGGAAATCTTGTTGACCATCCCGCGGATGACCGGATTGTCGTCCTGGTAGACGGTCTGGCCCATGCGGGTGATACCCAGCGCCCGCAGCGTGCCCTTGTGATCCTGCTTGCGGTTGATGTTGCTCTTGACCTGTGTGATCTTCAACATACTTGTCACGCCCCTGCTACCACGTCCGCCGGCGCGGCCTCAGCCCGGCGCTCCATGCCCAGCACTTCGCGCACGGTCTTGCTGCGAATGGCGGCGATATCCTCCGGGCGCCGCAGCGAGCGGAGCCCCTGCTCCGCGGCCCGCACCAGGTTGATGGGGTTCGTGGTGCCCAGGCACTTGGTCAGCACATCGCGGATGCCGCCCAACTCCAGGATGGCCCTCACTCCACCACCAGCAATGACACCAGTACCGGGGGAGGCCGGACGGAGCAGCACGCGCCCCGCGCCATAGCGCCCCAAGATCTCATGAGTGATGGTGCTGCCGTGTTTGGGGACTACGAACAGGTTCTTCTTGGCGTCCTCGATGGCCTTCTGAATGGCCAGCGGGACCTCCTTGGCCTTGCCGTAGCCAACGCCGACGATGCTTTCGCCATCGCCCACGGCCACCAAGGCCGTGAAGGAAAAGCGCCGGCCGCCCTTGACCACTTTCGCCACGCGGTTGATATCGATCACGCTCTCCTGCAGATTGCCGAGAGCCTCTGCCTTTATTTGTGCCACAGTCCTGCCCCTCGCTCTCAGAATTCCAGGCCGCCGCGGCGCGCGCCCTCGGCGAGGGCCTTCACCCGGCCGTGGTACAGGTAGGGCCCGCGATCGAAGACCGCTCTCGCCACCCCAACTTCTTTTGCCCGCTGGGCGATCAGCTCTCCCACGCGATCCGCCTGGTCCTTCTTGGGACCGCCGGCCTCAACGCGCCCGCCGGCCGAGGCCAGGACGCGGCCGGAGGTGTCGTCGATGAGCTGGGCATAGATGAAGCGATTGGAGCGAAAGACGCTCAACCGCGGCCGCTCCGTCGTACCCTGCACCTTGCCTCGCACCCGCAGGGCGCGCCGATCGCGGGCGTGCTGCTTGTTTTCCAGGATGCTCATGTTGTATCTACCCCTCGCTATGCCCGCTTGCCGACCTTGCGGCGGACGACCTCGTTGGCGTAGCGGATACCCTTGCCCTTGTAGGGCTCGGGCGCGCGGATGGCCCGGATGTCGGCAGCCACCTGGCCAACTTGCTCCTTGCTGATGCCCTTCACCAGGATGGTGGTGGGAGCAGGGACCTCGAAGCTGATGCTCTCCGGGGGTGTGACGACCACCGGATGCGAATAGCCTACGATGATCTCCAGGTCCGACCCCTTCATCCCGGCGCGGTACCCGACGCCCACGATATCCAACCGCTTCTCAAAGCCTGTCGACACACCCGTTACCAAGTTGTAGACGAGGGTCCGGGTGAGACCGTGCAGCGAGCGATGCGTGGCGCTGTCCGTGGGCCTTGTGACCGTAAGGACGTTGTCTGCCAACTCAATGGACATCTCTGGGCTCAGTTCGCGCGTGAGCAGCCCTTTGGGGCCCTTCACGGTCACCTTCGAACCCTCGATGGTCACATCGACCCCGGCAGGGACTGGTATGGGTGCTCTTCCAATTCTTGACATAAGGTCACCAGATAAAACAGACGACTTCGCCGCCGACGCCCTGACGCCCGGCCTCGCGTGCCGTCATCATCCCCCGCGAGGTGGACATGATGGCTACGCCCAGACCGCCCAGGACCTTGGGCAGCTTGTCGCTCTTTGCATAGATTCGCCGGCCCGGCTTACTCACGCGCTTGAGTTGGCTGATGACGCGCTTGCGATCTTCCGTGTACTTCAAGTCGACCACGAGCGTATCAAAGGAATCGCCCTTCACCAGCGCGTACTCGCTGATGTAGCCCTCGCCCTTCAGAATGCGGGCCACTTCCACTTTCATCTGTGACGCCGGCATCTCCGCCCGCGGGTGGAGCGCCTTGTTGGCGTTCCGAATGCGGGTCAGCATGTCGGCGATCGGATCAGTCTGCGACATGATGCCCCCTTACCAACTGGCCTTGGTCATACCGGGGACCACACCTTGATGCGCAAGCTCGCGAAGGCAGATGCGGCATAGTCCGAACTTCCGGAAGTAGCCGCGGGGCCGTCCGCAACGCATGCAGCGATGGTAAGCCCGGGTACTGAACTTCGCAGGGCGCTTGGCTTTGGCAACCAAGGATTTCTTTGCCATCTATCCCGCCTCTCCCTGTCAGCTCTGGCGGAAGGGCATGCCGAGCTTCTTGAGAAGCGCACGCCCTTCCTCGTCGGTTTTGGCTGTGGTGGTTATGCAGACGTCCAGTCCTCGAACCCGGTCGACTTTGTCGAAATCGATCTCCGGGAAGATGGTCTGCTCACGAATGCCGAAGTTGTAGTTTCCCTGGCCATCGAAACTGGTAGCAGGGATCCCTCTGAAGTCCCGGATACGCGGCAAGGCGATGCTGCTGAGCCGGTCGAGCATCTCGTACATGCGCTCGCCGCGTAGCGTCACCCGCAGGCCCACGGGCATACCCGTGCGGATCTTGAAGCTGGCCACCGATTTGCGCGCACGCCGCACCTGCGGCTTCTGACCACTGATCTGGCCGAGTTGCCCCGAAGCCTCCTCCAAGACTTTGGCGTCCTGGGCAGCTTCGCCCACGCCCATATTGAGAGTCACCTTCGTGACCTTGGGGACCTGCATGATGTTGGCGTAGCTGAACTCACTCATGAGCTCAGGCACAACCTGATTCAGATACTTTTCTTTTAGTCTCGCCGTCGCCATGCCTAACCCTTATCCACCTGTACCTTGCACACCTTGCAGTAGCGGGCCTTGACCTCACCCTCCACGCGCAGGCCGACCCGCGCCGGCTTCCCGCAACTGGGGCACACGAGCTTCACCGTGGAGATGTCGAGGCTGCCTTCCCGCTCAATCACGCCGCCCTGAGGATTCTTCTTGGTGGGGCGGACGTGCCGCTTGATGAAGTTCACTCTCTCCACCACCACACGGCCGTCGGCGGCGAGCACCCGCAACACCTTGCCGCGCTTGCCCTGCTCTTTGCCTTGGACAACCTCAACCGTATCGCCCTTGCGAATCTTATAGTGAACCCTCTCCGCCCGCGCCATCACAGGACCTCCGGCGCCAAGGACACGATCTTCGTGAAGTTCTTCTCTCGCAACTCACGAGCAACCGGCCCGAAGATACGCGTGCCGCGCGGGTTCATCTGCCGGTCAATGAGCACAGCGGCGTTCTCGTCAAAGCCGATGTACGTGCCGTCCCCCCGGCGGAAGGGCTTCTTGACCCTGACCACCACCGCCTGTACCACGTCGCCCTTTTTCACAGCCGCACCGGGGGTGGCTTCCTTCACCGCCCCCACAATGATGTCTCCCACCGACGCGTAGCGGCGCCGGGAGCCACCCTTGGCACGGATGCAGAGAAGCTCGCGCGCGCCGGTGTTGTCGGCCACCTTGAGTCTCGTCTCCTGCTGAATCATCGCTATCCCGTCCCTCAATGGGAGCCGGCCCGTTCAGTCGCCTCCGCGACTACTTGGCCCGCTCCACGATCTCCACGAGGCGCCAGAACTTGTCCTTGGACAACGGCCGGCACTCACGAACCAACACGGTATCGCCCACGTGGGCCGAATTCTGCTCGTCGTGAGCCTTGAGCCGGCTGGTGGTCCGCACGATCTTCTTGTAGCGTGCGTGGGGCTTGGCGCTGGTCACTTCGATCACGATGGTCTTGTCCATCTTGTCGGAGACCACGGTCCCCTGGCGCTCACGCTGCTTGGTTTGACGTTCTTCCGACATCTAGCGCTCCTTGCCCTTCATCCTGGCGCTCTGGACCGTCATGATCCGCGCGATGTCACGACGGACCTGGTTCAGCCGAGAGGTGTTGTCCAGCTGTCCCGTGGCGTGCTGGAAGCGCAGGTTGAAGAGCTCCTCGCGCGACTGCTTGAGCTTCTGCTCCAGTTCCTGATCGGCGAGCTCGAAGAGATCTTTACCCTTCAACGCCGGCCTCCTCCCTCACCACAAACTTGCACTTGATGGGAAGCTTGTGCGCGGCAAGGCGAATTGCCTCTTTCGCCAGGTCCTGCGGCACGCCGGCCAGCTCGAACATGACCCGACCGGGCTTGACCACCGCCACCCACTGGTCCGGAGAGCCCTTACCCGAGCCCATGCGGGTCTCGGCCGGCTTCTTGCTGATGGGCTTGTGCGGAAAGATGTTGATCCATACCTTCCCACCACGCTTGATCTTCCGGGTGATGGCGATACGAGCCGCTTCGATCTGGCGATTGGTGATCCAGCCGCAGTCCAGCGCCTGCAGGCCATACTCGCCGAACTGGACCGTGCTTTGGCCCTTCGACTTACCGCTCATACGGCCGCGCTGTTCCTTGCGGTGCTTGACTCGCTTGGGCGTTAACATTGTTTACCTCGTTCTCCTACCGGTTGGGCAATGCCCACACTCAGGCCCCAGCCCGACGACCGTCATCAGTAATACCGAGCTGCGGCGCCTTCTTGCCGCCCTGCTCGAAGCCCTCGGGCATGATCTCGCCCTTGTTGATCCAAACCTTGACGCCGATCTTGCCGAAGGTGGTCATGGCTTCCGAGAACCCGTAGCCGATATCCGCGCGAAGCGTGTGCAGCGGCACACGCCCTTCGCTGTATCCCTCGGTGCGCGCCATTTCGGCGCCGCCCAGCCGGCCGCCGGACTTGACCTTGATGCCGGCCGCACCCGAGCGCATGGCTGAGGTGATGGCCCGTTTCATGGCCCGCCGGAAGCTCACCCGGTTGGAGAGTTGCTCAGCGATGGACTGAGCCACCAAGTTGGCGTCCAGTTCCGGGCGCTTGATCTCAGTGATGTTGATCTGGACATTCTTGCCTGTCATGCCGTGGATCTCACGGCGCAACGCGTCCACCTCAGACCCGGATTTCCCGATCACGATGCCGGGCCGAGCCGTGTAGATGTCCACCACGATCTTGTTGGTGTCCTTGCGAATGATGATATCGGACAGGCCGGCGTGCCCCATGCGCCGTCGGATATACGCACGGATGGCCAGATCCTCTTCCAACAGGGACGCGTAGTTGCGCTCGCTGTACCAGTGAGCCTTCCAAGTATGGATAATCCCCAAGCGCATGCCGCCGGGGTGCACTTTCTGGCCCACGGCCTACGACACCTTCCTTTCATCGACACAAACGGTGATGTGGCTGGTCCGCTTGCGAATGCGGCTGGCACGCCCCATGGCACGGGGCCGGAACCGCTTGAGCGTAGGGCCCTCGTCCACGTAGGCCTTGGCCACATACAGGTCGTCGGCCGAGAGGCTGTTGTTGTTCTCGGCATTCGCGATGGCCGAGGCCAGAACCTTGCCCACCACGGGTGCGGCACCACGCGGCGTGAGCGAAAGAATGGCCTTGGCATCCCGCACTGAGCGCCCGCGGATAAGATCGACAATCAAGCGGGCTTTGCGCGGCGCGACGCGGATGTACTTGGCGGTTGCAGATACCATTCCGGCTACCTCCTCCGCCTTTTTTCCTTGCTCTCGTGACCACGGAAGGTGCGGGTGAGCGCAAACTCGCCCAGCTTGTGGCCGACCATGGACTCAGTCACGTAGATGGGCACGTGCTTGCGCCCGTCATGCACGGCGATGGTGTGGCCAACCATTTCTGGATAGATTGTGGAAGCCCGCGACCAAGTCTTGAGCATCCGCTTCTCGCCGGTCTCGTTCATGCGCTCGATGCGCTGCATCAGCTTCTCTGCAACGAACGGCGGCTTTTTGCTGGATCGTGTCACGGCTCCTCCTACCTGCCAGATCCACGACGCCTGACGATGTACTTGTCCGACGGCTTGCCCTTCTTCCGGGTCCGGTGGCCCAGGGTGGGAATACCCCAGGGCGTAACCGGGTTGCGACCAGGCGGGGTAGCACCCTCGCCACCGCCGTGCGGGTGGTCAACCGGATTCATGCAGGTACCGCGAACGGCCGGCCGGACACCCAGCCAGCGGGTACGCCCGGCTTTGCCGCCGGTCAGGTTCTCGTGATCCGCGTTCCCGATCTCTCCTACAGTGGCGCGGCAATCCAAATGGATCAGCCTCATCTCCCCGGACGGCAGGCGCAGAGTGGCGTATTTGTTCTCCTTGGCCATGATCTGTGCCGAGCAGCCCGCGGAGCGCGCGATCTGGCCGCCGCGCCCTTTGTGCATCTCGATATTGTGGACTGTTGTGCCGACCGGGATGTTGCGCATGGGCAGCGCATTGCCGATCTTGATGTCCGAGCCGGGGCCATTCTCGATGACATCCCCCACCTTGAGCTTGGCCGGCGCCAGGATGTAGCGCTTCTCGCCGTCCGCGTACACCACCAAGGCGATACGGCAGCTGCGGTTGGGGTCATATTCGATGGTGGCCACACGACCGGGGACGCCATCCTTGTCTCGCAAGAAGTCTATGATCCGATACCGGCGCTTGTGCCCTCCACCCTGATGGCGCATGGTGATGCGGCCGTACGCATTGCGACCACCCTTTCGCGTCACCGGAGCCAGCAACGACTTCTCGGGCTGGCCCGTAGTGATCTCTTCGAAGGTAGAGGTGGTCATGAACCGGCGACCGGCGGAGGTCGGTTTGTAACTCTTGATAGCCATGCCTTACTTCACTCCCGTTCTAGCTCGCCGGTCATCAGGTGGCACCGAAGAACTCGATACGATCTCCGGGGGCAAGCTCAACAACGGCTTTCTTCCAATGCCGTGTGAAGCCGCGGTGAGCGCCGCGCCTCTTGGGCTTGCGCTTCACGTTCATGGTGTTCACGCCGATAACATGCACCTTGAAGATCTCCTCCACCGCGGCCCGCACGTGGGGCTTGTCCGCGTTGAGGTGAACCTCGAACGTGTACTTGTTGTCATTGATGGCCCCGTACGACTTCTCGGAGATGATGGGGCGGATGATCACTTGGCGGGCATCCATCACTCAGCCCCTCCTTCCAGAGCGGCGAGAGCAGCTTCCGTCAGCACGGCTGTGCGCGCCCACACGTAGTCCTGCACTTCCACCACATTCAGGGGGAACACTCTTGTCCCGGGCAGATTGCGGAAGCTCAGCACAGTCTCCAGCTCATCCGGGGAGGTGATGATGAGGGTGGGGCCCTCCAATTGGGCCGCACGCAGAATGGCCGCCGCACGCTTGGTGGAAGGGGCGGTGAACTCCGCGCCCGACAGCACCTTGACGCCGCCGTTCTCCACCAGGTTGCCCAAGGCCATGCGGAAGGCTTTGGCACGCGCCTTCTTGTTGACCTTCATGCCCCAGTCCTTGGGGGAGGGAGGGAAGGCCACGCCGCCGCCACGCCAGTGGGGAAGCCGGCTGGAGCCTGCGCGCGCCCGGCCCGTGCCCTTCTGACGCCAGGGCTTGGAGCCACCACCGGAAACCATGCCGCGACTCTTCGCAGCAGCGGTTCCCTGTCGGTACGCGGCCAGTTCCGCGCGGACCACGCCGTGCAGCAGGCCGACATTGAGTTCGGACTCCACAAGCGCTTCCCGCAGTTGGTGTTCACCCACCACGGCGCCGGTTTCGTCAATTTTGGCTATGGTTGGCATGTTCTACTGACCCCTGACTACGACCAGGGAACCCTTGCTCCCCGGAACCGATCCTTTGAGCAGCAGCAAGTTCCGCTCGGTGTCCGTAGACACCACGGTAAGGCCCCGCTGAGTCGCGTGCTTGGCGCCCATCTGCCCCGGCAGCCTGGTTCCCGGATAGACCCGGGAGGGGTCGGCGGAAGCA
>Ga0123328_1005350_pt1 | contig 10099 bp, 7 predicted proteins | sample BioC12SIPDNA_2_FD_89702 | JGI IMG/M metagenome (GOLD analysis project Ga0123328, IMG submission 89702) | Anaerobic biogas reactor microbial communites from Washington, USA - Biogas_R1_A C12 SIP DNA | ecosystem: Engineered > Bioreactor > Anaerobic > Unclassified | place: Washington, USA...
ATCCATACCGTAGGATACACCGATGAGGCCATGACCCGGAGGAAGACCCTGGAGATAAGCGCCAATCTCTTCGGCAAGGAACATGACGTAACCAAGATGGCAGCCGATCTCAGCCAGTACTTCCCCCATATGACGTATGTCGTTCCCCAGGAACAGCCCCAGGACCTCGACCTGGAGCTGGTGAAGGGTTTCGATCGGTCCTGCGCCAGCTATATCTGCTGATCGCTTCTGATCAGGAACTGGAAGGGGCCGTCCCGGACCTGCGGAAGGCCCCCAGATACAGGGGCACCGAGAACAGGGCGATGGCGGCCGCGAACAGGAACCCCATCAGGGGCGAGGTCGCATCCAACAGACCGCCGAGAATGGTGGTCATGGCCGCCCCCGCCAGGTACGTGAAGGAGGCGAACAGGGACAGGGCAGAGGCCCGAATGCGATCGGGGACGAGGTCGTTGCGCCACACCATCAGCGGGGGCCATCCCAGGCCGTAGGAGAGCCCGCACAGGGCGAACAGGAAGCAGGACACCTCGAGGGACGGCCCCATCGCCAAAAGCGTGAAACCGGTGAGCAGGCCTCCGCTGGATAGGACCATCACCCGGTGGTAGCCGATCCTCGATGATGCGCGTGGGGCGAGGAACGCTCCGGTGGCGCTGCAGAGCATGAGGATGGAGAAGTAAATACCCAGCATGTCCGTGCCCAGGCCGATCGTCACCAGATAGGGTTGGTAAAGGAAAAGATAGATGGTGCCAGCTGTGTAGCGGCAGGTCTCCGCCACGGTCAGCATCTGCAGGCTGACATGATTCCTATAATATCGAAGGCACTCCCCGAGGATGGTGCGCAGAGCCACCGTTTCCATTCCGTAGTTCTCCTCCAGGCTCCTCCAGACCATGACCGCGCAGACGATGGCGATGATGGCCGCTCCCAGGAACGGCATGTTCAACGAGATCGTCACCAGAGCGGAGGCGATGATGCCGGCCACGACCCCCAGGACATAGGAGATGCTCATCATGGCGGTGAACGCCAGGCTACCCTCCGCAGCCCTGCCCTCCTTGCGCAGCCTATCGTACACCCAGGCCTCGTTGGAGCCGTTGACAAGGGCCCAGCCGATGGCCCAGAAGACCTCGGCGATCAGGAAGGCGGTGAAGTTCCTGGTGAACGCATAGATGAGCATGGACCCGGCGGTGACCGCTATTCCGGTGGCCAGTGCCCTCCTCCTCCCATAACGGTCGGCGATGTTGCCCATGGGAAGGCTCAGAAATGCGCAGAAGGCGAGGTTCACGGAATAGATGATGCTCATCTGCAGGTAGCTGAGGCCGCTCTCCTGCAGGTAGAAGATGAAGTAGGCCTGGAAAACCAGCAGCGACAGGTTCACCAGGCTCATGGCTAGGATGTACTGCCTCGATGTCCTTCCCAATGTGGCGGTGTTGAAGAAGGGCATGAGGTCACCTAGAGGTAATGATAGGGGGAAGGGGTGGGACCGCCGATAAAGGAAACGGACCCTAGCTCAGCTGGGCATCGGGGGCGGGGACCGAGAAGGCCACGTTTCCGGAGATCTTCTGGATCTTCACCTTAAGCCTCGTTCCCTTGGCTGCGCCCGGGACATAGATGATGTACTTGTCCAGCTTGGCCACGCCATCGCCCTTGCGGCCGACGTCCTCGACCATGACCTCGTACACCCCACCTTCCTTGATGCCTTCCTTCTCGGCCCCTCGGGTGGACTTCCTCACGTTGACCGGGCGGTGCGCACCGCATGCCTCGCATTCCAGGATAAGGATGCGTCCCTCCTTGTTGATGCGGGTGTCAGGCTTTCCACACTCCGAACAGAGGACGAAGGTCTCGGTGTAGTTCATGATGCGGTCGGTCACCTGGGCGGGGGTGAGCTTGGCCTTCAATACCAGCCTCTGTCCCTCGATCTGGCCAGGCGTTCCCAGCTCCCTCAAAAGGTACTGCAGCAGGTGGTCCGGCTCCCGCCGCAAAGCATCGATGATCTGAGAGAAGTTGCGGATCACGGTGATCTTTCCCTCTAGAAAGATGTCCGGCTCCGGCACCTTGAACCTCTCGTGCTTCTCTATGGTCTCGGGAAGGCTCACTTTGGCACGCTCGAGCAGTGATAGATAATCGTCATCAGGCATGGGATCCCGACATCTCAAGATGCTCCGCTGATATAAACCTAGCTATATCATGGGGACATGGCTTACACCACCTCGGGATGGGCGCCAGCTGCATCGACGCCTGCCTCGAACTGATGCTAAAGGTCGCTTGGACCATCGACCGCCAGGGGTGCAGGACCTATACGTTCAAGGACCCGGAGGTGCTGAGTTGCGGGTCTTTCCTCGAAGCCCCCTCCCGTAAAGGATGTTGAGATCGCCCCATCTATTGGCAGGCCCTACTACATCGATCTCAATGATCATCTGAGGGTCCCTCGAGGCTCAACCCAGCGTAGGAGAACACCTTCTGAGGACACGTCTCCTCGCAGCGGCGGCAGGCGGTCCCCAGGCACCGGCCCGCATCCACCAGGAACCGCCCTTCGGCGTATCTTAACGCCTTCTCCGGGCAGGCCTGCATGCACCGCAGGCAGAGATCGCATGACCAGGTACCGCTAAGGAAGACCCCGGGGTCTATCATGGTGAGTCCCTCACCCACGTCCCAGATATCCGTGAGCACTCGCCTCTCCACCGCAACCCCTTCTGCCGGAGGGGTTACTGTCCTAATCCCCAGGTTTGAGAGGTTGCGCTCGTAGGCGTCCCGGGGCATGCCCTCGGTCCAGTATGCCAGCTCCTGCACGTAGATGTCGCTGAACGTGGGGGAGGAGGCGAACATGATGTGATGCGCCAACAGCTCCTTGGTCATGGAGTTCAGGCGGTCCAGTATCTCCGGGTCCAGGGCCAGGTCTTTGGCCAGCTCCAGCGAGGTGTTCCCGATCTGCACCAGCCTCTTGGCCGAAGCTGGCACCATCCCTACGGCCTGGGCCTTCCTGGCGTCGACATAGGTGCCGCTGGCCCCGGCCATGTACATCGTCCCCAGATCACCAGGGTCCATGCCTGCCTCCTCCAACAGCGTCATATGCCCTGCCCGGATGGCACCGATCGCCTTGCCAGCCTCCAGCAGGTCCGCTGTGGTGAACTTTATGTTGCGGTCCAGGGAGATCCCTCCACCGACGATGCATGGAAGCACGATCCTCTCAGCCTCCAGCCCCGCGAACACCACCGCGATGACGCCCGTCCCGGTGATCCCCTGGGCCCTGCGGCCATGCAGCTTGAGGGTGTTACCGCGTAGGCTCAGCTTTGCTCCGGCGCAAGGTTCCAGCTCCTTGTTCAGCACCATTGTCTGCCACCCTTCGGGTATGGCGGTGAGGTCGCTGATGGCCCCGGGGGAGGCGAGCATACCCGCGGAGATCTGCTGCCCCTCGATGGCTGGCCCTGCTGCTGCGGAGCCGGTGAGCACACGGTCACCGACCTTTATGGCCATCTCCGCGTTGGTCCCGTAGTCGGTGACCATGCACATGTCGTCGTCGAGGAACCCGGACTTGATCATCATCGCGAGGGCATCGGCACCGATCTCATGGCGTATCGCCGGTGGAACCATGACCTCCACCTTGGGGTCCAGTCCCACCACGTCCCCCTGGAACGAGTGCCCCCTGCGGTCCGGCGCGACGATGCCCCGGGACTCCAGGTAATTGCGGCCGGCATATGCCAGGTCCCTGACCTCTATGCCCTCGAAGAGGGAGAGCTGTATGGGGTTACCGCAAACCGTCAGGCGCTCCCAGCGGTCCGGTACCAGGGAGCGGATCACCTGGCGGACAGCCCCCAGAAGCACCTCGTGCGCAAGGTCCGGCCCCCTCTCGATGGCGAAGTCCAGATGGTCCATGACGTTGGCCCCGGGAAGAGGATTGTGCGAGGTGATCACGGTCCGGAGGACCTTCCTTCTCTCAACGTCCAGCAGCTGTCCCCTTATGCCGCTCGTCCCTATGTCCAGCGATATTGCCTGCATCACATCCCTCCGGCGGAGACGCTCACTATCGTCTCCACATGCCTGGTCAGCCCCATCTCCAGGTAGGTGATGTCCCGCACCTCGGAGACCACCCGGTAGCGTTGGACGCGACTCCTTTCCATGTACTCCCGCAATGCCCTTGTGGCATGCTCGATAGCATACCCCACGGCCTCGTCACGGTCGGTGAACACCCTCAACCCACCGGCCACGGCCACGTGAAAGTGCGGTACCTCCCTTCCATCGATCCACCCCGGCTCGTTCCTGACGATGACCTCCTTCCGGCCATGGACCTCGGTGCAGATGGCGCCCAGGGCATTGCCCACCTCATGGTCTACGGGTATTATCACAGGGCTATCGACGTGCTCGCGTATAAGGTCCAGGAACGCCCTTACAGGCGCGCCGATCCCCACCAGGGGAACCCCGATGCGCAGTACCGTCCTGAGCATCCCGTTCCCGCGCAGCACCTTCTCTCCCTCCCCCCTCTCCAGCAGCTGCCGGTTCAGCAGGGCCTCGACGATGGTTCGGAGCAGCCGGGTGCGGATGAGATCTTCCAGCATCTCGATGAGGGCGGGAAGGGAGAGCTCGCACTCCTCGGCGAGGGCGGACATTGCCGATGCAGCCACATTGCGGTCGCCGAAGTCACTGCGCCCTGTGGCACAGAACAGGTCCGTGGGAGTGATGCCATGCACTTTCCCGGCCAGAGGGTACAGGTATGAGAGATCGCGCATATGCCAGTATGGATCGGGCGCCAGGCATAGTGGGACCACGGCCCTGTGGCCCAGTTTGGGGTGCCCGTCCTCACAGAAGATCTCGGAGTTGCCCCCGAGGGCCCGGGTGGTCATCTCCGCCGACTCCACCCGCAGGCGGGAACCCCCCACCACCCCTCCATCCTCGGAGAGCTTCAGCATGCCGCCCTGCACCAGGGCGATGTCCGTGGTAGTCCCCCCGATATCCACCACCAGAGCATCCTTGGCACCAGCCAGGAAGGCCCCGCCCAATGCGCTGGCGGCAGGCCCTGAGAGCACGGTGAAGATGGGCCTGAGAGCCGCCTCCTCCGTGGAGACCAGGGTCCCATCGCCCTTTAGGACATAGGTGACCGATCCAGGGACCTGAGTGCCCTTCCCGATAGCTTCGAGAAGGCCTGCCATTATGTGTATCAGCTCGGCGTTCTTGACCGCGATATACAACCTCTCTTCCATGCCCAGTGTGCCCACTAGGTCGCTTCCCTTGACGACCGTGGCCTTCGGGTGCTCTTCCAGGACCATCTCGGCCGCCCGCAGTTCGTTCTGAGGGTTCCTGGTGCCGAAGAACGAGGAGATGGCGAAGGACCGACTCTCCGACCCTTTCAAGGCCTTCTGGAGCGCCCCCTCGTCGAGAGGGATCTCGACCAGGCCAGTGGGTCCGACCCTCCCGTCCACCAATATGGTCTCTGCCGCGTACTCCGAGGGCCGTCGAGGACGCAGCCCGATGCCGATGGCGCAAACATCTCTCTTCGTCCCTTCCACCACGGCGTTGGTGGCCAGGGTCGTTGACAGGCAGAACCTGGATAGCATGGCCGGGGAGCGCAGCTGGAGAGCGGAGAAGCACTGCAGAACACTGCTCCTCAGGTCCTGGGGCCGAGTAGGGACCTTGGCCTTCCTTACGATCTTTCTTGACCGCAGATCGAAAAGGACGCCATCGGTGTAGGTCCCCCCAACATCTATGCCTACAGCTTCCATCGACCATACCTCAGAAAAAATTAAGAAAGGGTTTGGGTCAGTACAGGTCCTTGCGTACTTCCTTCCAGTCCTTGCCTCCGCACACCTCGGTGGCTATCTTGACGGCATCCAGGGGCGACTTCCCGTAGATGGAGTTCACGAAGGTGTCCACGTAAGCCCTGGACACGGCCGCTCCTCCGCAGGCCAGGGGTACTTTCATACCCTCCTCTTCCAAGGTCTCCGCGGTGTTCTTCAAGCCCGCTTTGGTTGTACTCATCAGCGTGGAACCGCTGATCATCTGGATCCCCTGCGCCTTGGCTGTCTCCACCACCTTAGCGGTGGGAACGTCCCGACCGAGATCGATGACATCGAACCCGTTAGCCCGGAGGATGGCGGCCACGATGTTCTTGCCGATGTCGTGGAGGTCGCCCTCTGCCACGAAGGTCGCCAGCTTACCTTTCTTGGGAATGTCCCCCAGCTGGGCTTGGCAAAGTTCTATGCCGCCCTGCATAGCGTCGTTGGACATCAGGATCTCGGGAACGAATGCCTTGCCCAGATCATACAGTTCGCACTGTGTCTGGATGCCGGGCATGAGGGCATTGGTCACCAAATCCACGGGGTCCTTGCCCTGCTGCAGGGAAGCAGCTATCAGTTCCTTCGTCCTTGCCCTCTTCCCCGCTATGACCGAATCAGCGATGGCAGCATAGGATGGGTCCTTGGGCCTGAACTTCGCTTTGACCTCATCTACCGTGGCCTGGGCCTTGGACCTTATGCCCACATCGAAACCCAGCTCGGCCAGCATACCTTCCTGGATGAGCCTCTTGTAACGTGCGGGGTCTCTTGACCTAACCTTCAGCATCTCTTCCGCCAAAATATCCATGTGCCTTACCATCAGTGACCACCTCCCAGGCTCTCCGCTTTCATGCGCCTTGCCTTGCCTGCGCCGACCTCGCGTATCATGTCCTCGATGTTGTCGTAGTCGGGGATGGGCGTCTCCTTGCACGCACGCACGTAGGCCTTGAGGTTATCCAGGGACGTCCCGTACGATACATCACACGACGAGCCTACGACGTCGACTCCCTGTTTGATGCATTCCACGGTACGGGCGTAGACCTGCTCGGGGGTCCCGTTGGGCATAAGGTCGATGACGTCCAGGCTTCCCAGGATGGACATCCTGTTCCCCAGCGCCTTGCGCACGCACCAGACGGGCACATTGTCGAAGGAGAAGCAATCGAAGTTGCTTTCTCTGATGTAGGGCAGCAGGGCCCGGGTGTTTCCGCAGATGTGCATGATCTGAGGGCAGCTGATCTCCGCGGCCATCCTCTTATGGTAGGGAAGGACGAACTCCTTGTAGGTCTCTCCCGAGATCAGATCTCCTGATGACGAGGGGTCGGCAGGGAACAAGATATGCGCGCCCCAAGCGGTCTGCAACCGTCCATACTCGATGCAGAAGTCCGTGGCCGCCGAGATGAACGCGTGGGCCTTGTCGGGGTCGGTCACGGTCATCATGACCAGGTTCTCCACTCCCGCTATGTGGCCGGCCACGGTGAACGGGGCCGTGAGGACGGGGATGATAGGCAGGTTGCCATCGTACCTCTTGCGCAATATGTCGATAGCACCGAGGACGTGGGGAATCCTTCCCGTCTCCTCCAGGTTGTCAGGCCAGGTTATGTCCTTGGGGTCCGTGTACGCCGGCCCGGTCACGGGGGGACGGTCCGGCTTGTTCCAGTCCAACTTGCACCCCAGTACCTCTGCCTCCAGGGAGATGTCGAACTGGGGCCTTGCAGCCTCGATACCGCAGACCTCGAACGGGGCGGCGGCCAGATCAGCCATCATCTTGGCGTCGAAGTGGGCCTTGGGCCAGGATGCGTTCGCATACTTCATAAGTTCGACTGTCGTCTGCGCAAGGGGATTGGCGGGTGGAACATAATCCACTCGTCCCCCCAGAACTGCAGCGAGTGCTCTACGGGTCGGTGTCATTTCACTAGCCATTTACTATCCTCCGATTCGTTTGGGCCTTTGCACGCGTCTTCCGCAATCGAGGTGCTTGGCCGATTGGTAAATGCAGTCTTCTATTATTAATTAAAACCGTGAGCCGTTTTGACACGCCTACAGCAGACTACCAGCTTTATGGTCTAAGTTCCAATGACGCCAGTCTACGGGCCACAGAGATGCAACGATTTTCGAACCAACGCCCACCTGAAAGACCTTAGAAAAAGGAAGCTCTCCTTCCCAATACCCCGCTGCCTCTTACCGCATCGTTCGAGTGGGAAAGGAAAATGGACGTCACAGCACGTGACGGTCGGCCAACCTCTGCTTGTGCTCCAGGGCTGCCTTCACCAGACCGACATGGAGCGGCGAGGGATCGTTCGGACGGGATTTGAACTCCGGGTGGAACTGCGAGGCCACGAAAAAGGGATGACCTTCCAGCTCCCCGATCTCCATCTTGACCCCGTCCTCGTAGCGTCCGGTGAACTTCCAACCCGCCGCCTCCAGCCTTTCGATGAAGTCGGGGTTCACCTCGTAGCGGTGGCGGTGCCTCTCCATGATCTCCGTCATCCCGTATAGCTTGGCAGCGCGGGAGCCCGATTGGACCAGGACCTTCTGCGCACCCAGCCTCATCGATCCGCCCATGTTGGTGACCCCCCTCTGCTCCGGCAGCAGGTCCACCACCGGGTGCTCCGTCTTCGGGTCCAGCTCGGTGGTGTGCGCGCCCTTCATTCCCAGGACGTTACGGGCGATCTCTATTGTGGCGATCTGGAAGCCAAGACACACGCCCAAGTAGGGCACCCTCTGCTCCCTGGCGTACTTGGCGGTCATTATCTTGCCATCGATGCCCCTGCTTCCGAAACCGCCGGGGATCAGGATCCCGTCGCAGCAGCACAGCTCCTTGGTTATGCCGTCCTTCTCCACCTTCTCGGAATCGAAGAAACAGCACTCGATCTTTGCCCCCAGCTCCGCTCCCGCATGGTGGAAGGCCTCCAGGTGCGAGAGGTAGCTGTCGGCGAGGTGCGTGTACTTGCCGACGATGGCGATCCGCACGGTACTCGAGGGGTAAAGGATGCGGTCAAGGAACTCCCTCCACTGGCTCAGGTCCTTCTTCGGTCGGTCTATGCCCAGTCTCCGCAGTATAAAGTCGGTGAGGCCCTGCTCCTCCAGCACTATGGGAATCTCGTAGATGGACTTGGCATCCGCTGCGGAGACCACTGCCTCCAAGGGCACATCGCAGAACAGGGAGATCTTGCGTTTAATGGAATATTCCAAGGGCTCTGTGGCCCTGGCCACGATCACGTCCGGCTGGATACCGATGGAGCGCAGCTCCTTGACGGAGTGCTGCGTGGGCTTGGTCTTTTGCTCGCCTACGGTCCCCAGCATGGGAACCAAGGTAGTGTGGACGAACAGACAGTTCTGCCCTCTCCCCATCTCGGTGTTCATCTGGCGAACCGCCTCCAGGAAGGGCATGCTCTCGATGTCACCTACCGTACCCCCAAGCTCCACGATGCACACGTCCGCGCCGGAGGCCTCTGCCACCTTCTTGATTCTGTGCTTTATCTCGTTGGTGATGTGAGGGATTATCTGCACGGTCTTGCCCAAGTAGTCTCCCGCCCTCTCCTTCTCTATGACCGAGCGGTAGACCTTGCCCGTGGTGATGTTGTGCTCGCTCCCCAGGCTGATGTCCAGGAACCTCTCGTAATTGCCTAGGTCCAGGTCCACCTCCCCGCCGTCATCGAGGACGAAGACCTCCCCGTGCTCGAACGGGTTCATGGTCCCAGCGTCGATGTTCAAGTAAGGATCGATCTTTATTCCTGTGACGTCAAGACCCCTTGCTTTCAAAAGGCGACCGATAGAGGAGGCGGTGATACCCTTCCCCAGACCAGATATGACCCCACCAGTGACGAAAATATATTTCATCGTCTCCATGGGATTGGTCAATAAAGATTGGGCGTATTTAGCACTTCCGAAAGGGGAGGCCAGGGGCCGGCACTTACCGAGAATGAGGAACGCTCCACGCCCGGCCCTGCCCGGTTCTTTGGACTACGTACATCTATCAATAGATATTATAACATACTAATCGTTTAGTTTGTTTAATGCCCCGAGGAGTGGATACGGAGAGGACAAGGATGAACATCATCCTCTCGGCTATGGACGAGTTCGGAAGAAGCGGTTATCAGGGAGCGTCCATGGATGAGATCTCCAGAAAGGCCGGCATCACCAAGGGTGCCTTGTACTGGCACTTCGAGGGCAAGCTTGACCTGTACCTTGCGGTGTTCGATCATGCCATGGAGGAGTACTCGCGATCTCTGGAGAAGGCAATGGCCTCGTCCTCTGAACCGCGAACGGTCCTGGAGGACCTGGCAACCTGCATTTTTTCCATCTATGCAGAGGATACCGCAGTATCAAGATTCTACTCCTCG
>Ga0123328_1005359_pt1 | contig 10091 bp, 6 predicted proteins | sample BioC12SIPDNA_2_FD_89702 | JGI IMG/M metagenome (GOLD analysis project Ga0123328, IMG submission 89702) | Anaerobic biogas reactor microbial communites from Washington, USA - Biogas_R1_A C12 SIP DNA | ecosystem: Engineered > Bioreactor > Anaerobic > Unclassified | place: Washington, USA...
GACGTGCGTGTTCCTTGGCTGGGCCGAAAACGCCTCCAATTCCAGTTCGGATGAACCTATCGTGCCCCATGGTGTTAAGGGCTAAACTAACGTCGACCCGCGGCCCCGTGCGACCCAAAATGTTAGGCCCAACCTGCGCTGTGGGAATCCAGGCTAGCACCAGTTTCGAGTTGCGCGCGGCGGTTTTGCCGATCTTCAAGCAGCGTCGGTACGGCAATTTCGGCAATCATCGAGCGGCCTGTTGCACGGGGTGCTCGGAGACGCCGGCTGCCAGGAAGGGCCTGCCGCCCGGCATTTTAACCGAGATCGCCGAAAAAACCCAGAAGAGTGTTCACAGCTTGCGGCGAGCGTTTGTCGCGATGCCGCTTGTCGGCCACGGGTTCTATTGATGTCTGCATTGAAAATGCTCACGGCTCACCCGCGGAAGGCTGTGAAAAGCCGGGCTTCCGTTGGTCGCCCTCGTCCATTGGCTATGCAGCCGTCAATAGCAGCCCGGTGGGGGTTCAGCTCACGCGGATTCGCTGTTCGAGTTGCTGGATGGCGTCGGAGACGGTGCGCGAGTGCTCGGGAAGATTCAGGACGGCGTCGTCGGCGATCCAGCGGTCGACCCGCTTCTGGGCGGAGACGACGGTGCTGTGGCTGCGGTGTCCGAAGTAGTGCCCGATCTCGGAAAGGGCGGCCCGGGTGTATTTTCGGGCGAGCCACATGGCGAGCATGCGGGGGTGGCTGACGGCCTTGGCCTTGCGGTCCGATTGGAGCGACTTGGGCTCCAGGCCGAAGGTATCGCAGACGGCCTTCTCGATATCGGCCAGGCGGATGACGCGGCTCCCGTCGCGGATCATTTCGGCGAGCGCTTCCTGGGCCATAGTGAGGGTGACGGACCTGCCGTCGACACGGCTCAAGGCGTGGAGACGGCAGAGCGCGCCGGACAACTCCCGGGCATGATTGGTCAGGCGTGCGGCGACGAATTCGCTGATCTCGGGGGCGAGGGTCATGCCCATCTTCTGTGCCATGCGGGAGAGGATCCCCAGACGCGTCGGGTAGTCGGCCGGTTCGATCCGGCAGGCCATGCCGGCTTCCAGGCGGGAGAGGAGTTCGCCGCCCAGGGCCCGCAGGTCGTTGGGGGCCCGATCGGCGGCAAAGACAATCTGGCGCCGCCGCCGGATCAGGGCGTCGATGGTGTAGAGCAGTTCGACGAGCGTGGCCCGCTTGCCGCAGAAGAAGTGAAGATCGTCGACGGCCAGCAATCCCAGACCGCGGTACTTTGCCCGGAAGCTGGGCAAGCCGCCGCCTCGCAGGGCCTGGAGGAACTCGGAGGTAAACTGCTCGGCCGAGAGATAGACGGCCGACAGGTCGCGATTGGCACGCCGGGTCTCGGTGCAGATTGCCTGAAGGAGATGGGTTTTTCCGACGCTGGTGGGTCCGTAGATCAACAGGGGAGAAAACTCGCCGGGCTGCCCGGCCACCATCTCTGCAGCAGCCCGAGCGAGTTTGTTGGTTTGTCCGCCGACGAACGAGCGGAAGTCGATCGGCGTCTCTCGGCGATGACGACCGTTCCCGTTCGAGGCTTGCGGTCCGGGCGTGTACTCGGAGTGTTGAACCAAGCTGAGCGTAGCAGGTGTGTCTGCTGTGGGCGTGGCGAACTCGGCCTTCGGCGTAGGCTCGCGTTGCGGAAGGGACGCAGGTTGCAGCTCAGCAGGAGAAGCGGTGACGACGAAGGAAACAGGCGCGGCGGGACCGAGTATCTCCTGGCAGGCCGCCTCGATCGGCTGGCGGAAGTTCGCGCGCAACCAGTCCCGCAGGAACTCGCTTGAAGCGGCAACGGTCAAGACGCCATCGACGACTTCGAGCTGGGTTCTTCCGCCAAACCACAGTTCGAATCGATCTTGTCCGACCCTGCCAGCCAATGCGGTTCGTAGGGCTGACACGATGTCCATATCGTCCTTGGTCACTTCCAAGGCGCCTCCGGCGCGCACCTTCTCCGCTCAACACACACTTCCATCAGTGCAGATATTGTCCCCCGAAGCACCAGGCCCTATGGGCCCCGAACCGGTTGATCGCTCGGGCCTCCCCTTGGAGGCCAAGCGATTGAGGGTTCGCAACCTGGGAGACCGCGGAAAAGGAGCCGCGATCTTCGACGGATAGGAGCCGGTCGAAGGGTCGCCGACGAACGCGGCCCAAGGGTGGGCAGACGCCCGCTTGGAAGGACCCTTTTCGCAGCTCGAAGAGCCGTCTCGCTCCATTTGTCTCAATCAACGAGAAGTTGATTTTAGCGGTGCTAGCGCTGCTGTCAAACAGCCCTTGAGGTTGCCCCGAAGAGAAATTCTGAACCGTTTTCAAACAGGCCGGAATCCGCGGAAGAATCGCCGTATCCGCTCGCCGAAAAACCCAGAAAATCCTCCAACATTCACTGCGGCGGGACGTGGATAACCTGTCGAGAATGCGGACTCACGCGAGGGCCAAGCCGCCGACTGGCCTCGGTAACCTGTTTGCAGAAAAGCGGTTGCGATGAGGCCCCGGCGCTCGCTTGATTCGTTTGGCCGGAGGCGACGGGAATTGTCGGCAGGACGGACGCGTTGCTGTGAGGAAGGACCATCGAATGGCATATTGGGAAGATTGTGTGAAGTTTGCGGGCTGGTCTGCCGATATCCGCACAACACGTCGGGATCTACGGAGAGAATCCCGGAAAGAATCGCGACTCCCAAGGCGTTGTGGCAATGGCGAACTTGACACCGGATGTGGCGGCAGAAATCGTCGAGGTGTGTCGCGGCGGAGCGGCCGAGGCAGCCGAGGCGTTGCAGCGGGCGTTGGGGCTCGCGAGCGTATCGATCGCGGTGGGCAAACCCGGCAAGGTAAACATGACTGCCCTGCCGGAGGGGTTTGACGGACCGGGACTGGCGGTAGTGCTGACGACGGGCGGGGTGGGCGCGATTTTCGCTCTGACCGAGGCTTCGGGACTCGTTCCCGAGTGGACGGCGGCCCCGGATCCGACCGGTCAGAGCAAGTTGACCACGCTCGCCCAGGAATTGGGGATGATTCTGCTCCCCGAGCAGTTCATGCCCGACGATTTTCAGGCCGGGCGGGTGAAGAGCCTCCGCGGAGGTCTGGCTCGCGGCGGGATCGCGGACGGCGCGGCGCTCATCCCTCTCGAGATCACCGCGGGCGGCAAGAAGGCCTCTGCGGTTCTTGTTTTCCCGGCTCCGAAGCCCGGCAACGTGGTGGGGACGACCACGGCGGAGGCTCCTGCCGCGAAGCCGGCACCCAAACCTGCCGCGAAACCGGCTCCGAAGCCTGCTGCCAAGCCGGCCGCGAGGTCGAATCCGGCTCCAATGCGAGCACGCACCGTCAGCATCGATCAACTGCCGGCCTATTCGAGGAGCCTGCTGCGGATCAGGGTTCCGGTCGTGGTGACGCTCGCCCACAAGCGGCAGCCGCTCAGCCAGATCATGGAACTTGGGCCGGGCTCGATCATTCAGTTCGACAAGTCCTGCGAGGAGATGCTCGAACTGGACGTGGGCGGACGGTCGGTGGCCACCGGCGAGGCCGTCAAGGTGGGCGACAAGTTCGGCCTGCGGATCAACGCGATCACCATGCCCGAGGAACGCTTCGTACCGATCGGCGGCCCCGATGGGCTGCGAACCCGGCGGCCTCGGTAGCAGTCTGTTGAGAAGGCAGGTACCGGGCGCCGCACGGTTTCTGGGTTTCCGAGCGGTATTCAACTTCAAGCAACCCTGCGGCGCCCGGCACCTACTCATCGCCGTGGTCAAACCGGGCCAAAGCGGGTAAACTGGGGGAACCAGCGGGTTACCGGGCCCCCCGCGTTCCCGGTTCTGTTCGGCAGCCAAGTTCCCGCGTCCCGTCCGAGGTGCCCATGATCCTCTTGGTCGACAACTACGACTCGTTCACCTACAACCTGGTTCAGCGGCTGGGGGAGCTCGATCCGTCGCTCGACTTGCAGGTCTACCGGAACGACAAGATTGACGTGGCCCGGATCGAGGAGCTGGGGCCGACCCATCTGATTATTTCGCCTGGACCGTGCACGCCGAGCGAGGCGGGGATTTCGCTCGAGTGCGCCCGGCATTTCGCCGGTAAGATCCCGGTCATGGGGGTCTGCCTGGGTCACCAGTCGATCGGGCAGGCCTTCGGGGCGGCGATCGTCCGCGCCAACCGGCTCATGCACGGCAAGACCGACATGATCCACCACGACAACAAGGGGCTGTTCGAGGGGCTGGAGAATCCTTTTCGGGCAACCCGCTACCACAGTCTGGTGATCGATCCTCCCACGCTGAGTCCTGAGTTCGAGGTCGCGGCCTGGTCGGAGGAACCGGACGGTTCGCAGGTGATCATGAGCATCCGCCATAAGCAGTACCCGCTGTTCGGCTTGCAGTTCCACCCCGAGAGTTTTCTTACGGACGTCGGCCCGAGGTTGTTGGAGAGGTTTCTGGCCGTATGAGAGTTGTCAGGGTTCGGGGTTCGGGGTCTGGGGTTTGGATTCCCGCCTTCGCGGGAATGACGCGCGGGTTGCGCGTGAGGTTCATGCATAATTCGGCCTAGGTAATCGATGGCGAAGTCTTCCAGGAAAAAGCGGAATGGCGCGGAGCGCTTGCAGGGTTCGCCGTCGAAGGCTGGTGAGGCGAGAACGGGGTTCTGGCGACGGCATCTGACGGGGGCCTTCGGCCAGGCGGGATTGGGAGTCCTGCTGCTGTGGGTGGCATTGCCGCCGGTGGGCTGGTGGCCGTTGGCGTTTGTTGCGCCGTTGAGTTGGATCGTTCTGATCCGCCGCAAGGAATTGCCGGGGAAACGCCCCTATCGCGCGATCTGGCTGGCGGGGTTCCTGTTCTGGCTGGCCGAACTCTATTGGATGACGATGCCCCATCCTTCCACCAGTTTGGGATGGATTGCACTATCGGCCTATCTGGCGATTCTTCTTCCGCTGTTTGTCGGTCTCTCCCGGGTGGCGGTTCACCGGCTGGGCATTTCGGTCGTGGCGGCGGCGCCCGTGGTCTGGACGGGGCTGGAGTTGATCCGCGGGTATTTTTGGGGCGGATTTACCATGGCCAGTCTGGGGCACGTGATCTATCGGTGGACGGCGATGATCCAGACGGCCGATCTGGCGGGCGCTTACGCGGTGGGGTTCGTCGTCATGTTTCTGGCGGCCTGCTCGGGGCGGCAGATTCGTCTGCAGGAAGACGAGCGCCGCCCGTTGTGGCCGGCGGTGGCGGGGCTGCTCATGCTGGGTGCCGCCCTGGCCTATGGCTACGGGCGGATGGCTCAAGCCAAGGAGGAACCGGCCCTTCGCGTGGCGCTGATCCAGGGCTCGACCGACATCACGCTCGACATGGGGTTCGAGAAGAAGAAGGAGATGCACGACGAGCACATGCGGTTGACGCTGGAGACGGTGGCGAAAGACCCGTCGATAGAACTCGTCATGTGGCCCGAATCGACCTTCTTCGACGACATCTTGTCTTACGAGCGAGGCGCGCCCGCACCGTGGTGGTGGCGCGGGACGGAAGAGGACTTCCTTCAACGATTCCCGGCCTACGCCGAGGAGACTCGCCGGCAGGTAGGCGAGGCGGCCCAGGAGGTCGGCGTGCCCATGTTGGTGGGGCTTACGCGGCGGAACTACAAGGCACGGGGCGAAGCGGTTTACAACACGGCGGTGCTCGTCACGAAATCCGACGAACAGAGCAACGACTACGACAAGATGCAGATGTACGACAAGATCCATCTGGTCATGTTCGGCGAGTACTTCCCGCTCTCCGACAAGCTCGAGTTCCTCTACCGGTTCACGCCGGTCAACACGCTGAGTATCGGGCTTCAGGCGGGCAAGAAGCCGGTTGCGTTCGACCTGGACGGGCTCAGCCTGGCGCCGAACATCTGTTACGAAAGCGTGGTGCCCCAGGTGATTCGCCGCCAGGTGACCGAACTGAAGGCCGCGGAAAAGGAACCCGATATTCTGGTCAACCTGACGAATGACGGCTGGTTTTTCGGTTCCAACGCGCTCGACCTGCACATGATCTGCGGGGTGTTTCGGGCGGTGGAGTGCCGCAAGCCGTTTCTGATCGCCGCCAACACGGGCCTTTCCGCCTGGATCGACGGCAACGGCCGGATCCGCAAGGAAGGCCCGCGGCTGGCCACGGGGGCGATCGTTGCCGACGTCTCGAAGGACGAGCGCCGGAGTCTCTACCTGTGGTGGGGCGACCTGCCGGCGGCCCTCTGCTTGCTGTGTTGCGTAGCACTCGCCGCGATCGGCATGGTGAATCGTCCGTGCCGAAGCTCGGTGTGTGGGGCCCAGGGATAATTGGCGTGGAGACGGACGATTGCGGCAGTCGCGGCGGTGCGTGCCGGGAGTGGTGTTGTTCCTGGTTTTCATTGATCGAGGTCGAATGCGGCCCCTGCTGGTGTGGCGTTTTGGTATCTATTCAGCCATCTGAAGTAGCAGAGCTACCGGTCGGAAGGCGGGCAACGTGGGATGAATTGGGAAAGCGATTCCTAGCATCTGAGCGTGTTCGGATCTGACGGAGGTTCCGCCGCCTACCGACCTTTCCAGCTACTCCACTTGGCTGAAGTGTTACGCGTTTTGTTATTTACAGTTGCGAAATGGTTGCGGGCTGGGTTGGCGGTTGGTGCACTTGTCGATCGATTGCTCCATCGAACGGCGATGGTTATCGTGTTGCGGCATAATGGGTTACGGCGTCGTCGGATGCGCAGAATCATTTTGACTACCATGCAGAATGGGGGTGTGAGCGTTCGGCGACTTTCGGGCTAAGTGTTTGTGGTTATAGAAGTTGGGGCGATGGCCAGAGTGGTCGGCGTTGAGGTGGTGAGAAATGACGGTGAAAATCGGGCCGGTGCAGGTGGTGAACGGGGATGAATAGGAGGAACGCTGATCGGCGGTAATCGACGCTGATCTTGTGGGATTGGTTGGACAACGAATGGGCGGTCTTGCCAATATCTGGGGGCGGCGGGGTGCGTTCTCTTGGGCGTGGTCGATACGGTGGCGGATGCGTTCTTTGCATTGTTTGGATTGTTACCATAGATGGCGGGCAGGGGAATGGATGGCAGGAAGATCGATGACAGGAAGATCTGGAGAAATGGAGCGATGAAGGGGCTGTGGGCGTCAGGGCGTGGTTTCGGGAGCGGTACATGTGTACATTATATGGATTTGCCCGGGCTTTTCAAGAGGAAAGTTGAACAGGCCGATTGAGGGGGTGGGGCTGGGCTGGGCTGTTGCTCCCTGTATCGGTCGCTCCATGTGGCGACTGCCGTACCGTAACGGGGTCTGGCGAAGGGAACATAAACCCAGAGGCCCAGAGAACACGGAGGGGACTCGCGCAAAGGCGCAGAGACGCGGGCGGGGTTGAAGGACGAACGAAAGAGGAGGAGGCAGGAATCCGAGGAGGGAGGAAGACTATTCTCGGCTTGGCAGCGAGTGGTTTCCGCGACACGGACCGGTCAATGGCAGTGCCGGCAAGAGGATCCTTGTGCTGCTCACGATTTCTCTGCCAGCAAGCAGGCGGCCGCCCGGAGGCTCTACGTCTCGCGTTCGATCCAGGGCAGGGGTCGACGGACATGAAGCGATCTTGCGTAAGTAGACGACATCATATCGGCTTCTATATCAAGAACACTATGAACAAAGACACCCGAGCTGTTTGATCGGTCCCCTTTCTGTCCGCGCCACCTTGCCGCGGGGGCAGAGGCGGTTGGCCGGGGGGTGACGGAGGTGGCCAAGGAGTACGGGTACCGAGACGGCCGCGGAGTCGATCGTGTGCGTCAGCGACTTGAAGGTTGCGGGAAGAGCGATCGTCAACTCGGCTGTCGAGTGGAAGCGTTCACGGGGAACTGTGGGCGTGCCGATTCACTGGATAGAATGATCATCTGAACCTCCTGTGGCTGCGCCACACCGGTTCAAGAACCGGTGCCACGCGTGTGGCCTTTCAGATGTACTTCTGCACGAAGGGACGGGAAGTGATGACTCATGTGCACTTGTCATGTCGTGCAATGATCCTGGCAACGCTCGTCGTGCTTCTCTCCGCATCACTGTCGTTCGTCGGTTGCTCCAAGGTCACCGGTCCGTTGTCCAGGGCCAATCGTTCCTGGTACGACAAGTTCGGGTGGCACGCGGAGGACTATTTCGACGACCCCAAGGTTATTGCGCTCTGCGAGGCGATCCAAAATGAGGATCTGGCCGAGATCGATCGGCTGGTGGCGGCAGGGGCCGACATCAACGCGCTCGGCAAGGGGAAGATGACGCCGCTCTTGTGGGCGTTTCCGGAGAACAAGCTCGAGGTCTTTAAGCGAATCCTGGAACACGGCGCCGATCCGAACGTTCACGTCGAGGATGATTTCGGTACGAAAATGTCGGGAATCGTGCCGGGCGATTCGGTGACACACCTGGCGGCGGAGACGTGGTTCCCTAACTACTTCAAGTACGTCATGCAGCACGGCGGCGACCCGAACCTCGTGGATCCGCAACACAGGGAGACGCCTCTGTTTTCGGTGATCAAGGGACACTGCACGAACAAACGCGAGGCGGTGCAACTTCTGATCGATGCCGGAGCGGATCTGGATGATGTGCGAAGCGGCGCCACGCCTGCCATGGCAGCCGTCAGCTGGTTTGGTCAATATGGGCTCACGCTACAATTGCTCGAAGCCGGGGCAGATCACGAAATCTATCGACCAGACTCCAATCAGCAGTTGGTCCATCTGGTTGTCAGGGAACAACGACGTAAGCCGTATTGGAGTGCAGAACAGAAGAGCGATTACGACGAACTGGTGGCCTGGCTGAATGCGCAGGGTGTGTCGTTCGAGAAGGCGAAAGCGGACAATGCTCACTGGAAAGAAGAGGGGAAACTCCTGCCGGCGCAGATTCGGGCAGTTCGGGAAAGGGAGGTCAAGGAACGCATTCGGCGCGAGGAGGCAGAGAAAGCGAGGCAGAATGCGGTCGAGGGCGAAAGGGAGAAAGGCGAATGACCAACCACCGCCTGCGGACGTACTGGTGGCGGGGCGGGCCGCAAAAATGGCGACGGAAAAGTAGAATGTCCCCTTTTCAATTTTTCAATTCTGGAACAATGGAATGCCATCATGCAGCGAGATTTCCTCATCCTCGCCCTTGGAATTGTTGTTTGCCTGCAAGCCCCTGGCTGCTCCAGGAGCAGTTCGACGCCAAGTACGGCGTCAACAGCCCGCGTCGGCCGATGGACTCAGGAAGCCGAACGCGGTTGGGCCCCAGAGCTGTTTTTCGACGACCCCGCTGTGCTTCGGCTCTGCGAGGCCATTCGCAAGAAGGACTACGCGGAGATCGACCGACTTGTGAAGACCGAGGGCGTGGACATCAATGCAACGGGCCGAATGAACGTGACACCGCTGTTCTGGGCGTTGCCATTGGGATTCGCGGAGGCCCTCGACAAGATCCCACGCGATGCGAAAGGCATGCCTATCGGGAGCGAGGCCGTCCCTGTTCAGGAGGAGTATTTGGGCAAGCATGCTCGACTGCTGGAGCATCTGCTCAAGCTGAAAGCCAACCCGAATATCAAGACGACACCCATAATTCTCGCGAGATTACTTAGGGAACACAAGCACATCACAGTACCGGGAGGTGCGTTCGATTTTGTCGAGGGATTGTCTGTGACTCACCTGGCGGCACTGGCTTACTATCAATCGGAGATCAGTTTCCTGCCGATCGTTCTGGCCAACGGTGGTGATCCGAACTTGGTCGGCACAGACGGCAAAACTCCAGTTCTACTCGCCTGTGGGGCTGGCTTTGGCTGGATACACAGTGGGGCGCCCTCAGCGGAGAACGTTGCCCTCATGATCGAAGCCGGAGCGGATTTCGAGATCCGTGATTCCGGCGGAAACACGCCCATTCTCGTTGCGGCGCATCACGGGCACTCACGAGTCGTCTTCATGCTGCTCCACGCTGGCGCTGACTTTCGCGTGAAGAACGACAGTGGCCGGGGGCTGGCTGCGTATACCCGTCAGTTGCACAAATCCATTGATGTGATCTTGACAAAAGGCGGTGAAACTCGATGCTTTCCAGTGTAAGAAAAAGTGTCCCCAATGGGAACAATGGAAAACAGGAGTTCACCGCC
>Ga0123328_1005381_pt1 | contig 10063 bp, 9 predicted proteins | sample BioC12SIPDNA_2_FD_89702 | JGI IMG/M metagenome (GOLD analysis project Ga0123328, IMG submission 89702) | Anaerobic biogas reactor microbial communites from Washington, USA - Biogas_R1_A C12 SIP DNA | ecosystem: Engineered > Bioreactor > Anaerobic > Unclassified | place: Washington, USA...
ACGCTCGGCGCCAGCGGCTGGCAGACCTTCTGGCGGGTCACCCTGCCCGCCTTACGCTGGGGCTTCATCTACGGCATGACCCTGACCTTCGCCCGGGCGTTGGGCGAGTTTGGCGCCGTGCTGGTCATCGGCGGCGGCGTGCAGGGCCGCACCGAGACGGCCACACTCTTTATCTATCGCGCGCTGGACGAGCGCCAGTACGTCGCCGCCTACAGCGCCGCGCTGTTGCTCGGCCTGCTTTCCCTGCTTCTCGTGCTCGGCACCGATTTCCTGCGCCGGCGGGTAAGCCGCTAATCACAAGCCCGCCGGTGCCACCTCACCGCCGGCGGGCCACGCTGTAGCGCGATTTTTCAAATCGCGCCGCGAGCGATCTGGAAAAATCGCTTTACAAGAAGGGCGCCTCGCGGAAAAGCCCCAACTTCCAACAGATAGCCGCTATCTCCTGATACCCGGAAAGTACAGCGTGTAATCGCCCGGATCAGGGTCTGGCGTCGGGTCCGGGGTTGGGTCTGGCGTGGGATCTGGCGTCGGGTCCGGCGTTGGGTCCGGATCGGGATCTGGATCGGGCGTATCCAGGTGATTGTAGACGTAGACGTCGCCGTTGACGTCGTCGGAAGCGAGGACGAGGACGCCGCTTTCGTAGGTGGCATTGTGCTTGGCCGTCGTCGGATCGTCAATCCGACTGTACGTCGTGCTGGCGATGAAGTGCGACAGCGCGCTCGTGCCCTCGGGTAGGTCGCTGCTGGGGCAGTTCTCATACGGAAACGCCATATCCGTCAGCGGCGTCACGATATCGGTGACGCTCATACAGATTCGCCCGCCGCCTGTATGGCTGTTCGTAAAGAGGTAAACGCGGCGCTCCTGCTCGTGGACCACCAGCGCGGTGCGTGTATCGGTGCTGCCGGTCGGGCTGGTTGGGTGGAACGCAAAGTTACCCTGTGGGTCGCGGGCCAGCACGCCGATCAGAACATCGCCGACCTGCGTCGTCTCTGTCTTGATCGCCGCGAACAGCTCGCCCTGTTCCGTGGCAGCCATGCTGATGTGGTCATCCGCCGGATAGCCCACAACCGGACCGAGGTTCGTGACGCTCCACCCGGCATTCGCAGCGGCGCTGTCGTCGTGCGTGGCGAAATAGAAGTTGTCGTCCTCCTGATTCGACCACAGGACGCCGATCTTCGGGCCGCTGGCATCCTCGAAGGCGATCAGGCTGGAGATGTCGTCCCGGCTCACTGTGGCGCCGGGGAAGGGCAGGACAAAGGGGTCGCCCCACACCCCATCCGTGCCATTCGTGGCGTTGACGTAGACCTGATAGGGCTGGCCTGAGCCAGAGTGGGAGACGAAGGTGACCCAGAGCCGGCCGGTGCTGTCTTTGTCCAGGACCATCGTCTCCGTGCGATGATGAGCGATGTCCGCCGGGAAGCCAGGGTCGAGCTGATATTGCCCGCCGCTGTAGCTGTAGCGATACAGGCGCGCCTCGTCGACGCTGGGGCCTGTGCTCTCCGACATGAAATGGGAGGCGACGTACAGCTTGCCGCTCTGCTCGTCCCACAGCACGTCCGCACGGGTGGTTTCGCGGTCGTCGGCGGCAACGTCCGTGTCGATCCACTCCTGGGCTCCCAGGTCAAGATAGTAAATATGGTAAGCTGCAGCGCCATCGTCGTAGAGGATGGCCCACCAGCGACCATCGTACCACCACACCTTGCTCTCATTCTGCCGGCCTGTCGGTTCGGCCCGGACCTCGGTGCCGTAACTGAAGGCCATGTAGCCGGCAACGTCCAGGGGTACAGACGCCGCGAGGACAAGGGCGGGCATGATCAAGGCGGCGGCTAACACGAGCAGCAGGCGCAGCTGTTGCACAGCATTCCTGAGCTGGTCCATGACTGATTCTCCAGTTGTGGGTGGATAAGTCAGTTCCTCTTCCCCTGGGAGGAGAGCAGCGGGGATTGTACCACGCGAATCGGGAGGGCCAACAGGCGGCCGGCGCCGCCCACAAATTTCTCAGTAATGGGTCACCTAGCCGGCGAAATCGGCAAAGACGACGATGCGCTGCGTGCCGAGCAGGTAAGGGTAGCAGGAAATAAGGGTCGCCGTCGCTTCCGCCGTGGGCAATGTCACCCAGACGCTGTCCGGGCTGACGACGAGCACGTCGCGCACAATGTAGGTGTAGATGACATTCTGCGTGGAGATATACACGGCGTCCCCCGGCTGTAGCTGGTCGAGGTGGCGGAAGATCGCCCCGTGGATGTCGTTGTGGGCGGAAAGAAGCAGGTTCCCCGCCTCGCCGGGCGCCGGAGAGCCGGGCCGCTGGCCCACGCCGCGCCGTAAGCTCTCCTCGTCCCACCCTTCATAGATGAGGCTATCGACGCCGATAGCCGGAATCTGCAGGCGGTGGGCGCTCGCTGCGGCCGATCCTTCGGGCTGCGGCCGGGCCGCTGCGTGGGCCGCGTGCAGCGTGAGCCCGATCTCCGCGAGGACGCCGAGCAGGGCTATGGCGAGGATCACTTCAACGGCCTGCAACAGGCGATTCAACCATCGCCTGTTTTCGAAGCGGCTCATAGGCCTGCTCTTCGGCAATCCCGTAGTGCGTCTGCCCGAAATCTGCACGTTGGCTCCGCTGGGGTAAACGGCTCGTACAACCAGTCGGCTGCACTCATTATAGACGATTTGTGGGCGTCGGAGAACGTCGCCCGGAAACTCGGCCGGCCAGATGGCCCTCGTAACCCTACTGGGACGGCTTTTTGGCTACGGAAACCACCTCGACGTCGCCCAGCGCCGCCAGCAGCGCCCGCGAATCGAGGATCACAGCCGTGCCGCGCACGCCGGAGCCGATAGACAGTTCTTCCTCGGCCAGCACGCTCTCATCCACGAGAATGCGCATCGGGCGGGGCAGGCCAAACGGGCTGACGGCGCCGGGCTCGTAGCCTGTCTGGGCCAGCACTTCCTCCCGGCTGGCGGTTGTCAGGCGCGATTCAGAGAGGGTGTGGCGCAGCGCCCGCCAGTCTACCTGGGCCGGCCCGGCGATGAGCACCATGACGAACTTGTCCTCGGCCAGGCGGAAGAGCAGGCTGCGCACGACCTGCTCCGGGCGCTGCTCGCGCTCGGCGGCGGCCTGCTCCAGCGACTGGACGGGTCCCGGGTGGCGAAAGAGGCGGTGTGGAACGCCCAGAGCGCTAAGTTCTTCGCTGACGGGGGTCGAATCTTTCACAATGTAAACCATTATACTGCAGCCGCGCACGCCGCCGAGCATAATAAGCGCGTTAGCGTACAGTGCCCGGCAAATTTCAACCCACACACAGCAGTCGTCGGCGATCCCCGGCGGCCCGCCTTCTTTGCGCCCCACAACCACCCCTGACCGGCCTCCGGAGCCCCTCGCCGGTACGGCAAAACGAACGTTAGATTTGAGAGAGGCGTAATGACGGGACGTATCCACAAACCGTACATCGCGTTCCTTGGTGGTTTTCACGTCGGCTATGATGCCTGGCGACCGGTTTCCGGACTGGAGGGAGCCAGGGTGCGGGAGCTTTTTGCCTATCTGCTGCTGGCGCAGGGCCAGCAACAGCGCGAGCAGCTCGCCACGCTCTTCTGGCCCGACCTCTCCCTCAGCGCCGCCCGCAAATATCTGCGCCAGACGCTCTGGCGCATCCAGACGGCCCTCGACGAGCATGGCTTCCCGCCCCTCTTCGCCGTGGACGACGACAGCGTGCAGGTGGTCGCGCCCGATAGCTTCGAGCTGGACGTGCGCACGCTGGAAGCCGCCTACCTTGAGACCCGCGATCTACCCGGCAGCGCCCTCCACGAACAGGCCTACTGCCGCGTCCTGAGAGCCACAAAGCTCTACCGTGGCGACCTGTTGCCCCACTGCTACCAGGATTGGTGCATCTTCGAGCGCGAGCGGCTGCAAAGCATCTACCTCATCCTGCTCGACAAGCTCATGGCCTACTGCGAGGCCCACGGCCTCTACGAAGAGGGGCTGATCTACGGGCAGCAAATCCTGCGCTGTGATTGTGCCCACGAACGCACACACCGGCGCCTGATGCGCCTCTACGCCAGTAGCGGCGACCGCACCGCCGCGCTCCGCCAGTACGAGCAATGCTGCGCCACGCTGGAGAGAGAGCTGAACGTCGCCCCCTCCGCCGAGACGATCCAGCTCTATGAAGCGATCTCTGCGCCAGGTGTGCCGCCCAGCCGCCCCGCGCCTGCCGCCTCCGGCTCCCATGAGGAAGGCGTAGATGCCTACCTGCGCCAGATCGCCCGGCAGCTGGCCGATTGCCAGCAGACGATCCAGGCCTATCTCAGCCGGCAACAGGGCAGTTAAGCCGCCTCTTTTCCCCCACAATCCTTGTTGAGACGCTTCATAGACGGCCAAAAGACGCGGCTTCGACGCCGCCCTGTTACGCTGCCCGCACCTTGATAACGTGGACAGAACGCATGGACTCACGCCTCGCCAATCTGCCCGACGCCGCCCGCCTGACCTTTGTCATCCGCCTCTGGCTGGAAGAAGTAACTGCCGACCGCCGGTCGGTGGTCTGGCGCGGGCAGATACGCCACGCCCTGACCGGCGAAGCGCGTTACTTTCAGGAGATGACTGAGATGAACGCCTTTATCGAGCGCTTCATCCAGGAAATGGCCTCGGAGCTATGAGCAGCTTCGCCATCCTGCAGAACATTTCTCTGGAATTGCGCCGCCAGATATTTGAGGCGCTGCAGGCCACCCCCGACGCCGATTTCCAGGTAACGAACATGACGCGGGACATCGTCTTTGATCCCCCGCCCGACGCCGCGCCGGGCCCGCCGGTCCTTTCCATCTTCCTCTACCACATCGAGCCCGACGCCCACCTGCGCAACCAGCGGACGCTGACCCCCACGCCCGACCAGCTCCGCTACCCGCCGCTCGCCCTCCAGCTCTACTATCTGATCACGCCGCTGGACGAGTCGCAGGAGCGGAACCAGCTATTGCTCGGCCGCATCCTGCAATTCTTCCACGACACGCCCATCCTGACCGCCCTCGACGGCACGCCCCTCGACAACAGCTTCGGCGGCAACAGCCCGGAGCTGCGCGTCAGCCTGGAGACGCTGACCGTGGAAGAGCTGACGCGGGTCTGGAACGCGCTGCAGTCTACCTACCAGCTCTCCGTCGCCTACAAGGTGCGCGTGGTGACTGTCGATTCGCTGCAGCCGGAGAGCGCCGCCCACCGCGTCGCCGAGACGCACACAGTCGTCGGCGCGAAGGAGCGCGGCGGATGACACTCACCGCGCTGTCCGGCGTCGCCAGCCGGCAGGTCTTCCTCGCCGGCTCCATCCACGACGCGCTCAGCGGGCGCGCCCCCTGGACGCAACCCTCCATACTTCTGCGCTTCCAGGCCGCGCCCCAGCGCCCGCTGGCCCTCCGGCTCCGCCACCACCTGCCCACCGGCCTCTACGCCTTCTACGGCGATCCGCGCTCGGCGCTGCCCGTGCTCGCGGCCCCCGACACGCTGGACCTCGAGCTGGTCGTCAGCGCGCCCCGCTACGCGACGGCGACGGTGCCCATCAGCCTGACCGAGGCCGATCTGCAGCTTGTCGAGCCAACGCGCGAGGTCGAAGGGCAGACAGTGGCGCTGGCCCGCCGCCCTGCGCTGCCGCTCCTGCTCGACGTGCTGCTGGCGCCGCTGCCTCTCGTGCTCGTCGGCCGGGTGGTCCGCGCCGACGACCCTTCTGTCGCCGTCGTGGGCGCCTCCATTGCCGTGACCGCGCCGTCTCCCGCCGGCCCGGTCGTCAGCAACCCTCTGGGCGCCTACACGCTGCCCGATCTGCCCGTCGCCGAGGAAATTACGCTGCAGGTCACCGCCGCCGGCTTTTCCACCCTGACCCTGACGCGGCGGCTGGACTACCGCCGGCCTGTAAATGAACAACATTTCCATTTAACAACGTAAGGAGTAAACCCGATGCCTGAGTATCTTGCGCCTGGTGTATATCTGGAAGAGGTGCCCTCCGGCAACCAGCCCATCGAAGGGGTCAGTACGAGCACGGCGGGCATGGTCGGCGTCACCCAGCGCGGTCCGGTGAACGTGCCGACCTTCGTCTCCAGCTTCCCCGATTTTGTCCGCAAATTTGGCAGCTATCTCGACCACCGCGTCTACGGCCGCGACCGCTCGGCGCTGCCCTACGCCGTCGAGGGCTTCTTCGCCAACGGCGGCAGCCGCCTCTTCGTCACGCGCGTGATCGGCCCCAACGCCACCTTCTCCCAGGTCGATCTCTACGGCGCCGACGTGGTCAGCGGCGCCAGCACCGCGCTCTCCAGCCGCGCCGACGCGGGCGCCACCCTGCTGGAAATTGACGACGGCGCCAACATCGACGCCGGCGACCGCCTGCTGCTGCAGGACGGCGTGCGCTCCGAATACGTCACGGCAGAGAGCGCGCCCGTCGCCAGCGGCATGCGTATTTACGGCCGCCTGCACGGCGACCAGGGCGCGGTGGACGTGGCTATCCAGGACGAGACGGAAGGCGAAGACCTGACCGCGCGCATCGCCGGCGACATGAACGCCGGAGACGGGGCGCTGAACCTCAACGACGCCACCGGCCTTGTCGCCGGGGAGATTCTGCGCATCCGTGATACGGACGACCCGGCGCTCGCGGAGTACGTGACGATCAGCGCCGCCGATGCCGCCGATTTTGACGAAGCCGGCCTGCTCTTCGACCATCCTCAGGCCACGACCGAGGTCCACCGCGTGACGCTGGCCGATGCCGCCGGCGAGCCCGGCGGGCGGACCGTCGATACCGGCGCGAGCAGCGGCGCTTCGGTCATTCCCCTGACCAACACGACCAACCTGGCGGCGGATCAAATCGTGCGCGTTGATGCCGAGGTTCACGTCGTGCGCAACGTCGTCTCGCAGCTCTCCATCGCTTCCACGCCGACTACGGCCATCCACGCGGCGGGAACGCCGCTCCTCAAGCAGGTGCCGCTGCTGCAGGTCTTCGGGCGCGATCCCGGCTCCTGGGGCGACGATCTGCGTATCAGCGTGCGCCCCAGCAGTATCCTGGAGACGGCCGTCGGCCAGGCGGCCGATGCCGGAGACAATCCGATCGTGCTCGACGCCACCTTTGGCCTCGCACCCGGCAGCGTGCTGCACATTACGCGGGGCGGCGCCGATGTGCTGCGCCAGCGCGTCGCCGGCGTGGATAGCAGCCAGAACGAGGTCAACCTTGCCGGCGGCGCCGCTGCTGCCCTGCAGGCCGGCGACCGCGCCGTCTCGACCGAGTTCGACCTCATCGTGGAACGGATTGACGCCGGCAACCGCGTCGTCGAGAGTGAGGAGTTCGTCAACCTCAGCCTCGATCCCGCCCACCCGCGCTACGCCCCCGGCGTCGTCGGCCGCTTCGACACCGACGCGGGCACGGCGGAGCGCACAGGTGCCTCGAATCTGGTGCGGCTGGCCGACCAGGTGCAGGCCGATCTCGACGCCGGGACGATTGACGCGACCGAAGCCGCCAACCGCCGCCTGACCATCCCCTTCGGCGGCGTCAGCCGGCAGATGGCCGGCGGCGGCGACGATCTCGCGGGCATCGACGACAACGCCTACATTGGCACGCCCTCCATCGACCCCGACGCGCGCACCGGCCTCTATACGATGGAAAACGTCGAGGACGTGAAGATCGTCTCCATCCCCGGCCGCACGAGCCAGGACGTACAGAACGCGCTGATCACCCACTGCAACTTCATGCGCTATCGCTTCGCCGTGCTCGACGCGCCGGAAGGCGCCACCCTCAGCGGCGTTCAGGCCCACCGGCAGCTCTTCGATGACACGCGCTCGGCGCTCTACCACCCCTGGTTTGTCATCGGCGACCGCTTCGGCCGCAACGGCGACGTGCTGAACGTCCCGCCCAGCGGCCACATCATGGGCATCTACGCCCGCACCGACAACACGCGCGGCGTCCACAAGGCGCCGGCCAACGAAGTGGTCCTCGGCATCCGCGACCTGCAGGTACGGCTGAACAAGCCGGAACAGGACCTGCTGAACCCCAAACACATCAACGTCGTGCGCGACTTCCGCGAGAACCTGCGCGGCATCCGCGTCTGGGGCGCGCGCACGTTGAGCAGCAATCCCGAGTGGCGCTACGTGAACGTGCGCCGGCTCTTCCTCTTCGTCGAGGAGTCGCTGGAGCGCGGGCTGCAGTTTGCCGTCTTCGAGCCTAACAGCGAATTCCTCTGGGCGACGGTGCGCCGCAGCATCACCAACTTCCTCACCTCCGTCTGGCGCGACGGCGCGCTGGAAGGCACGACGCCGGAGGAAGCGTTCTTCGTCAAGGTCGGCTACGGCATCACCATGACTCAGGACGACATCGATAACGGCCGGCTGATCGTCGTCGTCGGCATCGCGCCGGTGAAGCCGGCCGAGTTCGTGATCATCCGCATCAGCCAGAAGACGCGCGAGGCGACGGGCTAAAGCGCCCGGCCTGAAAAACGAGACCCGGCCGGCAGCCCGGCCGGTGTGAAAGAACAGGAGGCATATCGTGGCAACAGGTGACCGTGTTGATCCCTATCTCCAGTACAACTACCTGGTGGAGATTGACGGCGTGACCCGCGCCGGCTTTACCGAAGTCGGCGGGCTGACTACCGAACAGGAAATCATCGACTACCGCGAGGGCAGCGATCCCCCCTTCATGAAGCGGCTGCCCGGCCTGCAGAAGTTCACGCCGCTCATGCTCAAGCGCGGCTGGACCCAGGACGAGGAGCTGTGGCTCTGGCGCAAGACGACGCTCGACGGGCAGACGGAGCGCCGCTCCGGTTCGGTCGTCCTGCTGGACGAAGCGCGCAATCCCGTCCTGCGCTGGAACTTCACCGAAGGCTGGGTCTCCAAGTGGGAAGGGCCGGCGCTGAACGCGACGACCAACGAGGCCGCCATCGAATCAATCGAGATTGTCTACGAGCAGCTGGTGCTGGAGGTCGCGTAAGGCCAGATGCTGACCACGCCGGGCGTCTACTTTGAATATGTGGAGCGCGGCCGGCCGGCCAGCGCGCCGCTGCGCACCGACATCGCCGCTTTTGTCGGCTATGCCGGGCGCGGCCCGCTGCTGGTGCCTATCCGGCTGAGCAACTGGCGCGAGTTCGTCGCCGTCTTCGGCGAAGCGCTCCCCTTTGCCTACCTCGGCCCGGCCGTCCAGGGCTTTTTCACCAACGGCGGCGCCGTCTGCTACGTGGTGCGCGTCGCCGACCCGCTGGAGGCCCGGCCCGCGTCCCTGACCCTTTCCGGCTTCGACGGACAGCCCGCGCTGCTGCTCAGCGCCAGCCACGGCGCCGTCCACGACCCGCAGACCGGCGAGCCGCTGCGCAGCGGCGAAGAGCCGGTCCGCTATCCCAGCCCCGGCGCCTGGGGCAACCGGATAGCCGTCTCCGCCAGCGCGGCGACCCCCTCGGCCACGAGAGCCGTACCCGACCCGCAGCTTGCCGGCGTGAGCTATCTGGACACGCTGAGCGGCTTTGAAGTAGGCACCGTCGTCCGCCTGTCGCAGGGCGGAACCGAAGCGAGCGCCTATCGCCGCATCGTCGCCGTGGTTCCCCACCTCCAGCAGGTCACCTGGGATGAGCCGTTAACGGGTCTCGGCCTCGACCCGCAGCAGCCCATGCAGGTAGAGGCGGTCGCCTTCACCCTGCGCATCGCTTTCGACGGGCAGGTAGTCGAGACGCACCCCGACCTGACCCTGTCGCCGGAGCATAGCCAGTATGTCGTCAGGCGGCTGCAGGCCGACAGCGCCCTCCTCGACGCCGCGCTATCGCCCAACTGGCCCACGGACGAAGCGGGCGTGCTCGCCGCCCTGAACGACCCCGGCCGCTGGCCCGCCGATGCCGATAATCTCCCGCTGACCGGCGGGCGCGATGGCCTGGCGACGGTGGAAGCAGACGATTTTCTGGCGGCGCTCGACGCGCTGGCCGGAGTCAGCGAGATCAGCCTGCTGGCGGCGCCCGACGTCGTGTTGCGTGCGGCGCCCGCCCCGGTCGCCGTGCCGCTGCCCCGGCCCGTGGACTGCGACGACGTGGAGCCTCTGCCGCCGGGCCAGATCGCCGGCCGGGTGGTGGCGCCCGATGG
>Ga0123328_1005384_pt1 | contig 10058 bp, 9 predicted proteins | sample BioC12SIPDNA_2_FD_89702 | JGI IMG/M metagenome (GOLD analysis project Ga0123328, IMG submission 89702) | Anaerobic biogas reactor microbial communites from Washington, USA - Biogas_R1_A C12 SIP DNA | ecosystem: Engineered > Bioreactor > Anaerobic > Unclassified | place: Washington, USA...
CGCCTTTGCCACGGCCATGAAGATCGCGCTTCCCCTGCTGGGGCTGATTCTGCTGGCGGCGTTTGCCCAGCGGGGAACGGCGGCCTTCGAGGGGTTCAGTCTGCGCGCGTTCCTCATTGGCGCGTTTGGGTATGTGTTCTGGGGGTTCGTGCAGCAGCTGCTCTTCTCGTCCTACTTTGGCACCCGGCTGCGCAAGGCGTTCGGCCCTTCGGTTTCGCCGGGCAACCGGCGCCCCGCGGCCCGGCTTCCCGAAGCGCTGAAATTTGGCTTTGTGGGAGCGCTCATCCTCGGCCCCCTGGCCTGGCTGCCGATCCGGCTGCATTCCGGTGCGGAGTCGGTGCCGGTGTCCGTGCTGGCGGGGTTAATGACGGCGTTCGGGCTGTTCGGCGCGCTGTATGGATGGTTCTATGCGGTGGACCGGAGGCGCCTGCTGGTGGCCACGCTCACGGGGAGCTGCTTCGGCGTGATCCACATCAACTCCTACGGCCTGGTCGCGGTGACCTTCCTGCTGGGGATCTTCCTGTCCTATGTGTTCATGGAGGAGCGGAACCGGAACCTGGTTGCCCTGGGCTTTATCCACGGGGTGCTCGGGTCTTCCTTCGGCATGTTCTTCTCTGAGGGGCAGTCCGGCGCGCTGGAGGTGGACTACGGTGTCGGCCCGTGGAACGTGGACGACCCGTCCTGGGGCGTGCTGGTGGTTCCCGCCCTGTGCGTTGCGGGCTACCTGTGGGTGGTCGGATGGTATCTGTGCCGGGGGCACGCCCTGGAGAAGACCCCCTGAACGTTTCCAGCTACCGGACGTGAAGGACGAAGGGCTGGGTCCAGGCCTTGGCGTCGCCGTGGCCGAAGGCCTCCACGCGGAAGTAGGTGGCCGGGAAGAAGGACGGCGGCGTGAAATCGAGGGAGGGGCCGGGCACCCGCGCCACCACGCGGCCGTAGTTGCTGCACACATGGAACAGCTCGGCGTTGGGGGCCTCCACCAGAACATGCCTCCCCTCCAGGCGGATGCTCTCGATCACCACCCCGGTGGACGCGTAGAAGCTCCCGCGCCGGAGGGCGTCCACGATGGCCCCGGCGGACCGGTCGCTTCCCTGCACCATGACCCAGGCCACCCCCCGGTCCACCTCCTGGTGGTTGTCGTCCCCGGCATAGCCCCAGACAATCTTGTCGTTGCTCAGGAGCATGTCCCAGCGGTCGGTGGCCTCGGGGTTCCCCTCCACGCGGCGGGTGACGCCGTTGTAGATTTCAATGCCGGCGTAACCCTTCAGGGACTGGAGAACGGACTGCGGACAGTGGTTGAAATGCGGTTCCCAGTTGGGGTGGTTCATGACGGCCAGGCCGCTCGTGGCGGCGATCTCGTTTATAACCTTCTGCCGGTCCGCGGCGGGCTTCACGCGCGCCGTGGCGTTCATGTGGAGGATGTGGGGCCCCCCGGCGGTCACCTCGCAGCCGGGGATGAGCGCCATGCCGCAGGCGTCCAGGGCCGAGATGTCCGTGATGATGTCATGGTCCGTCAGCTGGAGAAAGTCGTATCCCAGGTCCGTGTAGGCCTTGACGGTGTCCTGCGGGCTGAGGTTCCCATCGCTGACGGTGGTGTGGGTGTGGAGGTTTCCCCGCAGCCACCCGGTGTCCTCCGGCGAGTACGGGTTCTCAAAAACGCGCGATCTGCTTAGGGTTTTTGTTCTTCCCACAGGGCGAGAAACTCCTCTCCGGAAGCCGGAACCAGCAGTTCCGGCCGGTACAGCCGTTTCACAATCGGGTCGGGAACCCGGGTGATTTCCGCAGTTTCCGGGATGTGCGTCAACTGGCGCAGCACCTTCTGACTGTCGTCACACTCGTAATAGGTCCAGGCGTCCCCCTTGCCCGGCACGAACTGGGATGTCCTAAAGTACAGCACGCGTCCGTTCCTCTCCCGCTTCAGCGGATGGAGATCATGCGGTCAATGGGCGTGCGCGCCCGCCGGATGATCTCCTCGTCCAAATGGACCTGATACTCCAGATTCTCCAGGCTGCGCAGCGTGTCCTCCAGCGTGATGGTGTTCATGTGCTTGCAGCGCAGGCTGCACGCGCGCACCATCTCGCGGTGCGGAAACTCGGCCGCCAGGTTGTCGCCCATGGAGCACTCGGTGAAGAGGGCGTAGCGCGGCTTCTCCACGTCCCGCACATAGTCCACCATCAGCTTCGTGCTTCCCGACACGTCCACCTTCTGAATCACCTCCGGCTTGCATTCCGGATGCGCCAGAATGACCGCGTCCGGATACTGCCGCCGCACGTTGTCCACGTCTTCCGGCGTGAACAGCTCGTGCACCTCGCACTGGACCGTCCAGCCGACCACCGCGGGCTCGTCGGAAGGAAGCGCCCCAAAGGCCGCCTCGTCCGCGTCCGCGCTGATGAAGTTAACGCCCATCTGGGCCGCCGTATTCGCGGCGAGATACCGGTCGGGCAGGAACAGGATGCGCTTGTGCCCCTGGTCCAGCAGGTGCTTGAGCACCTTGTCCGCGTTGCCCGAGGTGCAGCAGTAGTCCGACTCCGCCTTCACATCGGCGTAGGTGTTCACATAGGTGACCACGGGCGCGCCGGGGAAGCGCGCCTTCAGCGCACGCACGTCCTCCGCCGTGATCCCCTCGGCCAGCGAGCAGCCTGCCTTGTCGGAGGGCACCAGCACGGTCTTGCCCGGATTCAGGATTTTGGCAGTTTCCCCCATGAACCACACGCCGCAGAAGATGATAATGTCCGCGGGGGTCTTGGAGGCGACCACGGAGAGCTGGAGCGAGTCGCCGGTGTAGTCGGGCACCGAGTGGTAGAGCGCGGGCTCCATGTAGTTGTGCCCGAGGATGACGGCGTTCTTCTCCCGCTTGAGGAGGTTGATCTTGTGTGCGATCCCGGCCTTGGCCTGAATCTCGAAATCGGGGATCACGCGGTTCAGCCGGGCGCGCATTTTTTCCAGGGTGCCTTCAAGGGTTTCGGCGGGGCTAGGGTTGGTCATGGTGTGCTTCCTGAATGGTGTGCGTTGCGGAAAGGGCTGCGGGTTGGAATCCCTTCCCGCGCACTCTTACAATAGCACATCCCGCGTTCCGGGAAAAAGCGCGGGACGCAAACCGGAAAGGCCCCCATGCCGCATTCTCGCCCACTCACCAGACTGTTTCTGCCGGCCTTGGCGGTGATGTTGGCCGGAACGGCCGCCGCGGGGGCGGAGGGCCTCCCCGAGGCCCGGAAGGGCGCCCTGCTTTCCAGTCTTGGGCGCATGGCCTCCGGCGCGGCGTCTTCGGCGGACGACGCGCTGTGGCTGGAGCAGGCCGGGCTTCCGGACTTGGGCGGGGACGCCTGGCGGGCACTGTTCGGGGAGCATCTCGCCGCCACGCCGTACACCCCCGCCCTTGGGGCGCAGTGGTGGCGGCTCCTTTCCGAGCCGCGTCCCGAGCAGTCCGGTTTGGCGCGCATCGCGGGCCGTTTCTTTGCGGTCGTTCTGTCCGGAGCCCTGGAGCGGACGCCCCCGGACGCGGCCGAGTTTGACGCGGCCCTCGTCTGGATGGAGGGGGTGATGGTTTCCTCGGCGCCCGTGGCCGCCGAAGTGCGCGCGGGCATGGAGCCCCTGCTGAAGGCGAAGCCGCTCAACCTGTGCGCGCCGCCGGCGCCCCCGCCTGCGGTACCGCCACCGGCCGGCGCGGACGGAACTGTCTTGCCGGCTCCGGCGCCCGCGGAGCGTTTTGCCGACGCTTCGGCCATGCAGGCCGCGGTGACCCTTGGGCTGCTGGCCGGTCCGGAGAAGGTGGGGGACTGGATCAAGGCCCCCACGCCGGCGCTTCGGGCCTACCAGACCACCGGCATGTGGATTCTGGACGACGGTCTTCTGCCCCCCGCGGCCTTCACCTCCCTCCTGAGCCTGATCAGCGCCGCGCCCCAGGTGCTCACGGGGATGAGCGCGGTGGTGTGCCTTCCGTATCCGGTTCCGTTGCGGGCGCCGGGCGCCGTGGCCGCGCCCCCGCCGATGCCATGGGACGCGTGGACCGCGCCTGTCGCCCTGCCTCCGGCACTCTTGCCGCCGGTGCCCCTTTTCACCGGCGCGGCCCTGCGCCAGACCGCCGAGATGATCCAGGCCAAGGAGCTTGTCCGGCGCCCGGAACTGGTCCGGGGCTGCAATGAGCTCTTTGGCGCGAACATGGAGCGCGTTGACTCCCCCTTCCGGCAATGGCTGTCCGCCGCCGGCGTGCGGGGGCCGGGGGATTTCTATGCGGCCCTGGGGGCGCTTTGGATGGTCAACTCGCGGCTGATGCTGGACGCCGCCGCCTCCCTGTATCACCAAGGCGAGTTTGAGCCCATCGCCGCCGTGCTGCTGGTCGCGGATCTCTACTCCAACGGGGGGGACACCACGCTCCTCTTCGAGACGAACCCCGCGGGGGTGGTCTCCAGCCGGCAGGCGGCCCTGCGGCGCGCGGTGCTTCCCACGGGGCGGCCCTTTGTGACGGGAGTCGCGGCGGGGGAGGGGCTTCTCTATTTCGACCTCGAAGAACTGCTGACCCTCCTGCAATAAGGGGTTTCCGTGCGAAGAAGGAAGAGGTTGTGAGACTTTCCTGGATCCTGGCCACCGCCGCGTACTGCGCGTTCATTTTCTGGCTGTCGTCGGGGCCGATACCCGTTCCGAAGGCGGTCTCGTTTGTTGGCCTGGACAAGTTGGCCCACGCGGGGGCCTACGGTCTCCTGGCCCTGCTGGTGTGGACGGGGATGGCGCGCTCGGGCCGGGGCCACGCGGCCCGGCGCATGTTTTGGACCGCCGCCCTCTTCGCCACGCTGTACGGGGCCACCGACGAGCTGCACCAGTATTTCGTGCCCACCCGCACCTTTGACCCGGCGGACTGGCTGGCCGACGCGGTGGACGCCTTCGCCGCGGCGGGCGTGGCGCGGTGGTTCCGCCTTCGGGGCTGGTTCCCGTTCCGTCCGGAACCAAAGCCGTTTGCGGGGGATTAAGGGGGCGGGATTATTGCGATGGCCGGGGGGCAGGTGATAGGGTTTCAGGCATGGATTCTCCCATGGTTTCCCAAGAGGAACCCGTGCGCCGCAGGGGGTGCGCGGGTGTCTTTTTCTGCGCGATGCTCCTGGTGGGCGCGGCCTACGGCGGCGGTGTCGGCGCCTTCCTGTGGATGGTGGGCGACTCCACGAGCGCCGTCGCGCGCGCCCTGGCGGATTTTCGCCCCAAGGAGGGCAGCAAGGTCCTCAGCGCCGACGGCCAGCTGCTCGGCGAGTTCTCCATTGAGGAGCGCCAGGTGCTCCGCCTCTCCCAGATTCCCCAGAAACTGCAGAAGGCCGTGGTCGCCACGGAGGACAACACATTCTACTCCCACAAGGGGGTGCGCCCGGACGCGATCGTGAACGCGGTGCTCTACGCCCTGCAGAAGGGGCGGTCGCGGGGCGGCAGCACGATCACCATGCAGGTGGTGCGCAACGTGGAGACCCTCGGGGTCGGCCTCGAGCGCACCATGTGGCGGAAAATCCACGAGGCCATGGTGTCGCTCCAGGTGGAGCGTGAATTCACCAAGGACGAGATTCTGGAGCTTTACCTGAACCAGTCCTTCCTCGGGCGCAGCGCCTACGGGGTCGAGGCGGCCTCGCAGCTCTACTTCGGAAAGTCCTGCCAGGACCTGACGCTTGGGCAGTGCGCCACCATCGCCGGACTCCTCCGGGCGCCCAACCCCAACGCCCCCACCAACAACCTCAAGAACGCCGTCGCGCGGCGGAACATCGTGCTGGGCCAGATGCTGGAGACCGGCGTCATCACGCAGGAAGAGCACGATGCCGCCGCGGCGGAGGATCTCGGCGCCCAGGTGGTCGCCGAGGATGCGGCCGTCCGCATGGACGCGGAGGCGGTGGTGGCGAAGCGGACCGCCGGGTTCAAGGCCCCCTATTTTGTGGAGGAGATCCGGCGCAGCGTGCTGGAGAAGTACGAGAAGTCCGAGGTGTTCGAGGGGGGGCTGGAAATCTACACCACCCTCGACATGCGTCTCCAGTCGGAGGCGGAGCGCGCCCTGCTGACCGCCCTGGACGCGTTTGACGACAAGGAAAGGAAGAAACTGGAGAAACAGGGGAAGGCGGAGGAGTTTGCGCCCGTGGCGGGCGCGCTGGTCTGCATAGACAACCGCCCGCAGTACAGGGGCTTTGTCCGGGCCATGGTCGGCGGCCGCGACTTCGAGCGGGAGAAATTCAACACGGCCACGCAGGCCCGCCGCCAGCCCGGTTCCAGCATCAAGCCCTTCGTCTGGGCGGCCGCCGTTGCGGCGGGGTACACCCCCTCCACCGTCATCCTGGACGGGCCCTTCACCCGCGTCACGCCCAACGGCACCGTGTGGTCGCCCAAGAACTACGACGCCGCCTACATGGGCCCGGTGCCCATCCGCCATGCCCTGGAACGGTCCCTGAACATCGTGTCCGTGAAACTGGTGGACCAGATCGGCCCCCCCGTCGTGCGCTCCGTCCTGAAGCGCTGCGGCATCCCCACGGAGGTCGAGGGACTCACCATCGCGCTCGGCTCCCCGGAGGTGCGTGTGCTGGAGCACTGCGCCGCCTATTCCTGCTTTCCCAACGGGGGGGTGCGGCATGACCCCGTCATGATCACGGACATCCGCGACCGGGACGGCGCCCAGCGGTACAGCCACCGCGACTACGCGCGGTCAGAGCAGGCGCTGGACCCCCGGGTGGCCTATGTGACCCTGCACATGATGCGCGGTGTGTGCACGCCGGGCCCCGGCGCCACGGGATGGCGCGCCAGCACGCTCAAGCGGCCCGTGGGCGGCAAGACGGGCACCACCAACGGCAGCCGGGACGCGTGGTTCTGCGGGTTCACGAAGGAGTACACCACTGTGGTCTGGATCGGCTACCGGGACAACCGGCCCCTTGGCCGCGGCGCGGACTACACCGGCGGCCGTCTGGCCTGCCCCATCTGGGTGGACTTCATGACCGAGGCACTGGACGGCATGCCGGTGGAGGAGTTCTACGTGCCGCCCGGCATCGAGTTTTTCAGTATTGACCGGCAAAGCGGCGTTGCGGGCGGGAACTACCGCGAGGCCTATGTCGCGGGCACCGCCCCGCCGCAGGTCTGGCAGGGCGCCCAGGGCGAACCTGCGGCGCAGGGCGGGGACCCCGCTGTCCCCGGGGAGGATCTCGGCCTGCTGGAGGCACTGTAGGGAAGAATAATTGTTGACTGGCGGGGGCGATGGGGGTACAATCATTTTCGCTTTCCGGAAAGCCCGCAGGTGAGGAGGCGGGCACCGGGGCGGGGTGTTCAACGTGTTGCCGGGGGCGCTGTAAGGAACGTGCGCGCATGAGAGGCATGACATTCGCGAATTTCAGAACCGACGACAACAACCAGTCGGCGTTTGATGTCTGCCGCCGGCTCGCCGCGCTGGAGGACGGGGTCGTGTCCCCCGTCACCCTCCTGGGGGACAAGGGGGTCGGCAAGAGCCACCTGCTCTGGGCCATTGTCAACCATTTCCGGGAAAACCAGACCCGGGTCAGCATTGCCCTGATCAGCGCGAGCGATTTTCCGCGCAAGGCGCGCGCCCTCGCAAAAGACCCCTCCCCGATCCAGCGGTCCCGTCCCGCCGTGCTGCTTGTGGACGAGCTGGAACTCTTCAAGGACGACACGGAGGAGCTGGAGGGCGTGGTGCGGGCCTTCCTGGACAACGGGAAGATCGTCGTGCTCGCCTCGCGCGTGCATCCGAGCATGCTCAGCGCGTGCAGCGGCGCGTTCAAGGCCGTGCTGACGCGCGGACAGGTCATCGGCCTGGGCGCCCCGGAATCGGACACCGAGTCCATCGCGGGGGTGCCCGCGTTTGCCCTGGAGCAGATTGCCTCCCTGCGAAACACCGTGGCCGACCTGGAGCGCGAGCGTCAGCGGCTGATGGACAGTCTGGAGGGCGGCGGGGCGGCGCCGGACGGCACCGCTTCGGACAGCCAGTCTTTGCGCCAGGAACTGGAGACGGTCCGTCTTGCCCTGGAGGGCAGCGAGGGCGAGCTGCAGACCATGCGCATGGACGTTGAGGCGGTGAGGGAGCGCGACGAGGCGGCCGCCGCCGCGCTGGCGGAGCTGCGCGCGCGCGTTTCCGTGAGGCAGGCCGAGATGCGGCGGCGGGTCGAGGGGCTTCAGGAGGCGCTGGGCACGCTGGCGGCGGAAATGGACGCCGCGGAGGCGGGCGCCGGCGGGGCGGACGAGGCGTTTGAGCGGCTGGCTTCGGAGAAGTGGAAGGCCGAGGCCGCGCTGGAGGAGGCCCAGGGCCGCGCGGCGGTGCTGGCGGAGGAAGTGGCGGCGTTGCAGGCGCGGGGGAAGGCCGCGGCGGGCGGCGCGGTGGGGCCGTTGCCCGTGTCGGAAGATCTCAAGGACGCCATCGGCCGCGCCTTCGCCGACCCGGCGGAGGAGGACGAGGAGCTGACCTGGGCCGAGCCGGAGCGTGACGACGAGGAACCGCCCCAGGCATGACGGAGGACTTCGCCGCCCGCGTCATCGGCCTGTTCGAGCGGATTCATCCCCTCGACCGCGTGCCGCGCGCGGGCTTCCTGCTGCGGGGTGTCCCCGAGCCGGAAAGTGTGGCCGCCCATTCCCACGCCGTCTCCCTCATGGCGGTGTGTTTTCTGGAAGCCCATCCCGGGCGCTGGGACTTTCGGCGCGCCGTCGGCATGGCCCTCATCCACGACCTGTCCGAGGCTGTGCTCATGGACATTCCCATGCCCGCCGCGGACGCGCATTTCCGGCGGGAGAAGCAGGCCGCCGAGCAGGCGATCCTGGAGGGGCTGTTTGCGGGGTTTTCGTTTTCTGACGGCATGGCCGGGCTGCACCGGGAGCTGGTGGAGGGGGAGACGGGGGAGGCGCGGCTGGTGCGCGGCCTGGACAAGGCGCAGATGATGATCAAGGTGCTCTGCTATGAGGCGGAGCACCGGGGCCGCCTCGCGGAGTTCTGGGAGAACCCCGCCAACTTCAACGACTACGGCGTGTCGGAGGTGTCCCGCCTGTTCGACGCCGTCTGCGCGCGGGCGGGCAGGCCCCGGCCCCGCTGACACGGGCTCAGGCCATCCGGCGCTGAAGCGCCACCACCACCCCCTGCACCTGCACCTCCCCCGCCGGAAAGCGCATGGGCCGCATGGCCGCGTTCGCCGGCCGCAGCTCCACCACCCCGCCGTCCGGGTGAAAGTGCTTCACCGTCGCCTCGCCGTCCACCAGCGCGACCACCACATCCCCCGGACGCGGCGCGCGGTCATGGTCCACCACGACAATGTCCCCCTCCAGGATGCCGTCCTCGATCATGCTGTCCCCGGCAACGCGCAGGCAGTAGAGGGTGTTTCCCGGCTGGCCCGTCTCGACGGGAAGGTAGGACTCCACGTTTTCCAGGGCGAGGGTGGGGGACCCCGCGGCCACACGGCCGAGCAGGGGGGCCATGCGCACATTGGGGGTGAACAGGTGGGCGACCCCCTTGTCCGTCACGCGCAGGCTGCGCGCCTTGGAGGAGGACCGCTCAATGTACCCCTTGCGTTCCAGAGAGACCAGGTGGTCGTTCACGCCGTTGGTCGAGGCGATGCTGAACCGTTCGCCGATCTCGGCGATGGTCGGCGGGAAGCCGTTGTCCCGCACGCTCTCGATGATGAACTCAAGAATGTCCTGCTGCCGCCGGGTCAGTTCGCGTGTCATGCCTGTTCCTCCCAAGGTTGAGGATGCCGGGCGCACCTGAAAACAATAAACTGAATCTTCTTTCAGATAGTATACCCCGTCCCCGGCGCGAATGCAACCGCCGGCAAAGGCTCCGAAACGCCGTATAGGCGGCTGCGGATGCCGACGCCATGCCGGGAACGAGATGGCTTCAGGCGCTGCGCGCCTTCGCCATGACGCTGAGACACACGTCATGGCGAGCGAAGCGACGCCATCTCGTTCCCGCCACGGCTCCGGCACAGCGCGTCATGGCGAGCATCTGACCGCCCGTGGGCGGGAATGTCGTTCAAGAAAGGCGTGTCAGGCGTCAGATGTCGCGGGAGCCCCCGCACGTTCTTGGCGGGTCCGTCTGTTATGTGGAGTGCGGTGGC
>Ga0123328_1005392_pt1 | contig 10054 bp, 13 predicted proteins | sample BioC12SIPDNA_2_FD_89702 | JGI IMG/M metagenome (GOLD analysis project Ga0123328, IMG submission 89702) | Anaerobic biogas reactor microbial communites from Washington, USA - Biogas_R1_A C12 SIP DNA | ecosystem: Engineered > Bioreactor > Anaerobic > Unclassified | place: Washington, USA...
CCTGCAGTGATGGGTCCAGAAGTATTTCTACCGAGGCGTAAAAGGCGTTCAGATCACTGTGGAAAATGGTCCTTTTGCCATCCGTTTTTCTCACCTCCTGAAATGCTTGACAGATGAAGTTGGAGAAGGTATAATGAAGCAAACTTCATCATGAGATGATGCTATCAGAAAGATGAAGAAAAGTCAACAGGCAAATGAAGTTAATGAATATAACTGCATTGGAGGCGGATAAATGAAGACCTTTTCGGACAAAATCAAACAGGCCCGCTCAGAATTGAATCTCAATCAGCAGCAGCTCGCGGACATTGTAGGTATCTCCAAGCGCTCTATTGCCGCCTATGAGACCACGGATACCAAGCCCCGGGGAACGGTGGTAAAAAAGCTCGCCAAGGCTTTGAACGTATCGGTGGACTATCTGTTTCTGGACGAGATAGACGATCCGCGCTACGGTCTGGAGCGCTCTCCATACATTGAGACTGTCCGAGAGCGCTACGGAGGCCGGGCGGCTGCGGAGATGGAGGTCCTGCTGGAGCAGAACATGGCGCTTTTCGCGGGGGGAACGCTTGATCAGGAGGCGAAGGACGCCTTCTTCGAGGCGCTCATGAAGGCCTACCTCACATGCAAAGAGGAGGCGCGCAAAACTTACGGGCGCAGGGACAAATAAAAAATGACAATAGATTTTATCTGCTCGGAAGTTCATAGCCTCTGCGAAAAGTACGGTGAGCGCGACCCGTGGCGTCTTGCTGGAGAAATGGGAGTGATAGTACGCTGCGAACCCATGGGAGCCGATAAAAACGCCTGCAAGGGTTTTTTCATATACCAGTCACGCAAGCGGCTGGTCACAATAAACCGCGACCTGCCGGGGTCCGTCCAGCGCATAATCCTTGCCCACGAGCTGGGGCATGCCGTTCTGCACAGGGATGAGGCGCGTCTCCGCGCGTTCCAGGATTTTTCGCTTTATGAGAGCAATGCAAGATTTGAGTACGAGGCAAACCTTTTCGCTGCGGAGCTGCTTTTGGACGACTCGGAGGTTTTGGAGAGACTGCGTGAGGACGACCTGTTCTTTGCGGCGGCCAAGCGCCTTGCGGTCCCACCGGAGCTTCTGGACTTTAAGTTACGGATCCTCAGGCACAAGGGGATGTGCGTCGATTCCCCTATACTCTCCCGCAGCGATTTCCTGAAAAACGGCTGGAAACAGAGCTGAATCCGACAATGCCAGATTCAGCTCTGTTATTTATTATTAAAGTGTGATCTCTCCCGCGTAATCTGTATCGAAAATGCGGCGTATCTCATCTATATCGGAGTTCTGTCCAAGCGCCCACATCAGCTTTGTGACAGCTGCCTCTGTGGTCATGTCCCGACACTGTATCGCACCCGTGGCGAGCACCCTGCGGCCTACCTCATACAGGGAAAAGTCGCTCTTTTCATACAGACACTGACTGCAAACCGCCACGGGGACGCCGTCCCTGACGAGACGCTCTATCTGGGCGGACAGGTCGCGGCGGAGAAAGTGCAGTCCGCCCGCGCCGAAGGTCTCCAGTACAACGCCGCGATAGTTCATGGCCAGCAGACTGTCAAAAATTCTGGGGTTGGTGCCGGGGATGAGCTTCAAAAGGAACACGTCGTTGCATAGCTTTTCTTTGAGCACGCATGGCCCGCTGCATTTGGACGCTCTCTCGCTCACCAGCCTCACACCGTCGGCAAAAAACTCTCCCCGGTCAGGGGAATTGACGCTCTCAAAAGCGTCGAAGCCCATTGTTCTGACTTTTACCGCTCGGCAGCCGCGGATGAGCTTGTAGTTGAAAGCGACGGACACGCCGATAACATCGTGGCAGACTGCGGCAAAAGCGGTGGCGAGATTGCTGCGCGCGTCGGAAAGAGGCATGGACAAGGGTATCTGGCTTCCTGTCAGGACTACCGGTTTTTCGAGATTTTGCAGCATGAAGGACAGCATCGAAGCGGTGTAGGCCATAGTGTCTGTTCCGTGAGTTATAACTATGCCGTCATAATGCGGCAGCGCCTCATATACGCTGCGGGCTATAAGCTGCCACTCCTCGGACTGTATGTTGGAGCTGTCCAGGTTCAGTATGGGGCGGTAGTCTATATCGTAGTATTCGCGAAAGCCGTCCAGAGCGACCAGGAGGGCGTTGGACTCCTCAATAGGGGAGAGCCCTGCCGCGCCCGCCTTGGAGGCGATGGTGCCGCCCGTCGCCAGTATAAGAATGCTTTTCACGGTGAATACCTCCTAAAACCGTATGGGTACGCTATATACGTCTAACAGAGACCTGAATTTTACTTGCGTTTTCATAATTCCTATGATATAACTGGGAATAGCGAAGGGGGTATATAGTATGATGGTATCCACTAAGGGCAGATATGCCCTGCGCGTGATAATTGACCTGGCTCAGCACAAAGACGAGGGATACGTTTCGCTAAAGTCCATCTCCGAGCGCCAGAAAATTTCTCTCAAGTATCTTGAGATGATAGCCGCCTCTCTCAACAGAGCGGGGCTTGTACAGAGCCAGCGGGGCAAGGAAGGCGGATATATGCTGACAAAGCCCGCCGCTGAATATACGGTCGGAGCTGTACTTCGGGCGGCGGAGGGCGATCTCGCGCCCGTCTCCTGTCTGGACTGTGGGGAAAATACTTGCGAGCGGGCGGACTCCTGCATTACTCTTCCCATGTGGCAGAGGCTGGACGGACTCATTAACGGTTATCTCGACAGCGTCAGCATTGAGGACATGCTCAAGGGGGAGCTATAAAGGCCGGTCTCCGATTGACCTCGCCGCCTCACCCATTCTGAGGCCTTTATAATTACAGCCTGCATGATACCATAGCGGGCAGAAATGTCAAAATTCCAAAAGTTTTCTGTAAATAGAAAACTTTATTTTTATTGGTAATCCCTATTGACAAGATGGGAATTGTTCGCTATAATCCTATATAGTAAGTAGGAATAAACGAGGAGGGAAGAAAATGTTTGTTTATTCGGACAATGCGGCCACCACAAAAATGAGCAAAACGGCGATGGATACAATGTTCTCCATGCTTGAGGAAGTATATGGGAACCCCTCCAGCCTGCATACGGCAGGGCAGACAGCCCGGGAGAGGCTCGAGGAAGCCCGCAAAACCGTGGCCGACTGCCTGAATGCTGATGAGCGGGAGATTTATTTTACCTCCGGTGGCAGCGAGGCGGACAACCAGGCGATAATTTCTGCCGCAAAGGCGGGAGAGAGAAAGGGAAAAAAGCACATAATTTCCACAAAAATTGAGCACCACGCCGTCTTACATACGCTTGAGAGGCTGGAAAAGCAGGGCTTTGAAGTCACTCTTCTGGATGTGGGCAGGGACGGTATAGTAAAAGTCCCGGATCTTGAAGCGGCGATACGTCCCGATACCGCCCTTGTGACAGTGATGTTTGCCAACAACGAGATCGGAACTATACAACCTGTTGCTGAGATTGGAAATATCTGCCGTTCCAAGGGCATTATTTTCCATACAGATGCGGTACAGGCGGCGGGGCATCTCCATATAGATGTCAAAGCCATGAATATAGACATGCTCTCGCTTTCGGCGCACAAGTTCCACGGCCCCAAGGGTGTAGGTGCCCTTTATGCGCGAAAGGGGACCGCGCTGACCAGCATTATTGACGGCGGCGCTCAAGAGCGCGGAAAACGCGCGGGTACCGAGAATGTACCTGCCATAGTCAGCATGGCCGCGGCTTTCAAAGAGGCCTGCGAGAATATAGACAAAAACGCCGGCTATGTAATTGCGATGCGTGACAGGCTTATTGCGGGTCTTGAAAAGATACCGCACAGCGTTGTCAACGGCGATAGGGAAAACCGCCTGCCCAACAACGTGAATATGTGCTTCGAGGGCATCGAGGGCGAATCGCTCCTGCTGATGCTTGACGCCAAGGGCATAGAGGCGTCCTCCGGAAGCGCCTGCACCTCCGGCTCGCTCGACCCGAGCCACGTGCTTTTGGCGCTGGGTCTGCCCCACGAGGTAGCCCACGGCTCGCTTAGGCTCTCCCTCAGCGAGTACAACACGCCGGAGGAGATGGACTATATCATAGAGAAAGTTCCCGGGATAATCGAATATCTCCGCAACATGTCGCCCGTGTGGGAAGAGCTGGAAAGCGGCAGGAGAGAGCATTTTATAGACTGAGAAAGAGAGGTAGCCACCATGTTATACAGCGAAAAAGTTATGGATCACTTCCAAAATCCGCGCAATGTCGGCAAAATGGAAGATGCGGACGGTGTCGGCGAAGTCGGAAACGCCAAGTGCGGCGACATAATGAAGATGTACATTAAAGTTGACGATGAAGGCGTAATAAGCGACGTTAAATTCAACACCTTTGGCTGCGGCAGCGCCATAGCCACCAGCTCTATAGCCACCGAGATGATAATGGGCAAACGCATCGAGGAGGCTCTGACACTCTCAAATAAGGCCGTGGTGGAGGCTTTGGACGGCCTGCCCGCAAATAAACTCCACTGTTCCGTTCTGGCAGAGGAGGCCGTTAAGGCGGCGGTCAAGGATTATTACGATAAGCGCGGCATTGCCTATGACGAGAAGCTCTTTGCGCCCGGCGGCAGCTGCTGTGAAACTCCTCTGGATGACTGCGAGCTCAGGCCCGAGGATATACATATAAAGCCTGCGCGGCAATAGCAAATTTATTCACCCTCCCATGCGATAATTTCATACTAGTGCTCCGTGGACAGATTGGCGGGGCATGAACCTTTCCTCCTTTAAATTTGGGGTCTTTGGGATTTTCCTGAAGACCTCAAAAATTTGTCAAAAGATGGCGCAGACGTATTGACAATACCTAATCAGTGTGCTAACATATGCTCAGATGTTCATATGTTCACCGAGATGAGGAGGCGACAATACTGTGAAACAAGAACACAGCTATGAGCTCTGCGACGAGGGCTGCGGACATCCCGGAGCGGCGTCTGCCGGACTGCCCGACGAGGAGCTTTTATACGATCTTGCAGAACTGTTCAAGACCTTCGGCGATACCACCAGAATAAAAATACTCTACGCTCTGATGGAGAGCGAACTGTGCGTTTGCGATCTGGCAGAGATCGTAGGTACCAGCCAGTCCGCCGTATCGCATCAGCTGCGTATCCTCAAACAGTCGCGGCTGGTAAAGTTTCGCCGGGAGGGGAAAAGCGCGAAGTATTCTCTTGCGGACGACCATGTGCACACCATGCTCGCGCAGGGCATGGACCATATCTGTGAATAGGAGAGATAAGCCGTGAAAAAGACATTCAAGATTAAAAATTTGGGCTGCGCCAATTGTGCGGCAAAGATGGAGCGCAGGATTAAAAAGCTGGACGGGGTAGACAGTGCGTCGGTGAGCTTTATGACAAGCCGCCTTACCATAGAGGCGGACGACGAGCGTATTGAGGAGATTGCGAGAAAGGCTGATTCAATATGCCGCGGAATAGAGCCGGGCTGCGCAGTCGAGCTGTAGGACGGGAAGCCGGCAAATGAATTCTGAACATAAGAAAATACTTATCCGGCTTGCCGCGGGGCTTTGCTTTTTGCTCGCGGCGCTGCTTCTGCCGGCAGAGGAACTGTTTGGCGAAAAATACGCATCTTTTGCAGAGCTTGGACTGTATCTGATTTCATATCTTATCGTCGGCGGAGACGTTTTGCTGAGGGCCATAAGGAATATCCTACACGGACAGCTGTTCGACGAAAATTTTTTGATGTCCGTTGCAACGATAGGCGCGTTTTTTCTGGCGGAGTACACAGAGGCTGTGGCTGTCATGCTGTTCTATCAGGTGGGAGAGCTGTTCCAGAGCATCGCTGTAAGCCGCTCCAGAAGCTCCATTGCCGAGCTAATGGACATTCGGCCCGATTATGCAAATGTCGAGCGTGAAGGCGCGCTGTCAAGAGTCGAGCCGGACGATGTTAAGGTCGGCGAGATCATTGTTATAAAGCCCGGTGAGCGAGTACCGCTCGACGGGGAAATAGTGGAGGGTGAATCGCGTCTGGACACGGCCGCCCTGACAGGAGAGAGCCTGCCGAGGGATGCCGGAGTCGGGGATGTGATCGTCAGCGGCGCCGTGAACCTCTCGGGAGTTTTGCGTGTCTGCGTCACAAAGCTCTACGGCGAATCCACAGTCTCGCGAATACTGGAACTTGTGGAAAATGCCGGAGATAAGAAGGCGAGAGCCGAAAACTTCATCACACGCTTTGCCCGTTACTACACTCCGGCGGTCTGCGGACTGGCGCTATTGCTTGCCGTAATCCCCCCGCTTGTTTTTAGTCTTGACTGGGGGGCGTGGGTCAGGCGCGGACTTATCTTCCTTGTGGTATCATGCCCCTGTGCGCTCGTGATTTCGGTGCCGATGAGCTTTTTCGGCGGGATCGGCGGCGCATCAAGACGTGGGATACTGGTCAAAGGCAGCAGCTTTCTAGAGGTCTTGTCAAAAACGGACACAGTGGTGTTCGACAAGACGGGTACCCTCACCAGCGGGAGCTTTACCGTTGTTGCGGTGCACCCTCAGAGTGTAAGCGAGGAGCAGCTTTTGGAGTATGCGGCCTATGCCGAGAGCTTCAGCGACCATCCGATAGCGCGGTCAATACTCTCTGCCCACGGCAAAGAAATAGACCAAAGCCGCATAAGCCGTGCGGGGGAGACACGTGGGCACGGGGTTTTCGCCGTTGTGGATGGGCGGACTGTCGTAGCGGGCAATGCTGCTCTTATGGAGGGCAACGGCGTAGGGTATCATGAGTGCCACATCGCGGGAACTACGGTACACATTGCGATAGACGGTAATTATGAGGGCCATGTCATTATATCCGATATGCTGAAGGACGATGCGTCCAGGGCTGTTTCGGAATTGAAAGCACTGGGCGTTTCCACAACCGCCATGCTGACCGGTGATATGGAACAGGTTGCGGCGTCCGTGGCAAAGGAGCTGAGTATAGATACTTACAGCTCGGAGCTTCTGCCGGAGCAGAAGGTGGAGGCCCTCGAACGGCTTCTTATGGGAAAAAGACCCAAGACCTCGCTGGCCTTTGTCGGCGACGGCATCAACGACGCGCCTGTACTGGCGCGCGCCGATGTGGGTATTGCTATGGGTGCGCTCGGCTCAGACGCGGCCATTGAGGCCGCCGATATTGTACTGATGAACGACAGACCTTCCGACATAGCAGTAGCTGTCCGTATCGCGCGAAAGACCATGGGCATTGTGCGCCAGAACATCTGGTTCGCGCTGGGTGTAAAGGTCGGGGTGCTGGTGCTTGCCGCTGCCGGTATAGCGAATATGTGGATGGCGGTATTTGCCGATGTGGGCGTCGCAGTTCTGGCCATACTCAACGCCATGCGCTGCCTTCGGCTGAGTGAATGAAGAGAGCGCCTGCTTAAAGCAGGCGCTCTCTTTTACTGTTTCAGACTCTGATCGTGTCCATGCTCGTTCTTTTTAACTGCCTTTTGTCTCGGTATGCCGGCTAGCTCTGTGTAGGATTGGGCCTCGGCATCGCTTCCGGGAGGAGTCTGAACGAGTCCCGTCAGCTCTGAATCGAGGGCGACAGAGCTGTTATGAGCCATGTTGTATTTGTCGCGTTTCCGTTTTCCCATGCGGTCATTGCTCCTTTTTATAAGCGGTGTGATTATTATTTACGTCCGGAGGAATATTTATGCAGAAAACAGAGGAGCGGAGAGGCTTTTTTTATTGGAGACGGTTTAACGCGCTTTCTATAAAAAGAATAATAATATAAGCAATGCGGGACTTTCAGGGCTTTAATCTCTTTAAAACTTTAAAATAGATATATACAATAATTAACGCAGAGCATAAAAGAACTGATGCGGCAACTGCCTTTGAACTTGAAACCTTGTCGTCAATTCTATAGCCGCTTTTTGTGATCTCCATTGAGGCGCAGTGTATATCCACATCGCCGCCGTGCTCAGTACAGTTGCGTGAAAATACTCCGGTTATCTTGAGAGTGTCGCCGATATGCTTATAATCGCCGAAGTTCTCTATAGTTTCCGCTTCGGACGCCGTCATCCAAATACCGATTGCGTTTGTGCCGTCGTTTATGTTGACCCACGCGTAATCTCCGCGATCCAGGACCTCGCCTATAGCCTCGCCCTCCACAGTCACAGCCTGATTATCGTAGGTTTCGGCGCAGGTAACAAGACTGTTAATGTCGATAGTTTTTATGGCCTCCGCAGGTACGAAAAGACAGGCGGAAAACATAAATGCGAGCAAAAACTGCTTCAATGCTTTACGCATGTTTTTTAATTCCTCCGATCACAAATCCGAACAATGCAAAGACTGAAAGGAATTCCAACCTTCCAAGATACATTGCAAGGATATACTGAACCTTTAAAAGCGCCGGCGCTGCAGCACCCGTAACGCCGATGCTCAGGCCGACATTGCCTGTGACTGACGCCGCCTCAAACGCCGATTCGGCGAGAGGATAGCCGTAAAATGTTCCGAGAAGCGTGGTTATTGCAAAGAGAACCACATAGCAAACAATAACCAGTGCGGAGGCCCTGACTGTCCCGTCGTCAAGTACATTGTCCTTGATATGATGGTATTTTATTACTCTGATGCTTCTTTCGGGCGACAATATCTTTTTGACGTCGGAGATAATTCCTTTAAACACAATACTCACTCTAAGCCCCTTGAAGCCGCCCGCAGTCGAGCACGCCGAGCCTCCTATGAGCATCGCGATGACCATGACAAGAATTCCGAAGTCCCCCCACTCGTTTGCAAACTGCGCTGCGTATACATTGCCAAAGCCGGTGGTTGTATGGGCGGACAGCACGTTATATACGATACGCCTGAAGCATGAAACGGCGTTTGTGTACACGCCCGACTGCGATAACTTCAAAACCGCTAAGGCAGACAGCAGAAATGAAGTAATGAAGAAGCTCTGGACCTCAACGTTTTTGATCATCTCCTTTTTTTTGCCCTGCCAGATCGCGTAGTGCAGTCCGAAATTCGGAGAGCCAAGAACAAAGAAAACAATTGTCATGACCTCATAAGCAAAGCTATGATAATACATCATGTTCTGCGTATTAGGAGCGAACCCGCCTGTGCTCCATGCGGATTCAAAAATGTAGAGGCCGTGCAGAAAAGCCGACAGAGGCGAAAGACCGATGACCATACCGCAGATCCAGAGCGCCAATGTTCCGGTGAACAGGTAGATTACGCTGATCTTCCAAATGATGCGGGCGGTGTATTTGACATTCGGAACAAGTTTGATGTCCTTTCCCTCGCCGCAGTATATCTTATAGGCTCCGCCTATATGTTTGCCCAAAAAGCTCAAAGCCAGAACAACCATGCCCTGACCTCCGATAAAGGTAAGCATATGGCGCCACATGTTCAGCCCTGTCGAGAGGTGATCCAGATTTTGCGTAAGGACCAGACCCGTGGTCGTAAAGCCGCTCATTACATCAAAGCAGCCGTCAAGGAGGCTTTTGGTATGTCCGCTCAGAAGATAGGGAATAGAGCAGAGAAACATCAGCATTATCCAAGACAGCGCCGCAATAATAAAGCCGAATTTCCAGTCTACCTGCAATTCGTCCGTGCGCGTTCTTCTGCCGAGCAGCATCATCAGCAAGCCGATAATAACCGAAACCGACATGCTGATTACAAAGTCGAGAGCAGGGTTCCATTCGGCCATAAGCAGGGAGGTGATGAGAGGTATCCCCATCAGGACCGCTATACCAAAGATTATGTATCCGGTATAATAGCTTATAATATGGAAACTTGGAAAGCGCACTTGTGTATTCGTCATATCGTTACCGTGCAATCAGGAATACCAGAGCAAAAAGTGCGCCGCAGTATATAGCGGCGTAGACCACCTCTGTCATTAATCCCTCGACTTCATTTTTTTTGTTTCGCATACTGAACTCCTCCATTATGAAAAAGCTTTTTGATTTCGGGAAAGGTTGAGCGGTTCGTTATGATATGTATGCTATCGTTCAGCAGTATCTGCGTATCACCTCTCGGGAAAATGACTCTTTCATTGCGCAGGATAGAGGCGAGAACACACTCCCCGGGCAGGTTGAGGTCTTTAACCAGGCTGTTGA
>Ga0123328_1005393_pt1 | contig 10054 bp, 10 predicted proteins | sample BioC12SIPDNA_2_FD_89702 | JGI IMG/M metagenome (GOLD analysis project Ga0123328, IMG submission 89702) | Anaerobic biogas reactor microbial communites from Washington, USA - Biogas_R1_A C12 SIP DNA | ecosystem: Engineered > Bioreactor > Anaerobic > Unclassified | place: Washington, USA...
CCACCGCAAAAACAGCCGCGTACCAGGTCATGGTGATTCTGACGCCAAACCAGTCCAGCACCCAGCGCCCCACCGCTCCTCTCGGCCCCAGAACCTTCAGGATCAGAAACCCCACCACGGTGGGAGGGAGTACGAGCGGGATGGTAAGAATGCAGTCGAGCGTGCCCTTGACGATGCGGGGCAGCTTTGCGATGTAATGAGCGGTGCAGATGCCCAGAAAAAATGTGATGGCGGTAGAGACAAGCGCGATGCGCAGGGAGTTCCACAGCGGAAACCAGTCCATACTCCTCCTCCTTCCGTCCAAAGCCGCATGGCGGGCTGCACAGGTATGGGCCGGGCTTACGAGGGGATGCCGAAGCCGATTCCGGTAAAGATTTCGGCACAGACATCGCTTTTCAGAAACTCCAGAAATGCCTCGGCCTCCTCCGGGTGTTCTGATGCCTTCAGCACCGCGGCGGGATAGTTCACCGGCTTGTGGCTGCCCTGGGGCGCCTGTGCCGCCACCTCCACCGCGTCGGTGGCAGCGGCGTCCGAGACGTACACCACACCGCAGTCGACAGCGGCCGCGGCCACCTGGGCGGCCACCTCCTTCACATTGGAGCTGAATGTAATTTTTCCATCGCGGTTGAGCGCGTCCCACATGCCGAGAAAGACGAATATCTGCTGGGCATACTGGCCTGCCGGCACATCGGAGTTGCCCAGCGCAATCAGGGACACCCGGTCGGTATTCACGTCCTCAAAGGAGGTAATGCCGGCGGGATTGCCCTCGGGTACGATGAGCACCACCGTGTTGGTGACCAGATCAAAGCGGGTGTCGGACAGTATAAAGTCCAGTCCGTCGGTGTTCACCGAGGCGTCGGCCGCACCGTCCAGCTGATTCATCTGCTTCTGGCCGGCCGAAATGAAAATGTCGCACACTGCGCCCTCCGCAATCTGGGTCTTGAGGGTGCCTGAGGAATCAAAGTTGCAGGTTACAGTCACGCCGGGGTTGGTCTCCCGGTAGAGCTCTGCGGCGGCATTCAGGGATTCCTGCATGGAAGCGGCGGCGAACACGGTCAGCTCCACCGGCTCGGGCGCAGCGGATTGGGCGGAGGGGACGCCGCGGCAGGAAGCAAGGGGTACGGCCAGCAGGACAGTTGCCAGTAATGCAACCAGCGGTTTATATCTGTGTTTCACGTTGTTATTCTCCTTTTGTCATTTTCAGGTTCCAGCACAGTCAGACGCTCTTCCTGTCAGAATTTCCAGTCCGTGGCGCAGCGTGGGCAGCAGATAGGTGAGGCACTCCCGCACCGCCTTTGGGCTGCCGGGCAGATTTACGATCAGCGTCTGTTTCCGGATGCCCGCCGTACCCCGGCTGAGCATGGCCCTCGGCGTCAGCTGCAGCGAATGCCAGCGCAGGGCCTCTGCAATGCCGGGCGCAAGGCGCTCCGCTGCATCGGCAGTGGCCTCGGGGGTAACATCCCGGGGGGAAAACCCGGTTCCGCCGGTGGTGAGGATAAGCTCTGCCTCATGGTTGTCGCACAGGAATACAAGCTTGCGGGCCAGCATCTCTCTGTCGTCCGGCAGCAGAGCACAGTGGGTGACGGTATAGCCGGCGGCAGTCACCAGTTCGCGGACGGCCCGCCCGCTTTCGTCCTCCCGTTCTCCGCGCCAGCCCGAATCGCTCAGGGTAATGACGGCTGCACGAAAGGGCGTTTTCTCCTCCAGAATGGTCAGCTCGTCTCCCACCGCAATCACTCCGCCGTGCAACACCCGGGCAAACACCCCCTCTCGGGGCATGATGCACTCCCCCATTTTCTCAAAGATGGCGCAGCCGTGATGGCACTGCTTTCCGATCTGGGTCATCTCCAGCACCACGTCGCCGCAGCGGAACGTTGTTCCCACGGGCAGCTTTGCAAAGTCGTACCCCTCCACCACCAGATTTTCGCCGAAAGCGCCGTCGTCCACCCGGGCCCCCCGGGCGCGGAACGCCTGAATCTTTTCATAGGACAGCAGAGAGACCTGCCGGTGCCACCGTCCGGCGTGGGCGTCCGCCTCTATGCCCCACTGGGCACGGAACAGCGCGCTGCCGACATTCTGCTTTTGTACTCCCTTCTTTTCGCTGATGCAAACAGCCATAACCTTCCCCATGTTCTTATCCTCCTATTTGCGACATGATATGCCGTTCCAGCCCCGGCTCATTTTGGTAATCGAGAAACCGGTGACCATCCGGCTTGTTTCCGACGGCATGCCGGATGGCCGCGTCAAGCATGGCGTCGTCCGCCCCCTGCGTCAGCAATTCCCGCAGGTCCGTGCCCAGCCCGTATTGCAGACATGGTTTCAGAAAGCCCTGTGCGGTCAGACGCACCCGGTTGCACGACGCGCAAAACCGGTGGCTCATGGCGCTGATAAAGCCGATTTTCCCCGTAAAGCCGGGCAGGGAAAAATAGCGGCAGGGACCGTTGCCCGGTGAAAAAGGAGAGGGCGTCATGGGGCCGAATTCCTGTTCCAGCAGAGCGCGCACCGCCTCTTCGCTGCGGTATGCGAACAGCCTGCCCAGACCGATTGGCATCAGCTCAATAAAGCGGACGGCCAGCGCCCGCTCCCTTGCCATGGCCGCCAGTTTTACCAGCTGGTCGTCGTTTATGCCCAGCGGCACGCAGTTGAGCTTGACGTTCAGCTCCGGGCAGGAAAGGGCCAGCTCGATGCCCGCAAGCACCCGCTTTACACCGCCGCATCGGGTGATGGCGCGAAACCGCTCCTCGTCTGCGGCGTCGAGGCTCACATTGACCGCGTCCAGCCCCGCCGATACCAGCGCCTCCAGCTGCCGCTCCAACAGCAGGCCGTTGGTGGTAAGCGTAACCTGCTCGATCCCGGCAATGGCCTTGAGCTCCCGCACAAGCTCAGGCACTCCTCTGCGCACCAGCGGCTCTCCGCCGGTAAGCTTGATTTTTTTGAATCCCATGCCGGCAAAAATCCGGCACAGGCGCGCCAGCTGCTCATAGGAGAGAATGGTATCGTGCGGCGTCCACTCCACTCCGTTGCGGGGCATGCAGTAAACGCAGCGCAGATTGCACCGGTCGGTGAGCGATATTCTGAGGTAGTCGATTTCCCGGCTGCAGCGGTCGGTCATGGCTGCCCCGCCTTTTCATTGACAAACACGCCCGATTTTCCGCCTTCCTTGCGGATCAGGCGAATGTCATAAAGCTCCATGGCTTTGTCTATGGCCTTGCACATGTCATAGATGGTGAGAAGCGCCAGCGTCACGCCGGTGAGCGCTTCCATCTCCACCCCCGTTCTGCCGTTTACCCTGACCGTGCAGAGGGCCTCGATGCAGCTCTGCTCCCGGTGAACGGCAAAATCCACCGTGCAGCTGTCCAGGCCGAGAGGGTGGCACAGGGGAATGAGATGTGCCGTCTGCTTGGCCCCCATGATTCCCGCAATGCGGGCAACGCCCAGCACATCCCCCTTGGCCGCAGTGCCGTCCTCCACCGCGCGCAGTACGTCGGCATGCATCCTGATTTTTCCCCCTGCCACCGCCGTGCGGCAGGCAGGAGCCTTGCCCGACACATCCACCATAACGGCGCTGCCCCGCTCGTCGAAGTGATTCCATCCCGTTTCCATGAAAAGCCCTCCTAGTACAAAATGACCGTAACGGTCGTGCCCGGCGTCAGCGGCCCGCTCCCCGCGGGGATATCCGCCAGGCAGTTGCAGCCCGGCAGAGATGCCATCTGGCCCGACGAGTGTTCCTGCGGCAGCACAACCTGTCCGTCCTCATAACTCCCCCTGACAAAGCGTCTGCCGGGGCTCGCCTTGGGAAAGTGCGATGCCAGCGTCCCTTCCCTGCGCGCCGGGAGCAGGCCGCGGTCCCCCGCAAGGGCGGCCAGCAGAGGCCGCCCCAGCAGCTCCAGGGTAGCCAGCGCCGCGAAGGGATTGCCCGACAGGGAGAGAATGGGCTTTCCCCCATAAACGGAGAACCGGGCGGGAGATCCCGGCTTGAGCCTCACCCCGTGAAACACCGTCTCCGCTCCCATCAGGGAGAGGGCCTCGTTGACCATGTCTCTCTGTCCCACCGACACCCCGCCGGTGGTGATCAGCAGGTCGGTTTCCGCCAGCAGGGCTTTCATTTGTTCCGCGGCCGCCCGTGCGTCATCTTTTCCCCGGTCGCATACCGCAGGAATGCCCAGCTCCCGCAGCCGCGCCGAAAGAGCTGTCTGGTTGCAGTCGTATATTTTGCCGGGGCCAAGGGGCGCACCGGGCGCAACCAGTTCGTCGCCCGTCGTCAGCAAACCCGCTCTGGGGCGGGCCCGGATTTTCACCGCGGGAATGCCTGCGGCGGCCAGCAGGCCCACAGCCGCGCTGTCCAGGCGGGTTCCCGCCTGCAGCAGTACGCTTCCCCGCCGGAAGTCCTCGCCCTGACGGCAATAGTTCTGAAACGGGCGCAGACGGGCATAGATCTTCACCTCTGCCTCACCCTGATCACTGTCCTCCTGCCGGAGGACACAGTCGGCCCCCGGCGGGATCATGGCGCCCGTCATGATGCGCACTGCCTGGCCGCGCTTTACCTCCGCCGTACAGACCTCGCCTGCGAACACTTTATCCACTACCCTGAGCGTAACCGGCGTCTGCCTGCCGGCGCCCGCACTGTCCGCCGCCGTGAACGCATATCCGTCCAAGGGAGAGCGCGGAAAGGGCGGCTGATCCATAGGTGCAACGACGGACTCGTCCAGGATGCATCCGAGGCACTCCTGCAGCCCCGCCGTTCGGGGAGAAAGCGCGGTTACGCTCCCGCCCATCAGGGCCACCGCCAGCTCCAGCTCCAGCTTCTTTTCCATCAGCACACGCCCCCCTTTCCGAAGGGACATACGGGGTAGCGGCACGTGCCGCAGCCCAGGCAAAGCCCTCCGTGTCCCATCCCCGCAAAATTTTCCTTTGTCAGTGTCTCCCCGGCGGCAATGCGGGGCAGCACCAGATCAAATACGGTAGCCCCGGCATACATGACACAGCCGGGCAGCCCGATGACCGGCGTGCCGTCGTCAAAATAGCTCATGAGGAACATGGCGCCCGGCAGCACGGGGGCGCCGTAGGTGACAATGTTGACCCCCGCCGCCCGGATGGCGGCGGGCGTGCGGTCATCGGGGTCGACGCTCATGCCTCCGGTGCACAGGATCATATCCGCTCCCGCCCGTTTCTGTTCCAGAATGGCAGCGGTGATGGCCTCTCTGTCGTCTCCCACTCTTTTGCACCCGGTCACGGCAATACCGAAGGGTTTCAGCTTTTCGGCCAGCACCGGGGAAAAGGTGTCCTCAATGATGCCGCGCTGAATTTCGCTGCCCGTGACGATAATCCCCGCCGTTTTGAGCACAAACGGCAGCAGCTCAAGCAGCGGCCTGTCCCCTGCCGCCGCCTCGGCCCGGGCCAGCTTTTGTGCGGGAATGACTAGGGGAATGACCCGGGTGGCTGCCAGCTTGTCCCCTCTGCGCACCGCCGTGTCGGTATGGCGGACGGCAATAATCACATCCTCCACCCTGTTTACGGCACCCAGACGCTCCACGTCCACCCGGAACAGGCCGTCACAGTCGGCAATGAGCTCTATTTTCCCCTCCTTCACCTGGGTGGGGTGCATATGCTTGTTTTGGCAGACGGTGCACAGGCGCAGGGCGGCTTCGTCCTCATGAAGCGTATGTTCGTCCCTCTCCCAGATGTAGAGATGCTCCTTGCCCATGGACAGCAGCACGGGAATATCCTCCTCGGTGACCACATGTCCTTTGCGAAAACGGGCGTCCTTGGTGACGCCTCTGATAATTTGCGTTAGATCATGGCAAAGCACGTGTCCCACCGCCTTTTGCGTTTCGATCAGCTTCACGTCTGTCCTCCCCCAAACTTGGTTGACTGCGCTTTTGCAAGACCCGCATGCCCCAGGAGAAAGTCCGCCGTCTGTTTCACGTCGTCCAGGCCGAAACAGGGCAGCTTTCCGGGAATGGGCGTGTCGGTGACTATGGCAATAAGACGCCTGGAATCTCCCCGCAGCGGCTGCATGGACGCTTTGCGGTAGACGGCAACGGCGGGATGGTCTTCGCCGCTGTAACCCTCGGTCAGGATCAAATCCACCTCTTTCATGCGGGAAACAAGCTCGTTGAGGGAAAGGGCCCTGTACTCCATCAGCGCGGCCTTATGCGCCGAGGCGACGGCTACCACATCCGCCCCCGCCTCGGCAAAACGCCAGGAATCCTTTCCCTTTCTGTCCAGTTCAAAGTCATGGGCATCGTGCTTGATGACACCCAGACGCAGTCCCCGGGCTTTCAGCTCGGCGATGAGCTTGGTCAAGAAGGTGGTCTTGCCCGTGCCCGAATAGGCCAGGAAGGAATAGACGGGAATCTCGCCCATATCCATGCTCCTTTCGTATCGGCATAATAAAAACAGCGCCATGTCCTGCCGTTTTGAAAAAAACAGACAGGACATGGCGCCTTTATTGCCCATGCAGCCGTCCTTCTCTTTTCCAAAACGGGAGGCCGTCACGTTTCCGTTTACGGCCCTGTGGGCGCGATGGCCCAGGCGCAATGCCATACCTCTGCGGCTTCAGGCATTTTTGCTCAGAGAACGATATTGTATTGTGTTTGCCCGGTGCGGTCACAGTCAAAAGCATCTGGCAGGACCGCCCTCAGGGCTTCAGTAGAGCTCGCGGTAAATCTTCAGGAGGCGCGCCTCATCCAGGGGAACAAAATTGTTGGCCATTAGCCTGCCCTGCGTCTCTATTACGCTGTGCGCAAACCGGGGCAGATCCTCCTCGGTCACGCCGTAGGCGCGCAGGGGCTTTTTGGGCAGGATGCCGCTCAGCAGATTATCCAGCGCATCGCATACCTGTTCGGGCCTGCAATGAAGCAGCCCGGCCAGAAACCCGTTCATGACCGCAAGCTCCCCGTCGTTTCTCAGCTCCATATAGTGTTTCAGAACGCCGGTGAACATGGCGTAGTTGCTCTCGCCGTGGGCCACATGATACTTGCCGCTTAAGGGATAGGAGGTAGCGTGGACCGCGGCGCAGCCGGCGGTGCCGAAGGCGATGCCGGCGTAGTTGGAGGCGGTCAGAAAGTCGTCCAGCAAAGAGATGCGGGCATGTTTCCCTTCCTCCACAATCTGCCGGTAGCCGCACAAAATCATCTCTATGGCCTGATAGCCAAAGAGCTTGGTATACGGTGTGGCCCTGGGGGAGAGAGAAGATTCCACCGCGTGGACCAGCGCATCGATGGAGCTGGTGGCAAACACCCCGTAAGGCAGACGTTCCAGCAGCTGTGGAATGAGGACGGCGCTGTCGGCATACATGGCCGGACCCACCAGCCCCATCTTGGTGCCCAGCCGGGTACGGCTCATGATGGAAATATTGGTGACCTCGCTGCCCGTTCCGCATGTGGTGGGAAGGATGACCAGACGGCGGCGTTTGGGCAGATCGGGCGCCAGGTCGTAAAGGGCGTCAATCCCCTCATTTCCCGCCACCGCCAGCACCTTGGCAATGTCGATAACAGTGCCGCCGCCAATGGCAATAACCCGCCCGCAGTTCAGTTCGGCGGCGTCCTTCATGATAGCCTCCACCATGACGTCGGTGGGCTCGCCCAGGCCGTATTCTTCCTGAAACAGTGTGCGGCATTTCAGGCCCATTGCTCCAAAATAGGGTTCATAGATATATTTGTTGGTGAGAACGAGGTCCCCCTCACCCGGCCTGAATTCCGAGACGAAATCCGCGCAGCTCTCAAATCTGTGCAGTTCCGGCTTCAAATTGATCTGTATCGTACGCAATCCTTCCTTTCCTGGCCACGGACGGCTGCGCGCACACGGAAACAGGCGGCTTTTCCGTTCCGCGCAGCCTTCTGTAGTCTTCCGGCGTGTTGATGTTCCGGAGTATAAGCCCGCCTCCGGTCAGCGTTTCGACGGGAACGCCCCTGGCCCTCGTCTGCTGCGCAAGCAGCCGTCCAAAGCAAAACTGCCCCTGGGCGGCGGCCCGCTCCAGAAATCTGCGCGCCGGGGCGGCGCGCAGGAGCGCGGGCATGGCCCGGAGCTTCCCCGATTCGGAGAAAAAAAGATAATCGCTGCCGTCGTCCCGCCGGGCCATCAGATGCCAAAGGGCATCGGCAGTCAGAAGGGGCATATCGCAGGGCAGCACCAGAAGCCAGGGCAGGGGACTGTACCGCAGACAGCTTACAATCCCGCCGATGGGCCCGCACGCTGGCATATCGTCCTGAACAGTCACAAAGCCGGGCAGGGAGAGCGTTTCCTTACCGCAGGAAAGCAGCCGCAGGGGAAATCCCTGCGTCCTGCTCTCCGCAATCTCCAGAAAGGAGCGTCCTCCCAGTGTCAGTGCGCATTTGTCCTGTCCCATTCGGCTGCTGCGCCCGCCGGCCAATATCATGACGGCCGTGTCCAGGGCCGGCTTTTCTCCCGCCCGCTCCCGCATCACTTATCCTGTTTGCGGCCGATGGCTTTGCGCGCTTTCTTTGCAATATCTTCCGCCGTCATGCCGAAGACTTTTCTCAGATAGTCCTGAGGGCCCACTTCTCCAAACCTGCCCTGCGCGCCCACGCGCTCCAGCGGTATGGGCGCGCGCTCGGCCAGCACCTCGGCAATGGCGGAGCCAAGGCCATTGCAGACACTGTGGTTCTCCACACTCACGGCGGCGCCGGTCTCGACAGCGCAGCGCTCAATGAGGTCGGCATCGATGGGCTTCCAGGTAAAGAGATTGACCACCCTGGCCGAAATACCGTCCTGTTCCAGCAGCTTGGCCGCCTGCAGGGTGTCCGCCACCAGCACGCCGCTGACAAACAGGGTGACGTCAGACCCGCCGCGCAGCAGGACGCCCTTTCCGATTTCAAACTGTGAGCCCTCTTCGTAGATGACCATGGTCTGTTTGCGTAGAAGGCGGATGTAAAACACGCCGTACAGATCCTTTATCTGGCGGATCAGGTTCTCCAGCATCACGTTGTCGGTGGGCTCCAGGACGGTAACTCCCGGAATGCCGCGCAGGATGCCCATGTCTTCCAGCGCCATATGGGTGCCGCCGTTGTACTCGGCGGTAATGCCGGGATCGCTGCCCACAATGCGGACATTGAGACCCGCGTAGGCCGCCGCCAGATAGATCTGATCGCACGCTCTGCGGCTGGCAAAACAGCCGAAGGTATGCGCGAACGGAATCAGGCCGGCGGCGGAGAGCCCGGCCGCCACACCGATCATATTGGCCTCCTGCACACCGCAATTGAAGGTGCGCTCCGGGTAAGCGGCCTGGAAGGGCTTCATGCCCATGGAGCTCATGAGATCGGCATCCAGAACCACAATGCGCGCATCGTCCTTTGCCAGGTCAATGAGGGTGCCGGCGTAGACGTCCCGCATGAGAAGGGTCCCTTTTTCCGGTTCTTTTTTCAGAATGATACTCATTCCTGCGCCTCCTTCCATGCAAGCTCGGCAATCCGGATGGCAGAGTCCATCTGTTCGTCGGTAAAGGCTATGTGGTGGTTGTTCAGCGTTCCCTCGGCAAAGTTACAGCCCTTCCCTTTTATGGTGTCCAGCACAATGACCGAGGGCCGTCCGGTTTCGGCCCGGGCCTTTTCCACGGCATCCTGAATGGCCGATACGTCATGCCCGTCCACCCGCTGGGTGTGCCAGCCGAAGCTGCCGAATTTCGCGCACAGGTCGCCCAGCGACATGACGTCGTCGGTAAAGCCGTCCAGCTGCTGCTTGTTGGCGTCGATAAAGGCAATCAGGCGGTCAAGCTTGAACTGATGGGCAAAGAGAGCCCCCTCCCAGACCTGGCCTTCGTCCACCTCTCCGTCGCCGAGGATGAGGTAAACCCAATTGTCCCGCTTTTTAAGCCGATGGCCCAGCGCGGCGCCGATGGCCGTGGAAATGCCCTGCCCCAAGGAACCGGTGGTCATGTCAACGCCTGGCGTTTTCAGCCGGTCGCAGTGGCTGGGAAGGGATGTCCCGGGCCGGTTAAGGGTTTTAAGCTCTTCGCGGTCAAAAAAGCCCCGCAGCGCAAGAGCCGCATAGAGGGCGGGCCCGGCGTGCCCCTTGGAAAGAACAAGCCAGTCTC
>Ga0123328_1005396_pt1 | contig 10053 bp, 7 predicted proteins | sample BioC12SIPDNA_2_FD_89702 | JGI IMG/M metagenome (GOLD analysis project Ga0123328, IMG submission 89702) | Anaerobic biogas reactor microbial communites from Washington, USA - Biogas_R1_A C12 SIP DNA | ecosystem: Engineered > Bioreactor > Anaerobic > Unclassified | place: Washington, USA...
ACGCGCGCGACATCTTGCCTTCTATTGTCTGGCCGTGGCCTGCATGGCGGCGGCGGCGGGCGGCTATGACTCCGTGATGAACAACTACCTCTCCTCGGCCTACGGGATCTCCGAGGTCGTGCGCGGGCGGCTGGAGTTCCCGCGCGAGCTGCCCGGTCTCCTGGTCGTGGCCATGACCGGGCTCCTGTGCATGCTGCCCCTCACCCACGTGGGCGCGCTGGCCGCCGCCGTCTTCTGCGCGGGCCTCGTCGGCATGGCCGTCTTCAGCGGCCACTTCGGCGCGACCGTCGCCATGATGGTCCTCGCCAGCGCGGGGCAGCACCTCATGATGCCCATGGCCGACTCGCTGACCGTGGCGCTCGCCAAACCGGGCCAGCTCGGCAGGCTGCTGGGGCGCGTGGGCGCCGTGGCCACCGCGGGGAGCATAGCCGGGGCCGGGGCCATCTACTGGCTGCTGGACCGGGAGAACCCGCAGTTTCAGGCGGTCTTCCAGGCCATGGCCGTCGTGGCCGCCGCCGCCGCCGGGCTCTATGTCTTCATGCGCATGCCCCACGTGCACCAGCGCCGCGAGCGCCTGGTCTTCCGCCGCAAGTTCCGCCTGTACTACCTGCTGGAGCTGCTCAACGGCGCGCGCAAGCAGATATTCCTCACCTTCGGGCCGTGGGTCCTCATCCAGGTCTACGGCCGCCCGGCCAACACCATCGCCGGGCTGCTCGTCATCGCCTCCGTGCTCGGGCTGGCGTTCAAGCCCGCCGTCGGCCGCGCCATAGACCGCTTCGGCGAGCGAGCCGTTATGACGGCCGAGGGGATTTCCATCGCGCTGGTCTGCATCGGCTACGGCTACGCTCTGCCCATCGCCGGGGGCGACCCCGCCCGCGCCCTGAACGTGGCCTGCGCCTGCTACATCCTCGACAACCTCCTCTTCACCATGGGCACCAGCCGGGTCGTCTACATGTCCCGCCTCGCGGACTCCCCCTCCGAGATCACCGGCACCCTCTCCATGGGCGTCTCCGTGAACCACCTTGCCTCCATGACCATCCCCATCCTCGCGGGGACCATCTGGGCGCTGCTGGGCTATGAGCGCCTCTTCCTCGCCGCCGCCGGCCTCGGCCTCGTCATCGCGGCGGTCTCCCGCTGGGTGCCCGCCCCCGCCGCCTGGGCCGCCCCCCGGCAGGACTGACCTGCCGGTCCGTCCATATCTTGTGCAACCTCCCCTGTGGAAAACTCGCCCTCCTTGGGGATAACTCCGGGGAAAACACAGGTAGAGACCGTGCATAACCGGTGGATAACTCTGTCAGACTCCTGACATCCGCCCAAGACCACCCATGCAACCCGAACATTTGCAGGGAGATGCGCCGGTGCTGGGGGGATGTGTTCCAAAACGGGGTTTCGGGGAAAACCGGGGCATAACCGCCCGGCGGCCTGTGGATAACTTGGGGATAACCCCCAAAATCACCCCCCCACAAGATATGGGAACCCCCGCGCCTGGTGGCCATTCCCATGCCCGCCAGCGGAGACCAAAACACCCCGTTCCGGACTGACAACGTACAAAAGGCATGGAGACGGGCTGGCGTCCTGTCGGCGCCCCCTCCTTCTGCGGTGCCTGATTCTTTCGGGAGCAGGAATGAAACTGGCGGGACAGGCACTATTTCGCGTAGTCCTTCCAAGTATCGCCTTCTACGCGCTGGTTAGCTGCGCCCTGTCAGGCCAGATCCTGTTTTCCATGGCGGTACCCAGGCTCACCACCGGGGTGTGGTTGATCTTCTGGGTTGTGGCGGTCATGGATGCGCTGGCATTTGCCGCGTTTCCTGTTTGCATGACAGGCATTTGCCTCCACAGCCGGGGTGGGGCGCTGGCCCCGTTGAGGGGGAAGGAACGGCTGTTTCTGGCCGGGGGTGTGATGCTGACCTGGGCGGTGTGCGCCCCTGTTGGGCTGTTGCTTGTCGAGTCATGCTGCATTGGCGGGAGGGGAGACATTCTGTTGGGCCTCCTGTCCCCCGTGAGACGCTATCTCATGCCGCTCGCCCTGGCGGTGCAAGTCTCGCTGGTGCTGATGAAATCCAGAAGTCTGCGGAATCCGGAGGGGCTGAAATAAGGGCCTGTTACCGTCTGGGAATTCGCCCGCGCCGCCGCGTTTCCCGTCCAGCAGAAAGAGGCCAGGCTGGAGCCTGGCGCTCCCAGGGGGCGGGACCGGACATCTTTTCTGCGAACCCTCGGTCGGCGACAAAGTTGCAGGCGTGGGCCGTCGTTGGGCAGAGTCTTGACGGTCTTTGCGCCCCGGACGGGCGCGCACAAGGAGGCGGTCATGGCACATCCCGGAGCGGCGGCGCCGCGCGCGGACGGCGGAAGTCTGGCGTATGTGTATCTCCTTTCGGGGGTTGCCGCGCTGGGCGGACTGCTGTTCGGCTATGACACGGGGGTGATCTCGGGGGCCATCGGTTTTCTGAAGGAGCGCTTCGCGCTGGACGCCGTCATGGAGGGGTGGGCGGTGTCGAGCGCCCTCGTCGGGTGCGTGGCGGGCGCGTTGTGCGCGGGGGTGCTCAGCGACGCCTTCGGCCGCCGCAACATCCTGCTGCTGGCCGCCGTGCTGTTCACCGTGTCCGCCGTCGGGTCGGCCGTCCCGCGCAACCTGGCGGAGTTCGCCGTGGCCCGGATCATCGGCGGGGTGGGCGTGGGCATGGCGTCCATGCTGTCGCCGCTGTACATCGCCGAAATCTCGCCGGCCCCCGTGCGCGGGCGCATGGTCTCCCTCAACCAGTTTGCCATCATCTCCGGCTTCCTGGTGGTGTATTTTGTGAACGCCCTCATCGCGTGGCTGGGCGAGTCGGGCGCGGGCCGCGCATGGAACGTGCAGTGGGGCTGGCGCGCCATGATGGGCTCGGAGGTGGTCCCCTGCGCCCTGTTCCTGGGCATGCTGCTGCTGGTGCCCGAGAGCCCCCGCTGGCTGGTCAAGCGCGGGCGCGCCGCCGAGGCCCTGCGCGTGCTGACGCGCACCGTGGGCGCGGCCGCCGCCCGGGCCGAGGTGGACGCCATCACGGAGGCCCTCGCGCGGGAGGAGAAGCCCTCCGTCGGCGCGCTCTTCGCGCCGGGGATGCGCATGGCGCTGGCCGTGGGCGTCGTGCTGGCGGTCCTCCAGCAGGTGACGGGCATCAACGTGGTGCTGTACTACGCGCCGAAGATATTCGAGAGCGCGGGCTTCGGCGCGACGGCCGCCATCGTGCAGACCGTCGGCGTGGGCGCGGTGAACCTCGGGTTCACGCTCGTGGCGATCTATGTGGTGGACCGCGTCGGGCGGAAACCGCTCCTGTTGGCGGCGGCGGCGGGCATGGGGCTGTCGCTCTTCGCCCTGGGCACCGCCTTCGTCACCGGGTCCCTCGGCGGGCCGCTGGTGCTCCTGTGCGTGCTGGCCTATGTGGCCTTTTTCGCCGTCGCCATGGGCCCCGTGGTGTGGGTGGTCCTCTCGGAGATCTACCCCACCCGCCTGCGCGGCACGGCCATGTCCGTGGCCACGCTGTGCCTGTGGTGCGCGAACTTTGTGGTGACCCAGACCTTCCCGAAACTGCTGGAGCTGTTCGCCGGCAGGTCGTTCTTTGTCTACGGGGTCCTGTGCGTCGTGGCGCTGGTGTTCATCGCGCGCTTCGTCCCCGAGACCAAGGGGAGGCCCCTGGAGGAGGTCGAGGAACTGTGGACAGCACGGCGGCCTTGACGCCGCGGGAGGACACGACATGACATCACGCGAGCGCGTGGAGCTGGCCCTGAACCACCGCGAGGCGGACCGCGTGCCGCTGGACCTCGGCGCGAGCTCCGTCACGGGGATGCACGTCTCCTCCGTGTACGCCCTGCGCCAGCGCCTCGGCCTCGACCCGCCCGGCACGCCGGTCAGGGTCGTCGAGCCGTACCAGATGCTCGGCGAGATCGCCCCGGACCTCATGGACGCCCTCGGCGTGGACGTGGTCGGCCTCGGCGCGCCCACGAACATGTTCGGCTTCCGCAACGAGGGGTGGAAGGCCTGGACCTTCTTCGACGGCACGCCCGTCCTCGTGCCGGAGGCGTTCACCACGGACCCCGAGCCCAACGGCGACATCCTCATGTACCCCGAGGGCGACACCTCCGCGCCCCCCAGCGGCCGCCTGCCCAAGGGCGGCTTCTACTTCGACACCATCGTGCGCCAGGACCCGCTGGACGACGACGCGCTGCGCGCGGAGGACAACCTCCAGGAGTTCGAGCCCGTGTCCGACGAGGTCGTGGAGCATTTCCGCGCCGGGGCCGAGCGCCTCGCCGCCACGGGCCGCGCCATCCTGGCGAACTTCGGCGGCACCGCCTTCGGCGACATCGCCCTCGTGCCCGCGCCCTGGCTCAAGCACCCGCGCGGCATCCGCGACATCGCCGAGTGGTACATGAGCACCACCGCGCGCTTTGATCTGGTCCAGGAAATCTTCGACCGCCAGTGCGGCATTGCCCTGGCCAACTGGGAGAAGCTCCACCGGGCCGTCGGCGACAGGGTCACGGCGGTCTTCGTCACGGGCACCGACTTCGGCACCCAGCACGGCCCCTTCATCTCCCCCCAGGCCTACCGCGACCTCTTCAAGCCCTTCCACAGGCGGGTCAACGACTGGGTCCACACCCGCACCAACTGGAAGACCTTCATCCACTCCTGCGGGGCCGTGTCCGCCTTCCTCGACGACTTCGTGGACGCGGGCTTCGACATCCTCAACCCCGTCCAGTGCTCCGCCGCCGGCATGGACCCCGAAACCCTCAAGGCGACCTACGGCGACCGCATCACTTTTTGGGGCGGCGGTGTGGACACCCAGGGCGCGCTCCCCTTCGGCACCCCCGACGACGTGCGCCGCCAGGTCCGCGAGCGCATCCGCATCTTCGGCCCCGGCGGCGGCTTCATCTTCAACCCCACCCACAACGTCCAGGCCCAGATCCCCGTCGAAAACCTCGCCGCCATGTACGAGACCCTGGCGGAGTGCCGGGAGTATTCGCATGCGGACTGAGCGTGTGGTTCGCCCGGGCGCAAGAAGAAGAAGACACGGCTTTTCCTGTGTGTGCACATCTTCCCTCCCCGGAGGGGAAGAATAGGAACAGGCGGAGGTGGCCGAAGGGAACCTCCGGACAGAAGCGCGCGGACCCGCGCACCGGAGGTTCCCTTCGGTCACCTCCGGCTTCCCACATTTGTCCCCTTCAGGGACATTACCCCCAAAAGCGCCCTGCGGACGGACGTCGAACCCTTGCCCCCTCAAGAGACAGTTCCGCCGCCGAAGACATGAACGTGGGGCCTCTCCGACGCCCGACCGGGGCTACTTCTCCCCGTCGAGGACTTCGAAGGCGGCCTTCATGAGGAGGGGCCAGACGACGGTGGCGTCGCTGAGGACCTCGGCGTGGCGGCCGCCCTGGGCGGGGGCGATGAACTTGCCCCAGCTCACGCCCTCGCTGTAGGTGCAGCCGGAGAGGCCGCCCCACTGCACGGGCTCGGGGCAGATGCGCAGGCCGTACTTGAAGCGCGGCTCGGGCAGCCCGATGCCGAGGCGGTCGGCGGTGATGTCGAAGTAGGGGGCCACCTGCTGGGCCCAGTTGCGGGGGACGCCGCCGCCGATGGTGAAGATGCCCAGGGTTTCGGCCCTGCCGATGAACCGGGCGTACTCCTGGAGGTCGAGGAAGGGGTTGTAGGGCGGGATGGCCACGAAGACCTCGTCGGGGTCGAGGGCCTTGCCGGAGTCCAGCAGCCCCTTCGCCCGCAGGGCGGCGGACATGGCCCAGGTGGAGAAGTCCAGCCCCATCTCGCTGTCCGTGAAGGCGGGGATGAACACGGGCACCCCGGCGCGGTACGCGCTGCGGAGAATGCCGGGGCCCTGGTCGAGCCGGTCCAGCTCCTCGCCGACGGCGCGGCAGAAGCGGCCGGAGGACCACACGCCGTCCTCGGGCTGGTAGGTGGCGAGCACCCCGGCGACGAGCTCGCACACGCCGTTGAGGTTCGACTCCATCTCCAGGGTGTCGTAGATGCGGTTGTAGCCCTTCTCGAAGAGCTCCGCGTCGTCGGCGTCCGGGCTGACGGCGTAGTGGGTGAGGCCGATGGACTCCGTGAGGCCGTGGGCCATGAGGGCGCCCGTGGCCACGACGGCGTGCACCAGCCCGCGGTCAATGAGCTCGCAGATGATGCGGCCCTGCTTGGCCACGGTCATGGCGCCGGACAGGGTGAGCACGACGCGGCACCCGGGGTCGCGGGCCATGGCGAGAAACACGTCAAGGGCATCGCCGAGCTGGCGCCCGCCAAAGGCCGTCTTGGCCATGGCGCGCACCAGCCCGGCGAAGGAATTCACGCGGGCCAAATCGAGGCTCTCCAACGGCATGAGGCCGTCTTCGCGCCCGTCATGGAGGTTGCGGGTGGACATTCAGAGGGTGCTCCGGTTGGGGCGGCGGCTCACGAAACCAGGACGGCTTCGGGCTCGTACGCCGGGGCGGTTTCCGCCTCGTGCGTCAGGAACCGGCCACACTCCTTGATGGTGACATCGCCGAGATTGAGCTCCTCGCGGATGTAGCGCAGGACATCCCTGGGCTCGGTGGAGCCGCAGGTGAAGACGTCCAGCGCGATCAGCCCGAGGTCCGCGTAGGTGTGCGCGGAGACATGGCTCTCGTCGAGCATGACGACGGCGGTGAAACCAGGGGGGGAGTCTTGGCCGAATTTGTACCGGATCTGGGAGACCACGGTGGCCCCGGCCCGCTCGGCCGCACGCGCCATCGCGTTCATCATGCCTTTGTCATCGAGACAAACGGCGCGGGCCACGTTACGACAGTCGATCAGTAGATGTTTACCCTTCTGCAACTCATAAACCCTCCTATGATTTGTTGCCGCAGACTAACCGCGCAGGTACGCCGCCTGAGCCGCAGACGACGGATGACCCCGCACGGCGGGGGTTTACCCACCCGCTCCTTTGGACACACCTCCGGTTTGGGAGGGCGAATGATAAAGTAATTACGCCCGGAAATCAAGCATTTGCCCGCACTTTTTTCTCTTTTGCATAACCCGCTGGGAAATCAGGACTTATATGCGGTTTTTCGGGCGCAAACACCCGTCCGGAGGTCAAGAATATATCCCCCGTGCCCCCCGGGGCCGCATGCGCGCGCAGGTTTTTCAACTTTCGCCATTCCCCCGCATTTCGGGTTTCGGGTATACTGCGCCCGCGCCGCGCCCATCCCGCACGGCCCGACAGGCCCCGGTTACCAGGAACCCGCGTTCCGCACAGGAGGAATCCCCATGACCCCGTCCGCCCTGCTCGTTGTCCTGCTGGGAGGCCTTTCCCTCGCCGCCCCGGCGGAGCCCGCCGCCTTCCTCGCCGCCGTTCCCGTCTGGGCCGAGGGCCGCGAAACGGAGATCAACCTGCAAATGGGCTTCCGGGCCGTGCTGGACCTGTCCGCCGAACAGGCGCAGGCGGCGGACCTCTCCCTGCGCGCCACAGGCAGCACGCTGTACCGCTGCTTCGTCAACGGCGAGTTTCTGGGCTATGGCCCCGCGCGGGCGGGACGCGGCCAGTACCGCGTGGACGCGTGGCCCCTGGCGGGCCGCGTGCGCGCGGGCCGCAACGTGGTGGCCGTGGAGGTCGCCGGGTACAACACCAACAGCTATTACGTCCTCGACCAGCCGTCGTTCCTCCAGGCCGAGGTGGTGGCCGGGGAGAAGGCGCTCGCGTGGACCGGCGCCGACGGCGCGGGCGGATTCCCCGGCACGGTCATCAAGGAGCGCGCGCAGAAGGTCCAGCGGTACAGTTTCCAGCGGCCCCAGATCGAGGTGTGGCGCCTGGCCCCCGAAACCTTCGCCTGGCGCGCCGACCCGGACGCGGCCTTCGCCCCGGCGAAATGCGCCGCCCTGGCCCCGCGGCCCCTGCTGCCCCGGGGCGTGCCCTATCCCCAGTTCGCCGTCCACCCGGCGGGGAAGGTCTGCGCGCGGGGCGTCATGGGGCCCGACGAGCCGAAGCAGTACTGGAAGGACCGGAGCCTGGTGAACATCGGCCCGGAGCTCAGGGGATACCCGGAGAAGGAGCTGGAAACCGTCCCCTCCATGGACCTCCAGCGGCTGAAGACGGGCAAGATCGAGCCGAAGGACGAGGCGGGCGCGGTGATCCGGCTGGACGCCGGGAGCTTCGCCATCGCCGACCTGGGCGTCAACCTGAGCGGGTTCCCCCGCATGAAGGTGCGCTGCGCCCGGCCGGCGCGGCTGTATGTGCTGTTCGACGAGGCCCTGACCAACGGCGATGTGGACTGGAAGCGGCTGGGCTGCGTGAACGCCCTGACCTTTGACCTGCAGCCGGGCGACCACGCGCTGGAGGGCTTCGAGGCGCACACCATGCGCTATATGAAGTTCTACTCTCCCGACGGCGGCATGGAGATCGGCGACTACGGCCTGCGGCTCTACCAGAACGACGACACGGCCCGCGCCTCCTTCCTGGCCTCCGACCCGCGGCTCAACGAGCTGTTCGCGGCGGCCCGCACAACTTTCGCCCAGAACGCCGTGGACGTGTTCATGGACTGCCCCCACCGCGAGCGCGCCGGGTGGCTGTGCGACTCCTTCTTCACGTCGCGGACGGCCCTGATGCTCAGCGGTGACACGCGGGTGGAGAGGGTCTTCCTGGAGAACTACCTGCTCGCCGACTCCTTCCCCCACCTGCCCCAGGGCATGCTGCCCATGTGCTACCCCGCCGACCACAACGACGGCGTGTTCATCCCCAACTGGGCCATGTGGTTCGTCATGGAGCTCGGGGAATACCTCGACCGCAGCGGCGACCGCGCGCTGGTGGACGCCCTCCAGCCGCGCGTGATGGCGCTGCTGGACTACTTCAAGCCCTTTGAGAACACCGACGGCCTGCTGGAGAAGCTGGAAAGCTGGGTCTTTGTCGAATGGTCCGCGGCGAACAACTTTGTGCAGGACGTCAACTACCCGAGCAACATGCTCTACGCGGGGATGCTGGACACGGCGGCGCGGCTCTACGGCCGCGACGACCTGCGGGACAAGGCCGCCGCCCTCCGCGAGACCATCCGAAAACAGTCCTGCAAGGGCGGGCTGTTCTACTCCGACAACGCCCTCCGCAAGGACGGCGCGCTCACGGTGACGGACAACACGACGGAGGTCTGCCAGTACTTCGCCTTCTACTTCGGCGTGGCCACGCCGGAGCGCGACGCGGAGCTGTGGCGCGCGCTGCTCGACGAATTCGGCCCCGACCGCGTGAAGCAGGGCGGGCATCCGTCCGTGCCCCCGGCCAACTCCTTCATCGGCAACATGCTCCGCATGGAGCTGCTGTCCCGCGCCGGGCGCCCGCGGCAGATCATGGACGAGTCCATCGGCTACCTCAAGTACATGGCCGACCGCACGGGGACCCTCTGGGAGAACGTGCAGGACAGCGCCAGCCTCAACCACGGCTTCGCGTCCCACGCGGCCGTCACCTTCTACCGCGACGTCCTCGGCCTGCGCCGCGTGGACGCCGTGAACAAGACCGTGGACATCCTCATCCCCGACGTGCCCCTGGAGCACTGCGCGGGCGCGGTGCCCGTGGGCCCGGACATCGTCCAGCTCGCCTGGGTACGGAACGGGAAGAAGATCCATCACACCGTCAATGCGCCCGCCGGGTGGACCGTGAACCTGGTGCTGGCGGAGGGACTGGAGGAGGAGTGATCCGCAGATCGCGCGGATGGGAAAGGCAAAAGGGATCCGCAGATGACGCAGATTTGCGCAGATGGGAACGAGCAGCGGGATCCGGAGACCTATGCCATTATTGGCGCGGCGATGGCGGTCCATTCCGAGCTGGGGTGCGGGTTTCTGGAGGCGGTGTACCAGGAGGCGCTCCAACGGGAGTTCGCGGCGCGCGGCATTCCCAAGCGCTGAAAGCGCGCCACAAAATAGCCCGGGGCGTGAGCCCCGGGAAACCGCCCCCCCCTTCCCCGGAGCCCCGAAGGGGCGGCACAAAGGCCTTCCGCGCATGTGCCGCGCCTTCGGCGCTCTGTGGGAGATGATCGTTTCCCCCTTCCCGGGGCTCACGCCCCGGGCTATCTTGTGCCGCG
>Ga0123328_1005397_pt1 | contig 10053 bp, 10 predicted proteins | sample BioC12SIPDNA_2_FD_89702 | JGI IMG/M metagenome (GOLD analysis project Ga0123328, IMG submission 89702) | Anaerobic biogas reactor microbial communites from Washington, USA - Biogas_R1_A C12 SIP DNA | ecosystem: Engineered > Bioreactor > Anaerobic > Unclassified | place: Washington, USA...
CGTGCGTCCGTCTGCATGGTGCCCTGCCTCCATCACCTGATCGGAAAACCGTGGGCTCACGACGCCATGAGGACGGCGACGGTGTTGAAGGCGGCGTGGGCGGTGGCGGCGGTGGCGAAGCCGCTGCGCAGGTAGACGGCGCCGAGGTAAATGCCCTGGGCGACGCGGTAAAGAAATTCCAGTTGTGCCCTGGCGGCGTTGCCGCTGCCTGGGGGATGGGCGATGGCGAACACGGCGGCGGCCAGGCAGATGGCGACGATCTGGGCGGCGCCGGCGGGGGTGCGGAAGAGTTTCTGCATGAGCAGCAGGACGAGCGAGACCAGGACGAGGCGGAAGAGGAACTCCTCGAAGACCCCTGCTCCGACGCCGATGACGATTTCGCGGAAACCGCCGCCGCGGCCGACGTCGAACAGGCTGAGAGCGGCGGCCAGCATCTCGGCAAAGGGCAGCGTGAAGAGCAGGTAGAGGATGACCATCGGGACGGTCCAGAGGAGAGCCTGTCCCCAGAGTCGCCAGAGGTCGGCGGCCCGGAGTTGCCAGGGATCGCGCCGCCAGAGGTGGATGACCAGCAGGACCGCCAGAACCAGGACACCGGGCAGGAAATGGGCCGTCAGGCCCACGTGGCCGAGCAGTTTGGCGAACCAGGTGTCCAGGAGTGGCCTGCTGCGGTCGCTGATGCCGACGATGGCGAGGGCGACCTCGTAGAAGAGGATGATCGGGAGCAGGGCTGCCGCCTGGACCAGTGGCGGATAGGAGCCGGTCATGATCGGGCTGCCGGCGGCACCGGAACCGCCTGTCCCGCCGGAGGATGTCTTCTTGTCTGCCATGACCGGACTGTTTATCATGCCGGTGCAGGAAAAGCAAGGGACTGCGATCCGACTACGGCTCCGAAGGCGGGGCACCGGTGACCCTCGTCACCAATCCCGCGCGCCAAGGGGGCTAGGATGACGTCGGGATGGAATCGGGGGGCCGGATTGATGCGCTGGGAGTTGGGGAGCCAATCATGACTTCGAAGGAACGGATTCGGCGGCTGATCGTGGACAAGGAACCGGCGGACCGGGTGGGCCTGTACGATCACTACTGGCCGGAAACGCGTCGGGACTACTGGGTGAACGAGGGGTACCCGGACCCCGAGGTGGTGCCGACGGACTTCTTCGGGTACGACATCATCGAGACCTGGGCCGTGAACGACGCCGGCCCCCTGCGCGGGCAGGACGGCATGGTGGAGGAGACGGACGAGTGGAAGGTGTGGCGTGACGGGTTCGGCGCGTCGCTGAAGACGTGGAAACGCAAGAGCGGCACGCCGGAGCACATGGATTTTGCGATCAAGACGCGGGAGGATTGGGACCGCGTGAAGGGGTCGCTGCTGGAGCTGGACCCGGGGCGGGTGAACGTGGCGGAGTCGCAGCGGGTGCTGGAGGTCGGGCGGCGGGATCAGCGGTTCACGTGCTTCGGGCACCAGTTCTGCATCGAGCTGATGCGAGCGACGATCGGCGACATGGTGATGCTTCCGTCGCTGCTGCTGGAGCCGGAGTGGATTCACGACATGCTGCGGGTGTGGACGGACTTCTTCAAGCGGCATTACGTGTATGTGTTCGACACGGTCGGACGTCCGGACGGCATGTGGATTTATGAGGACCTGGGCTTTACGAACGGGCTGTTCGCGTCGCCGGCGACGATCCGCGAGCTGATGCTGCCGTACTACAAGGAGCTGATTCACCTGTACAAGCACGATTACGGGCTTCCGGTGCTGATCCATTCGTGCGGCGACATCCGCAAGGCGGTGCCGCTCATGATCGAGGCCGGGTGGGACTGTTTGCAGCCGATGGAGGCGAAGGCGGGCGTGGACGTGCTGGAGCTGGCCGACACGTACGGCAACGCGCTGAGCTACATGGGCAACATCAACGTGCAGGTGCTGAACACGAACGACAAGGCGAAGGTGCGGGCGGAAGTCCAGCGGAAGATGGGCGGGATGATTGAGCGCCGGATGCCGTACATCCTGCACAGCGACCATTCGATTCCGCCGGACGTGAGGATGGAGACGTACCGGTACATGCTGGAGTTGCACGCCGAGCACGGGGCGTACTGAGTGCCGAAGCCGCAGGAGGAGCCTGAACCGGCCGTGACCGTCAACGAGAAGATACGCGCGTTCTACGAGGCGTTGTCGGCGTCCTACGGGCCGCAGCACTGGTGGCCGGCGCCGACGCCGTTTGAGGTCTGCGTCGGGGCGATTCTGACGCAGAACACCAGTTGGGGCAACGTGGAGCGTGCACTTGCGAATCTGAAGCAGGCCGGCGTTCTGTCGCCGGAGGCGTTGTGGGCTCTGCCGCCGGAGGAACTGGCCGAGTTGATCCGCCCGGCCGGGTACTACCGGCTGAAGGCGGGACGGCTGCGGAACTTCCTCGACCTGGTGGTCAACAGCTATGGCGGGTCGCTTGAGCGGCTGTTCGAGTTGCCGACGGACCGGTTGCGTCAGGAGGTGCTCGCCGTCAGCGGGATTGGGCCGGAGACGGCCGACTCGATGCTGCTCTATGCCGCCTCGCGGCCGGTGTTCGTTGTGGACGCCTACACGCTGCGGATCGCCTTCCGGCACGGGATCGTGGACCAGGAGTGCGACTACGATCTGCTCCAGGAGACGTTTGCCGGGGCGCTCGAGCCGGACGTGGCGTTGTTCAATGAGTACCACGGCCTGCTGGTGCAGGTGGGGAAGCTGCATTGCCGCAAACGCGAGCCGTCATGCGTTGGGTGCCCGCTGGAACGCTTTCTGGAGCCCGGAGAGCCGTGCGAGCCACTGTGAGCGACCCCGAGGCGGCACTCCTGGGGTGACTGAACGTTTCGGGGAAAGCGGGGGCAGGATGCCCCTGCCACTCACGGGCAAGATGCCCGTGCCACGGTACACCCCCAAAACGTTAATGCACCCACACTCCTGGAGCAATTGACAGGCTCCGCTGATTCGCGCACAATCCCCGGCACCTCTTGAGCCTGACAGCGTTGAAGGCTAAACTCTCGACCATGGGATTGGCCGTGTGGGCCAAACGTGGTCGGATTTCGTAGTCTCCCTCTTCCGGGGGAGAAACCTTGAAAGGTCATCAGGGATGGCGAAGCGAACGGTAGCGGTGCAGTTGATCATTTTCGGCAAGCGGAACAAGGAGGACCTGGCGGGGGTTCTGGACGACGTGGCGGCCGCCGGATACCAGGGTGTGGAGACGGGTTGCCTGGCGGACCAGGTGTCGGGCAAAGAGTTCAAGAAGATGCTCGACGACCGCGGACTGGCGCATGTGGGAGCCCACTTCGGCGGGCCAACGCTGCTGAGCGATCTGGGCAAGGTGATTGACTGGCTGGGCGAGACGGGCGGCACGGACGTGCCGATTTCGGATCTTCGCACCATCGACAAGCCGCTGGACGTGTACAAGCAGTGCGCCGACGAGTACAACGAGGCGGGGCGGCGATGCAACGAAGCGGGCCTCGTGTTGAGCTACCACAACCACAGTTGGGAACTGAAGCCGGCACAGGACGGATCCCTGCCGCTGGAATACCTGTATGCGCAGACGGACCCGAAGCTCGTGAAACTGTGCATCGACGCCTACTGGGTGCGCGACGGGCAGGTGGACCCTGCCGCCTTCGTGGCCAAGCATGCCTCTCGCCTGCGGATTCTCCACGCCAAGGACTCGTACCTGGAGGAAGTCGGCAAACGGTCGTTCGCTCCGGTGGGCGAAGGCGTGCTGGACTTCCCAGCGATCTTCAAGGCAGCGGACAAGTCGCCGGCGCGGTGGATTGTCGTGGAACAGGACGTGCCGGACCACGACCGCCAGGCGGCGGAATGCATCGCGTCGAGCCGCAAGGCGATCAAGAAGATGATCAAGCTGTAGGAGCCTGTCCGAGGCTCCAGTGACGGGTACAGCCAGGGGCGTCCTGCGTTGGCGGATCGGTGCATAGCCAGGCCAACGCGCGGCGCCCCTGGTCGCATTGCAGGGCCGTAGCAGCGGGCTGTCGGTTCAGGGGCCGAGATCGCAATGCGTGGCGAGCATCTCAGGCGGGTGTGGCGGCGGCCTCGGCGGGCTGTCGTTGCTTCAGGGCCCTCAGAAGCCGCTGGGCGATGGCATTCAGCGGCGCGACCTCGCACGCAGCCTCCATGGCAATGGCTTCGCGCGGCATGCCGAAGACGACGCAACTGGCCTCGTCCTGGGCCACGGTGTGGGCGCCGGCGTCGCGCATCATCTTGAGCCCCTTGGCCCCATCGGCGCCCATGCCGGTCAGGATGCACCCGACGGCGTTGGGGCCTGCGTGCTGGGCGACGCTGTGGAACAGCACGTCCACGCTGGGCCGCTGATAGTGCACCTGCGGCCCCTTGTTGAGCCGCACGCCGTAGCTGGCGCCGCTGCGGTGCAGCACCATGTGCTGGTTGCCGGGCGCCAGCAGGGCCAGTCCGGGCGACACGACGTCGCCGTCGCGGGCCTCGCGGACTTCCATGGCGCAGATGCCGTTGAGGCGTTCGGCGAAGGCCGACGTGAAATGCTCGGGCATGTGCTGCACGATGACCGTGCCGGGAGTGGTGACGGGCAGTTGGGTGAGGACGGCCTTGATGGCCTCGGTGCCGCCGGTCGAGGCGCCGATGGCCAGGATGCTGTGCGTGGTGCGCAGGACGGGCAGCGGCTCGGGGGAGGTGGCGGCCGAGGCCGTCTCGGCGGCGGCCTGGGACTTGTCGAAGCGGGCCACCGAGGCGGCGCGGATGGCGTTGGCCACCTGGCGCACGACGGCGCTGACGGTGTAGGCCGATCCGGGCTTGCCGATGACCTCGACGGCCCCGAGCTCCAGCGCCTGCATCGCGGTCTGGCTGCCCTTGGGCGTCAGCGAGCTGATGACGACGACCGGCATGGGCCGGTACTTCATGAGCTTCGCCAGGAACGTCAGGCCGTTCATCCTGGGCATTTCCAGGTCGAGCGTGATGACGTCGGGCTTGAGCGACACGATCTTGTCGCGGGCCACGTACGGATCGACGGCGGTCCCGACGACCTCGATGTCCTTGTGCTTCGAGAGCTCCTCGGTCAGGATCTTCCGCACCACCGCCGAGTCGTCAACCACCAGGACGCGGATCATAGCATCCTCTCTTCCGTGTCATCGACTGCCATGCTTGGCACCACCTGACGCCGGTACGAGCCGGCATCAGGCATTCAGAAACAGGGACACCTCAACACGCCCACCGTCCAGAAGCAGCCCGGCCTGGGCGACGCACTGGCCGCCCGGCCCCGGGGCGTCCTGCCGGCAGATTTCCGGAGGATGCACGTCGAAGACAGCCTCCTGGCCGGCAATCCGCGGCAGGATGTTGCCGCAGATCACGTTGGCCATTTCCTTGAAGGCGTCGAGCTGCTGCTCGGCCGGCGCCTGATCGTCGGCGCCGGTCATGTTGGTCGCCAGGACGGCCGGCAACTGGGGCTCGACGGCCACCTTGAGGGCCCCGGACTGTGGTCCGCTGAAACAGACCTCGGCGACGACCGGGTCGGCCAGCGGCCCGGCGTCGGCGCTGTCGCCCTCGTCCATGGGGAACATGAACCCGAGCGTGCTGAAGGCCTCGGCAGCCACGTCCTGGAGCACCTGGTCATACCTGGTTGTCATTGGCCACCTCCGTCACGCCCTCGACAATCTGGCCGATGGTCTCGGGGGTGAATGGTTTGTGGATGAACTTGGCCCCCTTCTGCTGCAACCGCTCGATGCGGGTCTGGCTGCCTTCGGTCGAGACGACGATGATGGGCAGGTCGGCGATGGCGCTGCGGCGGCGGACCTCTTCGATGAGTTGCTCGCCGTTCATCACCGGCATGTTGATGTCCACCAGCGCCAGGTCGATCCAGTTGGCGTCGAGCTGTTGGAGGGCTTCCTCGCCGTTGGAGGCCTGGAACACCTGACCGATGTCCACGCCCGCCATTTCAAGCGTGCGGATGATCATCGACCGCATGACCGCGCTGTCGTCGACCACAAGGACATTGAGGGACATTGCATTGACTCCTTTGTCTGCACCCTGGCCACTTCGGCGACGGCTAGAGAGCCGTCACTTGCCCGTCCGAACGAATCAGCACCTCGCCGGTGTTCATGTCCAACGACAACGTCCTGGGCCTCGTGCCGCCGACGTCGGCGGCCTTGCACATCAGGCCGTTCTTCCAGAGAATCTTGCGGAAGACCGTGACGTTGCGGCTGCCGATGGCGAAGAAGTCGCCGCTCTGGGCGGCCGCGCCAATCTTCGCGCCGCCGGCCACCTTGACCACGAGGTTGCCCTTCTTGGCGCCCATCTTGTAGCACTCGTTCAGAAGCCGCGGGACGCCGGTATCCACGAACATGTAGGGGTTGTCCACGGCCTTTTCCGGGTTGATCGTCGAGAGCGGCAGCATGACGTGCAGCAGCGCCCCGACGGAGGCCACCGCATCGTAGATGATGACGCCCAGGCAACTGCCGAGCGAGTGGGTGATCAAGAGATCCTCCCCACTCGTCGTCAGCTTCATGTCGGCGACAGATACCGTGTGCCTCACCTGCTCGTCTCCACAGCCGGCCTCGCCATCCCCCGATGCGGTGCCACAGAACTACCGTCCGCTCATGTCCGGTACACCGTCGGATAGACCTGCCGCAGCTTGTGCTGGATGCCGGACAGACTTTCGGAGTGGCCGATGAACAGGACCCCTCCCGGCGACAGAATGTCGGTGAAGCGACCGATGATGCGTTCCTGGGTGGGCTTGTCGAAGTAGATCATCACGTTGCGGCAGAAGATGATGTCGAACGGCCCCTGCATGGGCCATGGCTCCATCAAGTTCAGCCTCGCGAAATGGACGATCTTTCTGAGCTGGTCGCAGACGCGGAACCGCTTGGGCGGCCCGGCGTCGGCCAGCTCGAAATAGCGTCCTCGCATTGCCGCCGGCATGTCACGAAAACGGGCCTCCTCGTAGACGCCCTGACGCGCCTTGGCGAGCACCTGGCCGCTGATGTCCGTGGCCAGAATCTTCACGTCCCAGCGGGACGGGTCCGGCAATGTCTCCATGAGCACGACGCCGATGGAATAGGGCTCCTCGCCGCTGCTGCAACCGGCACTCCAGACGCGGAGCTTCTTCGGGCCGCGACCGGCCGCCGCGATCATCTGCGGCAGGATGTCCTTGCTCAGATGATCCAGGTGCTGCGACTCGCGGAAGAAGTACGTCAGGTTCGTGCTCAGAGCGTCGAGCATGTTCGCCAGCTCGACGCCGCTGGCGTCTTCCTCGACGTACTTCATGTACTCGGTGTAGCTGGACAGGCCGAGAAGGCGGAGCCGCTTGCCGAGCCTCGCCTTGACCAGCTCCCGCTTGCCGTTGTGCAGGTTGATGCCAGCCAGGTCGCCGACCATGCGGCTGATCCGCTGGAACTCCTTCTCGCTGAGCTCGAAATGCGCAACACACATCCCCGCCATCGGCTGCATCCCCAGTCGTCTGGTTCCTCGATCCGTGGTCATGGCCCGGCTCGACGTCCTCCCGGACGGCGGGTCGCCTCGGGCAACCCGGCGCACAGGGAGCGCCGCCACAGGCCGCATCATGTCTTCCAGCCCTCGTCCGCGCCGCTGACGTCCGGGACGCCCGGTGCGGACGGAAAGGCCGGGCCTCAGGCGCTCTCGCCGTCGTCGGCCTGCTTGTCGCCGAGACCGGCCACCGTGGCTATCTGCTCGGTTGACAGCACGCGGCAGATGTCCAGCAGGACGGTCACCTGGCCCTCGCTTTTGGCGATGCCGAGGATGAAGTCCGTGTCCACGGTCTGGCCGAAATCGGGCGTTTCCTCGATGTCGTCGCCGACGATGTCCTGGACCTCGGACACCTTGTCGACGATGATGCCCATCTCGATCCCCTGCACGTCCACGACGATGATGCACGTCTCCTCATTGCGCTCCACGGACGCCATATCGAACTTCTGTCGCAGGTCGATCACCGGAATGACCTTGCCGCGCAGGTTGATCACGCCCTCGACAAACGCCGGGGTGCGTGGCACCGGGGTAATGCGCACCATGCCGATGATTTCGCGAACCTTCAGAATCTCGACGCCGTATTCCTGATCGCCGAGGAAGAAGGTCAGATACTTTCCCGCCCTGGCGGCTGCCAGATCGGCCACGGCTGCACTCTGCTCACTCGCCATTGTTCATCCTCCTGAAACAGTCGTCCTTACGCACGCCGGCTCCCCCAGTAGTCCGCTATTGCGAGACAGCCGCCAGTTCCTCGACCGGGGCGGCCCGCCACGATTGATCCATGCTCCGTGCCTGGGCCACCATCGTCTGCACGTCGATGATAAGCCCCACGCTGCCGTCGCCCATGATGGCGCCGCCGGAGATGCCCTTGACCTCGCCCAGCCCGTCGGACAGCGACTTCACCACGACCTGCTGCTGTCCGAGCAACGTGTCCACGAGCACCGCTACCGGGCGTCCGTCGTCCTCGACGATGACCAGCAACCCCTGGCCCGGCTCTGTGACGGCATCCTCGATGCCGAACAGGTGGTGGAGGCGGAACACAGGCAACAGGTCGCCGTGGAACATCACCATCTCGCCACGGTCCGTCACGTTCGATATCGCATCCGGCTCCGGCTTGAAGGTGGTCTTGATGTTGGCCGTCGGAATGATGTACCGCTGCGTTCCGACGCGAATGACCATGCCGTCGATGATGGCCAGCGTCAGGGGCAGACGCATGCTGAACGTGGACCCCTTACCCTGGACCGACGACACCTCGACGCGCCCGCGAAGGGCCTCGACGCCGCGCTTGACGACGTCCATGCCCACGCCGCGGCCGGAAATCTCGCTGACCTGATCCTTCGTCGAGAATCCGGGACGGAAGATCAGGTCGAACACGTCGGCTTCGGTCATCCCGGCCTCGGACTCAATGATGCCGCGGTTGATGGCTTTCTCGATGATCTTCTGGCGGTTCAGGCCCTTGCCGTCGTCGACCAGGTCGATCACCACGCTGCCGGCCGCATGGTACGCCTGCAAGGTAACGGTGCCCTCCGGCTCCTTGCCCCCGGCCACGCGCTCATCGGCCGATTCGACGCCATGGTCCACGGCGTTGCGCACCATGTGCACCAGCGGATCGCTGATGACCTCGACCATGTTGCGGTCGATCTCGGTGTCTTCGCCGGCGGTCACGAACCGCACCTTCTTGTGGCTCTTGCTGCTCAGGTCGCGGACCAGCCGGGCCATCTTCTGGAACGTGGACTTCAGGGGCACCATCCGCAACGACATGCTGAGATCCTGCAACTCGCGGACGATCTTTCCCATGTGGTTGACGTTGCGGCTGAGCTGCGACCCGCCGGCACTGCGGATAACATCGTCCTGCTCGACCATGGCATGGGCGATGACCAGTTCGCCGACCATGTTGATGAGGTTATCCAAGCGTTCCAGGCGGACCTTGACGGATGAACTCTCGGTATCCTTGCCGGCGATGCGCTTCTGCTGGCGCAGGGCGCCGACCACGTCCTTCGGGCTGACGGCGCTGGATCTCACGAGGGCTTCGCCGATGGGCCTGCCGCCCTGCTCCGCGGCGGCCACTTCGACGTCCACGCGCGTGGCCTTCCCTTCGGCCACGAGCAGATCGCCCAACCGCGGCGGATCGGACTCGGCGGCGCTCTCGTCGCTGTAGCCGGCCGCTTCAGGATCGGCCAGCACGTTCAGCAGGCGGTCGAGCCCCTCGGGGCACTGGAACGGGTCGCCGCCCAGGGCGCCCTGGATACCGCGGATGATGGCGCCCATCATGTCGGTGGCTTCAAGGATCAGGTCGGCGTAGCCGCCGGTCAGCACGATCTTGCCGGTCCTGGCCCGGTCGAGCATCGTTTCGGCGCGGTGGGCCAGTTCCTGTACGGCGGTCATGCCAAGGAACCCGGAGGTGCCCTTGATGGTGTGGAACGCCCGGAAGACGGCATTGAGCGACTCGCTGTCCGAGGGGTTCTCTTCGAGTTGCAGGAGGGCCGCCTCGCTGTTCTCGATGTGGTCGAGGCTTTCGGTGACGAAGTCGGCAATTAGTTGAGAATCGTTAGCCAGGGCTGCGGCCACCTCGCCCCCGGCCGCCTCCA
>Ga0123328_1005400_pt1 | contig 10044 bp, 7 predicted proteins | sample BioC12SIPDNA_2_FD_89702 | JGI IMG/M metagenome (GOLD analysis project Ga0123328, IMG submission 89702) | Anaerobic biogas reactor microbial communites from Washington, USA - Biogas_R1_A C12 SIP DNA | ecosystem: Engineered > Bioreactor > Anaerobic > Unclassified | place: Washington, USA...
CGATAGGTGGCGATCAGCACGCCCGACCGCGTCGGCTTGGAGTATGCCAGAGCGAACTTGCCAAAGGCGTCACCGTCCTGGAAGAGGCGCCGCCCACGCCCCACCACGATGGGGTGGATGAGAAGCGTCAGCTCGTCGAGCAGGCCCTCCTGCATGAGCGAGCGCACCAGGGTGGGGCTCCCGCCGACGCCGATGTTCTTTCCCGGCTGCTGTTTCAGCCGCGTCACTTCCTCGCGCAGGTTGCCCCGGATGAGCGTGGTGTTATCGCGCGTGCCCCAAGGGACGCGGTCCAGCGTCGTCGACACGACGTACTTTTGTGTGTTGTTGATGTGGCTGGCGTACGGCTCGTCGGTGGCGTTTGGCCAGTAGCCCGCCCACTCCTGATAGGTGACGCGCCCGAGGAGGACGGCGTCCTCGTGGGCGATCTGCGATCCCATGCCCGCCGCCATCTCCTCATCAAAGTAGTCCAACTGCCACTGCTCGGGCGCCTCTACCACGCCATCGAGCGTGATAAAGAGGCTTGCGACCAGCTTGCGCATCTCGGTTCACCTCTGCTCTCTGTGCTCAGAGCCCATTCAGTCGCCACGGCTGGGTACCGCACCATGCCCAGCCGCTCGAGTTCGTCGAGATACTCGCCCGTGATGCCCGGCCACGCGGCAAAGCCTCACGGTTGGCGTCGGGGCTCTGCCCTATGACGACGGCGCAAAGACGCCGAACGCCGCCCCCTGCGGGTCGCGCAGGACGGCCGCGCGGCCAAACCCCGGGATGTCGACGGGCGGCAACAGGACCTGGCCCCCGAGGTCGCTCGCCCGCCGCGCGGCGGCGTCCACGTCCTCCACGGCGATGTAGGCGATCCAGTGCGGCTCCGGCCCGCCCGACGGCCACACCGGCCCCTCGTCCGTGGGGCCGATCAGACCACCCACCGGCTGGTCGCCGTCCAACAGCATCTGATAGTCGCCGGGGGTGGCCACCAGTCCGGTGACCTGCTGGTAGAACGCGCGGGCGCCCTCGGTATCGGTCGTCATCAGCTCGTGCCAGATGAACCCCGTGCGCGGCAACTGCGCCATCGTCTCGCCCTCCTGCATCCTCCGTCGCCTCGCCCGATCCGCGGGCGAGCGCGTCGCGTCGGTTAGCCAAGCCTGCCCGCCATGGGTAAAGCCATTGGCGGGCGCTTTGGTCGATGGGGAGTGATGTGGAGTGAGTGGCAGATCGGGTCGTGGCCGGCTCGTCACGTTGAGCATAGCCGGTACGACGGACAAAATCAAGCGAGAAACTCATGAACATGCACTCCATCGCGGCTGGAGGCGTCCGTAGAGCGCGCCGCTCTGGAGGTTGACCACGAGGCCAGAGTAGTGCATCCTTGCCCGGACGCTCACTCAACCAGTCCCACCGACTACTGATGATTGATCACTGACCACTATCAGAGCGCCCGCAGCCCGGAACCGACCCACAAAAGGAGGCACCATGGCCACAGCCAGGATCGTCGTCTCGCCCGAAGAACCGATCGCCACCATCAACCCGAACATCCAGGGACACTTTGCCGAGCACCTGGGGGGCTGTATCTATGACGGCATCTGGGTGGGTGAGGACTCGCCCATCCCCAACGACGGCGGCATCCGCACCGACGTGGTCCAGGCGCTGCGCCGGCTCTCGCCGCCGGTGCTGCGCTGGCCCGGCGGTTGCTTTGCCGACGACTATCACTGGCGCGACGGTATCGGCCCGCGCGAGGGGCGCCCGCGTCGCGTGAACCTCTGGTGGGGCGAGGCGCTCGAGTCGAACGCCTTTGGCACCCACGAGTTCATCCGCTTCTGCCGCCTGATCGGGGCGCAGCCCTACATCTGCGGCAACGTGGGCAGCGGTTCGCCGGCGGAGCTGCGCAACTGGGTGGAGTACTGCAACTTTCCCGGGGAAAGCACCCTGGCGCTGGAGCGCGGGGCGAACGGGTCGCCGGAGCCGTTCGGCGTGAAATACTGGGGCGTCGGGAACGAGAACTGGGGCTGCGGCGGGAGCTTTTGCCCCGAGGACTATGGCGCCGAGTACAAGCGCTTTGCCACCTACCTGCCCGGCTTTGGCGACACGGAACTCTATCTCATCGCCTGTGGTCCCAGCGGCAACAACCCCGACTGGACGCGGCGCTTCTTTGACAAGCTGGGTCAGGGGCGCCGCCGGCGCATCCATGGCTTTGCCGCCCACTATTACTGCCGCACGGCCGGCACCGCCACCGAGTACACCGTCGACCAGTGGTACGAGCTGCTCCATCGGGCGCTGCTCATGGAGCCGCTGGTCATCCAACAGCGCGCCGTGCTCGACGGCTATGATCCCGATCGTCAGATCGGCCTCATCGTCGACGAGTGGGGCACCTGGCACCCGCCCGCGCCGGGGCGCCACCCGCGCCACCTGTGGCAGCAGAACACCCTGCGCGACGCCCTCGTGGCGGCCATGACGCTGGACATCTTTCAGCGGCACGCCGACAAGGTGGTGATGGCCAACATCGCCCAGACGATCAACGTGCTGCAGGCGATGGTGCTCACGGATGGGCCGCGGATGATCACCACGCCCACCTACCACGTGTATGACATGTACCAGACCCACCAAGGCGGGCAGGGCGTGCGGGCGCGCTTTGAGGCCGACGAGATCGCCTTCCCGCTGGCGGGGGAGGAGGCGCGCCTGCCGGGCCTCAGCGGCTCGGCGTCCATCAAGGACGGCGTCATGACCCTCACCGTAGTGAACGCCCACGCCACCGCCGCCATCGAGGCGGACGTGTTCGTGCGCCAGGCGGAGTGGCGCGGCGGCTCGGTCGTCACCCTGACCGACGACGACATCCACGCCCACAATACCTTTGAGACGCCGGAGGCCGTGACGCCGGCCGAGGCGCGCAGCGAGGCGAACGGTGCGCAGTTCCGCTACACCTTCCCGCCCGCCTCGGTGACGGCCTTCCGCCTGCGACTGGCGTAGACGGGATCCCATACCCAACGAGAATATGGGAGGACACATGGGAAAACTCGACGGCAAGGTGGCCATCGTCACGGGCGGTGGAAGCGGCATCGGCAAGGGGATCGCCCGGACGTTCGCCTAGGAGGGGTGCGCGCTCGTCCTGGCCGGCCGAGGTGTTGGCGATCCCCACGGACGTTGCCAAGGAGGATCAGGTCCTGGCGCTCTTTCGGCAGTGCACCGAGCGGTTCGGGCGCCTGGACATCCTGGTGAACGCCGCTGGCGCGTTCGACGGCGGCCGCCTCGATGAGATCTCGTACGATGCCTGGCTGCGCGTCGTGGATGCCAACCTGAATGGCGCCTTTCTGTGCAGCCGCGAGGCCTTTCGCCTCATGAAGGACCAGGGCGGAGGCCACATCGTCAACATCGGCAGCATCTCGGCGCAGATGCCGCGCGAGAGCTCGGCGCCCTACTCGAGTACCAAGTTTGCCATCCAGGGGCTGACGCACTCGACGGCGCTCGACGGCCGCGAGTTCGGCATCGTGTGCGGCTGCTTACACCCCGGCAACGTCCTCGTGGAGCGGCGCGCGGCGGATGAGGGCACCACGCCGCTCATGTCCACCGATGAGATCGGCCAGTTGGCCCTGGTGATGGTGACGCTCCCGCCCCAGACCAACCTCTTCCAGGCCATCGTGCTGCCCGTCCAGCAGCCGTACCTGGGCCGAGGCTGAGGGGCGCACAGGGGCGAGGTGGATGCAGAGCGCGGGGCTGGACAGAGGATCGTCCAGTCCCGCGATGGTGTCGGTCCTTCGGCGTAAGCTGGCGCGACCCCACAGCCATACCTCCAGGCGGGCCGCGCCCCGCCGCTAGCGGTACACCAGCCGCCCCTCCACCCGGGCGACGCGGTTCTGGTGGTCGTGCAAGAACTCCTGCAGCACATCGCGCAGCGAGGTGCTCGCCACGCGAGGCCTGTTCAGGCGGGCCAGGTCGTCGGACGAGATTCCCAGGTTGGCCTCGGCGTTGCGCGCGTGGTACTCCTGCACCACCAGCCGGTAGGTCTGTTCGTCCGACACCGGCCGCCCATCCACGCGGAGCGTGGTGACGCGGCGGTTCGCCTCGTCGTACTCGGCCACCACGCCATGGTTCACCTGAAAGCACTCCCCCTCGCCCGTGCGGTTCTCCGGACGCATGATGTGGGCAAAGATGCGCTTCAGGTCCGCGCCGGACACGGTATGGCGGATGAGCGGGTCGTCGTATGGAAAGCAGGCGAGCAGGTCCTTTAGCGTCACCGCCGGGCCGAGGGACTGCGACCGGATCGATCCGCTGCCCACCAGCACCACGTCGGCGTCGGTGGCCGCGACCAGGGCGTCGGCCGTCAGGTTGCCGAGGGACGTTTCCACCTCGCGCCGGGGGTGGGTGGCCTCCACTCCGAGGTGGGCGATGAGCGAGTTGTACTTGCGATCGACCACGTCGGCCAGCGACTCGATGTACTCGTGCAGGTGGGGATCGGGCTCTGCGGTGCGCGTGTCGATGGGCACGAGCTGCCACGAGGACTCGACGATGCGGTTGGTGGTGTCATCCACCACGATGTCGAACCGACCGATCTGGTTGGTGCCCATGCCGGCATGGGCGACCTGAACGCCGTTCACCAGCGTCGGCTGCTCGAGCACGGTGTGCGAATGGCCCCCGATGATCAGGTCCACGCCCCACTCGGGATCCAGCATCGAGGCCAACTCCAGGTCCGACTCGTACCCGATGTGCGTAAGTAACACCGTCAGATCGATGTCGTCGTTCTTGTAGGCGTTGATGATGTGCCCGACCTCGGCGCACGCCTCCTCGAGCGAGATAAAGCTCCCGATCTGCTCGTCGGCGGCGATGCTGGACATGACCATCTCGGTGATCACGCCGATGAACAGGATGTCAAAGCCATCCACGTGCATCACATGGTAGGGCCGCATCAAGCGCCGGTTATAGTTGCGGATGTAGAGGTTCGCGTTGACGACGGGAAAGTTGGCCACGCGCTCGAGGAAGAGGAGATGCGGCAGGCCATAGTCGAACTCGTGGTTGCCGAGCGTGACCACGTCGGGCGCGAGATAGTTCATGATCTCGATGGTCGATATGCCACGGTACTCGGCGTCGATCATGGAGCCCTGCACCATGTCGCCGGCGATGGCATAGATGACGTGCTCTTCCTCGCGACGCACCTTGTTCAAGTAGCCGAGCAGGAGGGAGAGCCCGCCGATGAGATGCCCGTCGGTGGCCCCCTCTTCCGCCACAAAGTCGCCGTGCATGTCGTTGGAATGCAGGATGGTGAAGCGTTTCGTGGTCATGGGGCCTCCTGGCTCCTGCGCCCCACCCAGAGCAGGGCGGCGATAGAGTGGTGTCGACGGGCGATGGCACAAGGCAAGGCAGGCGCGGGGCGGCTCCGAGGGCGCGGCACGCCAAACGCTTGCCATGCGACGGGCCTCTCCCCAGCGGACGCACCCGCCATCATATGACGATCTAGCGTCCAGGTCAACGGCCACGCGCGATGCGTCTCCCATCGACCGCCATGCCGCCGAGCACCATCGCTCTCACGCGAAAAGCCACACACTGTCACCCATGCGGCGCTGAAAGGTTTTCGCCCGGTATGGCTCGTATGGTATAGTGACCCTTGTTCGTGCCTGTGCCTCTGGAATGTGCCGTGTTGCCGCGTCAGGACGGCGCCGACGTATGGGCGGACAGCACGGGGCGCGATCCAGGTCAGGAGCGGAAGATGTCAGAAGTCGCACCGGCTCGGGTCAATGTATCCGGCGCCTCACCGGGTGACGGCCTCCTCGCCACCAAGTTGTACGCGCGTCAGGCGCGAGGCCACCTGGTGGCGCGGGCCCGCCTCATCGAACGCCTCGACGAGGGGCTTGGCGCGGGCCTGATCCTCGTGTCGGCGCCGGCCGGCTTTGGCAAGACGACTCTGCTCGTCGAGTGGCTCACGGATCGGCCGCATCGCTCCTGCTGGCTCTCGCTGGACGCCGCTGACAATGACCCGGCGCGGTTCCTCTCCTACGTCATCGCCGCTCTGCAGACGGCGGCGCCCGGGGTGGCCGGCGACCTCGTCGCCCCGCTGCGCTCGCTTCAACCCCCCACCGCCGAGGTCGTCGTCACCACCCTGGTGAACGAACTTGCCGCGGAGGATGCCCCCCTCATCCTCGTGCTGGACGACTATCACGCCATCACCTCCGCGGCCATCAACGGCGCGGTAGCCTTTCTCCTGGAGAACCTGCCCCCCAGCCTGCACCTCGTCATCGCCACGCGCTCCGATCCGGCCATCCCCATCGCCAGGCTGCGGTCGCGCGGGCACGTCGTCGAGGTGCGCGCCGACGACCTGCGGTTCACGCCCGACGAGGCGGCCGCCTTTCTCGGCGAGAGTATGGGGCTCGCGCTGTCGCCCGAGCAGGTGGCGGCCCTGGACGCGCGGGCCGAGGGATGGATCGCCGGGCTGCAGATGGCCGCGCTCTCGATGCGTGGGCGGGAGGACGTGGACGGTTTCATCCAGGCGTTCGCGGGCACCCACCGCTTTATTATGGACTTTATGCTGGAGGAGGTGCTGGCCCGCGAGTCGGAGGAGGTGCAAGCCTTTCTCCTCCAGACCGCCGTCCTCATCCGGCTGTGTGGCCCCCTGTGCGACGCGGTGACGGGCGCCTCCGGCGGCCAGGAGATGCTGGAGCGGTTGGAGCGGCGCAACCTCTTTGTGGTGCCGCTGGACGACGAGCGTCGGTGGTATCGCTACCACCACCTCTTCTCCGACCTCCTGCAGGCCAGGCTTTTCCAGGCGGGGCCCGATGCGGTGGCACGCCTGCTCCTGAGCGCCTCGGCCTGGTGCGAGCGGGAGGGACAGGTAGCCGATGCCGTGTCCTATGCCCTGGCGGCCAAGGACTATCGGCGGGCCGCCGACCTCATCGCCGAGCACTGCCACCGGACCATGGGCAACGGCGAGATCGAGACCGTCTGGGGGTGGTTGGAGGCGCTGCCGGAGGAAGTGGTGCGAGATAGCGCGCCGCTCGGTGTCGCCTATTGTTGGGTGCTGTGGCTCAAGGGGAGGGTGGGTGAGATCGAGGCGCACTTGGTGGACGCCGAGCGCGCCGTGAGCGCGCTGGCGGCGCTGCGCGCGGGCGAGGAAGACTATGCCGCGCTGCGAGCGCAGGTCCTGGCATTGCGCTCCTTCGTGGCCCGCTATCACAATGACTATGAGACCGCCATCGCGCGCGCCGAGCACGCCCTTCGCCTAGTGCCCGAGAGCCTTCCTCCGCAGGCGAGCGCCCAGTTGCGCTCCCTCGCTTACCTGACGCTGGCGTCGGCCTACGACGGCTTCGGCGACCTCGAGAAGGCCGTCGGCGCCTACGCCGAGACCATTCGCCTCAGCCGCCTGGGCGCCAGCGCCACGGGCGTCGCCGGCATCACCTACCGCATGGCCGGGGCGCTACGCGTGCTGGGGCGCCTGCGAGCGGCGGACGAGGCCTGCCAGCGCGCCTGGGGGTACGTGCAGGAGCAGGGGATGGCGCGCCTGCCGGCCACCGGCATCCTGCACGTGGCAATGGGCGAGGTACTGCTGGAGCGGAACGCGCTGGAGGCGGCGGAGGCGCACCTCCTCCAAGGGATGGAGCAAGGGAAGGGGAGCGGGCGCCTCGACGCCGTCACCAACGCCGCCTCGTCGCTGGCGCGCCTGCGGCTGGCACGAGGCGACGCGGACGCGGCGCTGGCGGCTGTGCGTGACGCGGAAGCCACGCTGGGTGAGAGGCCTGCCGCCCTGGCGAGGGCCGAGATGCTCGCGCTCCGCGCCAAGATCCTGCTCCGGCAAGGGCGAACGGACGATGCGGCGCAATGCGTCCAAGAGGCGGCGCGGTTGGCCGGCGGAGACCGGGGGCAGACCGGCGAGATCGTGACCCTCGCCAGGCTGAGGGTGCTGCTCGCTCAGGATGCGCCCGAGGCCCTGGCCGAACTGACGCGCTCCCTCGACGCGGCCGAGGCGGCCGGCCGGCTGGGCACGGCGATCGAGATACGCGTTCTCCGCAGCCTGGCCCTGGCGCGCCGCGGTGACGCGCGGGCGGCGGAGGCCGACCTGCGTCGCGCCCTCGTCCTAGCCGAGCCGGAGGGTTACGTGCGCGTCTTGGTCGACGAAGGGGCGGCGATGGCGGCCCTGGTGCGCCGGATCGCCTCCGGGCGATCCCGGACGCGCGAGGCCGACGGGTGCTCCGCCGAGTACTTTCAGATGCTGCTCGCGGCCTTTGACGCCGCCGGCGAGGGCTCGCCAGCAGCCGTTGCGTCTCGGTCGCCTGAGGCCACGTCCCGTGCGGGCATCGACGGCCTGGTCGAGCCGCTGACGCCGCGCGAGATGGAGGTCCTGCACCTCATCTGCGCCGGCCAGTCTAACCGCGAGATCGCCGATGCGCTCGTGGTGACGGTGAGCGCCGTGAAAAAGCACACGGGCAACATCCTTGGCAAACTGGGCGTGACGAGCCGGGCGCAGGCGATGGTCAGGGCGCGGCAACTGGGCCTGCACTCTGAGGATTGACCGCTCGACGCGGCGCACGGCCCTCGAACGTGGGGAGAAGGTAGACCTTGGTCCACCTTCTCCCTCTTTTGTGTCCCCTCGCAAGACTCTACCTTGGCTCACTGACGGTGGCGCCAGCTTCCCCTATAGTAACGATGTAGGCTGATGCGTGAGGCACGCCGAAAAGCACGCTGGTCACAAGGACCAAGCGCAACAAGGGGGTCGAGATGTCTGGCAAGAGGTTGTGCGTTCGAGTGACGGATCTCAAGACGGGCAAGAGCAAGGCGAACGTTCACGTCCCGCTCAGCCTGGTCAACATGGGCCTCAAGATGGGGGCCAAGTTCGCGCCCGACGCCATGGAGGGTCTCGATATGGACGAGATCATCGCGGCGGCCAGGGCCGGCGAGGCGGGCAAGATCGTGGACGTCGAGGACGAAGAGAAAGGCGAGCACGTAGAAGTGTTCGTCGAATAGGGTCGCGCCCTCGCCGGTTCCGCGAGGAACCGGCGAGGGCAACTGCCGATCAGTGGGCGGCGCAGGCGGAAGCGATGACGAAGCATCCGACGTGTCGGGCCGTACAAGCACAGCGACCCGAACGACCGTCTTGGGAAGGTGGGCGTATGCCACCCGAGTGGTACGAGATACGCGTGGAGGGCGAGCTGCCCAGCGATTGGGCGAGCTGGTTCGAGGGCCTGGAGATCCGGCCCGTCCCCCCGGGGGAGAGCATCCTGTCGGGGCCCCTGGCGGATCAGTCCGCCCTACACGGGGTCCTGGCCAAGATACGCGATCTGAACCTGAGGCTCATCTCGGTGCGACGTGACGGCCCATCCGCCCGATAGGGCAACACGGTGGGGCGGGCCGGCTGTGGGAATGCCGTGGGACGCATGGACAGCGAAGGCTGGGAGGCCACACAGATGAAGAGGGTTACCGCGTTCGTGGGAAGCGCTCGGAAAAGGTACACGGACGATGCCGTCACCCAGTTTCTGGGCAACCTGCAGTCCATGGACGATTTCGCGTGTGAGGTCGTCACCCTGAGCGACTACCATCTGGAGCCCTGCAGGGGCTGCAAGGTGTGCTTTGAGAGGGGTGAGGAGCACTGCCCACTCAAAGATGACCGCGACGTGCTCATCGCCAAGATGATGGCGTCCGACGGGGTGATCGTGGCGTCGCCGAACTATATGTTTCAGGTGTCCGCGACGGTCAAGACGCTTCTCGAAAGGCTGGGCTATGCCGGCCATCGCCCTCCGTTTTTCGGCAAGACCTTTACCAGCATCGTCACGCAGGGCTTTTTCGGCGGTGGCAAGATCGTCACCTATCTGGATTTCGTGGCCAATGGACTGGGCTTTAACACCGTCAAGGGAAGCAGCATCACGGCGCTCGAGCCGATGACGGAGAAGGAGAAGCGCCGGATGGACAGGACCCTCGCCGCACACGCCAGGCGCTACCATGCGCGCATGCAGGGGACGGCCTATCCGGCGCCGACGCTGGCCAAGCTCATGGTCTTTCGGTTTGGCCGGACGAAGGTCATGACCGAACTGGATGACCGCAGTCGCGACTATACGCACTATGCCGCCAAGGGATGGCTAG
>Ga0123328_1005407_pt1 | contig 10041 bp, 9 predicted proteins | sample BioC12SIPDNA_2_FD_89702 | JGI IMG/M metagenome (GOLD analysis project Ga0123328, IMG submission 89702) | Anaerobic biogas reactor microbial communites from Washington, USA - Biogas_R1_A C12 SIP DNA | ecosystem: Engineered > Bioreactor > Anaerobic > Unclassified | place: Washington, USA...
AGGACGGGCGGGACTATCCCGACCGCGAGAAGATGCCCGCTCTGCGGGTCATCGCCTGCGCCCGCAACGCCGACGGCACGCCGATGTACGGCGACGACGACCTGGCCGAAGTTCAGGCGCTGCCGGGGGCGCTGCTGATGCGGCTCTCGGAGGCGGCCGCCAGGCTGACCGGCGAATACGGCGTCGAGGAACGTGCAAAAAACTCCTGAGGCGGCCGCGGCTGCGGACCGCCTTCCGCATGGCCTGGCAGTTCGGTCGCCTGGACCCGTTTGAGATGCTGTCGGAGATGTCCTCGGACCTCCTGGACTGGTGGGAGGCCTGGTTGCTGATCGAGCCGCAGGGGCAGCCGGCTGAGGACGCCCGGCACGCACGCCGCTGTGGCATCGCCGCCGGCGAAGCGCCGGGCAAGTTTCTGTATAAGCCGCCCGTCCGGGCCGAGACGCCCCGGCGGCAGACTGCCGCCGAACAGAAGGCCGCCCTGCGCGGCACGAGGTGACCCGTGGCGACGTACAAGAGCCTGACCATCGCCATGAGGCTCGACACGGCCGATGTGTCGGCCGGGGCGAACCGCGCCATCGCCGAACAGCAACGGATCGCCGCGGAAACCAAACGGATCAACTCCGACCTGGCCACCTACCGTCGGGCCCTGCGGCAGCGGGGCGACGAGATGGGGGCCGGGGACCGCGCCGGGCTCGAACAGCGGGTTGCCGCGGCCGAGGAACGCAAGGCCACGCTTGCCGAATCGCGGGCCGCCCAGCGGGCCTTGCACGAGCGTCTGGACGCCGCCAAGGCCGCCCGTGCCGCCGAGGCGGCCGAGTACCAGAAGGCCGCCGCCGAGCGTCGGGCCATGGCCGACCGCCTGTACGCAGCCACGCACACCCAACAGCAGGTCGAACTGCGGAACCTCCGCCACCATTACGCCCAGCAGCGCCTGATGCACCGCGACAACGCCCGCATGCTGTCCATGATCGACCGGGCCTATGCCGCCGAACGGCAGCAGATCATGGCCCGGGCCCTGCCGGAAACGACTGCGGGCGGCATCTCCGGCGCGACGCGGACGCTGATCGGCACCAACGTCCGATTCGGCGCCTCGACGGCCCTGGGCAGTATGGGAGGCCCGCTCGGGGGCATTGCCTCGGCGGCGCTGATGCCAGGCATGGCGGGTCTGGGCGGCATCACGGCAGGCGTCATGGTGCTCGCGGCGATCTATCAGAATGCGACTCGGCGCGCCGAGGAACTGCGTCAGGTCCAGCGGGAGCACGCCGCGGCCGTGTACGAGTCCGCGAGGGCCATGGAGGAATTCACGGCTCACTACGCGAGCGCGAACGAGGCCGCGTGGTCGCGCATGGCGGGTGAGTCCGAAGGGCGAAGCAAGTCGGCCCTCCAGGCCCTGGAGGACCATCGGGCATCCGCAGGCGTGTGGGACCGGTTCAGCGGCGCCTTCCGGGAGACGGAAAAGCTGTTGCAGAGCCGGTGGATCGAAGAAGGGCTGGAGAATCTGCGACGCGAGGAGATTGCCGCCAAGGAACGGACGATCGGCATTGCCCAGCGCCGCGAGGCGATGCAGATTGAGGCTCAATCGGCCGGTCTGGCCGCCATGCAGGATGGCCTGGAGAAGGAGCGACTGGTTCGCTCGGCCAAGTGGCTGGAGGCCGAGCGGAAGATTCGCCAGGAGCAGGAGACCCGCATCCGCAATCTTCAGAATGCCAACGGCATCGAGGAGGGGATGCGGCAAACGCGGATCGCCGAGGAGCGGGGGTTCCTGGCCGAGCAACTGGCGCACCTGGCGGCGCTGCAGCAAGCGGAGGAAAAGGCCGCGGAGGCGAAGCGGCAGCGTGCGAACGCCAGCGCCATCGCCGACACGATGCGCGACCTCGAGCGGCAGTTGCTCGTCGCCCGCGGGACCAGCGAGCTGCGGCTGAAGATCATCGAAATGGGCGACGCCATGAGGCGGCAGGGGGCCGGCCCCGAGGACGTGGCGACGGCGCAGCGGTGGATGCGCGAGGCGGCACAGGCGGGGTGGCAGCGCGACCTGGCGAGGCAGATGGCCGAGTACGCCGCGCAGATCGACCTGGCCACGGGCAAGATCAACGAGATGGAGGCGGCCATGCGCCGGTTCCGGGCCGCCCAGCCCGATGCCGACGAGGCGACGCAGGCCGTGGCCCGCGAGGCCCAGGCCATGGCCGAGAAGGCCCGGCTGGCGGAGTGGTCGCGCCAGCAGGCCGAGTCCCTGAAGACCGAGGAGGACCGTCTGCGGGAGTATAAGGCCGAACTCGACAAGGCCCGTGCGGCGGGGTACCTGACGCGCGAACAGGAGATCGGCCTGCTGGCGGCCCGCCTGCCGGAGCGACAGGTCCGGGAGGAAAACTACGTCGTCCGCGGCCAGTTCGGCGGCGACGCACGGGACCTGCAAGTGGGCGGCGTGTCGCGATTGGAGAAGGTGGCGCAGCACGGCGAGCGGACCGTCCGGCTCCTGGAGGAGATGTTAACGGAACTGCGCGGCGGGGCGGGAGTGCCCCAATTCAACTGATCGGAGAGGCAGGGCATGGGCACGGCATTTCGGGCGGCGGGCGGCGACAGGGCGCAACTGGGACACAACACCAGCGCCGACCTGCAGTACTGGGCCAGCGGGTGCAGCACGTACCTGGACGCCCAGGCGGCCGTGCTGGCCCAGGTGGCCACGGACTTTCCGACCGGACTGCCGGGCGACCTGGTGGTCGAGTCGGTCCATCCGCGCAGCACCGAGGCCGCCGGCGAGTGGGACTGCTCCGTCCGGGCCGTCCATCCCAGCGCCAAGAAAGAAGACCCGCCGGCAACTGGGGAGTCGAATTACCGCTTCGAGTTCGGCGGCGGAACGAGACGCATCTTCACGAGCCTGAAGACTCTCAACAAGTATGGCCCGTTCGGAGCCGGCGCACCAAGTTGCCACAACCTCATTGGGGTCACGCGCGACGGCGTCGAGGGATGCGACCTCGGAGACACGTCCGGGGCCTACCAGTTCAGCGAGACGCACTACCTGTCAGCAGCCACGGTGACGAATACGTACAAGGGCGACGTCTTCGACCTGGTCTGGAAAACCAACAACGCCTCGTTCAAGGGGTTCGATGCCGGACAGGTGCTGTTTTTGGGCTGTTCCGGCGGTCGACGTGGGGCAGGCGACTGGGAGATCACGTTCAAGTTTGCAGCCAAGCCGGATGTGGCTGATGCGTGTGCGGACTGGGACGCGCTATTGGGATTCGGGGTGGGCCACGGCTCGGGTGCCGTAGCCATTGCTGTGCCCGCCTGGTACTACATGTGGGTTCTCTATCACGACGTCCATGACGCGGCATTGCATGTGGTGGTGAAGCGGCCACGCTACGTCTACGTCGAGCAACTGTATCAGAGCGGCGGCTTCTCGACCCTGGGGATCGGCACGACATGAGCGGCGGCACGGGACAGAACGGCGACAGTTTCCGGCGTGTGATGCCGGGCGAGCCCCTGCGCATCGAGGCGCGGGCCTACAACGCCTGCCTGGATGCAGCGGAGGCCTTGGGGGGAACCACTCCATCGCTGCCGCCATCGCATCGCGACCGGCGTAGCAGCGGCCTGGTGCTGGTCCGTAACGACAGCGGCGGCGACGTGGACCAGTACGAGGTGCTGGGCGTCAGCGGCATCCTGATCGCGGCCGCCGACAACGAGGTGGAGTTCCGCCAGCGCGTGATGCTGACGGGCACCACGCCGGCCGAGGGGACGCACGAGGGGCGTTTTGTGGTCGCCCTGGAGCCCATCGCCGATGGCGGGATCGGTATGGCCTGCGCGGCCGGTGTCGTTCAGGTTCAGGTGTCCGTGGCCGATGCCGGTCACGACTATGCCGAGGTCGACGACGGCAACTGCGCCAACCTGGTGTCGGGCGACTCGGGGTCGGCCATCATTCTGGCCCGCGACAGCGGCACGGGGCTGAAGTGGGCGATTGTGCGGCTGGTCGCTCCGGCCGCCGAGGCGGGCATCGCCCAGCGGTACGGCAAGGTCGTGACGCCCGGCGTGGCGACGCCGACCGAGGGATGGAACGAGGTCACCCTGGCCCCGTGCTCGCGGGCCGGCGTGGATAGCGGCGAGGCCAACGTCACGGCCTATTGCCTGAGCGGTGTGACCGTGCGGCCGAACCTGGAGACCGGCGAGGTCGTCGGCTACGTGGACGACGGGACCGATTGCGTGGTCAACCTGGTCAAGAGCGAGGCCTACTACGGGAGCGACCCCTGATGGCGGGATGGACCACCTTGCCCGTCGTGGCCGGGGACACGCCGGCGGCTCAGCACATGGACGAACTGCGGGCCGCCATGAGCGAGCGCAACGACCTGCTCGACGGCTCGGGCGGCTCGGACTTCTGGTATGGCCAGGACGCGGACTATTCGCGGACCTTACCGACCGACGTGGCCGTGGGCGATCCGCTGCGGCACATGGCCGAGTACCGGTACTGGATGTGGGTAGCCTCGGCGACCACGCCGTCGCTGATCGGGGCCAATATGAATGATCCGCTGTCGGTCCTGCCGTGGGCGGCGGGCGAGAGCGACGACTTCAAGACCCTGACCGGGGAAAACGAACCATTAACCGGCGAAAAGAACGTGTTCGCCGATGCCGGCCTGGGCGGCACCATCTGGCGCATGGCCATGACCGATCCGGTGTCGATCGCGCACCCCAACGACGTGCGGTCGGTGCTGAACCGGCTGGTGCGTCTGAAGTCCACGAACCTGGTGTTCCACCAGCCGCTGCAATGGTACAACGACGGATCGACGACGCCGTGCGGCGTATTGCACCGTGACACCGGAAGCTGGAACGATATTCGAGCCGCCGCGTTCGCCCTGGCCGCGACGTACCCAGGCTCAGGAACGGGCTACGCCGGGATCCCACTGCTGGGGCGCACGAGCTGGGACATGGAGGCGGGCGATCCGGGCGAAGAAGAATGCGAGATCAACTGCAACCTGAAGTGCAAGGCCACGATCAACCTGGCCTTCGGGGCGTCGGCCACGGCCTCGGCGGTGTGGTTGCTGCTGGGGCGGTACAGCGTGGCGGAGGCCCATCCGAACTACAGCGACCCGGCTGAGTTCGACATCGGCATCTACGTGGGCGGCGTGCGGCAGGCGGGCGTCACGACCGGAGCAGCGGCCGACATCGAGGGGTTCCGCACGGGCGACAACGGACAGACCGTCTTTGGTTTCGACGCCTGGAAGATCGAGGTCGACCCGGCCGACCTGGACCTGAACGGTTCGACGGAGATCGAGTTGCGGTTTGAATCTTCTGTTACGGCCGATCCGGGGTACGCCGAGCATGGCAGCTACTGTCAGGCGATGCTGGCGGGGGCCGATGAGCCGAACATGGCACTGGTGATCGAGTTCGACCACCTGGAGTACGTGGCGTGAGCGAGGCCTCGTCGCGTGAGGGAGCAGATTGTTCCATCAGCGGATTATCGTATCGAGGGTGTTGAGCACAAACCATGCGGCAAGGCCAAACACAGTCGAAACGATCCAGAAACCGATGGCCAGATAAATGCCATAGATGACCGGATGGTCAAGGCGGTCAAGGCCGTCGTTCCAAACGACCATACTGAGCATCTTCGAGCCCTTGTGCTTCATCAATGTGGCCCGCGGCTCGTGGCGTCGCACATCCTCGGCGGCCTGGTAGACCAGCGATCGACACGACGAGCAGAAATGATGTACGTTGTCGGCATCGGCCTGGCTCACAGGCATGCTCTTGCCACAGAGGTTACAGACGCACACGCCATCCACGATAGCCATGGTGTTGCTCCTGTTCCGGTTGATCTGTTGGGGACGGGGCTCACTTCCACGAGCCGGATGCAGCGACGATGAGCACATTCAGCGTCTTGCCTTCGTGTCCCGACCCAAAACGCACGCTCTCAATAACGATGTCGGCGGCAGCAGGCGTGCCACGCTTCAGAGCGAGGACCTCCTGGCCCAGACCGCGGAAGGCAATAGAGACTGTCTCGGCAGGCACACGAGTCTTCTTGTTGAATGAGCCCTCCAGTACCACCTTTCTGGAACTGACATAGTCGATCCCAACAGTGTACGGTTGCTGATTGTCGTTGGTTCGTGCTCCGGGGCGCATGTCCGGCCCAGCAAAGCCGATCTCGCCGCGCATGATGAGTCGTTTGCCGACCCAGGGCATGGACTCCTGCTCCTGGCGATAGAGACGCGCTTCGCTGCTTTCCTTGTTGCTCTCCGGTGCCGCCTTCACAGATTTCCAGCCGGCGGCGATGATGTCGGTCAGGAGCACAGGCTTGGGCTCTTGGTTGTCGGCCTTCGGGTCGTCGGGCTTCACGACGCCGAGCATCGCGGCAGCCGGATCGCCGCCTGCGGCCTTGAGGTCGGCCTCGGCCTTGGCCAGGGTCTGCCGCAACTCCGCGAGGCGGGCCTCCATGGCGGCAATCTGTTCCTGCAGCGCCTTGATCCTGGCGGCCAGGTCGGTCGGCTGTGCGGGCGTCGCCTCGGCCGGAGCCGCCGCCGGCGGCGTGGCCTGGGGCTCGGCCGCGGCGACGCCGGCAACAGTCAGCAGCAGGACGAGAGCGCAGACGGTGCGATTCATAGTGATTCTCCTTGATGTCTGTTGATGTCCAGTGATATAATGACACGTCATGGCGTCAGTGTCAAGCCGCGGTGGTTGCGGCTTGCCTTCAGCTGAGGTGGATTGTGCTGGGGTGTGTTTGTACTCGTCAAGCCGTGCGCCGTATAACAGTGCGTATAACCTTTCGTATGACTTCCGCGTTTTTAGGCTAAAAAACGCCCTTTCTCGCTCCCGACGGCTCCGCTCGTAAGATGTTAGCTGAACGCAAGATAGAGCAGATTCGCCCGAAAAACAGGGCTCAGCCGAGCCGTTGCAAATCCGTGATTTGTGGGTTCGAGTCCCACCGGCGCCTCCAGCTTTCCCTCACAACCTGCACCATTCAGCGACGCCGTCATGGCCATGCCGCGGCGTCTGCGTCGTTGCCGGGGCGGGATGCCCGGCTTGCGTGGATTGACCCCGTACGGAACCTCGCATAGACTTCCCAGAAGACGCGAGGACGCGCGGATGCGTTCCTCCACGACCACAGCCGATGAAGGAGTCAAGCCATGGCCCAATGCCGACCAGGACACGAAGAGCACCTGTGCCAGTTGATCGCCACGAACGAGCCACTGGATTCCATCAAGGATCTCGTCAGAGACGCCAGGTTCATCTGCGGGCGCTGCAAGCGAGTCGCTCACGATGAGTGCAACCTGTGCGATCCTCAGCCGCTGGACTGATCGGCGGAGTCCGTGATCAACCCACGGCGATGCGCGACGGCCGCTGGACATAGGAGGTCCGGCGGCCGTTGTCTTGTCTAGTGCGGCGGGGCGGTGGGATGCGGGGTCATAGCGCGACGGCCTCGCGCAGGGCCGCGAAGAACTCGTCGTAGCGGGTGTTCGAGATGCCTCCGTCGGTTCCCAGCCGCACGACGACCATTCGCCACTCGGGAATCACGAAACAGTAGTTGTCCTGGTTGCCCTGGATGGCGCAGGTCCGTTCGGTGGCCGAGGGCCAGAGCCGGCGGCCGGCCGTGTCGGGTCCGTTGGTCCACCAGTAGTAGCCGTAGCGTCCGGGCAACGGGCGGTACCACGCCGCCGCGTCGTGCGGAGGCAGGGCGGGAGAGGTCTGGGGCGAGGTGGCTTCGCGCAGCCAATGCGAGTCGATCACGCGGCGGCCGTTCCACAGGCCGTCGCAGGCGACGAGCCACCCCAGACGTGCCATGGCCCGGGCCGTGATGGCGAGGCCGCAGTCCCACAGCCCCGATCCGCCGCACACGGGCACTCCGCGCAGGCCGGTCAGGGCGTCGAATGTGCCGAGGCGGCCCCATTGCCACGACGCACCGTCCAGGCCGATGGGGTCGGCGATGCGACGTCGAAACAGCTCGTCCAGCGGCTCGCCGGCGAGCTTCGTCGCCAGCAGGGCCAGCAGATACGGGTCCCAGGAGTAGTGGAACCTTGTGCCGGGGGCGAACAGCGGCTCGGCCGGCTCCAGCGCCGGCGCGTCGCGCGAGGCCGCCCGCGGCCGGTATCCGGACGTAAACGTCAGCAGGTGCCGCAGGGTCATCGTCGGGTAGTGCCGCTCCAGCGGCGGATGAATGTCGGCGGCCCGGGTCTGAACCGTGCAGCGGCCGTCCTCGACAAGCAGCCCCACCGCCAGGCTCAGGATGCTTTTGGTGCACGACCAGACGCCGTGCATGCAATCGACATCGGGGCCGTGCCACACGAGGCGTCCGTCACGCACGATCGCGCATTGGCTGCTGCCCTGGGGACCGGTGATGCGGACGAGGGCGCGCACCGCCGCAGCCAACCTCTTGCCGTCGAGGCCGACCGCTGCCGGGGCCGCTTCCTGCCACTGGTCGTCGGGAAACACCGTCATTGTCGCTCCGTCCTGTGCTGCCGAGAATGCGCCCATTATGGTCAGGTGCATCGCGCAACGCAAGGGCGACGGCGCGCGTCATGCGGCTGTGGTCGGGCACGACGGCAGAGTCGCACCGAAGATTTCACGCCACACGCATGTCAGTGCCAACACATAATATGTTAACGTAAGGGCCCCGAATGCGCGCGGGAGCGGCTCGAACTCCACTACTGATACGAGGGTGCCGTGCCAGGCGTGTGCGCCGATGGGGCGAGGCGGCCTCGGTGTTTTCCCAGGGGAAAATGCCCCATGATTGTCCTTATGGTCAGGTCGCGATACGTAGGCCGGGACGACTGTCAACCGCCCTGTGCCGCACGGCCCGGCGGCGCGGAAGGGCAGGGCGGTTCGGCGGGGGGGCGGCGCCGCAGGCGCACGTTGCCCCGCTCGGCGTTCGGCGTGCTTCACGAAAGGAGAAGGTCATGAGATTGGCGGTCAAGCTGGCATTGGGGTTTGCCCTGGTCGTGGCGATCATGGTGGCCCTGGGCGTCACGGGGTACGTCATGTTCATGCGCGTCGAGGATAACGTCTCGACGCTCACGGGGCACCACATTCCCGCCGTGAAGCATTCGACCGGCGTCGAGCGGTTTGCGTTCCAGTGCATGGTTGGCCAGAAGGAGTACCTGCTGAAACAGGAGGAGACCACCCGCGCCGCCTCGAAGGAGGATCTGGCGAAGCTGGTCGGCGAGTTGGACGTGCTGAAGACCGTGGGGACCGAGTACGATGACGCGCGGCTGATTGAGCAATCCGACAAGGTACGCGACAGCGCGGGGCAGTACGGGAAGCTGTACGACGATGCCGTGGCGGCCCTGGAAACCAGCCGCAAGGCCGGCGACGTGATGTCGGCCAAGGGCCAGGCCGTGTCGATCGAGGCTCGGGCCTACCTGGCCGACAAGCGGGCGGAGTATGAGGAAGCCACGCGGGCCCTGGCGCTGGCCAACGTCGTCAACGCCACCACGTTCAAGGCTCGCATGAACATGCTCGGCTACATGGCGTACAAGACGGACGCCTACTTCCAGGGCGTCGAGCTGTGCCTGGGGCAATTGCTGGAGTTCTACACCCAGCTGGAGACCATGCATCCCAGCGACGAGGAGCGCAAGCAGATTGCCGCGGCCCGGAAGGCCACGCAACAGTATCTCGCCTCGGCGCGTGCCTGGCGCGATGAGGACAGGAGGGATTCCAGCAGCGAACGTCTCAAGGAACTGCTCCAGGACATGATCGACAAGGGCACGCTGGTCCTGAATTGTGCCGGAGAGTACCTGGCCCAGAAGGAGACCCGCGTTCAGACCATCTCCAAGGCCGTCTTCCTGGTCAATGACGTCGATCAGGCGGCTTACCGCATCCGGCTTCGCGAGAAGCAGTACATGCTGACCCAGAGCGAGACCGACTGGAAGGAACTCAATGACCTCGTGAGCGAGCTGAACGGCCTCTTCGCCGACGTCCGGAAGGTCTCGCTGACGGCTGCCGACGAGGAACATATCCAAAAGGCCGAAACGGCGACCAAGGAGTATCTCGCTGCGGCCACGTCGTGGGTGGACAGCGACAATCGCCTGCGGAAGGAGATTCTGCCCAGGATGGCGCAGCTGGGCGGCGAAG
>Ga0123328_1005408_pt1 | contig 10038 bp, 6 predicted proteins | sample BioC12SIPDNA_2_FD_89702 | JGI IMG/M metagenome (GOLD analysis project Ga0123328, IMG submission 89702) | Anaerobic biogas reactor microbial communites from Washington, USA - Biogas_R1_A C12 SIP DNA | ecosystem: Engineered > Bioreactor > Anaerobic > Unclassified | place: Washington, USA...
TACGTGGGCACGGGCGCCATATATACCCTGCAGATGGAGTACCCCTCGGAGCTCAGGGAGGACTACGATCCCCTCGTGACGGAGGTCGTCCGGTCCTTCTCCCCCGGGGGCATGCCGTAGGTTTCGGCGAGCGAAAAGAGCTCGTATCGGCGTGTTGCCCCGGAACAATACGAGAGCGCACCATCACGCTGTTCAATCCATAAGAGAATAAGGAGGAGACAATGAAGAAGAGCATCCTGTTCCTGATGGTACTGTGTTTCCTGGCCACAGCGTTTGGAGGCTCCGCCCTGGCCGCAGACTTCAAGTGGCCGGCGGAGACCCCGGGGTCGGATTTCGAGTTCGACAAGGGGACGGGCATGATCGTCAAGTACGTCGGCAAGGGCGGCGTGGTGGTCATCCCGGGGAAAATCGACGGCGTGGTCGTCAAGGGCATCAAACGGAGCGCCTTCGATCAGTCCCAGCAATTCCTGGGCGACCCCAACTTCAAGGGTGGCATCACGGCCGTCAAGATCCCGGAGACCGCCACGAATCTGGAGCACTTTGCCTTCTACAGCTGCTATGATCTGACGCGGATCGTCCTGCCCTTGGAGCTGAAGGAAATCCCCAACAGCTTCCTCTACGACGGGAAGAAGCTCACAGATGTGATCATCCCCAAGGGCGTCACAAAGATCGGCGATTATGCCTTCTTCAACTGCGCGAGCCTCGAGACGCTGCCTCTTCCTGACGGCCTGAAGGAGATCGGGAGCAACACGTTTTATGCCTGTGAAAAGCTGGATCTGAAGATTCCCGAGAGTGTCACGGCCATCGGTGAGAACGCCTTTTCGTACAACAGGAAGATCACGACTCTGAACCTCCCCGCCAGTTTCACGGAGCTTCCCGATGGATTCCTCATGGGTTGCCAGGCTGTGACGGCCTACGAGATTCCCGAGCGGATCACCAGGATCGGGAAAAACGCCCTCAACAGCACGAACATAACGGAAGCGAAGCTCCCCGCCGGGGTCGTGGAGATTGACGAGGGCGCCTTCGCGTACACCAAGCTGACGGCGATCGAGCTTCCGGCCGGAGTGAAAAAGATCGGCATCAGGGCCTTCGAGGGGTGCTCCGCCATGGAGGTGCCGGTCCTGCCCGATGGCCTCGAGACCATCGGGGCGCAGGCCTTCGCCGGCTGCAAGTGGACCCGGTCCGTGGCCCTTCCCTCCACCGTGAAGTCCATGGGTTCCGGTGTTTTCAAGAACGAGAGGGTAACCCTCTGGGAGCTCCGCATGCCGCACGTCCATGAACCCTCCCAGATGCCCAAGCTGGTCAAAAAGGAGGGCGAGGCCAAGGTCTTCGCCGATGTGGGGCAGATCTCCATGGCCTGGGATGCCACCCTTGCCCAGACGAGCGCCATGGACGCCTGGCTCGTCAGCAAGGGCGAGGACGGGATCGCCTGGACGGAGTTCAACCCCGAGTGGAGGCAGTACGTGAACTTCGACGCCCTTACCCTCGAAAAGATCAAGGACGGGGAGAACCTGGTCCGCGTGGCGGCCCACAAGGCCGGAGAGCCAGGCGAGAAAGTCGCGATCCCCCGGGACACCTTCGGCCGAGAGGGAGAATTCCTGTACATCTCTGAGATCGGTGACGGCGCCTTCAAGGGGCAGGGGCTCTCCTTCTTCGGAGCCTACGCCAGCATCAGCCGCATCGGGGCGGAGGCCTTCGCCGACTGCAAGGAGCTCAAAGAGGTCTTCCTGCCCATCTCCCTGGAGGTCATAGGGGAGCGGGCCTTCGCGAACAGCGGCATCAGAAAGCTCGTCATCCCCGAGAGCGTCACGGGGATAGCCAAGACCGCCTTCGCGGGCTGCACGGACCTCGAGACCGTCTCGCTGCCTGCGAACCTCGAGAACCTCCGGCGGAGCCACTTCATCCCCGAGTGGAGCGCCGACGCGGGCAAGTTCAGCGGGGCGACGAAGACCATCGAGGGTACCGGAGTGACCCTGTCCTACCCCGAGGGGACCAAGGCGGAGCTCAACTCGATCTCGAAAGCTCCGACGGTCTCCTGGGCGCGGGATGAAGCGGGAGTCTTCATAAACACCAAGTACTCGGTCTACGCCGAACGGTCGAAGACGCCGAACATGCCCTATGATGGACAGCTTGCGAGCCTGTTGGAGAGGAAGGAGAAGGACTACAAGGACAACGACGGTTTCAGGGTGTTCGAACGGACCTACAAGGGGCACCGGTGCATCGCGGTCGCCAGGGACACCCCCGCGTTCAGCGAGGCGAGCTATGAGCTCAGGGTCTACCCCGACGACGGGAGCCACGTCTTCATCGTCGCGGCAGGGGACATCAGCTCGGTGACCCTTGAGGAACTGATGAACCCGGACGTGATCGCCGTGATGAACAGCGCCACCTGGTAAAACCGTCCGGTTCCGGAGAACCTTCGGACAGTGAACAGGCCCCCGCCGAAATTTGCGGGGGCCTCTCTCGTCCGCGAAGTCCGGAGGAGGATCGAGACAAAAAGAGGAGGCGCCCCGACCCGTGTCGGGGCGCCTCCTGTGTCTGGATGTCGAAAAAGGGGTAGGGTTTCCAGGAGGGGGGCGCCATCTCGTCACGGCGACGAGCCGCGAACGGAGGGGCGCGCCCTGTTCAGCCGTTCTAGTTTCGGCCGAGGTCCTTCAGCATCCTCCGGTATTCGCGCATCGCCTTGCCGTAGCTTGCCATGGCGTCCAGCATGCGGTCGTCCTGTCGCCCGGAGGCGTCGGTGTAGGTCGAGTAGGCGGTTCGTAGTATCGCTCTGACCTCCGAGTGGTCGCGGAACTTGACGAAACTGTCGTAGTCCTTGGCCGTCTTGTTCAGCTCCGTGGCGACATGTTTTTGCAGCAGCTGATCGAATGCGGCGGCGTCGAGCATGGCCTGTCTCAGGCCGAAGGCCAGACTGTTCTCCGAGTTGTAGTCCCCTTCGATGCCCTTCTGAAGGTTCGACCCCAAGGAGGCGCATGTTTTATGCTGCTCGTTGATCTTGACCATGGCGGCGCGGAACATGTCCATCCTCTTCTGCAGTTTTTCAAGAGATTTGCTCACGTAGGCATCCCAGGTTTCGAGGGTTTTTCTCGCGTTGGACTCCAGCTCCATGGAGCTGAGGAACCACGGAAGGTTGTATATTCTGTTCAGCACCAGTCCCTCCATCTGGTCTTTTCTTGGTGGCCACTTCAGAGTCTTGTTCGTGAAGAGGTTCTTCAGCGTGTTGTTCGAGCTGAGCGCCTGGGGCCCGGGAGAGGAGATGCGGCTCCGCAGGTCGTCGTAGTCCTTTTTGAGCTGCTTCAGCGCGTCGGCCGATTTTTGGCGGTTGCTGACTATCTTTCGAAGGTCCGGATTATTTTTGTCCCAGAGTTCTATGGTCCTGCGGATGGCGTACTGCTCCTTCTGGAAGCCGCTGCCCGTCGCCTCGGCCATCTTGATGAAGAACTCCATGCGCTTGACCACCATGTTGTCGTAGTTGCGGACGTGCTGCTCAAGCCCCGTCTCCTTGGACCCCCTGAGGTTTTTGTAGGACGAGAGATTGGCGAGCAGGGTGGGCTTGGAGCTCTTGCAGGCGGCGAGGAAAGGCTCTGTGGGGAAGAGGGCTCCCATGACGAAGGCCAGGTCGTCCCGGAACATATCCGTGTTCCTGTCCACAGCGGCATTGGCCTCCTCGCAGAATTTGCCGAAGGCCCCCTCGGAGAAGGGGTCGCTGGCCAAGGCGGATGCCGGGAGCAGAAGAACGAACGCGAAAGCGCAGAACAGCACGGTCGAGAGGATCTTTTTCATACGGTGCATAGGGGTACCTCCTTGTGCTCGCAAAATGTCACCGCCAAATGACGGTGGAGCGGTTCAAAAGCCCTTCTTGAGGTCGCATCCCACGAAGGAGTAGAAGAGCTCCGTCCCTTCGAAGACGAACTGCTCCTCAGCGACCACCACTATGATTCGGTCCTCGAAGGGGCTGAGGGTGTGGGCGCAGACATAGACGTTTCTCGACGCCGTGTCGTCCACGAAGGCGATCTTCTTCGTCTTCCCGTTGCTCCTCGCAAGGGACACGGTGTAGGAGGCGATATCGTCGTAGAACTGGGGCTCCTTTTCCTTGACGACGGAGACCTTGGGAGTGTAGGTCCACTCGTTCCACTCCATGGGGAAGGGGAGGAAGGGATTCGTCTCCGCCTGGATGGCATAGCGCTTCAACGCCTCGTCCACAGCCGTCCTGTGCCGCTCGTAGGAGAGGGCGGCGATGCGGTCTGGCTCGAAGCCCTCCACGTCGGCCCCCTCGTTCCCCCAGTTGAAGGTGTCGTCCTCTAGGGTCCAGAGGATCTTGTCGGAGACCATATCCTGCACCACATAGTACACCACGGTCCCCCCGCGTCCATTGACCTCACTGGTGACGGACAGCGCCGCCTTGCCGTCCTCGGACCACCCCCACAGCCGGACGGTGGGGAAGCCGTATATGGCGCCCCAGGGTTTCGTGTACTCCGTCCCCTCCGGGATGGTGAGCCTGAAGGGGTCGTCCCCCTCGGGGAGATCCCGGGCTGAGGCCACCGCCGGGATGGCAGCGAGGACCACTACGGCGAGTAGAAGGAGCCAGCGTCCCCTTTGTCCGAAACGTCTCATGGCCATATCCTCCCGTCCCGGCCTATGCGGCGCCCGTCACTTCTAGCTTCTTGCTGGCCCTGCTCCTCTTGTAGAGCAGGGCGAGAAGGGCGGCCACCACGGCAAGCAGGCCGCCGGCGAGAAGGGGCCTGAAACGGATCCACGCGATGGCGATGACCACAAGGCTCCAGGCGAGGCCGAGGAGGAAGGCCACGATGCCCGCTCCCGCTCCCACAATGGTGCCGAAGAGGGGGACAACGTCGGCCAGGACGGAGAGGGGCGCCAGGATCATCCGCAGGCCCGCTATGACGAGGAAGGTCCCAACGACGCGAAGGATCCACGCCATGACGGTGTTCTCCGTCTTCGCGCCCTCGAACATGGTCTCGGCGCTCACGGTGCCCATGTTGAGGCGGCTGAAGGTGTAGCCGTTGGACGCCGTGAATTGGTCAAAGGTGGAGCCGACGACCTTCGCGACGATGGAGACGTCCGCCGGAGGGGTCTGGGTGAAGGTGACCCGGACATCCCCCACATGGGGCGAGTTGGCGTCGGCGCCTATGTAGACCACGTTGCCCTGGGAGTGGACGTAGGTTGCCACATCCACGTCGTTCTCCCCGAGCACGGCGCCCGATACGGACCGTGCCACCGTATCGGCCACGACGCCGATGGCTCCCGGCCGAACGGCACCCGGCTGCCGGAGGTACCGCCTGGACAGGGAGATGAGCTTGGCGATCTCCTGTCTGTTCTGGTCCTGGAGTACCACCTGGAGGGGCTGCGCCCCGCTGATTCCGTTCTTCAGAAAACCGGGGAGCGTGTAGGCACCGAATGAGACCGTGGGGGCCACCCACTGTTCATCCTGTATCCTGGCGAGGACCTCGTTGATCCCTATGTAGTCCGGGTCCTTGAAGGAGTTCGAATCGATGGGTGAGCTCGTCCACACCTTCTCATACGTGTACGTGGTCACCGTCTCCTCGCCGCCGCCGAGCTTCTTCCTCTTCTCGGATCGGGAGTTCTCACGCCACTGATAGTACTCCACGTCACGGTCCAGCTTGACGGCGATCTTCCCGACGCCGAAGACGGGGTCCTGGAGCATGTCCTTCGTGTCGGCCCGGCCGGTGGCGTAGATGACCTTGCCGTTGAAGGACGGGTCCACCTTTGAAATGTCCCCCATCTGGACGGTCTGCATCTGGGCCTCGCCGATGGCCCCTCCCGTCTTCACCGTCCGTCCCTCGTTCCAGTACAGGAGCCCCGTCGCGGCGACAATGAGCACGAGTCCGGTGACCATGCCCCCGAAAGACTTGCCAATCCTGCTGAACCAACCGGTGTGCGTCACTTCCTGAGATGCCATGTGTGCTACCCCCTCCAATGAAGATATAGTGAAGATATAGTGAAGATATAGTATCGAACATGATCATCAAGACGAGTTTATTACACCATATTTCAGTTTTTTTTCAACCACCCTCAGGGGTGGGGCAGGGTAGTTTTGTTCGTTCCGTCCGGAATTAAAAGCTATAAAGGGGCATGATAACTGATTTAACGAAGATATCTCATTGACGGTTGCGCCAGGCCCCCGTTCTGGACTTTTATCCGCTTTCATTGTACTTTATCTGGTAGAGTCACGTTTCTCGCCCCTTGGGGCAAGAACGGGGCCGTGCACGACACACAGCAGGGAGGGTCCACCATGAGGCACAAGAGCGTGCTCCCGATCTTCGTCTTTCTGATCCTGTTGCTCCTCGTCCCCATCCAGGGCTGGGCCGGTGGAACGGTGAACCTGTTCGACGCCACGGCCACGGTGCAACGCGACGGGGCCGTGACCGTCGAGGAGCGCATCGAGGTGACGGTCCCGGAGGGGGAGGCGGAGAGGATCGTCCGCCCCGGGGAGACGGGCGCCTCGATAGTGGATCAGAGGGCACAGGCTGTACAGGAGGTCCGGGAAGCGGAACGGGAGAAGAGGGAAGAGCCGCCGGCGGCGCCCCGTGAGGAGGTCATCCATCTCTTCGACGTCACGGCCACGGTGGAAAGCGATGGCTTCGTGACGGTGAGAGAGCGCATCGAGCTGACGGCCCTCGGCCGGGAGATACAGCGGGGCATCATCCGGGTCTTCCCGACGGACTACAGGGGCAGCGACGGGACGGTGGCGCGAACCGGCTTCGAACTGCTCTCCGCCACCCTGGACGGCGAGACGGTGCGCTCCGCGGTGGAGCGGGTGGGCAGGGATCTGGAGATCCGCCTCGGCAGGGCGGACAGATTGCTCGAGACGGGGCGGCACGTCTACGAGATCACCTACAGGACCAAGGGCTGGATCGCCTTTCGGAAGGACTTCGACGAGCTCTACTGGAACGTCACGGGGAACGACTGGGTTTTCCCCATCGAACGAGCCGTCTACCGGGTGGTCCTCCCCGAGGGAGGGGCTGTGACGAAGTGGGAGGCCTTCACCGGCGCCAGAGGCGACACGGGGAAGGACTTCGTCCAAGCCTCGGACGGCTCCTTCGGGACCACGCGCACCTTGCGCCCCGGTGAGGGGCTCACCGTGGCGGCCGCCTGGGACAAGGGGCTCGTGAGCCCGCCGCCCGTCTCCTCTACGGAGCGCCTGAGAGGGTGGGTCTCGGGCAACCGCGGGCCCGTCGTGGCTTTTCTGACGGCGCTGGTCCTCCTGTACTACTCCGCCGTCTGGCTGCTCAAGGGGAGAGACCCGTCCGGTGGGACGATAATCCCCCTGTTCGAACCGCCCAAGGGCATCGAACCGGGGTACGTCCGGTTCTTCAAGGACATGGAGTACTCCCCCGAGGTCCTCGCCGCGGACATCCTGCACCTCGCGGTGAAGGGAGCGCTCCGCTTCGAGGGCAGCGGCCGCGACCTCACCATACACGCCACAAACCGGCCCCGGGACGCCATGGGCTTCACGGAACCCCAGCAGAGTCTCTGCAACTCCCTGACCAACTGGAGCCAGGATGGCGGTATGAACCTCCGGCACGAAACCAGCGGACGACGTCTCTACAACGCGTCCACCGCTCTCGAGGAGTCGTATGCAGCGAAGGGGGAGGGGCATTTTTCGCAGAACCGGGGGTGGGCTCTCGGAGGACTCCTCCTCTTCATCCCCATGGCCGTGATGATCCCCTGGCTCGGCAGCCCCGTCGCCGACCTGTTCGATGAGTGGGCCGGCACCATTACGGCGTTCCTCTTTCTGTTCCCCTCGGTGCTTCTCGGGCTCGCAATTTTCGAGGGTGTGACCGTCCTTCGGGGAAAGAAGAGATGGTCGACGAGGCCCGACAGGGTTCAGGGGGTCGCGCGGCTCGTCCTGGGCGCTCTGAGCGCGGCGGCCATGGTCTTCCTGTTCCGCATGGACCCGGTGCTCACGACGGGGTTTGTGTCCGCCGCGCTGATCGCCGCGCTGTTTGGCTCCGTCATGCCGGCGAAGACCAGGGCGGGCGCCGACCTCGCCGCGCAGATCGACGGCCTCGCCATGTACATAGGGACCGCGGAGCGTCATCGCCTCTCCATGCTGAACCCTCCCGAGGAGACCCCGGAGCTTTTCGAACGACTGCTTCCCTACGCCTTCGCCCTGGGGCTGGCCAAGACCTGGGCGGACAGCTTCAGCTCGATCCTCGAGAGGGTCAAGTACGTGCCGGCTTGGAGCGACAGCATCGACCGGGTCTACGTCATCTCGAATTTTGCGGACAGGCTCTCCGGCAACCTCGCGGCCTCCGTGGCGAGCTACGAGCCCCCCTCTGCCCCGTCGTCCTACAGCGGGAGCAGCGGTTTCGGCGGCGGCGGGTCCTCCGGTGGCGGAGGCGGCGGAGGCGGTGGCCGGGGGTGGTGACGTTCCGGGCGTGACGACGAGGTGTCGCTGCGGTGTCGGAATTCCGTCCTCCCTCTGTATGGGGGAAGAGACGGTGAAAAAGGGTCCACGGCCCCAGTGACGTGCCGAATCATGGAGGGAGAGAATACTATGACGATAGTGAAACGAGTTCTTGCGATTCTGGTAGTCCTTTTTGCCCTGTCCGCGGTCTTCGTCGCGGAGGCCGCCATGAGCGACGGGGACTTCCTCAAACTCTGCGCGACCGGGACGTCCGAGGAGATCACGAAGGCTCTCGGGGAGGGGGCGAACATCGGAGCGACGAGCGAGGACGGCGATTCAGCCCTCGTGATCGCCGCCATGTACAATGAGGACCCCAAGGCCCATGAGGCGCTGGTCAAGGGGGGCGCTGACCTGGCGGAGACCTCGGACTCCGGGCGGACTCTGCTGATGTACGCGGCGGAGAACGAGAACCCCGATGTAGCGGCCTACTTCCTGAACCAGGGGCTCGACCTGAACGCCAAGGACGAGGACGGGTGGACCGCCGCCTTTTACGCTTCGTTCAACAAGAACCCCGCCGTCATGGAGTTCTTCCTGAGATCCGGGGCCGACGCGAAGGCACGGGACAACGACGACGCCTCCCTGTTCATGACAGCGGCGTCCTACGGGGAGAACCCCGAGGTCCTGAAGGTCCTCCTGAACGCCGGAGCGGAGCTGAACGCCAAGGACTCCGACGGTCTGACGGCCTTCATGACCGCCGCGCGGGACAACGAGGACGCTCCGGAGGTCCTGAAGGTTTTCCTGGAGGCCGGTGTGAAGGTCGATGAAAGAGACAGAGACGGCGCCACCGCCATGATGTTCGCGGCGGCCAACGCGAACCCGGAGGCCGTGAAGATTCTTGCCGCGGCGGGAGGGGACGTTAACGTGCGGGACAAGTGGCAGGTGACCCCCCTCATGATAGCCGCCCAGCACAACAGCGGAACCGATACGCCAGCGGCGCTCATGGAGCTTGGGGCCGAAGTGAACGCCAAGGACGAGGACGGTGAGACCCCTCTCGTCTATGCGGAGAGGAACGAGGAAAACGCAGATATGGTGGACTTCCTCGTGAAAGCCGGGGCCAAAAAGTAACTGAAGAGAGAACGGTGCGGGACCGGAGGACAAAGTCCTCCGGTCCCGCACGAATGAAGGAGGCATCTGTCCATGACGCGGAAAGGATTGTGGATCACCCTGTGTGCGCTGTTCCTCTGCGGCTCCGCTGCGGCGGAACAAAGAGTATCGTCGTCAGAGCTGGCATGATGAAAATGGGATTCACGGGAAGGCCTCCTTTTTGTAGTTTTGTTATCTCGCGACTACAATTTTACAAAATAGGGGCCTTCCTGTCATTTTTATCCAGTCATTTCAACGGTTTTTCGGCTGTCAAGGTTCTGCGAAAGTTGAGATGGAATTTAAGGGTCTTCGGAGTTCGGAGGCCCTTTTTTGATGTGCGATTGCCCCTCTTTCCAAAATAAGGTACTCTGGTAAAGATCGTAACAACACGTATCCTGCGTGTAAGGAATTGGAGGGAATATACATGAAGATCGTACGTTCGGATAAGAATATCTATGCTTTTACCACTGACATGCAGCCTGTTCTGGAGGCAGCCCCCGGAGAGA
>Ga0123328_1005410_pt1 | contig 10033 bp, 10 predicted proteins | sample BioC12SIPDNA_2_FD_89702 | JGI IMG/M metagenome (GOLD analysis project Ga0123328, IMG submission 89702) | Anaerobic biogas reactor microbial communites from Washington, USA - Biogas_R1_A C12 SIP DNA | ecosystem: Engineered > Bioreactor > Anaerobic > Unclassified | place: Washington, USA...
CGCCGGTCAGGTGACCGTGGCGGACGGCTCGGACGACGCGGCCGAGCGCCTGGCGCGGGTGCTGCTCAACGACCCGGGCACGGGCGTGATGCGCCACGCCGACGCGGGCTACGAGCGCGCCAAGGCGGTCGCGCGCGAGAGGGGCCTCGACCTGCCGAGCCTGTGAGGGGCCTCGACCTGCCGAGCCAGTGAGGGGCCGAGCCTGCTAGGGGCCGAGCCGGGCGCGTGGGCGGCCCGGCGGCCGAACTAGCGCCGCGAGCGTCCGCGCGCGGAGCGCGTCGACGGCGCCCGCCCGCGTGGCGCGGGGCCAGACGGGCGGCGCGTGCTCGCCCGCGTCCCACATCGTTGCCGAGAGTCACTTTCCCCGCGGGCAGAGCGGGTCTATCTTCACGCCATGTCGACGCCCGGGCCTACGCGCGCCCGGCGCCCCTTCGCCCTCCCGCTCGCTCTCGGCGCCGCGGCGCTGGCCGCCCTCCTCCCGCTCGCGACCGCGCAGATGGGCTCGCCGGGGGACATCCGGCTCGTCGTCACCGGCGGCGAGCACGAGGGCGAGTACGTGCTGTCCGACGTCACGATCTTCATGTGCGGCTTCGGCCTGCCGGGGCCGGGGTGGTTCAGCGCGCAGTACTTCGCCGACGACGAGAGCGCGTGGCCGAGCAGCGTGCAGGCGGCCCACCGTGACGAAGGCGCCGAGGAGGTCGACACCCCCGACCTCGTCGTCGGCTTCGGCGACCTCATGGAGGACGGCGAGGGCTACATCGTCTGGGAGTCCGAGGGCGAGGGCACGGTCCACACGCAGGTGACAGACGAGGGAGACACCGCCACGCTGACGGTCGAGGCCAGGACCGCGACCGGCGTCGGGCTCAGCCTCGAGGTCGTGTGCCGTGGCGTCACGCGCTTCCAGGGCGGCGGAGGCTGACGCCGGGCAGGGAGCGTCACGACGCCCGGGGGCCGCGGGAGCGGGCCAGGCAACGCTACAGACGGTCGCGGGGCGGCCGTCACGCCTCGGCCGCCCCGCGGACGGGGTTCGCGGTGGGCTCGCTCTAGGGGACCTTGACGACGACGTGGCCGAACCCCGTCGTCGAACTCGCGGCCGTCGAGCAGCGTGAGGGCGCCGTCTTCCGCGACCGCGAACAGCTCGACGCCGCTGCCGCCGCTCTCGTCCCACCAGGCGGCGAGCAGCCGGTCCTCGGCGCCGGCCAGCGCCACGTCGCGGTACTGGCGGGTGCCCAGGCGCCGCTCGTACGCGTCCAGCGTCGTGTAGCCGGCGCCGTCGAAGGCGAGCGACACCACCCGGTTCCGGCCGACGGTGTAGAAGCGCTCGAGGGAGGCGTCGAACACGACCTCCCGGGCGCTATCGCTGTCCACGTACTGGCTGACCACCTCCACGGGAGCGTCGGGGGCGGTCAGCTCGTACACGGCCACGGACTCCCCGTACAGCGTCGTGATCAGCCCGGGCGTGCCGTCTAAGTCCACCAGGACCGTGCTGTTCCCGCTGGTCCCCGAATGCAGCGTCGTCACGGCGTCACCACTGACGTCGAACACGTGCGTGCCGCTCTAGACGTACGTGCCGGTCGGGCCGATCGCGAGGCCGTGGGCGCCCCTGTTCCCGCCCTCCGTGATGAACGCGAGCGACCCGTCCTCCGCGACGGCGAAGCGGTCGATGCGCGCGTTGCCCCGCGCGTAGAAGTCGAAGGACGTCACGTACAGCCACGGCTCGCTCGGGTGCATCACGGCGCCGAACACCTTGTGGTTCGGATGCAGCCCGCCGCCCGGCACCTCGGCGCTGTCGACGTGCACGATCTCGTCGTCGAGGAGCCCTATCAGCGCGAGCGTGCGGCCCGAGCTGACGACGTGGAGGTCCGTCGGGTCCGGGGGCGTGAGGTCGGCGTCCGGCTGGGAGCACGCGGCCAGGAGGAGGGCGAGAGAGCGCGCGTTAGAGGTCGGAACGCGAAGTCGGATCACGTCATCCCTCCGACCCTCGAGTCTGGCGCAAGTCGGCCGCGCCGTGCCTACCCCCGCGGGTCGAGGGCGTCACGCAGGGCGTCGCCGACGAGGTTGAACCCGAGCACGACGAGGACGATCGCCAGCCCGGGGAACGTCGCGACGTGCGGCGCCACCGCCAGGTACTCGCGGCCGCGCGCCAGCATCAGGCCCCACTCAGGCTGCGGCGGACGCGCGCCCAGCCCCAGGAAGCCGAGGCCGGCCGCGAAGAGGATCGCCACGGCCATCTGCAGGGACGACTGCACGATGATGGGAGCCAGCGAGTTGGGGAGCACGTGCCTGGCCAGGGTCGAGAGGCGCGCGCGGCCGAGCGCGCCGGCCGCCTCGACGAACTCGCGCTGCTTCACCGACAGCACGCTGCCGCGCGCCAGGCGGGCGTAGACGGGGATCGACGCGATGCCGACGGCGATCATCACGTTCGTCAGGCCGGTGCCGAACGTCGCCACGAGGACGATCGCGAGCAGGATGCCGGGGAACGCGAGCAGCACGTCGACGACCCGCTGCACGACGAGGTCCCACGCGCCGCCCAGGAAGGCCGAGACGGCGCCGAGCGGCACGCCCACGACCACGCCGATCGCGACCGCGATCAGGCCGATGAACAGCGAGATCCAGGCGCCGTGCACGAGGCGGGAGAAGAGGTCGCGCCCCTGCTCGTCGGTGCCCAGGAGGTAGAAGCGGACCGGCCCGTCGACCCCGAAGAGCTTGAGGTCGGACCTGACGAGGCCGCCGAGCCACTCGTAGCGGTCGCCGCGCACGAACAGCCTCACGGGGTAGGCGACGCTCTCGTCGACGGTGACCCCTCCGACCGGCGTGCGCGTGGCCGGCGAGACCCACAGGCCGAGCTGGCCCTCGGGGCCCCGCAGCTTCACGCCGGTGCCCGGAGGCAGGTAGGTGGTGCGGAGGTTCTGCTGCGCCGGCGGGTAGGGCGCGATGAACGGCGCGAACGCGACGACGAGCAGGTACATGCCGATGATCGCGAAGCCGAGGACCGCCAGCGGGCTCCGCGACACGCGCCGGAACCACTTCGGGCCGCGGCGGCGGCGCGGGGCGGGGTCGACGCCCCGCGGGTCGGAGGGCGGGCGCTGCGCCGGGTCCACGGCGGGCCCCGCGACGGCGCCGGCCTCGTGTCCGTGCCGGTCGTCAGTCATAGCGGATCCTCGGGTCGATGACGGCGTAGAGGAGGTCGACGACGATGTTCACGACGATGAAGCTGATGGCGATGAGCAGGACGGCCCCCTGCACGACCGGGTAGTCGCGCGTGAGGATCGAGTCGACGAGCAGGCGGCCGATGCCGGGCCACGTGAAGACGGTCTCGGTGAGCACGGCGCCGGCGAGCAGCTGGCCGAACTGCAGGCCGCCGATCGTCACGACGGGGATCAGCGCGTTCTTGAGCGCGTGCTTGAGCACGACGGCGCGGTCGTTGAGGCCCTTGGCGCTGGCGGTGCGCACGTAGTCCTGGCCGAAGGTCTCGAGCAGCGAGGAGCGCGTCATGCGCGCGATGATCGCCAGCGACGACGTGCTGAGCGTCACCGCGGGCAGCACGAGGTGGGCGAGGCCGCCGCGCCCCGCCACGGGGAACCAACCGAGGTTCACCGAGAAGAACAGGATCGCCAGCAGCCCGAACCAGAAGACGGGCATCGAGACGCCGAGCAGCGAGAGGAACGTGACGGTGGCGTCGATCCAGGTGTTGCGGTAGACGGCGCTGAGCACGCCGGCCGCGACGCCGAGCACCGCCGCGACGACGATCGCCGCGAACGCGAGCTCCAGGGTCGCGGGGAAGAAGCGCGCCAGGTCGTCGACCACGGGCCTCGTGGTGCGCACCGACGTCCCCAGGTCGCCGCCGGCCACGCCCGTGAGGAAGATCCAGAACTGCTCCAGGGGCGGCCTGTCGAGGCCGAACCGCGCGCGGATGCGCTCGACGGTGGCGGCGTCGGCGAACTCGCCGGCCAGCAGCAGCGCCGGGTCGCCGGGGGCGAGGCGCACCATCGCGAAGACGATGACGATGACGCCGAGCACGGCGGGCAGGGCGCTGAGCACGCGCCTGAGGAGGTAGGCGAGCACGGCCTAGGCGCGGGCCGACCGACGGCGGGCGCGGCGCGGCGGCGCCGCGGCGGTGGTGAAGATAGGTGACGTCATCACGGGTCAGATAGCGCCCGTGGCCGCGCGATAGCGGCCACGGGCATGAGGTTCTCGAGAAGCGCTTACCTGATGCTGGCGTTGTGCGCCAGGACGCGCTCGGTCGGGTGGATGACCAGGCCCTCGACGGCCGTGTTCACGGCCACGAGCTGCGTCTCGCTGTGGAGGAACAGCCACGGGGCGTCCTCGTGGATGATCTGCAGCGCCTGCCGGTAGAGGCCCTCGCGGGCGGCGCCGTCGGTCGTCGTGCGGGCCTCGTCGAGGAGCGCGTCGACCTCGGGGTTGCTGTAGAAGGCGCGGTTCGAGCCGGCCGGCACGTGCTCGCTGGTGTGGAAGAGCGGGAACAGGCCGTAGTCGGCGTCGCCGGTCACGGTGCCCCAGCCGAGGAGCGCCATCGGGACGACGTTGCTCTCGGCGGGCTGGTTGGTGGCGCTGAGGTAGGCGGACCACTCGAGCGTCTCGATCTCGGCCTGGATGCCGACCTCGGCGAGCATGCTCTGGATCGCCTCGGCGATCTGGATGTCCTGCAGGTAGCGGCCGCTGGGGCTGTAGAGCGTCGTGCTGAAGCCGTCGGGGTAGCCGGCCTCGGCGAGCAGCTCGCGGGCGCGCTCGGGGTCGTAGTCGTAGCTGCCCACGGGCGTGTAGCCGAAGATGCCCGGGGCGATGGCGGCGTCGCTCGGGCGCACGGCTCCGCCGGTCACGAAGTCGGCGATGTCCTGGTTGTTGACCGCGTAGTTGACGGCCTGGCGGACGCGCGCGTCGGTGAACGGCTCGATGTTGTGGTTGAAGTAGATGTAGATCGTGCGCACGCTCGAGACGTTGTGCACGTCGATGAACGACAGCGAGTCCAGGCGCGCGATGTCCTGCGGCGGCACGCGGACCGCGACGTGGGCCGCGCCGCTCTCGACCATCGCCATGCGGGTGGTGTTCTCGGGCACGGCGAGGAAGCGCACGCCCTCCACGCCGGGCTTCTCGCCCCAGTAGCCGTCGTAGCGCGCCAGCTCGATCGCCTGGTTCGGCTCCCAGGAGACGAAGCGGAAGGGGCCGGTGCCGACCGGGTTACGGGCGAAGCCGTCGCCGAGCTCGGCCGCGACGCCGGCGTGGACGATCGCCGTGCTGCTGTGGGTCAGGTGCCCGATCAGCGGCGCGAACGGCGCGTCGAGGCGCAGCTCGACGGTCATGTCGTCGACGACGACGACCTCCTGGATCGGCTCGAGGAGGAAGAGGAACGTGAACGCGTTCTCGGGGTCGAGGAAGCGGTCGAGGCTGGCCTTCACCTCGTGCGCCGTGAGGGGCGTGCCGTCGTGGAACGTGACGCCCTCGCGGACCTTGAGGGTGAGCGTCAGGCCGTCGTCGGAGAGCTCGTAGCTCTCGGCCAGGCCGGGGACGACCTCGCCCTCGGGGGTGAGCTCGAACAGCGTCTCGAAGATGTGGCTGGTGACCGTGGCGCTGGGCGAGTCGGTCGCCGCATGGGGGTCGAGCGTGACGGCGTCGGTGCCCTGGGCGACGATCAGGACCTGCGCGCTCGCGAGCGGGAGCGCGATGGCCGCGACAAGGGATAGAAGTAGCCTATGCGGACGTAGTCTCATGCGTTCGCTTCTCCTCTGGACCTGTGATGTCCGGGTAATCGAGGACGTTCGGGCCGATGGCCAGGGCCGTTCCCGGTTGTCCTCGTTCCAGCGAAGATAACTAGGCGTCGCGAGGGGCGTCAACGGCACGTGCCCAACGCGCGAGCAGCCGCGCCTCGCGCGCCGCGTCCATGCCCGTCGTCGGCGCCGGGGAGCCGGACGCCCGCCACCACGCGAGCGTGTCGGCGACCGTCCGGGCGACGGGCGTGTCCTCGAGGCCGGCGGCGTGGGCGCGGGACGAGTCGATGAGGAAGACGTTCCCCATCTCGCCGGGCAGCCACAGGGGGACGTCGACGAAGGGCCGCACCCCCTGCTCGAGCAGCCACGCCTCCGCGACCGGGACGGCGCGCGTGCGGGCGGGCGCGTGGGCCAGGCAGGCGTCGATCAGGTCGCCGAGGGTGAAGCGCCACGGCTCGGTGGCGACGTTGTACGTGGCCGTCAGCCCGTCCTCGATCGCCTTGAGGGTCCACGCCGCGAGGTCCCGCGCGTCGACCCACTGCATGGGGGCGTCCCTCCGGTCGGGCACGAGCACGTCGCCGCCGCGCGCGAAGCGCGCCGGCCAGTACGTGAAGCGGTCGGTGGGGTCGTGGGGCCCTACGACGATGCCGGGCCTGATCACGAGCGTGGGGCCCTCGAAGCGCTCGGCCAGGGTGCGCTCGCACAGCGCCTTGAGCCCGCCGTAGTTGCGGTTCGTGACCTCCTCGGCGTCCTCGTCGTCGACCTCGGCCAGGGCCGCGTCCTCGTCCAGGTGCGGGAGGGTCTGGTCGGCGTAGACGCTGACCGTGGAGACGAGCGCGTAGAAGCCGACGCGGCTGCCCAGCGCGTCGACGAGCGACCGCACCTGCCGCGGCAGGTAGGCGCTGGTGTCGAGGACGGCGTCCCACGTGCCCTCGGCGAGAGCCGAGAGGTCCTCGTCCCTGTCGCCGCGCAGCTCGCGGGAGACGCCCCGGGGAGCGGGCCGGTTGCCGCGGTTGAAGAGCGTGACGTCGTGGCCGCGCGCCACGGCGGCCTCGACCATGTGCTTGCCCACGAACCTGGTGCCGCCGATGACGAGAAGCCTCACTCGCGCCCTCCGCGTGCCGCGTCCCCTCCCGCCATGCGGACGGTGGCGCAGCGTGTGCTGCCACCACGCTAGCCTCTATCCTCGCCCCATGGACCTCTGGGAGGGCGTGTGGCAGCCGGCGGTGCTGCTCCTGTTCGTCATGGACCCGTTCGGCAACGTGCCGCTCGCCCTCGCGCTGCTCAAGGACGTGCCCGAAGAGCGGCGCAGGCGGGTCGTCCTGCGCGAGCTCGTCATCGCGCTCCTCGTGCTCCTCTTCTTCCTCTACTTCGGGCAGGCGATCCTCGCCTTCCTCGGCCTCGAGGAGGAGTCCGTCGCGATCGCCGGCGGCATCGTGCTGGGCGTGATCGGCCTGCGCATGGTGTTCCCGCGCGCCGAGGGCGTGATGGGGTACCAGGTGGGCGGCGAGCCGTTCATCGTGCCGCTGGCGATCCCGTTGATCGCCGGCCCCTCGGCTATGGCCTTCGTGATCCTCCTCGCGCGCAGCCAGCCCGCCGCCATGGGGCGCTTGACCTTGGCGCTGCTGCTGGCGTGGCTGGGGACGGCCGCCGTGCTGCTGGCGGCTCCGCTGCTGCTGCGGCTGCTGAAGGAGCGCGGCCTCCAGGCCGTCGAGCGCCTGATGGGGATGCTCCTGATCATGCTGGCCGTCCAGATGGTCCTGAACGGCCTGCACGTCGGGGACGCCTGAGGACGCGCGGTCGGGCTCAGCGCCAGCCGGCGGCCTCCGCCTCGCGCACGAGGCGCTTGGGCGCCTGCGCCCGCCAGGCGAGGAACACGAGCTCGCGCAGGCGATCGCGGGACACGCCGGGGAGGTCGCGCACGCGCAGCAGCACCGCGGGCCAGCCGCGGAAGTGCGGCGTGGTGAAGAGGGGGAGCGAGGGGTCGGCGAGCAGGTCGTCCTTCACGGCCAGGCCCGGCGTGCGGAACATCAGCACGTCGTCCATGCGCTCGCCGGTCTCGGCGTCCACGGCGTCCGGACGCGGTTCCCTCAGCAGCAGGAAAGACTTGTCCCTCACCCGGTACTCGGGACGCCCCGCGCTCGTCAGGCGCGCCTCGACGCCGGGCAGCGACCGCGCCAGCTCGTCGAGCTCGGCGAAGGTGGCCACGTCGCGATGCTAGCGGCTCGCCGGTGCGGGCGGGGTCGGGTCGAGGCCCCGCCTCGGCGCGGGGGCGGCCGATGCCCCTCCTCGGCTCGAGCGGGGGTCGCCGCCTCGCCTCAGCGCGGGTGGTGGTCGATGCCCTCGTAGGCGTCGATGAAGCGGCGCATCGCCTCCTCGTCGATGTCGTCGAAGCGCTGCATGCGCGTCCAGGCCGTGAAGACGTACTGGCTGCCGAGGTTCTCCCGCGGGACGATGATCACCCGCCGCCAGCCGCGCGACACCTCCTCGAGGGCCGCCACGCGGGCGGCGTTCTCCTCGGGCGTGCCCATCTCGTACCAGAGGACGACGCCGGCGTCCTCCATGTTGTGCACCAGGTACTCGTCGGCGATCGGCTCGAGGTAGGACCCCCAGGCCGCGATCGTCGGCATGTGCGGCCCCGACGTCGGGGGGTCGCTGTTGTAGGGCACGTGGGGCGAGTTGATCGAGACCAGGTGGAGGTTGCCCTGGCTGGGGAAGCGCTGGCCGGGCCGCGACGCCTCCCTGATCACCTGCATCGCGATCGCCGCCACGACCATCGTCGCGATCCCCGCCCCGACGGCGATGTTCAGGCGCTGCTGCCTGCGCTTGCGGCTGCTGCGCACCTGCGCCGCGACGTTCCCCGGCTTGGGGCTCCGGGCCTTGGCGCCGGCCTGAGCGGCGCTCGGCCCGGCGGACTTGGCGCCGCCGCCTGCCCCGTCACCGCCCGCCCGAGCGGCGCTCGGCTTGGCGGCCCCCTCTGCTACCGTTGCGGAGCCGGACGACCCGCCCTTGGCCCTCTGCTTGGGCTTCTTCTTCGCCATGGGCCAGAATCTAACCGCTCGACGCCCGCGGCCACGTGTGACGTCCACCTGGCGCGCGGCCGACCGTCAGTCCGCGTCGGCGTGCCGGTTGAGGTACGCGATGAGCCCGGCCGTGGAGGCGTCGACCTCGCCGGCAGCGGGCGCCTCCTCGTCGGCGCCGACCCGCAGCCGCGGGAGCACCTCGGCGGCCAGCTCCTTGCCCAGCTCCACGCCCATCTGGTCGAACGAGTTGACGTCCCACACGACGCCCTGGACGAACACCTGGTGCTCGTACAGCGCGATCAGCGCCCCCAGCGCCTCGGGGGTGAGGCTCGGCATGACGATCGAGGTGGTCGGCCTGTCGCCCGGGAAGGTCTTCGCGGCCGCGAGCAGGTCGGCGTCGGGGCCGCTCAGGCGGGCACGGGCCTCCTCAGTCGTGCGCCCGCGCATCAGCGCCTGCGTCTGCGCCACGAAGTTGGCCAGCAGCGCGCGGTGGTGGTCGAGGTGGCCGTGGTGCGGGCGGGCGAACGCGATGAAGTCGGCCGGCACGAGCACCGTGCCCTGGTGGAGGAGCTGGAAGAAGGCGTGCTGGCCGTTCGTGCCGGGAGCGCCCCACACGACCGGCCCCGTCGGGTAGCCGACGGGCGCTCCGTGCCGGCGCACCCGCTTGCCGTTCGACTCCATGTCGAGCTGCTGCAGGAAGGCGGGCAGGAACTCGAGCGACTCGTCGTAGGGCAGCACCGCGCGGCTCTGGGCGCCGAGGAAGTCGACGTTCCAGACGGCGAGGAGGCCGAGGAGCACGGGCAGGTTCGCCTCCAGCGGCGCGTCCCTGAAGTGCACGTCCAGCGCGTGGGCGCCCCTCAGCAGGCGCTCGAAACCGTCGTACCCGACGGCCAGGGCGATGGGCATGCCGATCGCCGACCACAGCGAGAAGCGGCCCCCGACCCAGTCCCAGAACTCGAAGACGCTCCCGGCGGGGATCCCGAAGCGCGCGGCCTCGCCGGTGGCGGCCGACAGGGCCACGAAGTGCCGCGCCACGGCGGCCTCGTCGCCGGCGGCGCTCAGCAGCCAGGCGCGCGCCGTCCGGGCGTTCATCATCGTCTCCTGCGTCGTGAACGTCTTCGAGGCCACGAGGAACAGGGTCGTGGCGGGGTCGAGGTGGGCCAGCTCGCGGGCGATCGCGCCGCCGTCTACGTTCGAGACGAAGCGGACCGCGATGCCGTCGACCGCGTACGGCTCGAGCGCGCGCACGACCATCTGCGGTCCCAGGTGCGACCCGCCGATCCC
>Ga0123328_1005413_pt1 | contig 10032 bp, 9 predicted proteins | sample BioC12SIPDNA_2_FD_89702 | JGI IMG/M metagenome (GOLD analysis project Ga0123328, IMG submission 89702) | Anaerobic biogas reactor microbial communites from Washington, USA - Biogas_R1_A C12 SIP DNA | ecosystem: Engineered > Bioreactor > Anaerobic > Unclassified | place: Washington, USA...
GCGACGGTCGCGGGGCTCACGGGCTTCACGCTCGAGCCCGCTCGGCTTTGGCAGCACCTCTTCGGGCTCGGCGAGCAACCGCCCGTGACGCAGGTCGATCGGGTGCTCCTCGGCGAGTCCGTCGCGGCAGCCGCGACCGCGCTGTTCACCGAGCCGGTCGATGGTCGCGTCGTGTTCGCCGACGGTGCCCCGCACGCGACCCCCGCGCAGGACGGTGTCGCGGTCGACGAGGACGCCGCGAGCGAGCTGCTCGCGACCGCATGGCTCACCGCACCCCGCCCGATCGAGCTCCCGACGGTCGCGGTCGCCCCTGCGATCACGCAGGAGGAGACCGACCGGGCGATGAACCAGCTCGCGAAGCCGCTCGCCTCCGGACCGGTCGGCGTCGTGATCGAGGACCAGGTCGCCGAGCTCCCCGCCGACGTCGTCACGGACGCTGCGACGATCGTCGCGGACGGGGCGACCCTGCGGCTCGAGCTCGACGGCGAGATGCTCGTCGAGGAGATCCTCAAGCGCACCCGTGACCTGCTCTCGGACGCCGAGGACGCGCACTTCGAGTTCGTCGACGGCAAGCCAGAGATCATCCCGGGGAAGGCCGGCACCCGGCTCGACCCCGAGCACGTCGCGACCACGGTGCGCAACGCGGCGCTCGGCTCGCCGCGCACCGCGAACATCGTGCTGAGCGAGACCGACCCCGAGCAGACCACCAAGGCCCTCGAGGAGCTCGGGATCACCGAGCTTGTCTCAGTCTTCGACACGCCTGTGACCAACGACGCGGCCCGCACGGGCAACCTCGTCCGCGGGGCGGAGCTCGTCACCGGCGTGCTCGTGCGACCCGGCGAGGTGTTCTCCCTCAACGAGACGATCGGGCCCATCACAGCCGAGAACGGCTACGTCAACTCGACCGTGGTCGTCAACGGCGTGGTCCAGCAGGGCATGGGCGGGGGGCTGTCCCAGATGGGCACGACGATGTTCAACGCGGCCTACTTCGCGGGCTTCGAGGATGTCGAGCACCGCCCGCACTCCTACTGGTTCTCGCGCTACCCCGAGGGCCGCGAGGCGACGATCTACGAGGGTGTGCTCGACGTCAAGTGGCGCAACACGACCCCGTACGGCGCGCTGCTGAACTCCTACGTCAAGGGCGGGCGGCTCTACGTCGAGGTCTGGGGCACGAAGCACTTCGAGGTCGAGACGATCAAGTCGCCGCGCTCGCGCGTGACCCCGCCGACGACGCGCTACAACACCCAGAGCGGCTGCACCCCGCAGTCCGCGGGCAACCCGGGCTTCGAGGTGACCAACACGCGAATCTTGCGGCTCGACGGCGAGGAGGTCGAGCGGACCTCCTACACGTGGCGTTACAACCCGCAGGACGCGATCGTGTGCGGCCCCGAGCCGAAGGACGACGACTGAGTCCTCAGGTGGGCTGCGCGCGGTACCGCCGACGTTCGGGCGGGGGCGGGACGACCTTGCCGACCGCGATCTCGTCGGCCTCGATGCGCTCGGTCCCGCCGTGGTGCGCGACCTCGACCGCTGAGCGGGAGCGGTACACGAGCTCACCGAGCACGTCGGTGTAGCCGCCCTCGGGGAGCCGACGTCGCACGACGACCCGCGAGCCGAGCGGCCACGCTAGCCACGGGGCCGCGGCGTCGGGAGAGTCCTGCGCGGTTCCCATGTGGGGGATACTAGGGCCGAGCGCGCCCCGAGCGCACCCCTGACCGCTGAGCGGCCCAGCAGCCGACCGGAGGACCGAGAAGTGACCTACGTGATCGCCAAGCCCTGCGTGGACGTCAAGGACAAGGCGTGCATCGAGGAGTGTCCCGTCGACTGCATCTACGAGGGCAAGCGCGCGTTGTACATCCACCCCGACGAGTGCGTCGACTGCGGTGCGTGCGAGCCCGTGTGCCCCGTCGAGGCGATCTACTACGAGGACGACGTCCCCGAGGAGTGGAGCGAGTACTACCAGGCGAACGTCGAGTTCTTCGACGACCTCGGCTCCCCGGGCGGGGCCGCGAAGCTCGGCCTGATCGACAAGGACCACCCGATCGTCGCGGCGCTGCCCCCGCAGGACCCCCAGTAGCCGAGCCGGATGGGACTCGACACCGGCGCGCTGCCGGACTTTCCCTGGGACTCCCTCGCCCCCTTCGCGGCGCAGGAGCGTGAGCACCCCGGCGGTCTCGTCGACCTCTCGGTCGGCACGCCCGTGGACCCGACGCCCGCCGTCGTGCGCGAGGCGCTCGTCGCGGCGGCCGACAGCCCCGGTTACCCCACGACGCACGGCACGCCCGAGCTGCGCGAGGCCGTCGTCGAGTGGTTCGCGCGCACGCGCGGCGTCCCGGGCCTCGACCCCGACGCGGTCCTGCCGACGGTCGGCTCGAAGGAGCTCGTCGCGACCCTGCCCTCGTGGCTCGGCCTCGGCCCGGGCGACGCGGTCGTCTTCCCGCACGTCGCGTACCCGACCTACGACGTCGGCGCGGTCCTCGCGGGCGCCGAAGGTGTCCCGGTCGACGACGGCGGCCTGGTGGCCCTGCGCGAGCGCCGGGACGTGCGTCTCGTGTGGCTCAACTCCCCGGGCAACCCCGACGGTCACGTGCACTCGGTCGACGAGCTCGCCGCGATCGTCGCAGCGGCCCGCGAGGCCGGCGCGCTCGTCGTGAGCGACGAGTGCTACGCCGAGCTGCCGTGGGCGCCGCGCTGGGTCGCCGACGGCGTCCCGAGCGTGCTCGACCCGCGGGTCACGGGAGGCGACCCGAGCGGGGTGCTCGCGGTGTACTCGCTGTCCAAGAGGTCGAACCTCGCGGGCTACCGGGCCGCGTTCGTCGCGGGCGACGGCGCCGTCGTGCGCCGCCTGCTCGAGGCCCGCAAGCACGCGGGCATGATGCTTCCCCGCCCCGTGCAGGCCGCGATGACGGTCGCTCTCGGTGACGATGCGCACGTCGCCGAGCAGCGCGAGCGGTACGCCGTGCGCCGTGAGCTGCTCGCCGAGGCCTTCGAGGGCGCGGGGTACACGGTCGACGGCTCGGAGGCCGGCCTGTACCTGTGGGTGCGTCCTGCGGGTGGCCAGGACGCGCTCGCGACGGTCGCCGACCTCGCGCGCCTCGGGATCCTCGTCGCGCCCGGGTCCTTCTACACGCGGGGGCCCTCGCAGCACGTGCGGGTCGCGCTCACGGCCCACGACGTCGCGGTGCGTGAGGCCGCGCAGCGCCTGCTCGGAGCGTGACCTGTGACGGGTATCACGGCCCGTTGTCCCCTGTTTGGCGGTCACGAATTCGTCACGTCGCCGGGGCCGCAGGTACCGTCGTGTGAGCCAATGACGGCGGGGCGTCCCGCCACGGACTACCAGGGAGGCCGCGCACCATGAGGCAGGCACCGACGTCGGTCACGCTGACCGCGGACGGCACGACTCTCGAGCTGCCCACCGTCCAGGCGACGGAGGGTTCGAGCGGGTTCGTCGTCTCGTCGCTCCTGAGCCAGACGGGGCTGACGACGCTCGACCCGGGCTTCATGAACACCGCGTCCTGCGAGTCGAAGATCACCTTCATCGATGGTGACGAGGGCATCCTGCGCTACCGGGGCTACCCGATCGAGCAGCTCGCCGAGGAGTCGTCCTTCCTCGAGGTCGCGTACCTGCTCATCCACGGTGAGCTGCCGTCGAAGGACGAGTTCGAGGCCTTCGCCGAGCGCATCAATCGGCACACCCTCGTGCACGAGAACTTCCGTACCTTCATGGGGACCTTCCCGACCGGTGCGCACCCGATGGCGGTGCTGTCCTCGGCGGTCAACGCGCTCGCGACGTTCTACCCCGAGTCGCTCGACCCCTTCGACCCCGAGGCAGTCGAGCTCGCGACCGTGCTCATCCTCGCCAAGGTCCGCACGATCACGTCCTACCTGCACCGCACGCAGACGGGTGAGCCGTTGCTCTACCCCGACTACTCGCGCGGCTACGTCGAGGACTTCCTGCGCATGACCTTCGCGGCCCCGTACGAGAAGTACGAGGCCGACCCGGTCGTGGTCCGCGCGCTCGACAAGTTGCTCATCCTGCACGCCGACCACGAGCAGAACTGCTCGACCTCGACCGTGCGCGTCGTCGGCTCGGCGCACGCGAACCTGTACGCCTCGGTCGCGGCAGGGATCAACGCCCTGTCCGGCCCGCTGCACGGCGGGGCGAACGAGGCCGTGCTCGCGATGCTCTCGCAGATCCAGGCTGACGGCGGGGACCCCTCGGCGTTCATGGCCAAGGTCAAGAACAAGGCCAACGGCGTGCGCCTCATGGGCTTCGGCCACCGGGTCTACAAGAACTACGACCCGCGCGCCGCGATCGTCAAGGCGAGCGCGGATGCGGTGCTCGAGGCGCTCGGCACGAGCGACGAGCTGCTCGAGATCGCGCGCGGCCTCGAGGAGATCGCCCTCAACGACGAGTACTTCATCTCGCGCAAGCTCTACCCGAACGTCGACTTCTACACGGGCCTGATCTACAAGGCGATGGGCTTCTCCGAGTCGATGTTCACGCCGCTGTTCGCGCTCGGGCGCATGCCCGGGTGGATCGCGCAGTGGCGCGAGATGATGCTCGACCCCGCGACGAAGATCGGGCGCCCGCGCCAGGTCTACACGGGCGCGACCGAGCGCCCCTACGTGCCGCTCGACGAGCGCTGAGCCTCACGTCCCTGCGCGGTGCGGCGCGGCGGGCGAGGATGGTGACGTGGTCACCGTCCCCGCCCGTGTCACCGAGGCGATCGCGCGCGTCGAGCGTGCGTGGTTCTTGCCGCGCGCCGTCGTGCCGCTCGCGGACCGGGATGCACCCCTGTCGATCGGGCACGGGGCGACCTGCTCGCAGCCGACCACGGTTGCGCACCTCCTGACGCACCTCGACCCGCAGCCGGGGGACCGTGTGCTCGACGTCGGCTCGGGCTCGGCGTGGACGACCGCCTTGCTCGCCGACCTCACCGCGCCGCACGGTGAGGTGCTCGGGGTCGAGATCGTCCCCGAGCTCGTCGAGCGCGGCCGCGCCAACCTCGCCCGCGCTGCCCAGCACGGGATCGACGTCGCGCGGGCACGCATCGAGCCGGCGCGGCCGGGAGTGCTCGGGCGGCCCGAGGCGGCCCCCTTCGCACGCATCCTCGTCTCGGCCGAGGCGAGCGAGCTGCCAGCCGAGCTCGTCGACCAGCTTGCCCCGGGCGGGCGCATGGTGATCCCCGTCCGACGGCGTCTCGTGGTGGTCGACCTCGACGGCGATCAGGTGCGCACGCGCACGGTCGGGGAGTACCGCTTCGTGCCGCTGCGCTGAGCTCAGCGCAGGACGAGCCGCACGCGGCCCTCCGGGAGCGCGTCGTCGGCCGCGGTCCACGCCTCGGTGGGCGTCCAACGTTCCTCGGCGAGCGCGACCTCGGTGAGCCCGAGCGTCGGCGCGAGCGCGACGGACCACTGGGCGACGGCCCACGCGAGGCGCGGGACCCCCTCTCCGCCGCGGCCCGCGAGACGACCCGCGTCGAGCTCGACGACGACGGCGTCCCCCTCGACGACGCGCGCGTCGAGGTCGCCGAGGTCTCGTTCGAGCCGGGCGAGGACGGCCTCGGCGTCGCCGGACGGAACCTCGTGCACGACGCACGTCACGGAGCGCGGCGAGTGGCCCGTGAGCGCGGACGCCCACGCGCGGGACAGCTGCTCGTGCTGGCCGTACGCGTCGGGGAAGGCCGAGCGCTGGACGGTCTGGGCCGCCTCGGTGATCGCCATCGACTCGTAGCCTGGGACCTGCTCGAGCGCGTCGAGGAAGGTGTGCGTCGCGTAGACGGGGTCCATGATCTGCTCGGGCGTGCCCCAGCCTTGCGAGGGGCGCTGCTGGAACAGCCCGAGGGAGTCGCGGTCCCCGTGGTCGATGTTGCGCAGCGAGGACTCCTGGGTCGCGGTCGCGATCGCGACCGTCGCGGCGCGCGCAGGCATGCCCCGTCGGAGGACGCTGCCCGCGAGGAGCGCGGCGGTCTCGGCCTGCTCGTGCGTGAGGGGGTGGCGCACCCCGTCGAGGAGCGCGGTGCACCGCTCGGCGGCGCGGGGCTCGGCGTCGAGCGAGCGCAGGAAGGTCACGACGCCGACGACGCCCACGGCCCCGATCCCGAGCACGACGAGCGTCCCGACAAGACCACGGACGAGCGCACGAACCACGGCCCCGACGGTACGACGGCGGACCGCCGCCGGGGAAGCGGCACGCGGGGCGGGGCGCTCAGTTCGCGTGCAGGTCCGCGTTGAGGCGCACCCCGCTCCCGCTGCGGGCGACCGCTTCGATCGCGCCCGTGACGGAGTTGCGTCGGAACAGCACGCCGTCGGCGCCCGCGAGCTCGCGCGCCTTGACGACCTGGCCGCTCAGGTCGGCGCCGTCGGCCCCGCGCAGGCCGATGAGGGTGACCTTCGAGCTCGCGGTCACGTACAGGCCCGCCTCGACGACGCAGTCGTTGCCGAGCGGGATGCCCAGGCCCGAGTTCGCGCCGAGCAGGCAGCGCTCACCGACCGAGACGACCTCGGTCCCGCCGCCCGAGAGGGTGCCCATGATCGAGGCGCCCCCGCCGACGTCCGAGCCGTCCCCGACGACGACGCCCGCCGAGACTCGTCCCTCGACCATCGAGGTGCCGAGCGTCCCGGCGTTGAAGTTCACGAAGCCCTCGTGCATCACGGTCGTGCCCGGTGCGAGGTGCGCCCCGAGGCGGACGCGGTCGGCGTCGGCGATGCGCACCCCGGTCGGCACGACGTAGTCGACCATGCGGGGGAACTTGTCGATCCCGTAGACCGTCACGGCGCGTCCGAGCGCGGCGCGCAGCCGCAGACGGGTGTCCTCGAAGCCCTCGACCGCGCACGGCCCCGCGTCGGTCCACACGACGTTCGGCAGCGCGCCGAAGATCCCCTCGAGGTTGAGCCCGTGCGGGGCGACGAGGCGGTGGGAGAGCAGGTGCAGGCGCAGGTAGGCGTCGGGGGTCGAGGCGGGCGGTGCGTCGAGGTCGATCTCGACGCGCACGACCTCGGTGCGCACCCCGCGCGCATCGTCGTCGCGAGCGAGGGCGGTGAACGTCTCGGGGGCGCTCGCACCGGCCGGGGGAGCGCCCAGGGCGGGGGCGGGGAACCAGGTGTCGAGGACCTCACCGGCGGGCGTGGCCGTCGCGAGCCCGAAGCCCCAAGCAGAACGAGAACTCATGCGCACGAGCGTAGACGGCCCCGCTGCTACCGGCCGGTACGCAGGTAGATTGCCGGGCATGGCCGAGCTCGACCTGCGCACCGACGTCGTCGACCTCGCGGCCGCGGTGTGCGACGTCCCCTCCGTGAGCGGCGAGGAGCGTGCGCTCGCCGACCTGGTCGAGGCCGCGCTGCGCCGCGAGCCGCACCTCGAGGTGCTGCGCGACCAGGACGCGGTCCTCGCCCGCACCCGTCTCGGGCGGCCCACGCGCGTCGTCGTCGCGGGGCACCTCGACACGGTCCCGGTCGCGGGCAACCTGCCGACCTGGCGCGCGGGCGAGGGGGCCGACGAGGTCCTGTGGGGCCGGGGCACTGTCGACATGAAGAGCGGGGTCGCCGTCATGCTCTCGCTCGCGGCCGAGCTCGATGCGCCCCGGCACGACGTGACATGGGTCTTCTACGACCACGAGGAGGTCGACGCCGCGCTCAACGGCCTCGGCCGCATCGCCCGGAACCGTCCCGAGTGGCTCGAGGCCGACTTCGCGGTGCTCGCCGAGCCGAGCGACGGGACGGTCGAGGGCGGGTGCAACGGGACGCTGCGCGCCGAGGTCCGCACGACGGGCCGCGCGGCGCACTCGGGGCGCGGATGGCTCGGCGTCAACGCGATCCACGGCGCGGCCGAGGTGCTTGCCCGGCTCGCGGCGTACGAGCCCGCGACCCGCGAGGTCGACGGCCTTGCGTACCGCGAGGGGCTCAACGCGGTGCGCATCGAGGGCGGGATCGCGAACAACGTCATCCCCGACTCGTGCACGGTCACCGTCAACTATCGCTTCGCGCCCTCGCTCTCGCTCGCGCAGGCCGAGGCGCACGTGCGCGAGGTGTTCGCAGGGTTCGACGTCGTCGTCACGGACGGGGCCGCAGGCGCCCGGCCCGGGCTCGACCACCCTGCCGCGGCGCAGTTCGTCGCGGCCGCGCTCGCCGAGACGGGCCGTGAGCCGGCTCCCAAGTACGGCTGGACCGACGTCGCGCGCTTCGCCGAGCTCGGCATCCCCGCGGTCAACTTCGGGCCCGGCGACCCCTCGCTCGCGCACCACGACGAGGAGCGCTGCCCGAGCCGTCAGATCCGCGAGTCCCGCGAGACCCTGCGCGCATGGCTCGCACCGTAGGCTCGAGCCGGCCACGAAGGAGGAGAGCGTGAGGAACCAGCCCAACGGCTACCGCAAGGGGCCCGTCCTGCTGCGCGGCACGCAGGTGCCCGAGACGACGAGCGACCAGCGGCTCTTGCGCCAGCACGGCGACACCGACTGGCTGCACGCCGACCCGTGGCGCGTCATGCGCATCCAGAGCGAGTTCGTCGAGGGGTTCGGCGCGCTCGCCGAGGTCGGCCCCGCGGTGAGCGTCTTCGGCTCGGCGCGCACGAAGCCCGGCGAGCCGAACTACGAGCTCGGCGTCGAGATCGCGCGCAAGCTCGTCGAGGCCGGCTACGCCGTCATCACCGGTGGTGGCCCCGGGATCATGGAGGCGGGGAACAAGGGCGCGGCCGAGGCGGGCGGTCTGTCGGTCGGGCTCGGGATCGAGCTGCCCTTCGAGCAGGGCATGAACTCCTACGTCGAGCTCGGGGTGAACTTCCGTTACTTCTTCGCCCGCAAGACGATGTTCGTCAAGTACGCCCAGGGTTTCATCATCCTGCCCGGCGGCTTCGGGACCCTCGACGAGACCTTCGAGGCGCTGACCCTCGTCCAGACGCACAAGATCACCGAGTTCCCCGTCGTGCTCGTGGGCTCGGCGTTCTGGGGCGGCCTGCTCGACTGGATGCGAGAGACGGTCGCGGGGACCGGCATGATCTCGCCGAACGACCTCGACCTCATCCACGTCGTCGACGACGCCGAGGCCGCGGTCGAGCACGTCGTCACGCGCGGTGCAGAGCTGCGCAGGGCCGAGGAGGAGGCCGTGCAGGACGCCGCCGAGGCTCAGCGGGAGGCCGCCGAGGCGGGCGCCGAGGAGGCCGGGGGCTAGGCCCGTGGTCGAGCGAGCGCCCGCCCGCGTGCTGCGCCTGCGCGGCCGCGAGCTCGACCTGCGTCGCGGCGTCGTCATGGCGATCGTGAACCGCACCGACGACTCCTTCTACGCCGCGGCACGGTTCGCCGACGACGGCGCCGCGCTCGCGGCCGTCGAGCGCGCGGTCGCGGGCGGTGCCGAGATCGTCGACGTCGGGGGCGTGCGGGCGGGCCGCGGGCCGCGCGTCGCGGTCGAGGACGAGGTCGCGCGCGTCGTGCCCTTCGTCGCGACGGTGCGCGAGAGGTTCCCCGAGGTGCTTGTGAGCGTCGACACGTGGCGCTCGCAGGTCGCGCGCGAGGCCGTGCGCGCGGGAGCCGACCTGCTCAACGACACGTGGGCCGGTCACGACCCCGGGCTTGCGCAGGTCGCGGCCGACGAAGGGGTCGGTCTCGTCGTGTCGCACACGGGCGGTGCCCGGCCGCGCACCGACCCCCTGCGCGTGAGCTACCCGGGCGGGGTGAGCGAGCACGTGCTCGCCGAGCTCGCACGAGGTGCCGAGCGGGCCGTCGGGCTCGGTGTGGACCCCGCGGCGGTGCTCGTGGACCCGACGCACGACTTCGGCAAGAACACGTGGCACTCCCTCGAGCTCGTGCGCGCGACCGGCCGCCTCGTGGACCTCGGTTTCCCGGTCCTCATGGCGCTGTCGCGCAAGGACTTCGTGGGCGAGACGCTCGGTCTCGACGTCGACGAGCGGCTCGAGGGGACGCTCGCCGCGACTGCCGTCGCGGCGTGGCACGGGGCTGGGGTGTTTCGTGCGCACGACGTCGTCGCGACGCGCCGGGTGCTCGACATGGTCGCCGCGATCCGGGGCGACCTGCCGCC
>Ga0123328_1005414_pt1 | contig 10030 bp, 8 predicted proteins | sample BioC12SIPDNA_2_FD_89702 | JGI IMG/M metagenome (GOLD analysis project Ga0123328, IMG submission 89702) | Anaerobic biogas reactor microbial communites from Washington, USA - Biogas_R1_A C12 SIP DNA | ecosystem: Engineered > Bioreactor > Anaerobic > Unclassified | place: Washington, USA...
AGGGCGTCGATACGCTCATGAACACCCCGGTGTACGCGGGTGCGCAGGATGACGCGGAGGAGACGGCGCGCTGGTTCCTGGCGTTGGATCTGCTGGCGATGCCGGTGGTGGACGACTCGGACCGGTTGGTGGGGATCCTCACCGTCGATGACGCGATGGACATCGTCGAGGACGCCGATTCGGAGGACACGGCCCGCTCGGGTGCGTCCGAGCCGCTGCAGCAGCCGTACCTGTCGACGCCGCTGCTCAAGGTCGTGCGTTCGCGCATCGTCTGGTTGCTGGTGCTGGCGGTGTCGGCGCTGTTGACGGTGCAGGTCCTGGACACGTTCGAGGACACGCTCGCCGCCGCGGTGGTGCTGAGCCTGTTCATCCCGCTGCTCACCGGTACCGGCGGCAACACCGGCAACCAGGCCGCGACGACCGTCACCCGGGCGATCGCGCTCGGCGATGTCCGGGGGCGTGACGTCGCCCAGGTCGCCTGGCGGGAGCTGCGGGTCGGCGTGGTCCTCGGCTCACTGCTGGGGACGTTGGGTTTCGGGCTGGCGACGGTGGTCTACGGACTGCCGATCGGCATCGTCATCGGGTCGACGCTGCTGGCGGTGTGCATGATGTCGGCGACGGTGGGTGGGGTCATGCCGATCATCGCCAAGAAACTCGGTGCGGACCCGGCGGTGTTCTCCAACCCGTTCATCTCGACGTTCTGTGACGCGACCGGCCTCATCGTCTACTTCCTCATCGCCAAGGCCGTTCTGGGGCTCTGACCAGGGGGTAGATATGATCTTTCGGCTACGGCGATGCCGCCCCCGTTACGGGGTGACAGAAGGGCGGACCTCGTGCGATCGGTGCAGGTGACGCGGTTCAGGCGGGTACACGTAGGCGATCTCACGTCCGGGACGGCGTGATTCATTCTTGATGGCCAGGGTCCCGTAAGTAACATCACAGCCGATCACCCCATCCCATTTAGCAGAAGGATCGTGCACGCGACATGAGCACTCCTCAGACACACGAGAGCACCGCCGTCACCGAAGGCGATGACACCGAGGTCCGCGACGCCCGCGAATGGCACCGCCAGGCATTCGGCATCATCCTCGGCCTCGCACTCGCCGCCCTCGTCTACTTCATCTTCCCCTCGGACGCGGCGGAGACCGTCCTCGAGTCCGCCGGCGCCGACCCGGAGGTCGAGTACAGCCACCAGGCCATGCGCATCGTGGCCGCGACCACCGTCCTCATGGCCGCCTGGTGGATGACCGAGGCCATCCCGCTGGCCGCCACCGCCCTCGCCCCCATCGCGGTGTTCCCCCTCGCCGGGGTCGCCTCCTTCTCCGACGTCGGCTCGCCGTACGCCAGCTCCACCATCTTCCTGTTCATGGGCGGATTCCTGCTGGCCCTGGGGCTGCAGCGCTGGAACGTCCACCGTCGGATGGCACTCGGCGTGGTCATGGCCGTGGGCACCAGCCCGAAGCGCCTGATCCTCGGCTTCATGATCGCCACCGGCTTCCTGTCCATGTGGGTGTCCAACACCGCGACCGCCGTGGTCATGCTCCCCATCGGCCTGTCCGTCCTGCAGCTGACAGCTGGCCTCGTCGGGGGCATGCGGCACCAGAAGAAGTTCGCCACCGCCCTCATGCTGGCGATCGCCTACTCCGCCTCCATCGGCTCCCTGGGCACCCTCATCGGCACCCCGCCGAATGCGCTGCTGGCCGGTTACATGACGGAGGCCCACGGCATCGTCATCGGCTTCGGACAGTGGATGATGGTCGGCGTCCCCGTCGCCGTCGTGTTCACCGTCATCGCCTGGCTCGTGCTGATCACCGTGTTCAAGCCCGAGATGGATGAGATCCCCGGTGGGCGTGAGCTCATCCGCGAGGAGATCCGGAAGATGGGCAAGTGGACCACCCCGCAAATCCTCGTCACCACCATCTTCGTCCTCGCCGCCCTGTCCTGGGTCTTCATTCCGCTCATCATGGGCTGGACCGGCTCCGAGCTGGGGTACAACGACGCGATCGTCGGCATCATCGCCGGCCTGCTCATGTTCACCGTCCCCGCGGACGGCCGGACCGGTGTGCGGCTGCTGGACTGGAAGACCGCCAACGAGCTGCCCTGGGACGTCCTGCTCCTCTTCGGTGGCGGCCTGTCCCTGTCCGCCATGTTCACCGCCACCGGCCTGTCCCTGTGGATCGGTGAGAAGGCGAAGAACCTCGAGGTCCTCCCGATCTTCCTGCTCATGGGTGCGGTTGCCCTCCTGGTCCTCGTGCTCACCGAGTTCACCTCGAACACCGCCACGGCAGCGACCTTCCTGCCCATCATGGGTGGCGTCGCCGTCGGCATCGGCCTCACCGGTGAGACCGAGATGAACGTCCTGCTGCTCACCATCCCGGTCGCCCTGTCCGCCACCTGTGCGTTCATGCTCCCGGTGGCCACCCCGCCGAACGCCATCGCCTTCGGCTCCGGCTACGTCAAGATCGGCGACATGATTAAGGGCGGCATCTGGCTCAACCTCATCGCCGTCGTCCTCATCACCCTGGCCGCCTACTTCATCGCCGTTCCGGTCTTCGGATTGGTGGTTTAAGCAGCGGTTTTGTGTGTCGCTGACAGCGGGGGTAGAGTAACTTCTCGTTGCACAGCGACACGCTGAGCGGCCAGCGCCCGTAGCTCAACGGATAGAGCATCTGACTACGGATCAGAAGGTTGGGGGTTCGAATCCCTCCGGGCGCACAGAATTTCACCGCGGTTCCCCTCACGGGGAGCCGCGGTTTCTGTGTTGGAGGGGGGTTGCGGGGCCGGTCCGGTCACAACATCTCGCACAATTGTCCGCTTCCGGGGCAACATCCCTGGTGGGAGCGGAGAGGCCGGCAGATGTTGTGACAGCTACCGGGTCAGCCCCGGTCCGGCCCGTCCCAGCCCCGGACGATCTAGAAGATCTCGATCCGCCCACCCAGGGATTCGGCGTGCCGGAGCTGCGTGATCCAGCCGTCGGTGCCGGGGTGCAGGCGCAGGAGGGGCCGGGAGGAGATCTTGACGGGGGAGACGGATTCGGCCCGTGCCCCGTGGCGGGCCTCGAAGCGGACGCGGGCGGCGTAACCGGCGTCGGCGAGGGCGGAGAGGTCGGGATCGGGCTTGGCGAGGGTGTCGCGGGCGTCGTGAAGCATCTCGAGTGCCTCGTCGAGGGCGGCGACGACGGCGCCCGAGTTGGTCTCGCACATCGCCTGGACGAGGGCGGGCTGGGTGCCGGCCACCCGGGTGGAGTCGCGGAAGCTGCTGGCGGCCAGGGACTGGGCCAGGGCGCCGCCGTTGTCGCCGACGACGGCGAGGACCTCCGCGAAGACGTGCACGAGGTGGGAGACGCGGGCGACGGCGGCGTCATGGGTGTCCACGCGGGCGGGGATGGCCTCGGCGCCGACGGTGATGATGAGGTGGACCACCTCGGTCCACAGGTCGATCCAGGACTGGTCGGCGTCGGGGGCGTGGTCGTAGGTGATCACCCAGGCGGCGCGGCGGAACAGTCCGGTGTGGGAGGCCTCCCAGCCGCTGTCGGCGGTGCCGGCCATGGGGTGGCCGCCGACGTAGCGGTCGGCCATGCCGCGTTCCTGGACCAGCTGCCACACCTTGGCCTTGACGGAGACGACGTCGGTGAAGCCGCAGTCGGGGGCGAACTCGGCGATCGCGTCGAGGAGACCGGGGATGGCGGGCATGGGGGTCGCCAGGACGATGAGGGCGTTGTCGTCGGCGGCGCGTCGCAGGGTCGCCTCGAGGTCGGAGATGGCGTCGAAACCTTCCCCGGCGGCGGCGCGCGCGCCGGAGGGGGAGCGGTTGTAGCCGAAGACGGGGTGGTCGGCGGCTGCGAGATCGCGCAGGAGGGAGCCGCCGATGAGGCCGAGGCCGAGGATGCAGACAGGTCGCTTGAGGGCAGTCGAGGTCACCTGACAAGTGTGGCACAGGCCGACTACGCTCACCGATATGGAACACGAGGAGTACGGCCAGAGTTTCGCCGTCACCGTCACCCGTTCGGAGGGGCAGTGGCAGGTGCGTCCGTTCGACGATGACTTCTCCTCCTTGTCCACGTCGATCAGGGCGGTCCGCGGGCTGCGCAGTGAGGGCCCGGCTTTCGCGCTGCTGTGCGTGGAGGACGAGTACTTCGTCATCGTCCGCCCCACACCCAACGGTGTCCAGCTGCTGCTCTCGGACGCGACGATGGCGGTGGACGATGATTTCGCCGCCCAGGTCCTCGGCGAGCTGGACGCCGATGTCCCGGACCTGGACCCGGATGAGCTCGATGACGTGGACGGCTGGCCGGACGGGGACTTCGATCTTCTCGCCGATCTCGGGATCAGTGAGGAGGTGCTCGGCGTGCTCGTCGACGACACCGAGCCGTACCCCTCCGAGCTCCTGCTGCGCATCGCGGACGAGCTCGGGTTCGCGGATGAGCTGGCGGAGGCCGCCGACCTCGATGACTGAGTCGCTGCCCCGCGAGGCCGGTCTGGTGCTGGCGGAGGAGCGGATGCGCCGGGCGCTCGAGGTCGCGCGCACCACCCCGCCCGGTGACATCCCGGTCGGTGCCGTGATCTACGCACCCGATGGGCGGGAGCTGGGGTGGGGGACGAATCGTCGCGAAGCGGACGCGGATCCCACGGCCCACGCCGAGATGGAGGCCATCCGCCGCGCCGTCCGCACCTACGGGGACGCGTGGCGGCTGACGGACTGCACGCTGGTGGTCACGCTCGAGCCGTGCACGATGTGCGCCGGCGCCATCCTCGGCGCCCGCGTCGGCGAGCTCGTCTTCGGTGCGTGGGAGCCGAAGACCGGCGCCTGCGGCTCGCTTATCGACGCCGTCCGTACCCCACGCCAGCTCCACCACCTCGCCGTCCGTGGGGGAGTGCTCGAGTCCGAGTGCGCGGCGCTGCTCGCGGAATTCTTCGCCGGACTGAGATAGGGGCGGAGATAAGGGTGTCTGCACGTTTCCGGGAACGCCTGTAGGCTGGGTCACAGCAACTGACCGACCGATGCAGAAGGCGAGACACACCATGGGTGATTTCAAGAACAAGGCAGAGGAACTCGGCGGCAAGGCCAAGGAGGGCCTGGGCAAGGCCACCGGCAACGAGCGCCTCGAGGACGAGGGCCGCGCCGACCAGACCAAGGCCGACGCCAAGCAGGCCGCCAATGAGGCCGGCGACGCCGTCAAGGACGCCGGCAACAAGGTCCTCGGCTCCGTGCAGGACGACAAGCGCTAATTTGGTCGCCACTGACACGCTCCGTTAGAGTTGTCCGCGGTGGCGTGTCCGAGCGGCCGAAGGTGATCGCCTCGAAAGCGATTGTTGGGTAACCCCCAACCGCGGGTTCAAATCCCGCCGCCACCGCCAGCAGAGGATCCCTGGTACTCACCCGAGTACCAGGGATTTTCGCATTCCCGAACTCTCGGTAGACTGGCGGGAGTTTTCTCCCCGTCCTCCCTTAGGAAGCCAATCAATCGTGGCAAAGTTTCTGTTCAAGCTCGGGCGCTGGTCCTTCCATAGGAAGTGGATCGTCATCGTCCTGTGGCTGGCCGTCCTCGGCGGCATGGCCGGCGCTGCCGTGGCCTTCCAGAAGCCGTTCTCCAACCAGTTCAGCATCGGCGGCACCCCGTCGATCAACTCGCTGTACACCCTGCAGGAGAATTTCCCCGATGCCGGTAACCCGGCGAACGCGGCCTCGGTCAACGTCGTCTTCGTCGCCCCCGACGGCCAGACGCTTGCGGAACCGCAGAACTCGGCGGCGATCGACACGGTCGTCTCCGCCATCGAGGACAACCTCGACGACATCACCGGCACCGAACGCTTCGGCAACCCGGTCGAGGTGTCCCCGGCCCTGCAGGCCGGCGTCATCGAGCAGATGACCTCCCAGGGCCTGCCGGAGGAGACGGCCCGGGCGGACGCGGAGAACCTCAAGATGCTCTCCGACGACGGACGCATCGGCTACACCACCTTCACCTTCGACGTCGAGTCCTCGATGGACGTGACGCAGGAGCACCGGGACATCGTCAACAACGCCATGGATCTCGGCCGTGAGCAGGGCATCCAGGTCGAGGCCGGCGGTGCCGGCTTCGGTGACCCGATCGAGGTCAAGACCTCCAGCGAGATCATCGGCCTGGGTGTCGCGTTCCTCGTGCTCATCGCCACGTTCGGCTCCGTCATCGCCGCCGGCCTGCCGGTGATCACCGCCGTCATCGGCGTGGGCATCGGCGCCCTGGCGATCATCGTCGCCACCGCGTTCGTCGAGCTCAACAACATCACCCCGGTGCTGGCGGTGATGATCGGCCTGGCCGTGGGCATCGACTACGCCCTGTTCATCCTCTCCCGCTACCGGGCCGAACGCCGGCGCATGCCCGCCGACGAGGCCGCCGGCATGGCGGTGGGCACCGCCGGATCCGCGGTCGTGTTCGCGGGCGCGACGGTGATCATCGCCCTCGCGGCGCTGACGATCGTCAACATCGAGTTCCTCACTGCCATGGGTCTGTCCGCCGCCTTCACCGTCCTCGTGGCCGTGCTCATCGCGCTCACCTTCATCCCGGCCCTGCTCGGTGTCCTCGGTGACCGGGTGTTCAAGGCCCGCATCCCCGGCCTGTCCGGCAACCCGGTGCGCGGCGGCGGGAAGCGTCGCCGCGGACGCACCATGGGCAACCGCTGGGTCAGCTTCGTCCGGAAGGCTCCCGGCCTCGTCATGGCGGTGGTCGTCCTCGGCCTGGGAGCCATGGCCGCGCCGGTGCTCGACATGGAGCTGTCGCTGCCGTCGGACTCCACCTCCAACCTCGACACCACCCAGCGCAAGTCCGCCGACCTCATGGCCGAGGGCTTCGGTGAGGGCGTCAACGCCCCCTTCCTGGTCATCGTCGACGCCCACGAGGTCAACCCCGATTCCGCCGCCCTCGAGCCGCTGGTGCGCGCCCAGACCGACCTGGCCGAGCAGGCCGGCGAGGCCGTCGACCCACAGAACGCCGCGACCATGAGCTCCTTCCTCTACACCGTCGGGCAGCTGCAGACCGTCGGCGGCGTCAAGCACGCCCAGCTCATCGCCGTCAACGACGACGCCACCGCCGCCCAGATCCTGGTCACCCCCACCACCGGGCCGGACGACCAGTTCACCACCGAGGTTTCCCACGCCCTGCGCGAACAGGGCGAGCAGATCTCCGACGCCACCGGCGTCGACGTCGGCATGACCGGCCTGACCGCCGTCCAGATGGACATCACCGAACGCCTCGCCGGTGCCATGCCGGTGTACCTGGCCATCGTCGTCGGCCTGGCCATCTTCCTCCTGCTCGGGGTGTTCCGCTCCGTGCTCGTCCCCCTCGTCGCCGGCCTGGGCTTCCTGCTCTCCGTCGGCGCCGCCTTCGGCCTCACCGTCCTGGTCTGGCAGGAAGGCCTGTGGGACCTGGTCAACACCCCGGCCCCCCTCATCTCCTTCATGCCGATCTTCCTCATCGGCGTCACCTTCGGCCTGGCCATGGACTACCAGGTATTCCTGGTCACCCGCATGCGCGAGCACTACATCTCCCTCAAGGAACAGGCTGCGGCCGACCCCGGTGCGCCACGGAAGATCTCGCGTCTCGACGCCGTCGACGAGTCCACCATCGTCGGCTTCACCCGCGGCGCCCGCGTGGTCACCGCCGCCGCCCTCATCATGATCGCGGTGTTCATCGCCTTCATCGACCAGCCCCTGCCGTTCATCCAGATCTTCGGCTTCGCCCTCGGCGTCGGCGTCTTCTTCGACGCCTTCTTCGTCCGCATGTCCCTCGTCCCGGCCACCATGTTCCTCATGGGTGGCGCCACCTGGTGGATCCCCCGCTGGCTCGACCGCCTCATCCCCCGGATGGACATCGAGGGCACCGAACTGGAGAAGGAGTGGGAGGCCCGCCACGCCGCCGAGACCGCGCACCGTGAGGAAATGGAGAAAGTGAGTTCATGAGTCAGGACCTGAGTTTCGAGGTGGGCACCGAGCTGGGCTCCGCCCCCGGCCGCCACGGTCGCACCGGTGTCATCCACACCCCGCACGGCGACATCCGCACCCCCGCCTTCATCCCCGTGGCCACCAAGGCGACCGTGAAGACCCTGACCCCGGAGCAGATCCGCGCCACCGGCGCCCAGGCGATCCTCTCCAACGCCTACCACCTCTACCTCCAGCCCGGCTCCGACATCGTCGACGAGGCCGGGGGAGTGGGCCGATTCGAGAACTGGGACGGCCCCACCTACACCGACTCCGGCGGATTCCAGGTGATGAGCCAGGGCGTGGGATTCCAGAAGACCCTGTCCATGGAGGCCGCCGAAGGGCAGCACCACACCCACCGCAAACCCAACCTGGCGCGGGTGGACGAGGACGGCGTCGACTTCACCAGCTTCCGCGACGGCTCCAAACACCGCTTCACTCCCGAGATCTCCATGCAGATCCAGCACCAGCTCGGCGCCGACATCATCTTCGCCTTCGACGAGCTGACCACCCTCATGGACACCCGCTCCTACCAGGAGTCCAGCGTGCAGCGCACCCACCGCTGGGCGCAGCGCTGCCTCGACGAACACCACCGCCTGACCGAGGAACGCGTGGGAAAACCGAAGCAGTCCCTGTGGGGCGTGGTCCAGGGTGCCCAGTACGAGGACCTGCGCCGTCAGGCCACCCGCGGTCTCGTCGAACTCTCCCGCACCGCCGAGGACAACGGCCGACGCGGCTTCGGCGGCTTCGGCATCGGCGGCGCCCTGGAGAAGGGCAACCTGGGCACCATCGTCGGCTGGGTCTGCGACGAACTGCCCGCCGACAAACCCCGCCACCTGCTCGGCATCTCCGAACCCGATGACCTGTTCACCGCCGTCGAGGCGGGAGCGGACACCTTCGACTGCGTCGCCCCCACCCGCCTCGCCCGCCGCGGAGGCGTGTACACCCTCGACGGCCGCCTCAACCTCATGGGTGCGAAGTTCCGCCGCGACTTCTCCGGCGTCGACGAGGAATTCGGCGGCTACGTCTCCGAGAACTACTCCCGCGCCTACATCCACCACCTGCTCCGCGCCAAGGAGTTCCTCGCCGGCACGCTGTGCACGATCCACAACCTCGAGTTCATGATCCGGTTGGTGGACAACATCCGGGCCGCCATCGAGACCGGCGACTTCGAGGCCTACCGCGACGAGTTCATGGGGCGGTACTACGCGGGGCGGAAGTAACCCTCCCGGCGCTTCACCCACCCGATGACCAGGTAGGTCACCGGCAGGAGGATGACCTCGATGAGGGTCTTCCACAGGAACCCGACGAGCACGTAGTTGACCAGGTCGGGCGCCGTGGTGATGCCGATGACCGGCGCGGCGATGAGGCAGAACAGCAGGGTGTCACCGAACTCGCCGACGACCGTGGAACCGATGAGGCGCGCCCACAGGGACTTCTCACCGGTGCGGCGCTTGATGGCCACGAGCACCCAGGAATTGAGGAGCTGGCCGACCAGATAGCCGGCCAGGGACGCCAGGACGATCTGCGGGACGAGGCCGAGGACGTGGGCAAACTGTTCCTGCCCTTGGTAGAAGTCGGCGGGCGGTAGCCAGATGGCGATGTAGAAGGAGACGACGGCGAGAATCGTCACCGTGAAACCGGTGAGGATGGCCCGTCGGGTCGCCGCGAACCCGTAGCACTCGGAGAGAACGTCGCCGAGGATGTAGGCCAGCGGAAAGAGGAAGAAGGCGCCGTCGGTGACCAGCGGCCCGATGACCACGCCCTTGGTGGCCAGGATGTTGGAGATGAGGAACACCGCGACGAAGAACGCCACGATGACGGGGTAGATCGTGGCGCGGACGGGGATGAAGCGGGCCTCGGGTGCGGTCATGGCCGTTATCCTAGGTGCCATGACCGGCGCCGGACGTTATGCACCCTCCCCGAGCGGGGATCTCCACTTCGGTAACCTGCGCACCGCGGTGGTGGCGTGGTTGCTGGCCCGGCACACGGGGCGGGAGTTTCTGCTGCGGGTGGAGGACATCGACACGCAGCGCTCCAGCGAGGAATCGGCGCAGCGCCAGATCGAGGACCTGCG
>Ga0123328_1005415_pt1 | contig 10030 bp, 8 predicted proteins | sample BioC12SIPDNA_2_FD_89702 | JGI IMG/M metagenome (GOLD analysis project Ga0123328, IMG submission 89702) | Anaerobic biogas reactor microbial communites from Washington, USA - Biogas_R1_A C12 SIP DNA | ecosystem: Engineered > Bioreactor > Anaerobic > Unclassified | place: Washington, USA...
GCGCGGCAGGCCATCCTCGCGGACTGCCGCCCAGCTAGCTGGCAATAGAAACATCAGCCCACTGATCCCGCTTGCCACAAACGCCACCGCAATCAGCAGGTCCACCCAATAGTTCAGCTTGGCCTTGTTCATGCTTAACCCTCAACCACCATCGTTCGGCTTGACGAGCTATCCGCTACCCTCGATCATAGCCGCCGTTTGTGTGCCCGCCGTGAAGGGCTCGTGCGGTCGACGTGCAGGTGATCTCCTCGCACAGCTTGGCTCTACCGATTTGCAGGCTGGCGGCTCTTGGCTATACTTAGCTGGCTAATGATCAGCCGCCTAAGGATCATGGCGGCGAAAGGAACGGCCGTGTCTCAATCTGAACATTTCCCCGAGGTCAACCAGCTCGTTGGGCGGTTGTGCCACCGTCACTTTGAGCGGGCCAACGGCTTGCTCTCCCGAATCGGCGTCTACCGCGGCCAGCCGCCGCTGCTGCACGCCCTGTGGGAGTGTGACGGCTTGCCCCAGGCCACGCTCTCGGCTCGCCTGGGCGTCAGCCCCGCCACCGTGAGCAAGATGGTCCAGCGCATGGAGCGCGCGGGCCTGGTGCAGCGGCGCGACGACCCAAGCGATTCGCGCCTGTCTCGCGTATTCCTAACCCAGGAGGGCTGGGCGATCCGCGAGCGGGTCCACGGGATATGGGCAGAGCTGGCCGATATCATGCTGCGCGGCTTTTCCGGGGATGAGGTCGAGCTGTTGGAGGCGCTGCTGACGCGGCTCTGCAAGAATCTGGAGCACGACGGTGACGGCGATTTGCCCAGCGACTAGGCCCGTCCTATCCTTGGCGACGCGTGTGACCAAGCGGAGGCATCAAGCAATACGATGAAGTCAGTTCTGAAGCTCGCGCGCTATCTCAAACCCTACTGGCGCTGGGTGCTGATCGCGCCCACTCTCATGCTGCTCGAGGTCGTCATGGACCTCATGCAGCCAACACTGCTCGCTACCATCGTCGACGAGGGTATCGCCAACCTCGACATGGGCGTGGTGACCCGTACCGCGCTCATGATGATCGGCTTGGCGTTTGTCGGGGCGGGGGGTGGCATCGGCAACGGCGTCTATGCCTCCAAGGCCGCCCAGGCGTTCGGCGCTGATTTGCGCGACGCGCTGTTTGCCAAGGTCGAGAGCCTTGCGTTCGCCAATCTGGATCGCCTGCAGACGGGCCAACTGGTCACGCGCCTCACGAACGACGTGACCCAGATCCAAGAGGCCGCCTACACCCTGATGCGCATCATGATTAGGGCGCCGCTGCTGCTGATCGGCAGCTTGGTGATGGCCCTGCGGACAGCGCCGCATCTCTCTTTTCTGCCGCTCGCGCTGGTGCCGCTCACCCTCATCCCCGTGGTCTGGGTAATCGTGCGGGCCACGCCGCTCTTTAGCCTGGTGCAGCAGCGACTCGACGCCGTCAACGAGATCATGCAGGAGAACCTAGCTGGCATTCGCGTGGTCAAGGCCTTTGCGCGGGCGGTCCACGAAAAGCTGCGCTTTGGGCAGCGCAACCAGGCCCTGGCTGATCAGACCCTCAAGGCCGTGCGGACGGTCATCGTCATCATGCCGGTGATGATCTTTACCATCAACCTGGGCGTGGTGGGCGTGCTCTGGTTCGGCGGCGAACATGTCATGACGGGCACCATGCAGTTGGGCGAGATGATGGCCTTTATCAACTATCTGATCCAGGTCCTCATGTCGATCCTCATGGTGAGCATGTTGGTTACCCAGTTGGCCCGCGCCACCGCCTCGGGAGACCGCATCGTCGAGGTGCTGGAGACGATTCCCTCCATCCAGGATCAGCCCGATGCCATCGCAGAGCCGCCCGCCGACGCCACGGTCACCTTTGAGGATGTAACCTTTGACTATGCTCAGGACGGCGCTGACCCAGCGCTGCAGCATGTCAGCTTTACTGCGCGACCTGGCCAGACGATGGCCATTCTCGGGCAGACGGGCTCGGGCAAGTCTACCCTGGTGAACCTGATTCCCCGCTACTATGACGTCACCAGCGGCAGCATCAAGGTGGGGGGGATCGACGTTCGCGACCTGAACACGGCCGTCCTCCGACGCATGACGGGCGTGGTGCTGCAAGAGACGGTGCTTTTCTCGGGCACCATCCGCGACAATATCCGCTACGGCCGCCCTGACGCCACCGACGAAGAGGTGGTCCGCGCTGCCAAGATGGCCCAGGCGCACGAGTTCATCATGTCGTTCCCCGAGGGCTATGATACCGTGCTGGGGCAGCGCGGCGTGAACGTGTCGGGCGGGCAAAAGCAGCGCATCGCCATCGCCCGCGCGCTCCTGGTCGAGCCGCCCATCCTGATCCTGGACGACAGCACCAGCTCGGTAGATGTGGAGACCGAGAGCGAGATCCAAAAGGCGCTGCAGGCCTATGGGCGGCAGCGAACCTGTATCATGGTGGCGCAGCGCGTCAGCAGCGTCTTGGGCGCTGATCAGATCTTGGTGCTCGATGATGGCCAAGTCGTCGCCTCGGGCAACCATACGCAACTCATGGAGAGTAGCCCTGTGTATCGTGAGATCTATGATTCACAGCTTGGAAACGGCGAGGTGATCGATGCCTGAACCGCGCAATAACGGCGACCAAGGCGTCAAGAATCGAGGCAATGGCGACGCGCCGCCCCGCGAGGCCCCCCAACGGGCGCCTGGCCCAGGGCCCCGCGGTCATCATGGCATGGGCCCCGTTGCCCGCGCGCAGGACGCGCGCGGGACGCTCTTGCGGCTGTGGGGCTATCTCCGACGGCACGGCCGTCAGCTCGTCGTGGCTGGCCTGCTGGTGCTGTTTACGTCAGTGCTGGGCCTATCGGGGCCCTACCTGCTGGGCTATGCCATCGACCGCTACATCCTCGTTGGAGACCTGGCAGGCCTGGCCCGCGTGGCCGTCCTGATGGTGGCCATCTATGCCGTCGACGCCGCCGCCCTCTGGTTGCAGAACTATGTCATGGCAGGCGTCTCGCAGAATACCGTGCTGGATCTGCGTAACGAGCTGTTTGCCAAGCTGCACACGCTGTCGCTGCGCTACTTTGATCAGCGCTCCCACGGCGACCTGATGAGCCGCCTGACCAACGACGTCGAAAACATCAACAATGTGCTCACCTCCAGCGCCACGCAGCTCGTTGCCAGCCTGATCAGCCTGGTGGGCGTCGCCGTGATGATGTTTGTCGTCAGCGTGCCCATGGCGGCCATCACGCTGGTGGTGCTGCCCGTCTCGACACTGGTCACGAGGGCCGTGGCCAAGCGCACCCGCAAGGCCTACACGGAGCAGCAGGAGCGGCTGGGCGATCTCAACGGTATCATCGAGGAGACGGTCACGGGCCACAAGGTGGTCAAGGCCTTTGTGCGCGAAGGTGAGATCCTGAAAGAGCTCGGCGACGCGAACCGTTCGTTCCGTGAGGCCGCCACCCGCGCCCAGATCCTGACAGGCTTTATGGGCCCCGTGATGAACATGGTCAACAACATTGCCCTGGCCATCGTGGCGGGGGCGGGCGGCGTTCTGGCTGTCCAGGGCATCGTCACCGTCGGCGCCATCGCCAGCTTTGTGAGCTATGCGCGGCGCTTTATCAGGCCCATCAACCAGTTGGCCCAGCTCTATAACACCGTTCAGAGCGCCCTCGCTGGCGCCGAGCGGGTGTTCGAGATCCTGGACGAAGAGCCCGAGATGGTGGATACCCCCGAGTCGATTCCCGTGGAAAGCATCCGCGGCGAGGTCGAGTTCGACGACGTCTCTTTTTCTTACGAGGAGGGCACTCCCGTCCTCAAGAGGGTCTCGTTGCGCGCGGATTCGGGCGAGACCATCGCGCTGGTGGGGCCCACGGGCGCGGGCAAGACCACTATCGCCAACCTGCTCACGCGCTTTTATGATATCGACGAGGGCGCCATCCGCATCGACGGCATCGATATCCGCCAGTACCGCCGCGACGAGCTTCGCACCAGCTTGGGGCTGGTGCTGCAGGACAACTTTCTCTTTGGCGATACGGTGATGGAGAACATCCGCTATGGGCGGCTGGACGCCACCGACGAGGAGGTCAAGGCCGCGGCCGTGTTGGCCAACGCCGACCAGTTCATCCACCGCTTGCCCCAGGGCTACCAGACGGTGCTCTCGGAGCGCGGCGCCAACCTGAGCCAGGGGCAGCGCCAGTTGCTGGCCATCGCCCGCGCGATCCTGGCCGATCCTAGCATCCTGATCCTGGACGAGGCCACCAGCAACGTGGATACCCGCACTGAAAAGAATCTCCAGGCGGCGCTGCTGACGCTGATGAAGGGGCGTACGTCCTTTGTCATCGCCCACCGCCTCAGCACCATCCGCGAGGCCGATGAGGTGTTGGTCATCAACCATGGCGAGGTGATCGAGCGGGGCACCCATTACGAGCTGCTGGAGCGGGGTGGCTTTTACTACAACCTCTACATGAGCCAGTTCAAGGGTCGGGTGGCCGAGCCCGCCTAGACGCCGAATGGTGACACAAGAAGAGGGGCGGATCCACCCATAGGTGGACCCGCCCCTCTTTGCTTGCTACGTGCTGCCTAGAGCAGCTCGGACGCGTGCAACGCCACCTTGCGGAACGCCGCCGCGTAGGCCTCGATCCGCTCCCCGTCGTCGTACTTGAACCAGGGCACGCCCACCACGCGGCCGTCCAGCTTTTCGGTGATCGGCAGCGAGCCTTGGGGCTGGCGCAGATCCCGATCAGAAAAGGCGATGCGTGTGGGGACGCCATCGTGGTAGATATCCACGTCGTTGAACACGGGGTGCAGGTGCAGCGGCGCGTTGATCCCGCGGCCGCAGAACGCTCCCTCGGCGTTGACGGCTTCAGCAAAGCGGTCCACGGGCAGGCCGCCCAGCTCCTCGGGGAGATAGTGGCCGATGGGGTTGTACCAACCACCCATGTGGCTCCCCGAACCCTTGGGCGGACGATGGGCGCGCAGGCCAGGCGTGTCCTCGAGCAGATCCCAAAAGTGGTTCATGCCCGCTCGGATCTTTTCGGTGCGCTCGTCATAGTACTTGAGCTGCACCCGCCCCATGGCCGAGGCGGTCTGGTTCAGGCGATGCTTGAACCCGCCCAGCGGCAGGCCCGCGGCCGCCTTGAGCTCGGGCGTCGTGAGGTACTCGGCGTGCCGCTGGTAGAACCCAAAGGCGATGGCTCGCTCAAAGATCTCCTGGTCGTCGGTGACCATGATGCCGCCCTCGCCAACGGGAAAGCTCTTGCCAGACATCATCGACATGGCGCCCACGTGGCCGATGGTGCCCACCTTGCGTCCCTTGTATACGCCGCCCTGGGCGTGCGACACGTCCTCGATCACCTTGAGGTTGTGGCGCTCGGCGATCTCCATGATCGGGTCCATATCGACGGGGTACCCGCAATAGTGCACCACCATGATCGCCTTGGTGCGCGGCGTGATCCGATGCTCGATGTCGTTGGGGTCGATGCACAGCGAGTGTTCCTCGACATCGGCAAAGACCGCCGTGCCGCCCAACGAGAACACGGGCAGCACGCTGGCCCAGTAGGTCCGCGACGGGGCGATCAGCTCGTCGCCGCGCCCGATGCCGCAGCCGTACATGGCGCCCAGCAAGGCCGCAGTGCCGTTGCAGAACGTCAGCCCATAGGCGCTGCCGATCCACGCGGCAAACTCTTGCTCAAACTGCAGGCTTACGTCCCAGCCCGACATGGCACCGCGCCGCAAGACGTCCAGCACGGCATCCTCGTCCTCTTGGGTGACGATGGGCCAGTGGAATAGCTCTGGCGCTGGCTCGGCCACCACCTTGGGGCCGCCCAAGATGGCCAGATCGCCCTCTACCCAGCTCGAAATGTTCACCGTAGCCTCCTCGTTGTGGGGATGATGTTACGCTTCGGGTGCGTCCGAACCGCCGCTGTTTAGCCGCCGCCAGTAGGTGACGATGCCAGGCTGGAACCAAGAGGCATCGCCGTCCACGGCCACTGCCTTGAATACCTCATGGATCATGCTCGTCAACGGCACCGAGGCGCGCAGCTCGTGCGCGTGCTCTAGCACATAGCCCAGATCCTTATAGTGGAGCGCCAGTTGCCCCGTACCCTCGAACGTGTCGCCATAGATCACGTCGGGGATGGCAAAGCCGAGGTACTCTTGCGGGAGCTTGGGGTCCAGCCCCGCCGCGCGGGCGAACTCGATGGCCTCGCATGCTACGGCCAGCTGGCCCGCCTGTAGCAACTGGTTCACATACTTGAGCGCCTGCCCCTGGCCGATCTCGCCCACGCGCCGCACCTGGTAGCTGATGCACTCGAGCACGGGCCGTGCCTGCTCATACAGCGCCTCGGGTCCGCCCACCATCAGCAGCAGGCCGTGCTGCCGCCAGGTGATGGGGGAGTCGATATAGCCTGCGCCTTGCTCGGCGCAGAGGCGATGGTAGAGCAACTCGGTGCTCACCCGCGTGGTGCCAGTATCCACCACCAACTGCCCAGGGCGTAGCGCGGCGAGTACGCCCTCCGCGCCCGACATGACCGCCTCCACCTGGGGGCTGCCTGGCAGCGAGAGCAGAATCACGTCGGCCTGCGCCGTCACCTCGGCGGGCGAGGCCGCGCCCACGGCGCCCCTCTCCACGGCCTGGGTGACCTTGGCGGCATCCAGGTCGTACACGGTCAGCGGGTAACCCTCGTCCCGCAATTTACCCGTAAAGTGGGAGCCGATGCTGCCCACGCCGATCAATCCTACCCGTACCTGCTCGCCCATAGGCCTCCCTCTGCGCCACTCTTCCTGCTCGCTGCGGTTGGGCCGCGACCCCACATCTGCTAGAATGACCCGACAAAAGCCGCAGACGCACGCCATCATAGAGACGGGGGGCGCCAATGTCAACCGACCCGCGCCGCCTCGTGTGATCCAGCGCAAGGAGGTAGCCCCATGGCACCGTTCACCGTCGCCACGTTCAACGCCAACTCGATCCGCGTTCGCCTGCCCCAGATTTTGGCCTGGCTGGAGCGCGTCCAGCCCGATGCGTTGGGGGTGCAAGAGACCAAGGCCCAGGACGAGGACTTTCCACAAGCCGCCATCGAGGATGCGGGCTGGCACGTCGTCTTTCGCGGCGAAAAGAGCTATAACGGGGTCGCCCTGATCACCCGCGAGCCCGCTGAGGAGGTCCGGTTCGGTTTTGACGACGGCACCGAGGGGCCCCGCCTGATTCGTGCCGTTGTTCGCGGCGTGCATCTCGTCAACAGCTATGTGCCCCAGGGCAAGACCATCGATCACGAGGATTACCAGACCAAGTTGGCCTGGCTGGGGCGAATCCGCGAGCTACTGGCGGCACACTATACCCCCAAGGATCCGCTCGTCTGGATGGGCGACCTGAACGTGGCCCCCGAGCCGATAGACGTGCACGATCCCCAAGGCCTGGCCGACCATGTGGACTTTCACATCGACGTGCGCGAGAGGCTGGCCGAGGTGTGCTCCTGGGGGTTGGTGGACCTGCTGCGCCACCATCACCCCGACGAGCCTGGCCTCTATACCTACTGGGACTATCGCGCCCGCAACCCGATCCCCGAAGGCAAGGGCTGGCGCATCGACCATCTCATGGTCACGCAGCCGCTAGCCGAGCGCTCCACCAAGGTCTGGATCGACGTGGAGGCCCGCCTGGCCGAGCGGCCGTCGGACCACACCTTTTTGGTGGGCGAGTTCGAGCTCTAGGCTAGAGCTCGTCTAGGGCTTGTGCACCAGATAGGCCAGTTCGGTCTCAAAGGCGTGGGCCTCCCAGGCCCATCCGAGCTCGCCCAGCAGCGCCTCAAAGCGTTGGGCGTAGGTGTCTCGCATGCCGCGCTTGCGCCCGCCCAGGCTGGCAACGGGGTAGCTGACCAGCAGGTGACGCGCGTTCACAGCCTGGAGGAACGCTGTGGGGTCGCCCCAAAGCTGCTCTACCACGGGCAGCACCTTGAGCAGCAACGCCACCTCGGCCTGCGCGGCGGGTGGCTCGTGCAGCACGTCGGCGCAGTGGGCCTCGCCGCGCAACCCCAGCAGCGGCAGCGCCTCCCCCAGGAACCCCATCATCCCGCCGTAGACGTCATAGGCGCGGTAGCTGGCCCCCGCCGCCAGGGGCATCCACGGCGTCGCCAGCGGATTCAACCCGCAGCCCAGGTCGAGCATCGACGACACGGGCGCGATGCCATGCAACGTCTGCTGGTAGAACCTGTCCAGCAGCGGCAGCCGCTCGCGGGTGGAGGCGTGGGATGGCATGATCGCCGCGCAGGCCTGGCGCAGGGCGGGGGGATCCCCTTGAGCGCGCCGCAACAGCCCCAGCCACTCGACATAACGCTCCTCGGCGGGCGCGGAGCCAGGCCAGTAGGCGGCCCCCACCTGGTGTAGCTTGCGGCGGGTGCTCTTGAGCGCCTCTTTGGGGCGACCCCGCACCGCCAGCTCGCGGGCGGCGATCCGCCGCACCAGGGCGGGGCAGAGGTCCTCGTATTTGCCCGCAGTTGCCCGCGCCACCAGGTCGTCCAGCGCGTCGTCGCCGCTCATGGCGCCCCTGCCAGGGTAGGGGAGTCGTCGCCCAGTTCCTGCTGCAGCCGCGCCATGGTGCGGGCCATGTGCCGCAGGTTGTGGATGGTCGCCAGCCGCGGGTAGAGCGGGTTTCGCGTTTGGTGTAGGTGGTGCAGTAGCGCGCGGCTGTAGCGGCGGCAGGTCAGGCAGTCGCAGCCCTCGTCGATGGGGCGTGGGTCCTTGATGTAGACGTCATCCTGGATATACAGGTAGGCATAGCTGCCCGTCGCCCCCTCGGCCATGGTCAAGAGCCGTCCGCGACGGGCATCGCGGGTGGGCAGGGCGCTGTCGAATAGGTTATAGCCCAGCCGCGCACAGGCCGCCACATAGTCGGGGCGGCCCACGCCCAGGGCGTGCATTGGGTACTGGCGCGGGATCAGCTCGCGGATCTGGCCGATCAGCTCCTCCAGCAGGTTGCCCTGGGCGTCCAGCGGCCAGCCGCCCAGGCCGTAGCCATCAAAGCCGATCTCGAGCAGGGCATCCGCGCAGCGGCGGCGCAGCTGTAGGATGCCGCCCCCTTGGACCACGCCCAGCAGCATGGGGCGCGGCCCCTCCCAGCGCTGTTGGGCCAGATATTGCTCATAGGCCCGCTTGCAGCGGCCGGCCCACTCCACCGTGCGCCGCACCGCCTGCTCCTGGGCCGCGGGCGGGTCGTCCACGTGGGTGCAGACGTCCAGGCAGACCACGATGTCGGCCCCATAGCGCAGTTGTAGCTGGACGCTCTTTTCGGGGGTGAGGCGAAAGGGGCGGTTACTTCCCTCGGGGCGAAAGAGCAGGCCTTGGTCGGTGATGCTGCCCCGCTGGGGCTGGTCGGCGATCAAGGAAAAGATCTGAAAGCCGCCCGAGTCCGTCAGGATGGGCCCCTGCCAGCCAAACAGCCGATGTAGGCCCCCCAGCGCCTTGATGGTGCTCGAGCCAGGCCGCTGCATCAGGTGAAAGACGTTCATCACCAGTGCCTCGATGCCCGCCTCGGCCAGGTCGTCGGCATCCACGCCGCGGACGGTGCCACGGGTGGCGTCGGGCAAGAAGGTGGGCAGGGCGATGCGGCCATGGGGCAGTGTGAGCGTGGTTGGCATAGTCCTCCTGACGGTTGGTAGCGACACAGAGCCAAGGGAAGCGCTGCTCAGCAAGAGATATGGTACCATGGGCGGCGCGTTTGCCCAAGCCCAGGACGGCCCGTTGGGCACCACCCAGGCAAGACGCAGCTCGCCTGGTGTATCGGAGGACACCAGGCGAGCTGTGGGGATAGGGGACGGGCTATTCGGTCGGGTCAGCGACTGGAACGCTGAAGGCAAAGCTGAACCGGCCGTAAATCGTCGTTTCGATGGGGGAGAGTTCCACGCCCACCACGCCGCCATCGCCGCGACGGTCGGCCGGCTCGGCCATGGGCTCGGGGGCAGTGTTCCTAGGGAGGCCGCCCATTTGGAAGGATAGCCGCAGATCCAGCTCGGAGGGCAGCGCGTCGAGACTCGTGGCATCAAAGGCCCAAACC
>Ga0123328_1005417_pt1 | contig 10029 bp, 6 predicted proteins | sample BioC12SIPDNA_2_FD_89702 | JGI IMG/M metagenome (GOLD analysis project Ga0123328, IMG submission 89702) | Anaerobic biogas reactor microbial communites from Washington, USA - Biogas_R1_A C12 SIP DNA | ecosystem: Engineered > Bioreactor > Anaerobic > Unclassified | place: Washington, USA...
CCCATGGCGCCCGAGACGATCGCGGGCCCCGTGCCGGTGATCCTCATCCACGGCATGGTCAGCGACCGCTGGACCGATTTCGCGCACTGGGCCGAGCACAGCGACGAGGCCGCCGCCTTCCGCGCGCATTTCCAGCTCTGGAATTTCAGCCATCCCGGGACCGGCGTGACGGCGCCCATCGGATTCAGCCGCGCGTATCCGTCGTTCTCCGAAAGTGTCGTCGCGTATCTGGCGCGCTTTATCGAGAACGCGGAAACCCACGGCGTCGAACTGGATGGAAAACGCTATGTCTTTCCTTCGGGACCGTACGCGATGGTCGCCCACAGCGCGGGGGGCCTCAAGGCCCGGGCCTTCCTCGTCAACTATCCCGAGCACGCGGAACGGGTGTTTGCCGTCGTGACCCTGGCCTGTCCGCACACGGGCACGCCCTGGGGCACGCCCGAATGGGTCCGCCACACGCTATCCGGGATCGGCTTCACCCGGGAGTTCATCGGCGAGAAAATCTTCCAGGGGCTGCTGGCCGAGCTGGCGCTCAACGGCTATTTCAACATTCAGCGTCAGGGCGACCTGGATGTGGGCTGGGCCAATTTCGACGCAGCCGGCGGGTTTGGCATCCCCACCCGCACCTTCAGGGCCTGGTTGTGGCCTTGGAACTTGCATGAAATCACCCTCTCGCCGCGGGACGCCAATCTCACGTACGCGCGGGAATTGAGCGGCATCGCCGATGAGACCTTCGAACCGTCCGAGCTGTTCGATACCTATTGCGGCGGCCTCGACCTGATTACGCCGGCCGAACGGGGCGGCATGCACCTGGACAAGTTTTTTGTCTACGCCGGATACATAGACGCGGCCGATGACATTACGCGCGCCCTGAACGGCTCGGTTCCCGACGATCATGAGAACCGCTACACGATGAACAGCGCCCTTCGACTGGTCCAGCAGGTCATGAGCACCGTGGAATCCGCCGGAGCATCCTATCCCATTGGAACATACCGGGTTGGAGATGGATTCGTCCCCCTGCAGAGCCAGCTTCTGCTCGATGGAACCGAGACCGAACGGGTCTACGAGACCCAAGTCATCCGCGGGCGGGAAATCCCGGTGTTCCCGACCCGGCTGCGGGAAGACCTCCTCCGTGCGCACACGCTCGCCCTGCCCGACCGGATTCGTATTCTCAAGGGATGGAGCCACCTCGACACCATCACGGGGCGGTACCGCCCGGAATCCGGCCAGAGCGCGCTGTTTCCGCGCGTGGTGGATGATTTGCTCAGCGTCCTGCCCGTGGCCCCGGAATGATTTTTCCACCTTTTGCAACCGGAATCACCGCCAAGGCATAATAATCTCTATGAATCCGGAGGAACATGCCTTCGGATGCTCAACTGAGGAAAGGAGCATCGGTCACGATGAGGTGGAGTTTGCTGGCGGCAGGAATTCTCTTGGCAGGCGTCGTGTGCATGGCGCTGGCCGCGGAAGCACAGGAATCCGAACCTCCGGCGACAGAAGAGGTTGCCGTAACGCCCGTGGCGGAAACGGCACAGCCTGAGCAGCTCACGCTCGCCGTGATGATCCGCGAGGGCGGATGGATTCTCTACGTCATTATCGGCTTGAGCGTCATTACGTTCATCATGCTGATCTACTTTTTCTTCACCATCACGCCCGCGCGTGAAGTGCCCCCGAACCTCTTGAAACGCGCGCTCAGCCAGATTCGCGCCGGCGACCTCCGCGGCGCCTACCAGATGTGCGACGGCCGCGATGAGCTGCTCGCCAATGTCATCAAGTCCGGACTCAAGATGGCGGGGCACGACCGCTACGTCATTCAGGAAGCCATGGAGAGCGAAGGTGAACGCGGCGCGGCAGCCCTGTGGCAACGGATCTCGTACATCAACAACGTCGGCGTGATCGCCCCGCTCCTCGGCCTGCTGGGCACGGTGTGGGGGATGATGCGGGCCTTCGGCGCCATCGCCTTCGATGATGCCCAGAGCCGCGCGCTGAGCATGGCCTACAGCGTCTCGATGGCCATGATCACCACCGCCGCGGGGCTGCTCCTGGCCATTCCCGCCCTGCTGGCGTACTACTACTTCCGGGGACGGGTCATCAAGATCATCGCGGAAGTGGAGGCCCAGGCGAGCGAGGTCGTCGAGGCCCTGTCACGGGGAGAGGGCGTATGAAGTTCGGGAATCGTGCCAGCGAAGAACTCGAAGGGCTGCAACTTGCGCCCCTCATCGACATCGTGTTCCTCACCCTCGTGTTCTTCATGACCACCACGGTGTTCACCTCGATGGAGAGCGAACTCGACATCCAGCTCCCCACCGCAAGCGAGTCGGAAATGGATGAGCGGTCGCAGGGAGAGATCTACATCAACCTGACCAGCGACGGCAAAATCATCGTCAATGACCGCGAACTGACCATCGAACAGTTGCAGGGGGTGCTGGACCGCGTCGCCGAGCTCTTCCCCGGCGGCTCCGTCATCATTCGCGGCGACCGCAACGCCGTTCTGGGGCGGGCAATCGCCATTCTCGACTGCTGCAAGAACGCCGATATCGACAATGTCTCCTTTGCCGCGCTGCAAGAGGAGCCCGTAGGAGCTTCGTGAGTGCATCCATGACGAACCACCTGAGAACCTCCGTGGCGTGCCTCCTGTTGACCGCGCTCAGCATGTCGAGCGCCGGCCAGGACGCCGAACAGGCCCAAATCGACATCGCGAACGGCTTTTTCCGCCGGGGCTTCTTCGAAGAAGCCGCCGCGGAATACCGGGCCTACCTCGAGAGCTTCCCGCAAGGCCAGCAGGTGGGCACCGCGCTCTACCGCCTGGGAGAGTCCGAGTATGCCCTCCAGAAGTACGAGGACGCCCTGAAGGTCTACGACCAGTTTCTGACGGCGGTCCCGCAGGGCGAGGAGTCCAGCCGCGCGTTGCTTCGCAAGGGCGAAATCCACTTCCATCTCGGCCAGCTCGACCAGGCGGAGGCGGCCCTGAACGGTGTAACGGGGGAGGGGGCCGCCCCGGAAGTCCGCGCGGAAGCCCTCTATTACCTCGGCAAATTGCAGTATCAGAAAAATGACCTGCCTAAATCGGCTGCCGCGTTCGCCACGCTCTCGGAGAACTTCCCCGCGAGTTCCCTCGCGCCCTTCGCGCGGTTTCAACTGGCGTTCGTCTATCTCGCCCAGAATTCCCTCGAGAAAGCCGCGTCTGAATTCGCCGAGGTCGCCGCCTCAAACGCCGACGACACGCTGCGCGCCGAGAGCCAGTTCCGCGCCGCCGAGACCTATGACCGCCTCGGCTGGTACGAACCCGCCGTCGCCGCATACCGGAAACTCCAGGCCGACTTCCCCAACACACCCCATGCCCAGAACGGCGCGTACGGGTATGCGTGGGCCCTGTACCACGCCGGCAATGCCGCGGAAGCCATTGAAGCGGCCAGGGCCTTTGTCGGCGCCAACCCGGAATCGCCTGAGGTGGGCGGCATGAAATACCTCGAGGCCAATTGCCTCCAGTCCCTGGAGAAATACGACGAGGCCATCGCCGTCTACAAGGAAATCCGCGAGAAGTTCCCCGACTCGGAATTCGCGAGCCGCGCCCACTACAAAATCGCCTGGTCCCTGTTCCTCAAAGGGGAAGAGGACACCGCCCGCGCGGAGATCGAACGCTTCATCGACGCCAATCCCCAGTCCCAGTTCGCGGGCGAGGCCTCCTTTCTGCTCGCCAGTCTGTTGACCAAACAGCAGAACTACGAGGACGCCTTCGATCTGTACCGTCTGATTGCCGAGAAGTTCGGCAACAGCGAATTTGGCGCCGAAGCCTTGTTCAAACAGGGGGAAATGCTGGAAGCCCTCGGCCGCGGCCAGGAAGCCGCCGGCATCTTTGAACAATTTGCGAAGGCCTATCCCGAACATGTCCTGACCGAGCAGGCCATGCTCCGGATCGCCGACAAGGAATTCCTGCAAGCCTCCTTCGGGGACGCGATCGAAAAATACACGCAGATCCTCCAGACGGCCACCGAACCCGCCGTGCGCGAGGAAATGCTCTATCGCATGGCGATCACGTACCACAACATGCAGAAGTACAAAGAGAGCGCCGACACCTTTGCGCAGGTCCTCGAAGCGTTCCCGCAGGGACCGCATGTGGCCGAGTCCCATCTGCGGATTGGCGATTACCTCGTCCGCGAGGGCAATGACCCCGTGAAGGCCATCGAGTCGTATTCCAGGGCCTACGAAACCGACCCCAAGGGCGCCTATGCCGGTCGCGCCTTGAAAGGGCTCGCCCTGGCCCGTTACGAGACCAAGGACTATGCCACCGCCATGGACCTGTTCTACCGCGTGGTGACCGAGTTTCCCGACGCGCCGCTGAACGAAAAGACCTATCTTTGGACCGCGCAGGAACTGCATACCGCGAAGAAATACGACGAATCGGCCCGCGTGCTTCAGGCGCTCCTGACGGCCATGCCCAATTACGCCAGCCCGAACCGGGTGCGTTTCAAGATTGCCGAATGCCGGGAACTCGCGGGCAAGACCGAGGAGGCCCTCCAACTCTATCAGGCGATTGTCACCGAGGCCCCCAAGAGCACCGAGGCGGTCGAATCCTGGTTCCGCATGGGCAAGCTCTACGAGACCCTGAACCAGCCCGACAAGGCCTTCGAAATGTATCAGGAAGCCGCAAACACCAACACGGGCGACACGGCGGCCCGCGCACGGTTCCGCATTGGCGAGATCCAGGAGAGCAAGGGCGAGTTTGAAGCCGCCGCGCGGAGTTACATGCGCGTCGCCATTCTGTTCCTCCACGAAGAACTGTCCCCCGAGTCCCTCTGGCGGGCCGGGCAGTGCTATGAAAAGGCCAACGCGCTCGAACAGGCCCGAAAAGTGTACAACGAAACGGTCGAGGAGTTCCCGGAATCCGGCCAGGCCGCCAAGGCCCGGGAACGTCTCGCCGCCATGGGATAACCCGGTTTCGTATTATGTTACGACGACGGACATTGCTGCTGCTGAGCATCGTCATCTCGGTGCTCCTGCACGCGACCCTGATCGGGCTGGCGCCGCGCGTGCCGATGCTCCGTGTTGCCGGGCAGGCTCCAGACGTCGTGCAGCGGTTCAGGGTGCGCGTGATGGAAGATGTCCCCCCGGTCGTCCAGTCGCCGGAACCCGATCCCACCCGGGAGCTGACCACCCGGCCCGGTTCCGTGGAAGAGCTCCTTACGCGCGAAAAAGAGGAGTTGCGCCCGTCCGAATCCCTCATCGATCAGGAGGTGAGCGTGCCCAACCTGGTCCAGCGCGTAGCCACGGAACCCCTGACGCGAACACATGACCTCCAACTCGACGAAGCCGCCCTGAAAAAAGTAGACGCGCGCATCATCGAAATCTCCCGTGAAACCGCGCGCCAGGACATTCAGATTGCCCGCCGTCATGTGCGGCCCAGCCCCATGCGCATTCTCGGCGAGGAAGAGTTTCCCGTCATGCGCACCGAGGGCGCCGACCTGCCCGAAGAGCTCCTGACGCTGGATCCCCTGAGCCCGGGCGGCGGATTCGACGGCACGGGCGACGGGCAACCGGGAGGCGGCGCGGTGGGCGAACTCCCCGAACGGGAACAGATTCCCGCCCCCGCGCAATCCCTCGACACCCCCGAGCAAATCCTGGCCGCCCTGCCCGATGAGCGGTTGATCGGCCCCCAGACCGAGATCGCCAGGGCGACCGAGGAAGCCCGGGAGAAGTACGAGTTCCTCGACGATCTCGTCGATATCGAGATCGCCACCTACCGGCGGGAAGGCGACCCCATGGGCTATTTCCGGCTCAACATCGTCCCGAAAGCCGGCGGCTCCATCGAAGTCCTCCCCAAAGACGTCACCTTTGTCATCGATGCCTCAAGCAGCATCGCTCAACCCAAACTGGACAACACCGTCAAAGGCCTGCGCCAGGCCCTGAACCGCCTGCGTCCCGAAGACCGCTTCAACCTGATTGTGTTCCGCGACACGGCGGCCGGTCTCGAACGGGGATTCGTGAATGCCACTCCGGAAGAGAAGGAGGCCGCGCTGCGCTTCGTGCAGAACCTGCGCTCGTTTGGGAAGACCGACGTTTACAGCGCCATCGGGCCCGTCGTCGAACGGGCTCCGCGTGAAGGCGTGCCCGGCGTGGTCTTTCTCGTCACGGACGGCCGCCCGTCCGCCGGACTGCTCGACAGCAAGGCCATCATCAACGCCGTCACCGACAAGAACGCGCCTCGAAACACCGTGCTGGCCTTCGGAGGCGGAAACACCGTGAACCAGTATCTTCTCGACCTCCTTGCCTTCCGGAACAAAGGCTATTCCTTCGTCAGCCCCACCTGGGACGCCATTCCCAGCGATCTCCCGCGCTTCTTCGGCACCGTCAATGATCCCATCCTGGTCGACTGCCGAGCCGATTACGGCCGCATCACGGAAGAAAGCGTGTTCCCCAAGGAGCTCCCGGACTTCTTCAAAGGACAGGGCGTCACCGTCTTCGGCCGTTACGACCCCGCGAAAAACAAGGATTTCGCCATGCGCCTGACCGGCGTGGCCCGCGACCGAAGCAAGGAGGTGATCTTCCGGGCCGACCTCGCGCAGGCCGAAACCGGCGACGAGAGCATCGCGAGAGACTGGGCCCTGCGTAAGGTCTATTTCCTCATCGGTGAGATGACCCGCGTCGGGCCCCAGCCGGACCTGGTGGCCGAGCTGGACCGCCTGCACCGGGAGTACGGGATCAAAACCAGTTACTCGAATTGAGCCCGTCCGGCCCCGCGGGCGCCTCCGCGGTTTGAAGTGGAGGGGGAGTGTGACGCCAACGGAGTGGTTACGGCGCTTTGAAGCCGCAGACGCGTGCATCAGAAACATCTACGGGGACGAGGCCGTCTTCCAGGAATCCCGAAACGTCTGGGAGGAGACCCTGCGCTGTTTCCTGGCCCGCTTCGGCGACCGCGAGGTGCGGCTCTTCCGCAGTCCGGGGCGCCTCAACCTGCGCGGCATGCACGTCGACACCCACGGCGGCTTTCTCAACCTGACCACCCATCAGCGCGAAACCGTCATCGTCGCCGCCCGGTCAGACGGACCGGCCACAACCGCCGTCAACATCAATCCCGCGTTCCCGGAAACCACCTTCTCGCTGAAATCCCTGTCGCACAGTCCGGGATTCACGACCGAGTGGGACCGACTCATTGGCGCCTCTGAAGTCAGGACGCGGGTGGGACAGGCCGCCGGATGCTGGCGAAACTACGTGGAAGGGTGCGCCCTGAACGTGCAGCATCGCATGCCCGATCGCGCGGTACCGGAACTCCTCCTGGCCGTGGGAAGCAATCTGCCGCAGGGCGCCGCGCTCAGCTCATCGGCGGCCCTTTGCGTGGGGCTCGTGTTGGCCTTTTCAAGCTGGGCAGGCGGGCCATTCGCCCCCGAAACACTGGTCCTCTCCGCGCGGGACGGGGAATGGTATGCCGGTTCCCGGTGCGGCGTCAGCGACCAGGCCGCGATGGTGCTCGGCAAACCCGGTCAGTGCGTCACGGTTGCCCTGCGTCCGGAGCGCCTGGACTTCTCTTCCGTCCGGACCTACGCCCTTCCCGGCGAAGTCTGCGTGCTCGTCGTCAATTCCCAGACCGAACGCAGCCTGAGCGGCGACGCCCTGATCGCGTACACGCGAAACCGGTTTGCCTACAGCATGGCCCTGCACGTATGCCGGGAGGGCCTGACCGCTCTCGGCATGCCGCCTGAGCGCGTGCGGGGCATCGAAGGCCTCCCCGACTTGGCTCCGCACGCGCTCGACGCACGCCACGGGCTCGCCGTGCTCTACCGCCTGCTTGGACGCGTCCCGGAAACGCTCAGCCTGGATGCCCTGCGCGAGCGCTACGACATCCCCGGCCTCGATGCCCTGTATGCCACGCATTTCGGCAATGTCCCCCCGCCGCAGCGGCCCCAGGCATTTCCCATGCGAGGACCCCTGCTTTTCGGCATCGCGGAGTCGGAACGCGCCCGCCTCTTCCCTGACGCCGTTGAGACCGGCGATTGGGCCCGTGCCGGGATGCTCATGAACACCGGCCACGACGGCGACCGCCGGGTCGGGAGAGAGGGCCAGCCGTATTGCTTCGACATCAGTGACGGGGCCATCGCGCGTCTGGCCGCGGAACGCATCCCTGTCGAGCGGTGTCCGGGGGGTTACGGTGCGAGCACGCCCGCACTCGATGCCCTCGTCGATGCGGCCCTCGGAGCGGGGGCGTATGGCGCATGCCTGACCGGCGCCGGACTGGCCGGCTCGGTGCTCGCCCTGTGCCCGGCCACGGAAGCCCCGCGCATCGCGGAAAGGCTTCGGCAGACAGTCGCGTCCCCGGAATTCGCGTCGCTGGCGGGCGCCCCCGAACCTTTCCCGGAAGCGCGGATACGCGATAGTGTGGTCATAAACCACGCGGTGGCGGGAGCGGGCGAACTCCTGCCCTACAGCGCGCTCAGGTGATCGTTCACCGCTCGGATCACTTCGTCCTGCTGCTCCCGGGTCAACTCCGGAAAGACCGGCAGGGCCAGCACGTCGTCGCAGGCCGCGTTGGAGTGGGGGAAGGCGTCTTCAGGGTAGCCCAGCTCCAGAAAACACTGCTGCCGGTGCAGTGAGCGCGGGTAATACACCGCGCACCCGATGCCCCGTTCCGCAAACAGAGCCCGCGCGCGTTCCCGTTCCGGAACCCGGATCACATACTGGTTGTAGACATGGTGGCAGTCCGGCGAAACGAACGGAGTCACCACCTCGGGCACATCCGCGAATTTCTCGTCGTAGTACGCGGCATTGGCCCGGCGCGCCTCACTCCATTGGTCGAGGTGGCGCAGCTTTACGAGCAGAACCGCCGCCTGAAGCGCATCCAGACGGCTGTTTGTCCCGACAATGTCGTGAAAATACGTCCTGGAAGCCCCGTGATTGCGCAGCAGCCGCACCCCGGCTTCCAGAGCGGCATCCCGTGTCACCACCATGCCCCCGTCTCCGGCGCCCCCGAGATTCTTGCTCGGGAAAAATCTGAGCGCGCCCGCATGGCCCATGGAGCATGCCGGGCGGCCCTTGTACCGCGCCCCGATTGCCTGGGCCGCGTCCTCGATCACGACCACATCGTGGCGTTTGGCCAAGTCCAGGATGGGATCCATGTCCGCGCACTGTCCGAAAAGATGGACCGGAATAATAGCTCGAGTACGCCCGGTCATCCTGGCCTCGATCTGAGCGGCGTCGATGTTATAGGTTTCGGGTTCAATGTCCACAAAAACAGGGCGCGCGCCCGCATTGAAGATCGCGCCGGCCGTTGCGAAGAACGTAAACGGGGTGGTGATCACCTCGGTGCCCGGGCCCGCGCCTGCCGCTTTCAGGAGCAGCAGGAGCGCGTCCGTGCCGGATGCGACGCCCACCGCGTGAGGCACACCGGCGTACTGCGCCAGCGCGCGTTCCAGCGCCTCCACCTTCGCCCCCCCGATAAACTGCTGCGAAACAAACACTTCCGAAACAGCCGCATCGATCTCTTCTCGGATACTCTGATGTTGCGTCTGCAGGTCAAGCAATGGAATGGCCATGGATACCCCCTGATCGTTCAATAACGGGGGAGACTACCAAACCTGCCCGGTGCGATCAACACCGCGCCCGGCCCCTGTGAAGAACGCAATACCGACTCCCATCGCGCATCGAAACGTGCCCAGTGAGCCGTGTGTCCCCCCCCAAACAGAAAAACGGCGCGTGAACCGGAGTCCACGCGCCGTTGTCTTCTGCTCTCAGCGCATCACGGCAGCTTTTCAACGAGCAAGGACTTCATCGTAGCCTTGGCTTTGCATGCCGGCCATTCGCCCGGATAGCGCTGGAACTCGACATGGCCGTCCATGTAGAGCACATTGGCGCCGCCAGGAACGTGGTTGAAGTACGTCTGGTTCGCATGACTGGTCGTCCATACGGAGTCCCACATCACGAACAGCTCGCTCTGCGCCTGTGCGACGCCCGAGGGATTATTGATGTCGGTGATGAAGAACCGCTCGATGCCTTCGCGCAAACGGTAGACGGTCTTGCTCTGCTCGTCAAAGGTGGACG
>Ga0123328_1005422_pt1 | contig 10024 bp, 6 predicted proteins | sample BioC12SIPDNA_2_FD_89702 | JGI IMG/M metagenome (GOLD analysis project Ga0123328, IMG submission 89702) | Anaerobic biogas reactor microbial communites from Washington, USA - Biogas_R1_A C12 SIP DNA | ecosystem: Engineered > Bioreactor > Anaerobic > Unclassified | place: Washington, USA...
CTCCAACTGGGTGACGGTGGGATTGCCCCAGCGCGTGTACGTGTACGGCGTCTCATCGGTGATCATGGTGGCCGAGAACGAGACGTCGGGATCGATGATGTAGGTGGTGGACATGACGATATCCGGCGCCGACGCCCCCGTTACCGGGTTGGGCCCCTCGCCGGCGTGGACGGCGGCGGTCTTGACCTGCACTGCACGAGACTGGTTCACGTTGTCACCCATGGTTGTCACCCTCCTTGCCGTGCCATTGTTGCACACTCGGGCGACTCTGCCGGGCGCTTGAGCGCGTGTGCGGTGCGCGGGCCGGCTCGGGCAGACCCCTTGCATACGCAGCGACCGAGGTGGGCGGCTGCAGACGGGCGGCTGAGGTGATTTGGCCGGCCGCCCGGCGCGGCGCGGCCGGCCGGGCGCACTCAGGCGATAAGGAGGGCGCGGAAGGTGGCGGGGTCCATGCCCAGGCGTCGCGCTCGGGGCAGGGTCTGGGGCGTCACTACGGCGCCGGCGCATTCCTGGTCGCCATCGATGCCCACGCTCTCTCACGCCACTGCCCCTAGCGCGACTTTCCGACATACATCCATTTGTCCCTCCAAGAGGCCAGGGGTTTCCCTGGCCTCTCCTTCTTTGTGCAGGCGCTTTGCGGTGGGGAGCTTGGTGTGTTATGTATGACCTATACCATGCAAGCAGAAGGCGCTTAGTGCGAGGGGCGTTGCATGGTGCTGGTGGTTGTGGGATGACCTATACATGGCCAGTCTCACCAAGAAGACCTTCGACGGTCGCACCTATTGGTATCTGCGGGAGACAGCCCGGGTGGAGGGCCGACCCCGGGTGGTGCGCACCCGCTACCTGGGCCGGGCGGAGGATATCGAGGCACTGCTCACTGCCGCCTACCAGCCGCTTGAGGTGGAGAGCGTGGACTTCGGGCAGGTGGCGGCGCTGCTGACGCTCTCCCGTCGGCTGGGTCTTGCGGAGGCCATAGATCGGGTGGCTCCCAAGCGCGCCCAAGGACTCAGCGTGGGAGAGCAGCTCGAACTCTGCGTCCTCTCCCGGGCCTGTGCCCCCTGCTCCAAGCGCCGCCTGGCCGGCTGGTATGCGGCCTCGGCTCTCCCCCGTCTCTTGGGCTATGCGACCTCGGCCCTCTCCTCCCAGCGTCTCTGCGATGCCATGGGCCACCTGCACGAGGAGCAGCTGGCCCAGATCGAAGAGGAGGTGGCGGTACGCGCCTCTTCAGCATGTGGCCTCTCCGCCGACACCCTGCTGTTCGATACCACCAACGTCGCCACCTACCTGGACTCGGCCACCCCAGCCCAGCTGGCCCGCCGCGGCCACTCCAAGACCCACCGCCATGATCTGAGGTTGGTGGGAATGGCCCTGCTCTACCTGCGGGGGGAGCAGGTGCCGCTCCTGTCCGCCACCTACCCCGGCAATCAGGCGGACGTGGTGACCTTCGCCGAGGTGCTGGGGCGTCTGTGGCAGCGGGGGGTGCGCGTGCTGGGGGAGGAGGCCAACCTCACCCTGGTCTTCGACAAGGGCATGAACTCGGAGCGCAACCTGGCTTTGCTCGCGGGCACGCCCTTCCACTTCGTGGGCTCCCTCTCCCTCTTCCGCCACCCGCGCTTCCTGGCACTCAGGGAGGGAAGTGCCGAGCGCTACGCCCAGCTTCCCGGGGTGACGGCCTTCCGGGGGCAGGCCCACCTCTTCGGGCGTGAGCTCACCCTGGTGCTTCTGAGTTCCGAGGAGTTCCGCCAGAAGCAGTACCGGGGTTTCCTGCAAACGCTCACCCGAGCGGAGGGGCAGCTGGCGGCACTGGCCCGGCCTGGCGTGCGGCGCCAGACCCGGGAGCGGCGACTGCCGCAGGTGCTGGCCCGCCGTCACCTGCGGGAGGTGCTCTTGGTGAGCGAAGAGGGCGGACAGCTGACCTGGGTCAGGGATGAGGCGGCCCTGGAGCGCCTGCGCCGGGAGGTCATGGGCTACACCCTGCTCATGACCGACCGCTCGGATCTGGCCACCCCCGACATCATCTGCGCCTATCGCTCGCAGGCGCAGATCGAACGGGCCTTTCGGCAGATGAAGGATGCCGATCTGGTGGCCTTCACGCCCCTGTGGCACTGGACCGACCAGAAGATCCGGGTGCACGCCTTCCTGTGTGTCATGGCCCTGCTGCTTCTGCGCCTGCTGGAGTTGGAGGCGCGGCGAGCAGGGCTCACCCTGGAGGCGGCGGCCCTCATGGAGACATTGGCCGGCATACGCGAATGCACGCTCCTCTACGGTCAGAAGAAAGCCGGCCGACCGCGGGTGGTGCGCACCCTCACCAGATGCGACGCCCAACAGCAGCAACTGTTCAACCTCTTGGGGCTGGAGCGGCTGGCGCCATAGGTCATACACACCATAGGCCCCCAGACCGCTACGGACAGCGGTCTGGGGGCCTATGCTTTCTCACAAGTCGGAAAGTCGCGCGAGGTCCGGTAGCAGCCCCTCGTCTTGCAGTCGTTCGTGGACGGCGGCGATGAGCGTGTTGAGCGTCTGGGGAGGGACAGGCCCGCCTCGGTCCACGGTCTCCACACCAGAGAGGGACGGCATCTCATCCCTGCCGGCCAATGCCGGCAGCAGGCGCGGCCCCTGGCGGTAAACGCGGCTGCGTCCGGCGCCGTGGGCGGTGAGCCACCCCGCCCTCTCCAGGGCCGCCAGATCGTTGGTGGCGGTGGCTACGGATATGCCGAGCTGTGCCCGGTACCAGCGGTTGGACACTCCCATGCCGTCCAGCGCCGCCCGTAGGGCGGGCGCCGCCCGCGGCTCCAAGCCCGTGCCGGCCAGCAGGTCTCGCAGCATCTGCAGCAGACGCTGCTCCACCAAACGGCGGCTCAGGCACCCTGCCGCATGGCGCCACTGCGCCCACAGATGATCCTCTACGAAGGCGGTGACGTCGCGCCGCGGGTCCCAGCGCCGGCCCAGGCAACGGAAGGCGCTGAGGTACTCGGCGTGGTGCGAGGTCCACCATCGGTCGAGGGTCGTGAACTCGCTCCGGGCATAGCCTCCGCGCAGCATGGCCAATGCCGCCAGGGTGCGGGCCGTGCGCCCGTTGGCCTGGTAGAAGGGGTGGATCCCCGCCAGCCGCACGTGGACCAGCGCGGCCGCCACGGGGGCCTCGAACTCGGGGTGAAGCCCGCGGGCCCAGTCGTGGGCCCAACCCGCCAGTTCCACCAGGAGTCCATTCACCCACCGGTCTTCCGGGGGGCGATAGATGGGCTCCAGCGTGGTTTCATCGATGAGCGGCCAGGTGTGGCGGCGTACTCCGACCCAGGCTGGTTGAGCCGGCGACAGGAACCTTCTGTGGATGGCGAGGATGTGCTCGACCGTCGGTATGGCGTTGGGCGGGAGGCTCTGCAGGGGCGCGGGCGGTTTGGCGGCCACGCCGGGACCATCGGCGGACGCCACCTCCAGCCGGCAGCGCATGCCCGCCAGCGCCTGCAGGCAACAGTCTACCTTCCCGGTACGTGTGAACTCATACACCTGCTCAGGACTCCCGGCTCGGCGCGGCTGCCTCAGCCTCCAACGTCCCTGCCTCCTCTTCCGCCTCTGCCACCAGCAACTCGCCCTCGGCCAGCGGCTCGGCGCCCTCCGCCAGGCAGAGCCCGGCTTCTCGCGCCGGCCCGCCTTCCCTTGCCTCCTCCATCCCCGCCGTCCGCTGTTGCACGTGGCTGCGGATGAGCAGAGCCAGCAGGGCGCCCACCGCCAGGATGAGCACCGCCACCACCATGGTGGTGCGCATGGCCCGGGCGAACTCGCCCATGAAGAAGTCGGCGCTGAAGAGGTTCTTCATGTAGTCGACGGCCTGCTGCGGCGCTTGGCTCAGCATGCTCTTCACCTCGGGGGGCATGGCGCCGCTCATGCCGCCGTCGGTCCGCATCTCGCCCAGCTTCCCGGCCATGCCGCCCACCGCATCCACGATTCTCTGGCGCGCCCCGGCCGGAATGAAGGAGATGGGCGCGAGCTTCTCGGCCACCGCCTCCTGCGCGTACAGCACCACCCGGTTCTGCAGCACGGCACCCATGATGGCGATGCCCATCACGGAGCCCAACTGCCGCATGGTGGAGAGCACGCCGGAGGCCGCCCCTGCCTTGGTAATGGGGGCGCTGGCCATAACCGCCGAGGTCATGGGCGCCGACACCACGCCGATCCCCAACCCGGAGATGACGAAGGGCAGGATGAGCGGGCCAACGCCTCCGTTCAACACCAAGTGGGGGCGCACCAGCAGGAAACCGATGGCGGCCACGGCCATACCCCCGGCGATGAGCCAGCGGCTGCCTATGCGGTCGGAGAGCCAACCGGACAGCGGCGAGGCCACCACCACCGCCGCCGACATGGGGGTCAGCAGCAGGCCGGTCTTGACGGCGCTGTAGCCCATGATGGCCTGGAAGAAGAGGGGCAGCAGGAAGAAGATGCCCATCATGCCGCCGCTGAGCGCGGCCCCGCAGGCGTTGGCCACACTGAAGTTGCGCGAGCGGAAGAGGCTGAGCTGCATGAGGGGCTCCGGCTGGCGCCGCTCCACCAGGATGAAGGCCGCGATCCCCACCACGGCCGCAGCGAACAACGCCAGGATGGTGACGGAGGTCCATCCGTAGTTCTGGCCCTCGATGAGGGCGAAGGTGAGGCAGAAGAGCGCGGCGCTGAGCACCACCACACCCGGGAGATCGAGCCGGTGGGAGGAGGTGGCGTCGCGTGACTCGGGGATGACGCGCAGGGTGAGGACGAACACCAGGATGCCGATGGGCACGTTGATGAGGAAGATGTACGGCCAGGATTGACCGTTGAAGAGGCCGGCGAAGGAGATATTGTCCACGATGAGGCCGCCCAGGGTGGGCCCGGCCGCGGTGGCGATACCCACGGTGCCTCCCCAGATGCCCATGGCCACGCCGCGCTGATGCGACGGGAAGACGTGGGCGATGATGGAGAGGGTGGCGGGCATCATCATGGACCCGCCCAGGCCCTGCAGCGCGCGGAAGCTGATGAGGAGGCCGATCCCCGGAGCCATGCCGCAGGCCAGCGAGGCCAGCGTGAAGAGAGTGATGCCGGTGACGAAGAGCCGGCGGCGGCCGAACATGTCGCCCAGCCTGCCCATGGTGATGAGCAGCACGGCGAAGACCAGCAGGTAGGCGTTGATCACCCACTCCACTTCGGAGAAGCCGGTGGCGAACGACTGCAGGATGCTGGGCAGAGCAATATTGACGATGGTCCCGTCCAGCAGCAGCATGAACAGCCCGATGCAGAGAACGGTCAGCACCTTCCAGCGTCCGGGGTAGCCGGTGTCGAAGGGGGCGGCAGCGGGGGGTTCAACGCAGGTGTTGGGCTCCAAGGTGGCCTCCGGGCGATGTGTCGTGACAGCTCCGGCATGGTCGCACGGGGCGATAGGAGAATAGCAGGTTATTCTCCTAGCAGGGGGATGCGTGTGAACAACGGCTTGCTCTGGGCGTGGTGCCATAACGGACTCGGTCGGGCGGGCGACGGCAGCATAGGAGAGCGGCTTGTGCTCATCGGAACCGAGTAGTGTAGGGTGGAAGCACTGAGGCGCGCCGATGCAGGCCGCCGGGGCGAGTGGTTGAGGCAAGGAGGTCGCACATGGGCATCATGGACAAGCTGACCGCAGGTGCGGAGCGCGCGGCCACTGGAGCGGGGAAGGCGCTGGACAAGGGCAAAGCCAAGGCCGCGGAGCTACAGCTGAGGGGGCGCATGGATGACGCCGCCAAGAAGCTCGGCTACATGGCCCTGGATGAGCATCGCGGCCGCGCGCTCGACGCCGGCGCCCGGACGCAGTTGCTTGAGGATCTGGCCCGCTTGGAGGACGAGTTGGCCAAGCTGCGCGCTGAGATGGCGGCCAAGGCATAGCGCGGCCCAGGCACAGCGGGCGCAGCGACAAGCCGGCAACCGCGGGCGCGGCTCGGGCGGCGTGAGGGGGGGATCGGATCGCGCGGGCGTCGCCCGGGCCGGCTTCCGCAGCCACGCGGCTCTTCTCCACCCGGGCGAGCCGTTCGTCGAACTCCTTCCGAGTCATGTGACCCATCTCCCAAGAGTCGAGCACGGGGGGCACGGCGGGTGTGCCATTCGCCCAGGGACGCCTGCCGGCGGTGACGTTCCTTCTTTGCGGCGTCGTTGGCCGGGTTCTCCTTCATCTCTGCCGCTGGCCCGGTACAGCCGAGCCGGTCCGTTTCTCGGTCGGCATCCCGGTCTTGGCGGCCACGCGCAATGCCGGGGCGCGGCTTTCGGCATCGTGCTTTCGGCGCACGGGGTAGGGTCACGCGGTGGCATTCGGTTGGCCGAGGCGACGCCTCGGCCTTCGGGCCGCAGGTTTCCCGCGCCCATGCTGAGTCTGGTAGGGATAGTGGGTGGAGACCCCCTTGACGTGGGCTTCGGCGATCACGGAGAGCAGGGCCTCTTCGCTTCACCGGCGAGGTTCGAGGAAGCTGGGGAAGTGGCGGCTTTCGCGGAGCTTGGGGATGGGCAGCAGGAGAGAGCTCACTTTTCTGTCCGGTCCGGCAGTTACAGTACAACCATGGTGAAAGCCGTGGTACACAGCAGTGTCACCCTGTTGCTGAGTCTCGCGTCGGGATGCGGGTTCGCCAACAGCGGTGTCTTACGGGCGGTTCTGAGAACCGCGTCGTCGAGGTGGCTCTACTCTTGCGGTGCCAGAGCGGGTTGATGCCAAGTGTCGGCCTACGACCATGGAGCCCGTGGGTATTACGCCCATACCCTGCCGAACCGGCCGCCGGAGGAGTGGCAGCCGCTCGGAGATCATCTCCTGAACGTGGCCGAATTGGCCGGCACTTTTGCAGCGGCCTTCGGGGCCGAAGAATGGGGACATATCGTCGGTCAGTGGCACGATCTCGGGAAGTTCGCAGACGCGTTTCAAGCCTACCTTGCCGCCAACGGTGACTACCACTCCGCCGAGGCAGAATCGGCGGACACGAATTGCGCTGCTGCCGCGAAGATGGACCATACAAGTGCAGGAGCCCAGCATGCGGTGTCGGTGGCGGGGATCCCCGGGCATCTTCTTGCCTACCCCATAGCTGGCCACCACGCAGGTTTGCTCGACGCCGTATCGGACCGAGCCTGCCTGGACAAGAGGCTACGCAAGCAGGTCGAGTCTTGGGAACATGGCCTTGCCGGTATCCCCACTGTCGTCCCTCCCGTGGAGTTGCCGGCGGCTCTCGTCCGTGCGCTGGATCACAGGACCGAATCGCCCGCGGAGACTGCCTTCACCTTCGCCTTCTTCGTCCGGATGCTGTTCTCATGCCTTGTGGACGCCGACTTCCTCGATACCGAACGCTTCATGGATCCGGCGAAATGCGCCGGCCGCCCACGGTGGCCTCATGATGTGCTCAGCCGCATGGCAGCCGGGCTCGAGCGGCACGTTCAGGCGCTGTCAGGCGCAGCCACCGTCGTGGACGCAGAACGACGGGAGGTGCGCGGGGCGTGCCTCCGTGCGGCCTCCATGGAGCCGGGGTTATTCTCGCTCACGGTTCCTACCGGGGGAGGAAAGACGCTGTCCTCCCTGGCCTTCGCCTTGCGACACGCGCAGACCCATGGTCTCCAACGAATCGTATACGTCATCCCGTTTACCAGCATCATCGAGCAGAACGCCGACGTGTTCCGCAGGGTCTTTGCCCCGCTGGCCGACATGCCGGATCCGGTGATCGAACACCACAGCGCTCTCGACGTGGGCACGGAGAGCGCGGCCAGCAGGCTCGCAGCTGAGAACTGGGACGCACCTCTCATCGTTACTACGTCCCTGCAATTCTATGAGTCGCTCTTCGCCAATCGGCCCAGCCGCTGCCGGAAGTTGCACAACCTGGCTCGCTCGGTCATTGTTCTGGACGAGGCCCAGAAGCTCCCCGTGGAATACCTGCACCCCTGCCTCCTCGCGTTGCGGGAACTCTCGGCCAACTACCGGTCCTCGGTGGTCCTTTGCACGGCCACACAACCGGCCGTCGCGCGGCGCGAGGGGTTTGCCATTGGGCTGGAAGGGGTGCGAGAAATCGTGCCGGATCCACCCGGCCTTTATGCGGCACTGAAGCGGGTCGAGGTTCGGGACCTGGGGTCAGTCACCGACGAGGAACTGGCTGAACGGATTCTCCAGGAACCACAGTCGCTTTCAATCGTCAACACCCGTGGCCACGCCCGTCTTCTCTACGAGCGAATCGCGGAGCACGGCGGGGCCGTTCATCTAAGCGCCGCCATGTGCCCGGTGCACCGGAGTTCGATTATCGCTGACGTGCGGGAGCGGCTTGATGGCGGGAGACCTTGCCGGGTGATCTCCACGCAACTCATTGAGGCCGGGGTTGACGTTGACTTTCCGGTTGTGTTCCGAAGCCTGGCAGGGCTGGACGCCATTGCCCAAGCGGCCGGGAGATGCAACCGGAACGGTCGCTTGGCTTCCGGTATCACGTTTGTTTTCCGATCAGAGCATCGTGATGCGGAGCGGTTCTTGAGAGAGACCAGTCAAGTAGCGGATCAACTCATGGGGGGTGGGTCGGCGGCACCACTGTTCAGTGATCTCCTGTCGCTGGAGGCAGTGGAGCGGTACTTTCAGCTTTACTACTGGAGCCAGGAGACCCGCTGGGACCAGAAGGGGATCATCGGGGATACCAGCATTGCTGGATACAGCAGGGAGCTTCCGTTCCTGTTCTCGTTCCAGAGTATCGCCGAGAGATTCCGGCTTATCGAGGACTCGGGGCGGCCGGTGATCATCCCCTGGCAGGAGGAAGGCCAGGCTTTGTGCGGCCGGTTACGCTTCTCTAAGGATGAGCCCGGCACACGCCTTCTACGGCAACTACAGCGTTACACCGTGCAGGTCCCTCAGCGGGTCTGGATGCGGAACCTGGGGCGGAGCATCGAGTTGGTGCATGACCGGTATCCGTTGCTGGTGAGCCCAGAACTCCACTACGACTCACGGTTGGGTCTCGTGCTGGATCGAGAAGACCACAGCCCTGATTGCTTCATGATCTGAAACATATGGAGGTGGCATGGCATACGGCGTCTGTCTAGAGATATGGGGCGATTACGCCTCCTTCAACAGGCCGGAGATGAAGGTGGAGCGAGTCTCCTATGAGGTCATGACTCCCAGCGCGGCCAGAGGCATCCTAGAGGCCATCTACTGGAAGCCTGAGATGCGCTGGGTCGTCGATCGGATCCGCGTGCTCGCTCCCATCCGCTTCACGCACGTCCGGCGCAACGAGATTGACACCAAGATCCCGGTCAAGGGCCCTACTGGCGTTGGGGCCGTCATGCAGGCGGGCCGTGGGTCCCTGGGCATCGCGGTGGAGGAGCATCGTCAACAGCGGGCGGCGGTGATCCTGCGCGACGTGCGCTATGGGATCGAGGCTCACGTTGAGGTTCTGAAGACCACGGACGATCAGGGCGTTCCGATGGTACACGCCGAGGCGAAACACCTGGATATGTTCAAACGCCGCGCCTCCAAGGGGCAGTACTTCCATCATCCATACCTTGGGTGCCGGGAGTTCCCCGCCTTCTTCCGGCTTCTGGAGGAAGGCGAGTATTTCCCCCCGCCCCCCGAAGAACTCCGGGGCCCACCGAGGTCTCTTGGGTACATGCTGTGGGACATGGAGTTCATTTCCCGCCCCAAAGGCCCCGTCGTGGACAGCAACCGGGGGAGGCGCTTGGAGGCGACGCCGCGTTTCTTCTCCCCTCTCATGGTGGATGGCGTGATCGAAGTGCCCGCGCTTTCCGAGACGAGGGGGTGAGTGGTGGTCCTACGCTCCCTCTACGAGCTTTATGACCGCCTGGTGGAGGATCCTGAGTACGGCATCGCCCCCAGCGGATTCAGCTACCAAAGGGTGTCCTTCGTCGTCGTGGTGGAGCCGGACGGCTCATTCTACGCTCTGCAAGACGCACGTGTTCAGGCCGGAACCATGTTCCGTGCGCGCAAGGTTCTGGTCCCGGGAGGTGCCAAGAAGACGGGCTCGGGTCTGAACCCATGCTTCATGTGGGACAACTCCGCGTACCTGTTGGGATA
>Ga0123328_1005423_pt1 | contig 10023 bp, 7 predicted proteins | sample BioC12SIPDNA_2_FD_89702 | JGI IMG/M metagenome (GOLD analysis project Ga0123328, IMG submission 89702) | Anaerobic biogas reactor microbial communites from Washington, USA - Biogas_R1_A C12 SIP DNA | ecosystem: Engineered > Bioreactor > Anaerobic > Unclassified | place: Washington, USA...
CGGCGGCTGCTGGCCGACCCGCACCGCCCGGGCTTCCACTTCACGTTTCCCGAGGACGACGGCCGGCCCGGCGACCCGAACGGAGCCTTCTACGCCAACGGCCGCTACCACCTGATGTACCTCTACAGCCACGCCGACCTCGGCTACGTCTGGGGCCACGCGTCGAGCAAGGACCTGCTGCACTGGCGGCATCACCCCTACGCGATCGCGCCCGGCGAGGGCGACGAAGGCTGCTTCAGCGTCGGCGGCTTCGTCGACCGCGACGGCCGAGCCGTCCTCTCCTACTGGGGCCTCTGGGCCCAGCGCGGCATCTGCCTGGCCTTCAGCGACGACGAGCACTACGACCGCTGGACCAAGAGCCCAGCCAACCCCGTCATCCAATCCACCGAAATGGGCCTGACCGAAACCACCGACCGCAACGGCCGGCCGCTGGTCTACGGATCAGCCGACCCGTCGCAAATCTGGATCAAGGACGGCCGCTACTACATGCTGACCGGCAACCTCCTGGTCCTAAACAAGTACGGCCGCGCCGACGACTCGCCGCCCGAACACCAGGGCGACCGCCTGTACCTCTTCGTCTCCGACGATCTCGAGAAATGGGAATACCTCCACCCCTTCTACGAATCCCGCCGCGACTGGACCGACCGCAGCGAAGACGACATGTGCCCTGTCTTCCTGCCGCTGCCCGCCGGCCCCGACGGCGGTGAGCCAAGCGGCAAGCACCTGCTGCTCTTCATCTCGCACAACAAGGGCTGCCAGTACTACATCGGCCGCTACGACACCGCCAACGACAAGTTCCTCCCCGAGACTCACGGCCGCATGACCTGGGTCGACAATGCCTACTTCGCCCCGGAAGCCCTCGTCGACGACCGCGGACGACAGATCATGTGGGCGTGGATCTTCGACGACCGGCCCGAACCCCTCTGGCGGGCCAGCGGCTGGAACGGCATGTACGGCCTGCCGCGAACCCTCTGGCTCGGCCACGACGGAACCCTCCGCATGGCCCCGGTCGCCGAACTCAAAACACTCCGGCAAAAGGCCAAGACCCGCCGCAACGTCACCATCCCAGCCGACCGGGAAATCGAACTCAAGGGCCTCGGCAAGGAGCTCATGGAACTGGAAATCACGCTCACGCCGGGCCAAGCCGCCCAGTGCGGCGTCAAGGTCTGCTGCTCGGACGACGGCCGCGAGGAAACCGCCCTCTACTACGACGCCGCCGAAGGCAAGCTCCTCTGCGACACCACCCGCTCCGGACTCGACTTCGGACGCAAAACCGTCGAAGGCGGGCCCTTCACCCTCAGCCCCGGCGAAACGCTGACCCTGCGGGTCTTCGTCGACCGCTCGATCGTCGAAGTCTACGCCAACGACCGCCAAGCCGTCGCCCGCGCCGTCTATCCGACCCTCAACGGCCGAGGCGTCAAACTCTTCGCCCGCGGCGGCCAGGCCCACGCCGCCTCGGTCAAAGTATGGGAACTGATGCCGTCAAACCCGTATTGACGGCGATTGGCGGTGGACGCTGAACGACACGCGATAGCCGGACGATCCAAGGCAAACCAATACCACCGCACACAAACGGAGAAACAACATGGCCGCCATGACATCTCACGAACGATTCACCCGCATGTTCGAACATCGCCAAGCCGACCGCATCCCCATCATCGACTCGCCCTGGAGTTCCACCATCGAGCGCTGGCACCGCGAAGGCATGCCGGCCGATGTGGACTACGTCGACTTCTTCGGCCTCGACGCCACCGCCTATATCGGCGCCGACAACTCGCCCCGCTACGAGGCCTAAACCCTCGAAGAGACCGACGAGTACGTCATCTACACCACCGCCTGGGGCGCCACGCTCAAAAGCTGGAAACACGCCGCCTCCACCCCCGAGTTCATCGACTTCACCATCGTCGACCGCCAGAGCTGGCGGCAGGCCAAGGACCGCATGCGCCCCTCCAAAGACCGCATCGACTGGCAGCACCTGCGCGAAAACTACCCGAAATGGCGCAAAGCCGGACGTTGGATCAGCGCGGGCCTCTGGTTCGGCTTCGACGTGACCCACTCCTGGATCGTCGGCACCGAGCGCCTGCTGTTCGCCATGATGGAAGACCCCGACTGGTGCCGCGACATCTTCTCGCACGAGCTCGAAACGCACCTGGCCCTGCTCGACATGATCTGGGACGCCGGATACGAATTCGACTCCGTCTCCTGGCCCGACGACATGGGATACAAGGGCACCCAGTTCTTCTCGCTGGCCGCCTACCGCGAAATGGTCAAGCCCTACCACCAGCGGGCCATCGAATGGGCCCACGCCAAAGGCGTCAAGACCCACCTCCACTCCTGCGGCAACATCAACCCGTTCGTGCCGGAGCTGATCGGGATCGGCCTGGACGCCCTCAATCCGCTCGAGGTCAAAGCGGGAATGGACCCGGTCCACCTCAAGAAGACCTACGGCCAAGACCTGGTCCTGCACGGCGGCATCAACGCCGTACTCTGGGACCATCCCGACCAGATCAAAGCCGAGATGGAACGCGTCCTGCCGGTCATGAAGGAAAACGGCGGCTACGTCTTCTCATCCGACCACTCCGTGCCCTCAAGCGTCAGCCTCGAAGACTTCCGACACATCGTCGCACTCGCCAAAAAACTCGGATCATACTGAGGTCCAGAGAACGAGACTCCGGCTGCCTCCGGGCTAATCGCCCTGACCCGCCACGCTGCTCTTGGCGCACTTGAGACAGACCGGGTTCTCCTGGTAGCGGCCTTCGCGATGGAGCCGGCGCAAAGCCTTCATCGCCGGGCCGGTCCAGATCTCCGCGAGCGACTGCTCAGCGACGTTGCCGACGGGAATCTGCTGGCCCCATATGGTGCAGCACGGCAGCGCCTGGCCGTCCACGCGGAACGTCAGTTGATGCCACGGATGGTGACACCGAAAATCGCGATTGACGATCCGGCTGGCCGGAGTCAGATCGACCTTCATCTCGTCAAACTCGATCAGTTCCTGGACGCACACGTAGTCAGCCAATCCCGTCCATCGGGCCAGAAACCCATCCAACTCGTGCTCGTTTAGACGCGTCTTGACGAAGCTGACCCGCGTGATCGGCAACACCTGCCCGCGCTCAGCCTTGCGCCGGATAAAACGCTCCAGGTTGCCCACCGCCGCCCCAAAGTCGCCGCCGGACCGGATCGCCGCGTACGTCTCAGAGCTGTCCGCGTCCAGCGACACCTTCAGCCGCGTCAATGGCGTATCCAACAGCCGTTCGGTCCATTCCGCATCCAGCAGTTGCGCATTGGTGCTGCACAGAATGTCCAGAATGCCGTGCGACCCCGCGTACTCGATGAACTCGGGAAGGTCGTCTCGCAATAGCGGCTCGTTGTAGTAGCTCAAGTCAATCGCCCGCAGCCCCAGCGGCACACCCTCGTCGATCACCTTGCGAAACAACTCAAACGGAAACCGCCCCGAAACCCGATCGAAACCCGCCGGCCGGGCCTGCCGGGGCATCCCGTGCGGGCACATCGAACATCGCAGATTGCACCCGGTGCTGAACTCGAAATCACAGTGCAGCGGAACCGGCGTCTCCAGCTCAAACCGCCCGGCACAATCCCACTGCCGGCGATACTCTCGAAACGCCTCCCCCTTGACCGCCGCCATGACCTCGTGGAAATCCTGTTTGGCCAGAAGGGAAACGAATTTGTCCCGCTCCGAGTACCTGTACTTATCTTTTATTGTCACCCTTGGAGAATTCCTGCCGTCAACAGTAAAGCAAAACCGCCGTACGTCCGAATAACATGATATGTATACGATCGGCCACTTCAGGATCAAACAAGAGGGAAATCGATGAATCGCAGCAGCGTCGAGGCCCTGCGGAACGAACTGGGCAGGATCATCACCGATATTCGCGAGGCGTGCTCTGGAACCGGTCCGATCGTCATCTACGGCTGCGGCTACGTCGTGCCCAAGCTCATCCGATTCGTCAAGTCCTGCGGCGGCGGCGACCGAATCAAAGCCATCCTCGATGACAGCCCAGCCAAGTGGGACGTCGTCATCGACGGGATCGCCTCCCGTCCGCCCAAGCCCGAGGACCTGACCTCAGCCGAGGCCGTCATCTTCGCGTTCCCGCCCGGCGACGACGTGTTCGCCAAACTCGGAATCGAACGAGACGCCGTGGCCGTCGTCGAAGGCTACATGCTCGACTACGCCCTGGCCGTCTGCGAGCACAAACTGACCCGCGTCAACTGGGTCACCACCAGCGCCTGCAATTCCCGCTGCGTCTTCTGCGCCTACTGGAACTCGGACGTCGTCCACCTCGACGCCGATCTGATCGTCGAGACGGTCAACGCCCTCCCCGAAACCACCCACACCCTCTCCGGCGGCGAGTTCTTCTGCCATCCGCAGTGGCGAAGCATCCTGAGCCGTATCCGCAACAAGGACAACATGCTGCTCTTCACCAACGGCCTGTTGCCCGACCGCGCCTTCCAGGCCTGCGACGAGTACGGAATCACCCGCTTCGCCGCCTCGCTCGACGGAGGTCCGGAAACCTACCGCCGCGTCCGAGGCGTCGACGGCTTCGACAAGGTCATGACGACCCTGCGCGGCCTCAAACAGCGGCCGGGGACGATCGTGAACGTCACCTTCGTCATCACGCCGGACAAGACGGCCCAGGACTTCAAGACCGTCGAACAGATCTGCGGCGAACTGGGCCTCTACTTCGCCGTGGCCCGCTACCACCAGACCGACCCGCGCCTGCCCGAAGCCGCGTGGAACGACGAGGAACTGCATCGCTTCGATGAGTTGATCCGCAACAGCCCCGTCATCTCCGAACTGGACCGGCACGTACATGGAATCTACGCCGACGGATTCCGCCGACGATTGAAGCTCACGTGCACAGCCGGGTTCACCACCCCATACGTCGACCAATACGCGGACCTCTACTGGTGCGGCCAGAAAAAACTCCCGGCCTTCCGGATCGGCAACCTGGCCGACGCACCCATCACCGATCTGGTCCGGTCCGAGCGGTTCTACGAGATTGCCCGCAAGCTCCACCACTGCAACGACTGCTGGTGTGCGACAAACCGTCGCTTTGATCTCTATCTCCACCAGGCGAGGAACCGACAGGACCGCTGTCCAGCGGCGGCAGTTGACTGAGGTACCCTGATATCTCCCGCAGCCTCGCCCCCAGAACCATCGGCAGATCCCACCGCGCCAGGTGTTCCTGCATCTGGGCCAGGATCCTCGCCCGATCCTCGGGATGCTCAAAGAACCAGGCAAGACGTTCGTGAAATTGCTCACGCGTCGTGTAGTAGACCTCGCGTATCGACTCGCCGAGGAACGCGCTAAGCCAATGGCCGGTCTGCGTCAGAATCCCAGCCGCCCGGATGATGTCGTCGTCCACCCGATCGAACGCCCGAAACACGGTCCCGCGAAGGTGGCTCAACGCCAGCCGCTGCACCTCGTCCAACTCGCTCGACGCAAGAACATCGTCAAATCGCCGTCCGCTCTGCCGGCCAAACCACTCCAGCATGTCCCCCATCACAACCGCCGAATCGTCGTTCGGATGCCTCGGAAAAAGGAAAAACCCCCCCGCGGCGACCCCTTCGAAAAGACGCGGGTGGCCGTTGCCGGTGATTACCGCCTGCAACGCAACCGCACTGTTGCGGTAAAGTTCCGCCAGAGGCGGTCCGTTCTCGATCACACCGCACGCGTAACGGCCAAGCGTCGGATGCCGCTCCCATCCCCGGCCGTACAGCTTCAGCGGGTAGCCGCTCTCAGCCGCCCACTCGAGAATCTGATGCCGGTATATCCCGTTCCCGAACTTGGTAAACACAAAGTCGCCGATCGTCGGCCGCAGTTGCGGGACCATGTCCAGGTCGATGCCGCGAGACCGCAGGGCGTCGACCAGCCGCTGTTCCCACTGCAGCTTGATCAAAACAAACTCGCCCTCGGCGAACCGACGTCTCATGTCCTCGACCAGTTCGGCGATCGCGCCGCGGACTACGGGGTGATCCTCTTCTCCCAACGTCTTGCCGAACATCGCGTCGAATTCCGCGAAGAGCTGATCCGTCGTCTGGCTGGCGTGCGAAACGAAAACGATCTGCCGCGCCGGATCGCTGCCCGCCGCGCCCGCAAGCCGACGGCGATTCGCCACCATCGGGAAATAGAACGCCTGCTTCTCGGGATAGTCATAGTTCAACGTCAGGTCGCAGATCGGGCTGATCGTGAAAATCAGGTCCGTCAGGCCGAGCCGCCGACCGGCCCCGTGGCAGTAGAGGTCCGGCATGCGGTCCTGAATCCACGTGATATACGGAAGCGACGCCGGAAAAACCCCCTTGGGCCACTCACGCCGCACGTGGTCGATCTGGAACACCAGGTCCGGCTTGAAGTCCCACACCTTCTCGGCAAGAGTGCTTCCCGTGCTTCGGTCCGTCCGGTCCTCTTCGATGTCGATGAACGTCTCCCATCCCAACTGCTCAAATGCGTCGGCCGCGTCGCGCGTCGAATACTGCAGCACGGTTGAAAAGATCGTGGTAATCAGATACACCCGCGGCCGACGCGGCGGGTGGGCGCCGAAGAGCTGGGCGTACCGTTGCGGCGGAATGCGGCTGTAGTACTGCCCGATCTGCTGCACCAGCTTCTCGTAGCGGTCCTTGCGCTCCTGCCCCAACCCTTCGACTACAGCCGTGACATCCCCCTGTGTCGGCGTCGACGACCGGACCATATGCACCGGAAGGAGTTTGCTCGATCGCTGCCGCAGAAACTCCGCAAACTGGTCCAGGCAGTTGGGCCCCGCGAAGAAGTAAACGTTCTCCGCCTCGATCAGACGCCGCCAGTCGCGAAGGAACAGATTGGCCACCAGCACCTCAAGCCGCTGTTCCAGAACGTACAGCGGATTCAGCATGCCCAGCAGAAGCGCGGGCTGATTCTCAAAGACGATGTCCAGATACAAACCGTTCCCCAGACCATTGAAGAGGATCGCCGATCCCAACCGGAGCGACCCTTCCAGCTCCCTAAGCGTTCGCCGAACCATTTCCTCATACGGTCCGTCGTTCAGGATCATCTCCTCACCGTCAAGCTCCAGCGCCACCACCGGCGGATTGTGGCCGGGGTCCACCCTCATCTTAAACCCGCCGGCGGCATCCGCCACCGCCTTGGCAAGCACCGTCCCGTGCCTCCGCCCCAGAACGGCCAGGTTCTTGCGGAAGTTCGCCTGAAATGACTGCGTCACTTATCGTTCTCCACTCACCGTGATGCCCACGGGTGCCGTCCGCCCGCTGGCCACGTCCTATAACCACCTATCGGCCGACCAGAGGCCACCCGGTGAGAAAAGATCGCCTCGAAGCCTGCCAAAACCTGCGTCGGAACATCAAAAACGCCTTTTTTATCGGGCCTCCACGCCTTGCCCTCAAGTGGCCGTTTCACCCCTGTCGATATCTCGGTTATCATGAACCCACACTCAGACTGCTCCGGTTCCGTACCTTTCGCCGAACTCATCGACCAGACCCGTCAAGCCATGGATCAGGCCCAGTCCATCGTCATCTACGGGGTCGGCAACATCTTTCCCAAGGTCTGGAGCTTTGTCCACGAAACCGGAAACGCCGCAAAGGTCTCAGCCATCCTGGACGATCAGCCGGGCAAGGGCAGAATGACCCGAGGTACGCTGCGGGTCCAGCCGCCGACCCGATCGGTCCTCGAAAACGCCGACATCATCGTCTTCACCTTTCCCACCTACGAAGGCTGCCTCAGACGGCTCGGCCTCGACCCGGGCCGGCCCGGAATCGTGCGGGGAGACCTGCTGGACTATGCCCTGACGCTGAGCCGGCGAGAGTTGAACACCATCTCTTGGATCATCACCTCAGCCTGCAATTCCCGCTGCAATATCTGCGGCTACTGGCGCAGTCCTCAGGTCCACCTCGATATCGATCGGGTCGCCGATACCATCAATGCCTACCCGCGAACCAACCACTACATTGCCGGCGGCGAGACCTACTGCCATCCCCAGTGGCAAACCCTCTTTCAGCGAATCCGCGTCAAGGACGACATTCTCGTCCTGACCAACGGCCTCCTCCCCGAACAGATCTGGAAGTCCTGCGACCAGCACGGGATCGTCAAGTTCAGCGTGTCGCTCGACGGCGGACCGCGCGCCTACCAGCGTATCCGCGGCGTGGACGGCTATGACCGCGTGGTGCGGACGCTTCGCGGACTGGTCAAACGCCCCGGAACCACCGTCATCGTCGCCATCGTAATCGGTCCGTTCACCGAATTGGAGGACTTCGAACACGTCGAGGCGCTCTGCCGCGAGTTGGGCCTCTACCTGGCGCCCATCATCTACCGCGAGTGGCAGCAGTTCGAGGGCCTGCCGACGGCGGAGATCATGCTCAAAAAACTCCCCCAATTCTCCGAATTGCTCCATCGCAGTCCGGTCGTCAGCGATCTCGACCGGCGCTTCTGCGACACCTACGTCACCTGGTACCATGGCCGCCTGCGAGCCCCATGCACCAGCGGCTACACCAAAGTATGCATCAATGAGCGAGGCCAGGTCACCTGGTGCACCGACAAGCTCGACCCGCAACACCACCTGGGAAACCTCTACGAGGCGTCGCTGCCGGACATCATGGCCTCCGAGCGGTTCTACAAGATCGCAGCCGAACTACGCGATTGCAACGACTGCTGGAACCGCAGCTTCCGACGCTTTGACGTGAGCTGTCACTGGGACCGGATCGCCGCCCGCCTTGGCAACGATAACCCTCCGCCCCAAACCGGCCCCGCTAGACCTTCGCCGACGCAGCCGGCGACGGCTTGAGCGTCTCCACCCGGCTCGGAACCTCCGCAACGCACTTCTCGCACAGGAAACCCTCCAGCAGCTCCCGCGCCTGCCAGTCCGCATACTGCTGCGGCGGATGCTTCATCGTGAACGCGCTGATCGCCGTCAGCGGACCGCCGATCCCACGGTCCATCGCCAGCTTGCAGCAGCGGATCGCGTCCACCGCCACACCCGCGCTGTTCGGCGAATCCTCCACGCTCAGCCGCAGCTCCAGGTTGAACGGCACATCCCCGAACTGCCGCCCTTCCATCCGGATGAAGCACACCTTATTGTCGTCCTGCCAGTGAATAAAGTCGCTCGGCCCGATGTGGATGTTCTGCGGGTCCAAGGGCTCGGTAAGCTGCGATTGGACCGCTTCGGTCTTCGAAATCCGCTTGCTCTTGAGCCGGTCGCGATTCAGCATGTTCAAAAAGTCCGTGTTGCCAGCCGTGTTAAGCTGGTACGTCCGCTCCAGCTTCACCCCGCGGTCCTCAAACAGCTTGGTCAGCACCCGATGCGTGATCGTCGCCCCGAACTGACTCTTGATATCGTCGCCCACGATCGGTAACCCGCGATCCTTAAAGCGCTTACCCCACTTCAGGTCCGACGCGATGAACACCGGCACGCAGTTCACCATCCCGCAACCAGCCTCCAAAGCCGCTTCGGCATAAAACCGCGTCGCCTCCTCCGATCCCACCGGCAGATAGCTCACCAGAACGTCCGCCCGCGCCTCCTTGAGCACCTTCACCACGTCCACGCCCTTGCCCTCGGCCACCCGGAACGCACGAGTCTCCGGATACTCAGCCATGTGGGCCGGAACCCCGTCCAGAACGTGACCCATCTGCACCGTCACTCCGAGTTTCGGGACGTCACTGCAGAAAACCTTCGTGCAGTTCGGCAGGGCGAAGATCGCCTCCGAAACGTCCTTGCCCACCTTGCGGGAGACCACGTCGAACGCCGCAACCACCTCGATATCCTCCATCGCATAAGGCCCGATCCGAGGATGCAGCAGCCCCGCGTTCGAAAGGTCGCGACCGTTACGGTAGTAAAACGTGCCCTGAATCAGCGATGACGAACAGTTGCCCACTCCCACAATAGCCAAGCGTATCTTTCCCATGAGCGAAATCTCCCGATGCTAGAATCACTCCAACAAGTTCCACCCTTTGGAACGCCGTCTACGAAAGGCGCGCCTCCAAACCTCCAGATCAATCCAAGACCCTATGCGCCTTCCGAA
>Ga0123328_1005427_pt1 | contig 10020 bp, 7 predicted proteins | sample BioC12SIPDNA_2_FD_89702 | JGI IMG/M metagenome (GOLD analysis project Ga0123328, IMG submission 89702) | Anaerobic biogas reactor microbial communites from Washington, USA - Biogas_R1_A C12 SIP DNA | ecosystem: Engineered > Bioreactor > Anaerobic > Unclassified | place: Washington, USA...
AAACAGCCATGGGACCCACGTGGTGAGCACCATCCTTGGCTACAACATGGGCGGGACGCCTGTGAACGGTGTCGCGCCGTTGGCAACGGTCATCCCTGTCAAGGTCCTGAACCAGAATGGCTCCGGCTGGTCATCGGTTGTGGCCCGTGGCATCGCCTATGTGGGTGACCTGAAAGCCGGTCCGCTGGCGGAGTACCCTGTCGTGATCAATATGAGCCTGGGTGGTCCGGTGCTGGATGCGATGGAGAAGGCGGCCATCGACTACGCGATTGAGCAGGGCGTGATCATCGTGGCCTCGGCGGGGAACAATGGAATCGCGGGGATGGGCTATCCTGGAGCATACGAGCCCGTGATCTCGGTGGCGGCTTCGGGGTGGATCGGTGAGTGGCTGGCCAGCAACTGGTGGTATGCCATCGATGATCCCGAACCGACGAATCCTGCTCTGTTCTATATCACCGACTTCTCGAGCCGTGCACTGACGGGTCAGGATCTGGATGTCGCTGCACCTGGCTCATGGATCGTTGGTCCCTATCAGACCAACCTTGGCCAGCTCAGTTACTACTTCCTGGGTGGGACGTCGATGGCGAGCCCGCACATCGCGGGCATCGTCGCGCTGATGGCGCAGAAGTATCCCGCACTGACGGCGGCGCAAGCTGAGTCGATCCTGACGGGCACCGCGATTCCGCTGGCGGCTGGCTGCCGGGATGTGTATCAGCCTAGTGGGACTACTGCGGAGATTTGTTGGGGCGCAGATGCTACTGGTGCCGGCCTCGCGACGGCAGACGCCGCGCTGGCGGCGACACCGTAGTGCTTGGCGGAACGGATGCTTGGGTTCGTGGTAGCGACTTCAATCGTTCCGGTGCACAGTAGGCGGTTCCAGAACCGATGAATCGGTTACTACGAACCCCAGATATCAGCTAGGACGGTCTAGCCTGGGCGCTCAACGCGCGTCGCTTGTCAAGTGCCGGGGACTCTGCGGAGTCCCCGGCACTTTTGTGTGCTGTAAGGGAGCGGGGTCCGGGTGTATACTGTTGGCTGGGACGCCTGTCGTGGCCCTTTCCTCTTCTTCGTGACATCTCCCAACCCGCATGGCCCAGTCGTCATAGGCGCCCCAGGCCAGGGAGGCCAGATGATCATCACCCAACCGGCGACGCCAGATCAGGTCGATGCCTTCCTCGAGCTCCCGCGCGAGGATGCCCACGCGACTCTCGATCGGACGGTTAGCCCTGTGGGTCTTCCCATCATGCGCAAGCGTCTGGATGGGTAGCTTCTTGTACGGTAAGGAGGGATACCATGACGCGCAGTCTGTGTAGTTCCAGGAAGTGGGTCGCCTGCTGTTTGTGTGTGCTCGCGCTCCTTGTGAGCGCGTGTGCGCCCACACCGTCGGAGGGGACGGCGACGCCTACTCCGACACCCACAGCGGGGGCTGTGGCGAACCCGACGCGCACGCCCACCGTGGTGGCGGGTGATATGGGGTCCGGCTCCGGGGAGACGCCCGTGGCTGAACCCACCGATACCCCTGACCCCTCAGCCACGCCGTCGCCGACGCCATCGCCGTGTGAGGGCGTGAGTGGCGGGATCGAGGTGCGGGTGCTTGTGGGGCCGGCAGCCGCGGTCGGCCTGGAGACGCACGCGGTAGGCACGGTCCCGTTCACGGTGGGCACTGCCCAGTCGATCTACGCCGTTAGTGGAGGCGGCCACATCTCCTTTAGCGATGTGCTCAGCGAGGACGAAATCCACTACGATGTCAGCTTCGAGGCAGACGTCGTCTTTGACGGGACATGCGATATGGGACCGGGCGGCGCACAGCTTCTCCTCGGCGTAGGTATGGTCTGGGACCAGATCGTCCACGTGACGGCGGAGGATTTCGACGAGACCTATTCCCAGGCAGGCGAAAACGAGAAGGACGTGACCTTGCCGCTGATCGACGGGGCCTCGGCGGATGTCGACGAGGGGATGGAGATCGTGCTGCGGTTGGATCGCTGACGTCTCGGGGGTGACGTGAGCACAGCTTGCGGTCGCTTTGGCCTTGCTCGCCCGCGGGTCGCCTGTATCCTGGGAGCATCGCATTGCGGATGTCGGCACGCTGGCTCGAGGAGATCCTATGCACGTGGCAGAGGCGGAGAGGGATAGTCGGCTCATGGCGGTCGCCGGGCTCTTTCTGAAGCTGGGCGCGATCAGCTTTGGTGGTCCTGCGGCGCACATCGCTCTGATGGAGCAGGAGGTGGTGCGCAAGCGCGCGTGGCTCGATCGCGAGCACTTCCTGGACCTGCTTGCCGCCACCAACCTCGTCCCCGGCCCAAATGCCACGGAGATGGCGATCCACATTGGTTATGTGTACGCCGGCTGGCCCGGCCTGATCGTCGGAGGCGTGGCGTTCATCGTGCCGGCGTTCCTCATCAGCCTGGCGCTGAGCTGGGTCTATGGGCGGTTTGGCGCGCTGCCGGAGGGCCAGGCGCTCTTCTACGGGATCAACCCGGTGGTGATGGCGATCATTCTGGTGGCCACCTACCGGCTGGGCAGGACTGCCCTGAGAGACCGGGTGTCGGTCGTACTCAGTCTACTGGCGCTGGGCGCCGCGCTTCTGGGCGTGGATGAGGTCCTCATCCTCATCGGGGCCGGCTTCGTCGGCATCCTGGTCAACACGGCGCCTGACTGGCTGAAACAGGGCACATCAGCGGTGTGGGCCTTACCTCTGATGTCACGACTTGGGACGGTGGCCCCGCGTACAACGGGGTTTGATGACCGCCTACTAGCTCTGGGCCTGTTTTTCCTCAAGGTGGGTTCGGTGCTCTTTGGCTCCGGCATGGTGCTGTTTGCCTTTATCCAACAGGACGTGGTCGCTCGCTATGGGTGGCTGTCGCAACAGCAGCTGATCGACGCCATCGCCGTCGGGCAGATGACACCGGGCCCGGTGCTCTCCTCGGCAACGTTCATCGGCTACCTGGTGTCAGGCTGGCCTGGCGCGGTCGTCGCGACCGCGGGCGTCTTCGCGCCCTCGTTCGTGATCGTGTCGCTGGTCGGGCCCCTGATCCCGCGGATGCGCAAGTCTCCGACTGCCCAGGCGTTTCTCAAGGGCGTCAATGCGGCGGTCGTCGCCCTGATCCTGTCGGTGAGCCTGTCGTTGTTCCGGTCGGCGATCACCGATGGATGGACGGTCCTGATCATGGCGATCGGCCTCCTGGCACTGTTGCGCTATCGGGTCGACACGTTCTGGCTGGTCCTCTTCGGCGCCGGTGCGGGATTGGCCCATGGTCTGCTGACGTAGGTCGCCGTCCCGAAGTCCGCCCTGGCTGCCATCTCAGGGGGGAAAGCCTGTGGTCACGCTCGACTCCAGGGACCTGACTGCCTACTACGCTCAGCGGGGCTGGCGCCGGATCGGTGGCGACGAGGTCGACGGCGAGGATGTCGTGGTGTACGATTGGGGACGGGCCGACAACGGCGCTTGGCGCGGCGTTGTCGATGGCGCCGCCAGAGGGAGCGAACAGATGGGCCTGATCCTGGTCTGCGAGGCTGACAATGATCTGTTTGGTGCACTTGGGCGCGCCGGCGTCGCCTTACGGCACGCTTCGTCACCAGCCGGCGGCCTAGCCGTGGCGGCACCGGGTGACGGGGTGCTCATCCTTGCCGGTGGCTATCCCGCGGAGCTTACGCCCGTGGACCAGATGGTCTTTGAGGAAGCGGCATCACGCGGCGTGCGCCTCTACGTCGAGTTTCCGGCGTGGCTTCCAGGGATCGAGGTGGGCCCCGTAGGCGAGGCGCGGTGGGAGCGCGGGGTGGTCGCCTCGGATGCGCTCTCCCCGAGGCTTGAGCGGCTGCGAATCCTGGCGCTCCACGGCTGTCGCTATGTGGCTGTCCCCGCAGCGGCGTCCCACATCGTGCTGGCCCGTGTGGCGGGCTTTGACCACGCCGTCTATGGGCTGCCTGAGCAGACTGCGCCGATCCTATTTGAGCATCCCGATGGGCCGATTCTCGTCGCGACGACGAAGCTCAGCCAGGCCATCACCGGAAGGTTCGGCCCAACCGATGCCTGGGGCGCGATCTGGGACTGGATTGTCGCGTGGGCGTGTCCAGACTTCGCAGTCCCTCAGCTCGTGCTGACGCCAACGGTCCGGCCTTCCTACGGCGCCGACGCCGCCCTGCCGGTTGACGTCGAGGAGCAGGCGATCCGGCGCGGCGTTGGCTGGACCACGAACGCGCGGCTCCTGATCCACCCGGCCTGGCAGGCCGAGGCTGAGCGCCGCCTCGAGACATTGCCCGATGGGACCGGCGCTGGCCCCGATCCTGATTGGCCTGTCGGCGATGGGCGGCTGGGGATGATCGAGGGTGCCAGTGCGCGGATCCACCCCGACGGCACCCAGGACTGGCGCTATCACGTGCGTAACGACTGCATCGGTGAGACCTCTATGGCGATGGCGTTCGGCAGCACCCTGCTCCGCGATGTTCAGGCGGGGCGCGTTGCTGCGAATCTGAATGACTTTATCTACACCCATTCGGTCTTCGCCCAGGGGCCGCGGGCCGATCCCGGAAGCCCGTCCTACGGGCTCCTTTCCTGGACGACGCAGCCGCCGGCGGATGGCGTCTACTATGGCGATGACAACGCACGTTCGATGCTGGGGACCATCGCAGCGGCGGCACTGCTCGGTTCCGACCGCTGGGACTTGGGTCTGATGCGCTGTCTGCTCGCCAATCTCCGCACTACCGGGCCGCTGGGTTTCCGCGGTTGGCGACTCGATGAGGCCAAGCTCCAGGCGAATGGGTGGCGATACTACTGGGAGAGCGAGCGTACGCACTTCGCCCCGCACTATGAGTCCTGGCTCTGGGCCTGCTTCCTGTGGGCCTATCGTCAGACCGCGTTTGCGCCCTTTCTGGAGCGAGCCGTTGGCGGCATTCGGGCAACCATCGCTGCCTACCCGAACGCCTGGCGTTGGACCAATGGCATCCAGCAGGAACGCGCGCGGATGCTGCTGCCCCTGGCCTGGCTCGTACGGTTGCAGGACACGGATGAGCATCGTGGCTGGTTGCGCTGTATCGCTGAGGACCTCCTGGCGTTGCAGGACCCGTGCGGCGCGATCCGCGAGGAGGTGGGGTCCGAAGGTCTGGGGTCCTACGCGCCGCCCGAGAGCAATGAGGCCTATGGCACGAGCGAGGCCCCCCTGATTCAACAGAACGGCGATCCGCTCTGTGACTTGCTCTACACCAGCAATTTCGCCCTGGTCGGGCTGCACGAAGCGGCTGCGACAACTGGCGAGCGCCTCTATCGCGAGGCCGGCGACAGGCTGGCTGCGTTCCTTTGCCGCATTCAGGTGCGCTCCGAAACGCACCCCGAGCTGGATGGGGGATGGTTCCGGGCCTTCGACTTCCGACGCTGGGACTACTGGGCGAGCAATGCCGATGAGGGGTGGGGAGCCTGGAGCATCGAGTCGGGCTGGACCCAAGCCTGGATCACGTCGGTGTTGGCGTTGCGGCAGATGGGCACCTCGCTGTGGGAGCTGACTGCGGGTAGCCGAATCGCGGAACACCTCGATGCGCAGCTACCCGTGCTCCTGCCAGGTGTTGCGAAAGGGGAGGCGACCAGGTGACCAAGATGGTACGTGCCGTGTTACCCTATGCAGCGCGCGCCAGCCGTGTGCTCGCTGCCGCGTTCATGGTGTTGGCTGGCGCCGTCTTCCTCATCAATGCTGGCGTGTCGGTTGCCTACCGTTATCCACTCGACTACGGTGAGGCTCCGCTCGTGGATCAAGCCATGCGCTTGCAAGCAGGCGAGCGCCTCCAGGCAGGCGTGCGCCTGCAGACAGGCGAGCGCCTCTATGACCCTGACCTGGCCGCACCCCCCTACACGATCTCGAACTACCCACCGCTCTACCCGCTGGCGCTGGTTCCGGGTGTTGCGCTGTTCGGCCCTACGTTTGCACCTGGCCGGCTGCTGTCGGTGCTCTGCGCTATCGCGACGGCAGTTGCCCTCTGGTTCATCATCCGCACACACACGCAGCAGCGGTTGGCGGCGTGGCTCGCGGCGACGACGTTCCTTGCCTGGCCTTACGTTGTGGAGTGGTCGGCGTTGTTGCGTATCGATCTGCTTGCGCTGGCCTTGAGCACCTGGGCGCTCTATGTCGTGAGCCGGTGGCCCCGCGACCGTCGGGCGACGGTCGTCGCTGGTGTGTTGCTGGTTGGCGCTGTTTTCACGCGGCAGTCCTATGGACTCGCGGCGCCGCTCGCGGCGTTCGTGTGGCTGTGGGCCCGAGCGGGATGGCGCCGGGCGCTGCTTCTCGCCGCTGTGGCGGCCGTCCTGGGCGGGGCTCTGTTGCTTCTGCTGGTGCTGACGACCGGTGGTGGGTTCTGGACCCACATCGTCTCTGCCAATGTCAACGCCTTCGACTTCAATCGCGTTGGCGACCGCGCCAACGAGGTCGCGCGGTTCGCCCCCGTTATGTTGGCGGGTGGTCTCGCAGTACTGCTGCTCGGGCCTCGCGCACTCTCCGCGTGGCCGCTGGTCGTTCCCTATCTGGTGGGATCTCTGGTCTCGGCAGTGACGATCGGCAAGGTCGGCAGCAATGTCAACTACCTGCTCGAGTTCTGTGCAGCGATCAGCCTTGCCGCGTCGGCCCTGGTGGGTTGGCTGAGGCAGACCAGCGGACCGCCACCGTCGACCGCGAGACTCTGGCGCGGCGTCCTTGGGGTGGTGGCAGTCGTGGCCATCGCGCTGCAGACGGGGTTCCTGGTGCACACATCGCTGGATGGTCCGGTTCAGGCACGCAAGGCACGCCGGGCGACGGAGCGGGCGGTCGCCAACCTGGAGGGAATCGTCCAGGCGTCCGCCGATCCGGTCCTCGCCGACGAATATATGGGACTGCTGACGATTCAGGGTCGCTCGCTCTACCTGCAGCCCTTCGAGATGACGCAGCTGAGCCTGGCCGGGCTCTGGGACCAGCAGCCGCTGTTGGCGGAGATTGCTCAGCATCGATTCCCGCTTATCCTGATCCACCACTTCCCGGACTGGTTGGTCTACAAGGAACGCTGGACGCAGGAGATGGTGCGCGGGGTGCTGGCTTCCTATGAGGCAACGGGCTTCTATGGTGATACCCTGGTTTTCCAGCCCCGGGTTCACCGCTTGCTCTCGACCGCTGAACCCTGCCCCGGGGCGCCCTGGCCTGCGCCCACCCGGGGTGACTTCGGCATCATGTGGTTCACGCGCGAATTGGCTTTCCTGGGCGAGGGATATGAGGGCACCGTGCCTGTGACCGCGGTCGCCGATGGTCTCCTGATGCGCCGCCCGGAATGGGCCGATGCGGTCGCTATTCAACACGATGACCCGCTGAGGCGCGGCGAGAAGGTCTGGACCTTCTACGGCAACATGGTGGTCAGTGCAGAGGACCGTTCCCTGGTGGACGTGAGCTTCCCTCCCGGCACTGTGGCTGTGCCGGTCCGCGCTGGGCAGCATCTTGGCTACCAGGGGCGATCCTGGGGGACCGAGATCCGGTGGGTGCACCTGCGCTTCGCCATAGCCCCCGCGCTGGAGGATGGCAGCTTTCCAGCGCCGTTGGTTGGTTTGGAGGGCAATGAAGTCCCGGTGCCGGTCGAGATGCGGTTGCTGGATCCATCGCCCTATCTCAGCACGCTATCGAGCAACGTGATGGGCACGCCCGTCTGGTTGCCCGCTCAGTGCCTTCCCTGATGGGTCGTCCTGTGGTAGAAATTGTGAGGATCGAACACTAATGAACAGTCAAGCCGATGGGGCCAAGCCGGCGGTCTGGCGCACGATACTGGTGGCCCTGTTGTGGGCGCTCAGTGCCGTGCTCAGCGTCGTGATGATTCCGACCACACTGGACGCTGTAACGCGTATCTTCGCCGCGTTCTGGGGTGATGGTGGGGTTTTCGGGCGCGATTACTGGAACATCGTGATGATTCGCCAACTCCTCACGGCTGTCATGGCAATCCTTGCCGTGGCCATCATCGTCGGAGGCGCCGAATACCACGTGCGGGCCTTCAACACGGAGCGATCGTGGAAACTCCTGACGAACACACTCGCGCTCGAGGTAGCGCTGTTGCTTGTCGCCGTGGTGGTCTAGAGGCAGCGCATAGGGACGTCGTCTCTGGACGACGCCTAGAGACGCATCGTCTTCCAGCGGGCGGCGTAGAAGCGCTTGACCATCAGCGTGGCCTGAAGGCCCCAACCCGCAATCAAGCCCCACCAGATGCCGTGCGGTCCAAGTCCGACAACGCGCGATAGCAGCCAGGCCAACGGGAGCTGTACCAGCCAGAGCGCGGCAAGATTGGCCAGCATCGGTGAGAGTGTGTCCCCCGCGCCCACCTGCGCCGCGTCGTAGACCAGGGTCACCGTCTGGATGAGGTAACCCAGCGAGACCCAGCGGAGCATCGCCGCGCCAGGACCCAGGGCTGTGGACTCCAACCCGAACCAGCTGAGAACCCACGGCGCTGCAACCAGAAGGAAGAACACCAGCACTGCGCTCACGGCGACCGCGGCCAGGCAGGCCCAGCGCACGGCCTTCTCGGCGCGGGAGATCTGGTGTGCACCCATGTTGAGTCCCACCATCGCCCCCGCCGAGCCCGCGATACCTGTCCCGGGTACCTGCACCACGCCGAGGATGCGCGTCGTGACGATCCATGCAGCCAAGATCGGAGATCCATAGGAAGCGATCAGCCGGATCAGCAGCGAGTTGGCCAGGTTGGGCGCGCCACGTTGTACGACGGAGGGGAGCGCGATGCGGACGATGCGGGCCATCATCGGCAGGTCGATGCGCAGATTGTGCCGGTCAATTCGAACCGAGGCTCGACCGCGTAAAAGGATGCCGATTCCCCAGAAGACCCCCACGGCGTTGGCACCAACAACGGCTGCGGCAGCCCCGGCGAGACCGTAGTGGCGGACCAGAAGCGGCTGGGCCAGAAGCTGAGCCCCCATCATCCAAAGCGTCATCGTCAGCCGGATCTGCGGAGAGCCCGAAGTGTTCAACATGCCGCCGACGCTCGGGAGCAGTTCCAGTGCGATCAGCCCGATGAAGATCACCCGCGCATAGGTCACAGCGGCGGGGAGGACCGTGGCATCGGCCCCGGCCAGTCGCATCAGCGGCTCTGCAAATAGGAAGCCGATGAGTCCCAGCACGCCTGCACTCAAGGTCATCAGAAGCACGGCCTGAAGCGTAGCCAGATCGGCGTTCTCCCGGTCCTCTGCCCCAACGTAGCGCGCCACGACCGCGCCGCTGGCGCCACTCAGCGCCATCAGCACGCTGATCATCGTCATGCGGACCGAGACCGCCAGTCCGGCCGCTGCTTGCGCTGTGCTGCCCAGACGGCCAAGCCAGTAGGAGTCGTAGAGGGTGGGTAGCATATAGAGCGCCTGGCTGAGCGTGATGGGCCAGGCCAGGCGCCAAATCGCCCGCGACAGCGTGTCGCGGACGGCGCTATCTGCGGGTTGCGAGCTTCTTGTTGCGGGCGTGGATGCAGACACAGCGAGCCATTATACATCACCTGCCCAGAGCTATTTGACAAAATAAAACAGAACATTATAATACTTTATAGGGTGACATCCGGTTCCACACCGCCTCCTCAGCCTCTCGGGGGAGCACACCTGCGGCAGACGGTTCTTTCACGAAGGAGGGCCAAGATGCGACGGATATGGTTGATGTTCGGCACCGTGGGTGTTGTTGCGGCGGTTCTGGGCCTGACACTGGGCGTGGCTATGGGCCAGGGAGAGAGCGGTCCAAGTAATGACCGCGTCATCGCCTCTGAGATCGCAGATGGCAACCGGCGTGAGGTTTCCGGACCCTCTGGGGATGTATCGCCAAACAGCTCGGACGCGGTGGATATCAGCTTCATCGACTCGCCCACGGCGATGTGCTACCAGCCGGATCCTGCCCAGGACGTCTGCTACATCAACCACTACTACCTCTCTGTCAGCGCCAGCCCGAGCTACATCATCACGATGACGCTAACGCTGAACCCCCGTCCTGTGGCACACTACCAGGGCTTCTTTCAGACCAGTATGTACGTTCCTTACAGCAT
>Ga0123328_1005430_pt1 | contig 10016 bp, 7 predicted proteins | sample BioC12SIPDNA_2_FD_89702 | JGI IMG/M metagenome (GOLD analysis project Ga0123328, IMG submission 89702) | Anaerobic biogas reactor microbial communites from Washington, USA - Biogas_R1_A C12 SIP DNA | ecosystem: Engineered > Bioreactor > Anaerobic > Unclassified | place: Washington, USA...
ATCGTGCAACACCCCAAGATATGTACTCTCGCCGGTCTGCTTCCACAGGCTCCGCAGCGGTTCCTGCGCTGCCACGGTGACGTCCATCCGCGACACCGGCCCGGACGCGATGCAGAATGGCACAAGAGTCGCCACGTACTTGGGGCCCTCTCCTGCTTCAACCACCCAGCCTCTGGCGGCGAGCGTCTTCACACAGCGAAAGACCATATGCTTGTTGACGCCGGTCCGTTCCGCCAACTCGGCGACGCCCATTTCCACGGATGATTCACAGAGCGCGGTCAGCACGTCCAGTCCGGCTCGCAATCCCGGCACATCGTAGGTGGGCGTTTTTTGATTCATGTAATGATGATACACTAATAAAACAACCGACACAACAACTGGTGCCGCAACCGACAATAAGTGACCCATGGGGATGACAGAACATGAACCCTCGCAACTGTTCGCTGGCCGCGGTGGCACTGGCCACCGTGGCGATGTCCTGGAACCTGCCACCCGCGTGTGCGGCGGAACAGGCGGCGGGCGGGCACCCTGCGGCACCACCGGCACCTCTGGCGCTGGAACTGAACCGGGGCGTCTGCATCGACCGGCAGTTTCGAACGATCCCTCCGGAACCCATCATGTGTTTCACCCGCGACGATATCCGTCTGATCAAGTCGCTGGGTTTTGAGTTCGTCAAGCTGATCGTCAATCCAGAGCCCTTACTGTCAGACCAGCAGCGTCTGGATGTGGAGAAGCGGCAGTACGTGCAACAGATGGTATCCCGGGTGGTGACGGAGGGCTTGCCGGCCGTTGTCTGCATTCACCCGGAATGGGAGTTCAAGCAGAAGATCCTGAGTGAGCGTGGCGAGTTTGCCCGGTTCCTGGTGTTCCTGCAGGATTTCTGCGAATTCCTCGCGGCGCGTTGGTCACCTGGTCAGTTGGCGGTCCAGCTGATGACTGAGCCGGTCACTTCGACGATCCCGTGGAACGAACTCCAGCCGCAGATGTGGCAGGTTGCGCGTCGCGCGATGCCAGGCCACACGCTGATTCTCGCCGGTGACCAAGTCGGCAGAATCGAGGGTCTTGTGGCGACCAGGCCGGTCGCTGACACGAACGTCCTGTACAGCTTCACCTTCTACGATCCGTTCCTCTTCACTCTCCAGGGCGCTCCCTGGCTCACGCCGGCATGGTGGTCCCACTTGGGTCTGGTGCCCTATCCGTCGAGTCCGGAGCAAATCGAATCGCAGCTGCCCGATCTGTTGAGCCGGATTCCGGCAGAACCTGCCGCGTGGCGCACCACGGTGGCGCAGCACCTGACCGACTATGGCACACAGCGCTGGAATGCGCAGACCATTGCCGCGCGGCTCCAACCGCTGGATGCCTGGAACCAGACCCACGGCGGTCAACTCCGGATCTGGTGTGCCGAGTTTGGCTGTTACCAGGGGACCGTCAGGGCCGAAGACCGGATCCGCTACCTCCAGGACGTGCGGACCGCGCTGGAAACCAGCGGCATCGGCTGGGCCTACTGGTCGTACAACGAGACGTTTACTCTCATGACACCCGATCGCACACCGTTTGGCCCAGCCGACCGGCTGACGCCCGACCCACAGCTGCTCAACGCTCTGCGATAGGCCCTTGCCGGCGGGCGGGGGCTTGGCATCAGAGCGTCCACGGAGCGCGCATGGGGCGCGAGGCCAGCGTCTTGGCGGCCGGACTGGGGTTGACCAGTTCACGTTTCTGAGGATCCCACGTGATCTTCTCGCCGGTGCGCACCGCGATATCGCACAGCAGACTGATGATATCGCTGCGGACCGCATCCTGGATGTTCGAAACCGGGGGCTTGCCCGACTTGATGGCCTGAATGAAATTCGCCGAGTGGTTCGTGCTCACCTGCAGACTCGTGCCGGTCGGCTCCACCGGCTGGGCCGGGTTCTTCGGATCGAATGCAGGATCGCTGGCGCCGTTGAGCTCGAGCCCCCGCGAGACCTGGAGCCAGCCCTTGTCGCCGATGAACTTGGTGCGGTCGGTGCCGGGCCGGAAGATCAGCTTGACGTCGCCCATCGTGATGGTCATGTCCCAGTTGTAGACGCAGTCGTAGAGCCCCTCGGTCGGGATCACACCATGGCCTTCAACCGTCATCATTCCGGACAGGTCAGCATCGCTCCCCCAGATCATGATGTCCAGCGGGTGCGCCCCCCAGCCGCCCAGGTAGCCGATCGACTGGCTGTAAACGAAATACGTCCCGGGCGGAACGCACAGATCATTGGTGTATGTGCGCAGCGGCGACGGCCCGCACCACATGTCGAAGTCGAATCCCTCCGGGACGGGTGCTGCTGCGGTCGCGCCGCCGGCAGCGCCGTCCGGCGCATCGACTTCGATCGTGTGGATCTTCCCGACGCCCCCCCGCCGCACCAGCTCGCAGCCGACCCAGCAATGCGGCATGCTGCGTTGCTGCGTGCCATACTGGAAGATCACCCCCTTCTCTTCCACTACTTGCTGCAGGGCGAGATCCTGTTCCAGAGTCACCCCCAGCGGCTTCTCGATGTAGATATGCTTGCCGGCGCGCGCCGCCATAATCCCGATCGGCACATGCCAATGATCAGGAGTGGCGATGATCACGGCGTCGATGTCATCGCGGGCCAGCAGTTCGCGAAAGTCCCGATAGGCCTTTCCCTTACAGACAGCCGCCACCGCGTCCCGGCGGTTCTGATAACAGTCGGCCGCCGCCACACTCTGGAAGTCCGCCAGCGGCTGAGAGTACTGGAAGATGCTGGTCCCCCGACCACCCACCCCGATGTGCCCGACTGTGACCCGCTCGCTGGCCGGTGCCTTGTCCTCTAACCCGAGCGCCCGCCCGGACACGAACAGTGGTGCGGAGAACGCACCGGCCGCCATACCCTTGAGCACATTACGCCGACTCAGTTTTCGGTTGGATGACATGGGAGAAGTTCCTCTGGGGTTTGGGAAGTGTTCGGTGTTCAGTGTTCGGTGTTCAGTGGCAGGAACTGGCGCGCCGCGCGGGGACGTGGCCAGGACTACTCGGTCTGGGGAGTCCAGGCCTGGGTGACCCCCGTATTGTCGAGCTTCACTTCGCGCAGCGACGGCAATTGTCGCAGGACATCCAGCGCGGCGTTGGTGACCCCTTGGTTGCCGCTCAGATCCAGACATGTCAGCTCGGGGCAGAGGCTTGGCAGCGGCACAAGCGATTCATCGGTGAAGAACGCATTGGTGACCGTCAGCGTCCGGAGCGGCAGCGGCTGGTCGGCATCGTCCAGCAGGAACTGCAGGAACGAGCCGGCGAGCATGATCTCGCGCAGGGCCAGCGTTTCCAGCGCCGGGAAGCGGCGCAACGCCGTGAGCGACTCGTCGGTCACTCCGAAGCAGCGCGCGAACGAAAGCGACCGGAGGCGGCCGGCCAGTTCCGGCGAACCGGATAGCTGCTGCAGGCAGGCGGGGGTGATCTGAGCATCGTCCACAGAAAGCGACGTCAACGCCGGATGCTGAGCCAGGATCGCCAGCACCTGGTCGGTTACGGCCGGCCCGCCCACTTTCAGTTCCGCCAGTCCAGGCAGCGACACCAGCTGAGCGAAATCAGCCGTCGTCAATTGCCCGCAGCTGCGCACGTCGAGCGACCGCATCCGCTCCACGCCGCGCAGGCTCTCCACCGCGGCACCCGTGATGCCGCTCATCTCGATCAGCGCAACGACTTCCAGTTGCGGGCAGGCGGGCAAGGCCGCGAGCCCGGCGTTTGTCACACGGCTCAGACGACGCAGGGTCAGTCGCCGCAGGACAGGCATGGAACGCAGGACGCTGGTCAATCCAGCGTCGTCGATCGGCGCCGCCTGCAGCAGCAGATCCTCGAGACCGACCAGCCCTGCCAGCCCCTCGAGCGTCTCCGGCATGACATCGCTGATCGTCAGATGCAGCCGGAGCAGATGCGGGAACTGCAGCACATCGCGCACCAGGGCATCGTCCGCCTGCACCCGATCGCTGGCCAGATCGATCCCCAGCACATACCCGTCCGCGTCCCACTCGATGCTGCCCCCCGCAGACACGACACGGTCGCAGACTGCCCGCTGAACCTCGGTCAGCCGGTCGGGCGGGACGGCCGCTTCCGGCACATCGTCAACCGCCACCCCGCGCGCCGGTGCAGGGTCCACTTTCGCATCCGCCACGTCCCGTTCGCGACAGCCGGGACCAGTCAGGGTAGCGATCCACACCAGCAACATCAGGAACCGCGAGAGAAAGGTCTTCACAGCCGGTCGGCCTCCAGTCAGCGTGCAGCAAAGAATTCCCTGCAGCGTCCGCCCACGATCGCGCCGACCCGACCCATCATTCGCAGGTCGCGGCGACTGATCGCATCATTGATGCACACCACGATTGTGTCAAATCCAGTGCACGAAGTACACCCGCAAGTTGGACCTTTTTGGCGGACCCACCGTCTGCTACCATGCGGGATGTGAGCCATCAGGCGGCAGCGACGTTCCAGAAAGGTCCGAACATGCCCCGCGGAAAGACATACGCAGACGCGCTGGCAGCTATCGGCGACACCCCCATGATCCGGATCAACCGGCTCGTCCCGCCGGAGCATGCCACAGTATTCGCCAAGTGCGAGTTCTTTCAGCCGCTCAACAGCGTCAAGGACCGGGTCGGCGTGGCGATGATTCAGGCAGCGGAGCAAGCGGGCCGGATCGGCCCGGACACGCACATCATCGAGCCGACGAGTGGCAACACGGGCATCGCCCTGGCCTTCGTGTGCGCTGCCCGCGGCTACAGACTGACCCTGACGATGCCGGAGTCGATGTCGGTCGAGCGGCGGGTACTGCTGCTGTCGATGGGCGCACAGCTGGAATTGACGCCGGCCGCGGAAGGCATGCCCGGCGCGATCCGCCGCGCCACGGAACTCGTGGCCCAGGAGGACAACGCCTGGATACCACAGCAGTTTGAGAATCCGGCCAATCCGGCCATTCACGAGTCGACAACCGGCCCGGAAATCTGGGAAGACAGCGGGCACGACATCGACGCGCTGGTTGCCGGCGTGGGAACCGGCGGTACGATCACCGGAGTGGCGCGCTTCCTCAAGGCCCGGAACCCGCGGTTCCGGGCCATCGCCGTCGAACCGAAGAACTCGCCGGTGATCAGCGGCGGGAAGCCCGGCAAGCATCGCATCCAGGGCATTGGAGCCGGATTCATTCCGAAAACGTTGGACACGTCCTTGCTGGACGAGGTCGTCACGGTCGACGACGAAGACGCGTTCGAGTGGGGCCGGAAGCTGGCCCAGCACGAAGGCATCGTCGCGGGGATCAGCAGCGGCGCCAACATGTGGGCAGCCGCGCAGGTCGCAGCACGCCCCGAGTTCCGCGGCAAGCGGATCGTGACCATCATGTGCAGCCTGGGCGAGCGGTATCTCTCCACGCCGCTGTTCGGCGACCTGGCCCGCTAGACCGGTGATTCATGCCGAACCAGCGCCCGCGCCGTCCACGACACGTCATGGAGTCGTCGCGTACGAGGGCTCCAGTAATTCGTCCATGTCCAACTCGGACGCCGTCGCGCGGAGCTTGGCCATCGCCCGCTGCTCCAATTGCCGCACACGCTCCTTCGAGACCCCCAGCCGCTCGGCAATCGCCTGGAACGTCTTCACCTTGCGATGCCCGCCCAGGGCATAACGGCACCGGATGATCAGCCGCTCACGACGATCGAGATGCTCCATGACCTGGCTCAGCACCCCTCGCAGACGCGTCCAGGTCTTCACGTCCAGCGACGACTCGGCGTGCGCCGCACTGGAGTCGAGATTCAGATCATCCAGGTCACTGGCCAGCCGCACCACATCCCGCTGCTGCCGCACGATCGAGCGGTACGCATTGCGAGCGATCGCCCGGTACGCATACGTGCTGAACCGGAAACCACGATCGAAGTCGAACTTGTCGACCGCCTGCATCAACGAGTAGATGCCGTCGCTCAGCATGTCGTCGAACGAATGCCGAGGCGTCACGAACTTCTTCACGACCGAGATGGCCAGCCGCATGTTGGCCTTGATAATCTGATCCCGGATCGCTTTGGCCGCCGCCAGAAACCGTTCGATCTTCTCCAGCATCGCCACGTCCGGCTCGTGCGGATTGAGCCGCGACCGCAGCACGTTGGCACGATACTTCAGATAGTTCATGTCGCGAAACAGCTTCTGCTCCTGGTCCGCCGTGAGCATCTCCGACTCGCACAACCGGGCCAGATGCGCCGGCAGGCTCCGCGGCACGGAGGACACCGTCCCTGCCACCACGAAATGCCCGGCGAGGACCTGCTGCTCCAGCGCGTAATCGGTCGTCCCGAACGTCTTGTTGCTGATGAATTCGATCTCGGTGCGGAGCAGACGAATGATGCGGTCTCGCACGAGACGGTCCGTGGCAGGCTGACGGCGTTTGGTCGGCTTGGATATATTGGATATAGTAGCGGCAGGTCGCATGGCTTCTCCTTTGTGTTTCTCACTCCACCTACCGACTGAACCGGAATCCCGGCCGGCCGATAACACGAAAATCCGCCCAGCCTGCTCGCGCCACGAGAGGGGGACGGCTCCGCAGCCGGCCTCTCGCACGCGCGGGCCTGCCACCTCCCCACCGCTTCTTGACGCGCACTGCGGGCGCGTTAGGCTGGAGCGAGCCGCGGCCGGATCACCGCCTTGCCAATTGGCGCCTTCCTGATGGGCGCGTTCCTGATCGGCCCGTTCCGTGTGTTCTTCCCCGGTCTCTTGCATGGAGTCTGTGCCACCATGACCCGCCACCACGAATCGACCCGCCGCCAGTTCCTGCAGTGCGCTACTCTCGGCGCCACCTCCACCATGCTCGGCCTGCACACCGCGCTGGCACCTGGCCGGACGGCGGTGGCAGCCGGCGCAGCCGGCCCGCGACCGCGGCCGCTGCGGCTGGCACTCGCCTCCTATACCACCCGCAAATTCAGCCTCGATCAGACACTGGCCATGACCGCCCGCGTCGGGCTGGACGCCGTCTGCCTCAAGTCGTTCCACCTGCCGCTCGACGCGACCGCGGAACAGATCCAGGCGGCAACCGCGCAGGTGACAGCGGCCGGAATCGAGCTCTACGGTGGCGGCGTCATCACGATGAACACCGCGCAGCAGGTGCATCAGGCGTTTGCGTACGCCCAGGCGGCCGGCATGTCACGAATCATCGGCGTGCCCGCGCCCGAGATGCTGCCCCTGGTCAACGACCAGGTCCAGCAGTACGACATCCAGGTCTGTATCCATAACCACGGCCCGGGAGACGACGTGTACCCCACGCCGGATGTGGCGTACGAGCGGATCAAGACGCTCGACAAACGGATCGGCCTGTGCCATGACGTGGGGCATACCGTGCGAGTCGGCAAGGACCCCGCCGCGCTGTCGCAACAGTGCGCCGACCGGCTGCTGGACGTGCACATCAAGGATGTGACGGCAGCCAGCGCCGAAGGAGTTTCCACGCCGTGCGGGCGCGGTGTCATGGACCTGCCCAAACTGCTGCGGACCTTCCTCGACATCGGCTACACCGGGTTCCTCGCGTTCGAATACGAAGAACAGCCGGATGATCCACTCCCCGGACTGGCCGAATCGGTCGGCTACATCCGTGGCGTCCTCGATGCGCTGTAGTGGGCTGTAGTGGTCAGGGCGGCCTGCGCGCTGGTCATTGCCCGGGGTAGTACTTCTCGCCGTGCACGATCGCGGCGCGCGAGCGGGCCTCCGACTCGCGCAGCTGATCGTACTTCGCCTGCTGTCGGATCTCGGTCTCGGCCACCAGCTGGAAACCGGGCATGTCGGCGCGCGGTCGAGCGGCCAGATTGAGCCGCCCCTGATCGATGATGGCCAGCGCCGCCAGCCGGTCCGGATCCGATTCGCTGGTGAATTTCGCCAGGCACGGACTCCACGCCGGTCGCGTCAGGTTCACCTCGTCCGACCCCGTCAGCCGCAGCAGCTCCGCCAGCTGGACGTCGGTCAACGGCGAGCGGCCGAACCGGGTGTCGGGATAGGCACTGGCATACTCCGGGTAGTACGGCGCATTGATGTCGATCCAGGTCACGATCCGGTCGAAACTCTCACGATCCAGCTGCACCTGGGCATCAATGGCCGGATCACCGTGCCCGCGCTGCAGGACTTCCACCAGCCGGCTGGCATGCGCACCCCAGCTCCGGGGCGGCAACGTCTGGAAGGGGCCGGCGCCGGGTACCTGCACGTACTTCTTCTTGCGCAACTCGACGTACGACGTGTTGAAGGGCAGCCCCAGGTCGCCCGCCAGATTGAGCGTCTGGCCCGCCGCCTGGCCATAGTCGTGACAGCTGACACAGTGCTGGTCAAACACCGGCTGGACTTCCGCCAGATAGCCGAAGTTGCGTTCGGGCCCGTGCCACTCCGCCAGCCGGCTGGGCAGTCGCTGCATCGCCGCCACAGCGCGCGGCGCAGCGCCGGCCGACAAGCGGCTTTCGTGGCAACCGACACAGCCGAGCGATTCACCGGGACGGACAATGATGCCACTGCGCATCGACTGGATCATCATCCCCTGGTCGTCGAGCAGCTGGAAATACACCCAGCGGTCGGCAGGCACCGTGAAGTAGGCGCTGCCGTCCGCCTCCACCGGCACCGTGCCCAGGATGCGTTTGTTGTTGAAATCGTCCCAGGCCATCGCCGGCGCCTGCTGGCCCGTGCCCCCGTCCCACGCAGAATGTGTCCAGAACCGCTTCTCGGGCGATTCCACCACGCGCAGCGCCTTGACTGTCCCCCGCTCCACCCGGTCCATGCCCGCCCCCACGTAGACGTCCGCAACGTAGAAAGTCCCTTCGCTGCTGGCCAGGTCAATCCGAGACGGAATCACGGGGGGACGCGCCCGGGGAGCCAACGGCATCGGATCGAAACAGCCGGGCATCTCCGTGTGCACCAGCTCCTCCCGGCCCGCCAGATCGATCAGGTAGATCCCCATCTGCTCGCCGTCCACCGCGCGCGAACAGAGGAACTCGTGGTCGGACAACGGGTACGGGTCTTCATACTTGGGGCTCACCTGGAGAAACGTGTCATAGTCACCCTGCCCCACCAGTTCGATCGCCTCCGCCGGCCAGGTACGCAGCACCGGAGCGCGCAGGTCCAGCCCGCGCTGCCGGTCGACAATCGCCAGCGCGCCCCACGGCCGATCGTGGCAGGAAGCGAATGTGCAGATGAAGTGCCCGCTGCCCGGTATCGCACGGCTGTCCAATACCCCGCCGGGCGAGTTCGTGTTGTTGCCCCAGTACACGGCGTGATTCGTGCCGTCGGGGTTGCAGGTCCAGACCCCTTGCGCGTCGCCGAAGTTGCGATCGACATACTCCCACCGATCGTAGAGGATCCGCCCGTCGGGCAGCAACGACGGATGCCCTTCAAATAACGTGCTGTGCCCGATCTGCTGGATGTTCGCACCGTCCGCGTCCATCGTGTACAGGTTGCACATGATGTGCCGATTGCACATACAGTATTTCGGTTCCCGCGACGAACTGAACAGGATGCGGTCGTCCGGCAGGTACATCGGATCAATGTCTGACACGCCCGATCCGAAGGTCAGTTGGCGCAGCCCGCTGCCGTCGGCGTTCAACTCGTAGATGTGGAAGTCGTCCGCCGCATCCCGCCGCATCGCGAAGACCAGACGCTGACCACTGAAATGCACGTCGATGTCGCGCGCCACCCCCTGCGGCAGCTCAAGCAACGTCCGGATCTCGCCGCCGCGAGCCAGATCGATCGTGCGAATCGCACCGCCTCCCCGGAAGCTGGCGGTGTTGATCTCCCCCGTCTGGAACATCGTCTCGGTGTTGTGATGGTCCGGCGCATACTGCTGCCGCACCACGTACACGATCGGTTGAGCTGTGAGCGTCGGCGGCCAGTCCCCCTCCGCCCCAACCAGCAGTCGGCCTGCCGGAGCGCCCCAGCTCCACATCACCACAACCGTCGCGAACCCCAACCACCCGAACCGAAACCCACGAACCTGCCACCGGCGCGCTGTAGATATGTGCATGCGATGCCTCCTTGCCCCCAACATACA
>Ga0123328_1005432_pt1 | contig 10015 bp, 5 predicted proteins | sample BioC12SIPDNA_2_FD_89702 | JGI IMG/M metagenome (GOLD analysis project Ga0123328, IMG submission 89702) | Anaerobic biogas reactor microbial communites from Washington, USA - Biogas_R1_A C12 SIP DNA | ecosystem: Engineered > Bioreactor > Anaerobic > Unclassified | place: Washington, USA...
CAGACCAAGGCCCTCTACGGCCTCGACAAGCCCCTGCACGTCCAGTATGTCCGCTGGCTGGGGCGGCTGGTCACGCTGGACTTCGGCGCGAGCATGAAGGACCAGCGGCCCGTCACCACGAAGATCGCCGAGGCGCTCCCCGTCACCCTGCAGCTGAACCTTCTGACCATCCTGCTGGTCTACCTCATCTCCGTCCCCCTGGGGGTCTACTCCGCCACCCACGGCGGTACCCGGACCAACACGGCGCTCACGGGGGCGCTGTTCCTCCTGTACAGCCTGCCGGGGTTCTGGGTGGCCATGCTCCTCATCCTGTTCCTCGGCGGCGGGGAGTATCTCAACTGGTTCCCCATCCACGGGCTGAACTCCCCCGGCGCGGCGGCGTTGTCGCCGGGCCGCTGGTTTTTGGACCGGCTGTGGCACCTGGCGATGCCGCTCTTCTGCCTCACCTACGGCAGTTTCGCGTTCCTGTCGCGCTACATGCGCGCGGGCATGCTGGAGACCCTCCGCCAGGACTACGTGCGCACGGCGCGGGCCTACGGGTTCTCCGAGCGCGTGGTGGTGTGGAAATATGCCATGCGCAATTCGCTGATTCCGGTGGTCACGCTGCTCGGCGGGCTGCTGCCCGCGCTCATCGGCGGCAGCGTCATCATCGAGACCATCTTCTCCCTGCCCGGCATGGGCCGCCTCGCCTTTGAGGCCGTCCTCAGCCGGGACTACCCGCTCATCATGGGCAACGTCGCCATCGCGTCCCTGCTGACGCTGGCGGGGCTCATCCTGAGCGACCTGCTGTACACGCTGGTGGACCCGAGGATCAAACTGGGATGACGGACCGGGAACAACAGGAGCGCTCCGCCGGCTACTGGCGCCTCGTGTGGCGGCAGTACCGCAGGAACCGCCCGGCCCTGCTGGGGGCGGCGCTGGTCCTGTTTTTCGGGGTCCTGTCCCTGGCCGCGCCGTTCCTCGCCAACGACACCCCCGTGTGGCTGGTGAAGGGGGGGAAGACCTACCCGCTGCCCAACCTCATCACCTACGCCGACCTTCAGGCCGAAAACCTCTACAACAACTTTGACCGGTGGCGGCCGGGGCCCGGCGAGTACGCCCTGTGGCCCCCTGTGCCCCACGGTCCCCTGCGCCAGGACCTGCGCGCGCGCCTGTCGGCGCCGGGGCCGCGCCACTGGTTCGGCACGGACGACCGGGGCCGCGACGTGCTCAGCCGGATCATCTGGGGCGGGCGCATCTCCATGTCCGTGGGGTTCATCTCCGTGGGCATCGCGGTGCTGGTCGGCGTGATCCTCGGCGCGCTGGCGGGATACTACGGGGGATGGGTGGACGCCGCCGTCCTGCGCCTCATCGAGATATGGATGTGCGTGCCGTCCTTCTTCCTCATCATCACCGTCATGGCCCTGCTGGATCCCGGCATCATGAACATCATGGTGGTCATCGGGCTCACGAGCTGGCCCGAGGTCGCCCGGCTGGTCCGGGGCGAGTTCCTCAAGCAGAAGGAGATGGACTACGCGGCCGCCGCGCGCGCCCTGGGCCTGGGCGACGGCCGGGTCATCTTCCGCCACCTCCTGCCCAACGCCGTCAGCCCCGTGTTCGTGGCGGCCACCTTCGGCGTGGCCGGGGCCATCCTCACCGAGTCCGGCCTGAGCTTTCTGGGCTTCGGCGTGCCGCCGCCCACGGCGAGCTGGGGCGAGATTCTGAAGCAGTCGCAGAGTTACGTGGATTTCGCCTGGTGGCTCGTGCTGTTCCCCGGCATCGCCATCTTCCTGACCGTGGTGGCGTTCAACCTGGTCGGCGACGGCCTGCGCGACGCCATGGACCCGAGGCTCCGCCAATGACGCAGCCGGACACCAAAGCCTCATCGGACAACGTGCTCTCCGTGCGGGGGCTCCGGACGGTGTTCCACACCGACGCCGGGACCGCCGTCGCGGTGGACGGGGTCTCCTTCGACCTCGCCGCCGGGGAGACGCTCGCGCTCGTGGGCGAGAGCGGCTGCGGCAAGAGCGTGACGGCCCTGTCCATTTTGCGGCTGATCCCCTCGCCGCCCGGCGAGATCACGGACGGGGAGGTGCTGTTCGACGGGCGCGCCCTGCTTGGGCTGCCGGAGAACGAGATGCGCCGCGTGCGCGGCAACGACATCTCCATGATCTTCCAGGAGCCCATGACCTCCATGAACCCCGTGTTCCGCGTGGGCGCGCAGATCGCCTCCGTCATCCGGCTGCACCGGGGGCTGGGCCGCGACGCCGCCTGGGCCGAGGCCGTGCGCGCGCTGGAGCGGGTGAACATCCCCGAGGCCGCGCGCCGCGCCCAGGACTACCCGCACCAGCTGTCCGGCGGCATGCTCCAGCGCGTCATGATCGCCCTCGCCCTCGCCTGCGGCCCCCGCGTGCTCATCGCCGACGAGCCGACCACGGCCCTCGACGTGACCATCCAGGCGCAGATCCTCTCGCTGTTGCGCGACGTGCGGCGCGACACGGGCATGGCCGTGCTGCTCATCACGCACGACCTCGGCGTGGTCGCCGAGACCGCCGACGCCGTGGCGGTCATGTACGCCGGGCGCATTGTCGAGCGCGCCCCCGTGGCCGAGCTCTTCGCCAGCCCGGCGCACCCGTACACCCGCGAACTGTTCCAGTCGCTGCCCGTGATGAACGCCGGGGCGGCGCGGCTGCACGCCATCCGGGGTTCCGTGCCCCCGGCCACGGCCTACCCGGCGGGCTGCCGGTTCCACCCCCGGTGCTCCCGCGCGCTGCCGGTCTGCGCCCTGCGCGAGCCGCCGGCTGTGAATGTCGGGCCGGACCACACGGCCGCCTGCTGGCTCCATTGTCCGGAAGCGTCCGCCGAACCGACGGCGGGGGAAGGAGGAAAGGGCGCATGAGCGGTGACCTGCTGGTGGTGAGGGACCTCGTGAAGCACTTTCCCGTGCGCGGGGGCGTGTTTGGGCGGGCCGTCGCCTCGGTCCGCGCGGTGGACGGCGTCAGTTTCTCGATCCCGCGCGGGGCGACCCTGAGCCTGGTGGGGGAGAGCGGCAGCGGAAAGACCACGACGGGCCGGCTGGTGCTTCGGCTGGTCGAGCCCACGGCGGGGGAGGTCTCCTTCGACGGGACGGACGTGCTGCGCGCCGACAAGGGCACCCTGCGCGCCCTGCGCAAGCGCATGCAGATCATTTTCCAGGACCCCTATGCGTCCCTGAACCCCCGCATGACCATCGGCGGCATGCTCGGCGAGATTCTCCGGGTGCACCGGCTGGCGCGGGGCGCGGCCGTCGCCGCCCGCACCGCGGAGCTGCTGGACCTGGTGGGCCTTCCCGGCGCCGCCGCCGACCGCTATCCCCACGAGTTCAGCGGCGGCCAGCGCCAGCGCGTGGGCATCGCCCGCGCCCTGGCCGTCGAGCCCGAGTTCATCATCGCCGACGAGCCCGTGTCGGCCCTGGACGTGTCCATCCAGGCGCAGATCCTCAACCTGCTCAAGGACCTCCAGGAGCGCCTCGGCCTGACCTACCTGTTCATCAGCCACGACCTCGCGGTGGTGCGCCACATCTCCACGCACGTCGCGGTCATGTATTTGGGCCGCATCGTGGAGACGGCGCCCGCGGCGGACCTGTTCGCCGCCCCGGTCCATCCCTACACCAAGGCCCTGCTCGCCGCCGCGCCGGTGCCGGACCCGGCGGCCCGCCGGGACCGCGTCGTCCTCGCGGGGGACGTGCCCAGTCCCATCAACCCGCCCTCCGGCTGCCCCTTCCATCCCCGCTGCCCGGATGTCCGCCCGGAATGTTCCCAGACTGCGCAGCGGCTGGTGGACACCGGGGGGGGGCATCGCGCCGCCTGCGCCGTCCACGCCCCCGAAAGACATTGACAACACCGGCCGCTTGGGGCGACAATGACAGGGGTTTGGACCGCGGCCCGACGGTCGGCGGGCGCATCCAAAGCCCCTGGAGGCACTTCGTGATCCGCACAGGCACATGGTTTCGGCTGTCCATTGTCTGCACCCTCTGCCTGTTTTTCGTGGCGTGCAAGCGCGAGGCGGTCCAGGTGTCTGTCGAGTATCTGGAGTTCGGGGAGACCTCCAACGGGCTGCGCTTTGAGCTCTGGAACGGCGAGGACGACCTCAAGAACATGAAGGTCACGCTGGAGGCCTCCGACGACTGGATCACTCTGGAGCCGTCGGAGGTGGAAAGCGCCGCGCCCCAGTCCACGGACGGGGGCCAGAAGGCCACGCTTCTCGACAAGAAGAGCATTGTGGTGACCGCCGACCGGACCAGGCTGAAGGGGGGGCGCGCCGAGGGGCGCATCACCGTCAAGGGCGCCAGGGTGAACACCGTGGAAATCCCCGTCTACATCTCCCCGCCCTATGAGGCCGTGGGCGTGTCCACCGGGGCCCTGGATTTCGGCGCGGACGACACGGTGCTGTCCCTGGAGGCCTGGAACACCAGCGAGGTCACGACCTCGCCGATGTTCACGGTCACGCCGACTGTCACCTGGATCCGGACCAGCCGCGCCTTCTTCTACAGTTCGGGCGCGGAGGACCGCCGGCTGATCTCCGTCTCCGTGGAGCGGGAACTCATACCCACCCCGGGGCCGCACAGCGCGGAGCTGGTCTTTTCCAGCGACGGGTTCGCCGACAAGAGGGTGCCCGTCACCGTCTTCAAGAAGTATGCCGCCATCACCGCCTCCAGTTCGGAGGTTGATTTCGGGCGGGATTATGCGCCCCGCACGGTCGAGGTGTGGAACTCCGCGGACGGGACGGCCGGTTTCCCGGTCTCCACTGTCGCCGGGGCCGCCTGGTTGCGGGTGACGCCCGGCACCATGACGCTTTCGCCCCCCGCGGAGGGGGTTCCCGTGAAGACGCCCCTGCTCATCACGCTGGACCGGGCCGCCCTGCCCGAGGGGGACCACGAGAGTTTCGTGGACATCGTGCCCGACCGCCCAGACCTCTCCGTCTTCCGCATCGCCGTGCGGGCGGTGCAGGATGAGACGACCATGGGCGCGGCGATACACTTCGAGAATGTCCAGGAGCGCTATTCAGCACCGTACCTGCTGGATTTTGTCTTCAATGTGGCGGACGCCGCCGGGCTGCCCGTGGTCGCGGAGCCGGCCCAGTTCTCCGCAGAGGTCTTCGAAGGCGCGGAGCCGGGGCCGCCGGAGGTGGCGCCCCTGCTGCGGCGGGCCGCCGCGCGCCAGCTCCGGTGCGAGATGGTCCTCGACTACTCCCTGTCCATGCAGGAGTCGCCCGGCGCCGTCGCGGCCATGGAGGCGGCCGCCTCGGAGGTTTTCCTGAACGCCCTGACCCCCGAGGCCCTGGTGGGCGTCACCGCCTTCTGCCGCGACGACGAGGACGCCGCGCGGATCGCCGGTTTCACCACTGACCGGGATTTCCTGCGCGCCCGCATCGCCGCCATCCAGGGGGGGCATGTGGCGGGGTTCGCCTCCGGGCCGCGCCTGTACGACGCGGTTTACGGCGCCATCCAGGGGTTCGGCGAGGAGGATGCGGCGGGCGAGGAGCGCTATGTCGTGCTGTTCTCCCGGGGCCGGGATACCTCCAGCCTTCGCCGTCTGAGCGAGGTGGTCTCCTTTGCCGTCAAGCGCGGCGTGAAGATCATGGCCCTGGGATTTGGGGAAGTCTCCGACTACACCCGGCTGGACAATCTTGCCCTGCGCACCGGCGGGCGGCGGTTCACCGCCGAGGATTCCGGCGCCGTCGCGGGCGCGTTTGAGGAGATCATCCAGCGCCTGGAGGGCCGCTACATCCTGCGCTGGGCCACCCTGCGCCGGGACGACCGGGCCTTCCTCCCCAGATTCTCCCTGTCCCTCGGGGAGCAGGGCGCCCTGTACACCGCAAAGGCATTCTTCAAGCCCTCGGACCACGCGGGGGAGGTGCGGCGCGGAGCGTTGCGGCTGGTGCCCAGCGGCGCCGGCACGACCGCCGCGCTGGTCTTCCGCGCCGACTACATGCCCCGGCTCATCCCTTGGGTCCGCATGTATGTCGCCACCACGCTCCCGTTTACGGTGTCCATTGTCGGCGCCGCCGACGGCGGCGTGCTGGACGGATGGACGCTGACCCGGGAACCGGATTTCGAGCCCGGCGGATGGTGGATCACCGTGCAAAGCCCCGGTCCCGCCGCTGCCTTCTCTGATTTCGGCCCCCTTCTCCGGCTGGACTATCCGGACGTCCCCGATGAGACCACCCCGCTCATTGAGAATCTCTGGATTGACAACGACTATGTCGGCGGGCAGTACCTGGAAGTGGTGAACTTCGACTAGGCGCGGGCGGCGCCCGTCGCGGCGTCCGGCCCCGTCCTGAAAAAGGAGACAGCCATGACACCAAGGAAGGCGGCGGGTATTGCGGCGCTGTCGGCCACATTGCTGGTTGCGGGATGCTCCTGGCTGGGGGGCGGGCCCCCGTTCGACGTGACCGGCGCCTACCGGGGCGTCTGGTCGGGCACCCTGCTCAGCGACGGCAGGCCCCGCACTTGCAGCATGTCCCTCTCCCTGGAGCATGACGGGGACTATTCCCTCCTCCAGGGCTATGTCCTCGAGGGCACGGCCACGGTGTACTTCACCTGCCCGTCCCTTTTTGACGACATTGCCGACGACGGCCTGCCGACCCGCCTCAGCACGGAGGTCACCGGATACGTCACCCGCTCCGGAAGGATCACCCTGGTCAGCGCGGAAACGGACAGCGACACCACCCTGGCCATCAGCATCCAGGGCACGGGGTCGGACACCAACGATAATGGGGACATGGACGCCCTCGACGGTTCCTGGAGCCTTGCCGTCAAAGTCCCCGACCACGACCAGTTCTCCCTCAAAGGCACCGTCGAGGCCAAGAGAAACTGAGCCCCGGCAAACGGGCGCAGTGCCCGGCCTGCCGGTTTCAGTCTGCGGCGGCAGTGGACGGCGTGGACAGGCTGGACGGAGTGGACCCCGCAGACGTCATGCGCGCGCCGCGCACCTTGGAGAGCGGCAGCGTGTTGGGCGGGGCTTGGCCGGTGTGCCGCCGCCGTCCCGGCGGCCTTGTCTTTGGGCCCCGCGCTGGTTGGCGGCCGGGGACAATTAACATGGATGGACAGGATGCACAGGATTTTCTTCCTTATCCTGTCCATCCTGTCCATCCATGTGAATGCCCCTCCCCATGCCCGGGGCATCCAGCCGGCCGCCGCCATTCCATGTTCCAGGAGTCTTCTGCCGCATGGCGCGGGGGGCCGGGAATCCTGTATGCTGGGGCGGCTTTGCGCATTTCATTCTTCCCTGTCCGCCCGTTTTTCGGGCACCGCGTTGTTGGAAAGTGGCCTTCATGGACATGTCTCTGAGTGGTTTGGATCACAGCCCCCTGGCACCCCTGGGGTTTTTCGTTTCCGGGGATTCCTGGCACCGTTACGGATTGGACGCCCTCGTGGAAGGGAGGGAGGGCGCGGTTTCCGGCCGCGTGGCGCTGGCGCGCGCGCTGGCCGCGCGCATGAACGACGCCCGCGACCCCGCCCGTCCAGACATCCCGCACGCCCGCGCAGGGGAACTCCTCGCCCTAGAGTTGCTCACACGCATCCTCCGCCATGTGGCCGGGCAGTATTTCCAAGTGTTCTTTCCCATGGCGCTGGAGAAGGGACTGGCGGAGACGGCCCGCGCCGCGGGCCCGGATGCCGTGGACGAGACCCTGCCCGCGCTGGCGGGGCATTTCCCCCCGGCCGCCGTGCGGTTGGGCCGGGTTTCGGCGCGTGACTGGCTGCGGCTGGAGGAGGAAGGCCGTACGGGCCGGGAGACCGCCGCCGTCGAGGCGCTGCTGCTCCAGGTGACGGATGAGAACCCCGCCGCGGCCGCCTACCGCGCGCTGCACGACACCCGGCCCCTGCGCGCGCATTCGCCCTTCCCGCGCTACATTCACGCGATGGATTCCTGGCTGCTGGACCAGCCGCCCTGCCCCACCACGGGACTGTCCCTGCCGGACACCCTGCGCGCGCCCCTGCGCGCGTGTCCGGACTCGCTGGAGGGACAGATCGCCTTCGTGCTGGAACGCTGGGGCGCCTGGCTGCCCCAGGTCTTCTTGGCGGAACTGCTGACGGCCCGGGGGGTGCTCCGCGAGGAGACGGCCCTGCGGGGTTTCGGCCCGGGGCCGAGCGAGGCCCTGACGTTCCGCCCGCGCGGCGGCGATGATGGGGCCGCCTATCCGGAGCCCGAGGCCTTCAGTCCGGACATGGACTGGATGCCCAATGTGGTGCTCATGGCGAAGTCGGTCTATGTCTGGCTGGACCAGCTCTCCAAGAAGCACGGCGTGCCCGTGCGCCGTCTCGACGAGATTCCGGAGCTGGAACTGGACCAGCTCGCGGGCTGGGGGTTCAACGCCCTGTGGCTCATCGGCCTGTGGGAGCGGTCGTCCGTGTCGCGGGACATCAAACGCCGCATGGGCAACCCCGAGGCCGAGTCCTCCGCCTACTCCCTCTACGACTACCAGATCGCCGCCGACCTCGGCGGAGACGACGCCTATCATGCCCTCGCGGAACGGGCGTGGCGGCGCGGCATCCGGCTCGCGAGCGACATGGTGCCCAACCATGTCGGCATCTACTCGCGCTGGATCGTGGAGCATCCCGACTGGTTCATCCAGTCCCCCGAGCCGCCCTTCCCCAACTACCGCTTCACCGGGCCGGACCTCTCGCCGGACGACCGGATCTGCCTCTATCTGGAGGACGGCTACTGGAACAGGACGGACGCCGCGGTGGTGTTCAAGTGGGTGTCCCGCATCACCGGGGAGACGCGGTACATCTACCACGGGAACGACGGCACGAGCATGCCCTGGAACGACACGGCGCAGCTCAACTTCATGCTGCCCGAGGTGCGCGAGGCCGTCACCCGGGTCATTCTCCACGTTGCCCGCAAGTCGCCCATCATCCGATTCGACGCCGCCATGACCCTCGCCAAGAAGCACTACCAGCGGCTGTGGTTCCCCCGGCCCGGCGATGCCGGGGCGATTCCCTCGCGGGCCGAGCACTCCCTGACGCGGGAGCAGTTCGACACGGCCTTCCCGGAGGAGTTTTGGCGCCAGGTGGTGGACCGCGCGGCGGCGGAGGCCGAAAACACCCTCCTGCTCGCCGAGGCCTTCTGGCTCATGGAGGGCTACTTCGTCCGCACCCTCGGCATGCACCGGGTCTACAACAGCGCCTTCATGAACATGCTCAAGATGGAGGACAACGGCAAATTCCGCCAGACCCTCAAGAATGTGCTGGAGTTCAGCCCGGAAATCCTCCAGCGCTTCGTCAATTTCATGAACAACCCCGACGAGGACACGGCGGTCGCCCAGTTCGGCAAGGGCGACAAGTATTTCGGCGTGGCGGTCATGCTGGCCACCATGCCCGGCCTTCCCATGTTCGGCCACGGCCAGATCGAGGGGCTCACCGAGAAATACGGCATGGAGTACCGCCGCGCCTACTGGGACGAATCCCCGGACCAGGACCTGGTTGTCCGGCATGAGCGCGAGGTCTTCCCCCTGCTCCGCCGCCGCCATCTGTTCAGCGGTGCGGAGCATTTCCGCATCTACGACTTCACGACCCCGGAAGGCTGGGTGGACGAGAATGTTTTCGCCTATTCCAACCTGGATGGGGACGAGCGGGCCGTCGTGCTGTATAACAACGCCTATTCCTCCGCGCAGGGGGTCATCCACACCTCCTCCGCCGTGAATGAGGGGGCGGCGGACGCGCCCCAACTGCGCCGCTGGTCCCTCGGGGAGGCGCTCCGTCTCCCAGACTCGGACAATGCGTATGTCATCTTTCGGGACTCCCGCACCGGACGCGAGTACCTGCACCATGTGTCCTCTCTCCGGCGCGACGGGCTGCATGTCGAGTTGTCGGGCTATGAGCACCGCGTTTTGCTGGACTGGTTCTTCGTGGAGGACCACGACCTCTCCTGGGCGCGTCTGCATGAGCAGCTCCAGGGACGCGGGGTGCCCTCCGTGGGTGATGCCTGGGCGGAGCTGCGGCTTGCCGCCGTGCTGGTTCCGTTCCGCGACATGGTCTCGCCGGACACCTTTC
>Ga0123328_1005433_pt1 | contig 10015 bp, 7 predicted proteins | sample BioC12SIPDNA_2_FD_89702 | JGI IMG/M metagenome (GOLD analysis project Ga0123328, IMG submission 89702) | Anaerobic biogas reactor microbial communites from Washington, USA - Biogas_R1_A C12 SIP DNA | ecosystem: Engineered > Bioreactor > Anaerobic > Unclassified | place: Washington, USA...
GCCGTGCCAGTCGATGTGGTCCTCGGCGAGGTTGAGCAGGACACCGGCGTCGGGGGTCAGTTCGGAGGACCAGTGCAGCTGGAAGCTGGAGAGCTCGGCGACGAGGACGTCGACGCGGTCCGGGTCGGCCAGGGCGTCGGAGACGGCGACACCGATGTTGCCCACGGCCTCGGCGCGACGGCCGGAGTCGGTCGCGGCCTGGGTCATCATCGCGGCGAGCATCGCGGTGGTGGTGGTCTTGCCGTTGGTGCCGGTAACCACGAGCCACGTCCGCGGCGGGCCGAACACCTCGGCGCGGTCGAGGCGGTAGGCGAGCTCGACGTCGCCGATGACGTCGAGGTGGGCCGCGGCGGCGTCGACAAGCAGCGGTGAGTCAGGACGCCAGCCCGGGGAGGTGACCACGAGGGAGTACTCCCCCAGCCGGGTGCGGGCGTCGGCGACGCCGATACCGGAGATCCTCCCCCCGCAGGCCGAGACCAGGGCGGCCAGGGCGTCGGCGTTGTCGTCGGCCACGACGGTGTCCACGCCGAGGTCGGAGAGCAGTCGGGCGCAGCCGGCACCGGAGACGCCGGCGCCGGCCACGAGCACGCGGCCGGTCAGTTCCGTGGGGAGGGTGGGATTCATCGCAGGCTCACTCCCGTGGCGGAGAGCCACTCGCCGTAGAAGATGGACACGCCGATCATCACGGCCATGGCGGCGATGAGCCAGAAACGGATGACGACAGTGGTCTCGGCCCAGCCGCCGTTCTCGAAGTGGTGGTGGAACGGTGCCATACGGAAGAAGCGACGTCCGGAGGTGCGGAACACGATGATCTGGATGACCACGGAGGCGGCCTCCATGACGAACAGGGCACCGACGATGATCATGAGCAGTTCCGTGCGGGAGGCGACGGACAGGCCGGCGACGAGGCCGCCGAGGGCCAGGGAGCCGGTGTCACCCATGAAGATCTTCGCCGGGGCGGCGTTCCACCACAGGAAGCCGAGGCAGGCCCCGAGGCCGGCGGCGGCGAGGACGGCCAGGTCGAGGGGGTCACGGACCGAGTAGCAGCCCGGCTCGACGGACACGGAGCAGGAGTTGCGGAACTGCCAGAAGGTGATGATGCCGTAGGCGCCCATGACCAGGGCGGTGGAGCCCGCGGCGAGACCGTCGAGACCGTCGGTGAGGTTGACGGCATTCGACCAGGCGGCGATGAGGACGTAGATGAACACCAGGAACACGATGATCCCGATGATGCTGCCGCCGAAGGCGATGTCGAGGGTGTCGATGTCCCGGATGAACGACAGGTGCGTCGACCCCGGGGTCAGGCCCTGCTCGTCCGGGAACTGGAGGATGAGCAGACCGAACGCGATGGCCAGAACCAGCTGACCGAGCAGCTTCGCCTTCTTGTTCAGGCCGAGGTTGCGGCCGAGGTAGAGCTTGATGAAGTCGTCGGCGAAACCGAGCCCGCCGAGGCCGAGGGTCAGGCCGAGGACCAGCAGGCCGGAGACGGTGAAACCGCCGGTGCCGGTGATGAGCCCGTAGGTGCCGACCGCGAGGTAGGCCACGAGGATGCCCACGAGGATGGCGATGCCACCCATCGTCGGGGTGCCGCGCTTGCGCAGGTGGGACTTCGGGCCCTCCTCCCGGATCTCCTGCCCCAGGCCCTCGGCGGAGAACCGCCGGATGAGCACCGGGGTGAGGAAGATGGCGACGAGGAAGCTGACCGTGCCTGCGATGATGATCTGTGTCACGACGTATGTCCCCTATGAACCCTTCAGACTGTCTCGGTTGTGCCGGCGGTCAGCCAGCAGTGCCTCTGCCACCCGCCACAGCCCCTGTGAGTTCGAGGCCTTGACCAGTACGACGTCGCCGGGGTTACCGGTTCGGTCGTGCTCGGCCGGGCGGGTGCGCAGCACGTCCTCGACGAGGCGGGTGGCCTCCTCGACGTCGGCTGCGACTGACGTAGTTATACCCCGGTTCGCCGCTTCGTCGGTCATGGCGCGACTGTTGGGGTTGTCCACGACGGCGATGAGGTGGCTGATGCGGTAGCGGTCGAGCTCCTCACCGAGCTGGCGGTGCGACTCCTGCGCGTCCGGCCCGAGCTCGCTCATCTCGCCGAGGACGGCGATGGAGCGGGCGTGGGGCCGGGCGGCGGCGGTGTAGGCCAGGGCGGCGATGCCGGCGCGCATGGAGTCCGGGTTGGCGTTGTAGGAGTCGTTGATCACGGTGACCCCGTCGGCGCGGGTGCGCACGTCCATGCGGTGGGCGGAGGCGTTCTCGTGGGCGCCGAGCCGCTCAGCGACCTCGGCCACGCTCAGACCCGCCTCGATGCCCACGGCCGCGGCGGCCAGGGAGTTGGACACCTGGTGCTCGCCGAACACCCGCAGCGTCACCGGGGCGGACGCGCCGCCGGCGTGGAGGAGGAAGGAGGCCCGGGCGACGTCGTCGAGGCGGACGTCGGTGGCCCACAGGTCCACGCCGGAGGCCGGCGGGGTGGTCGCGGAGTAGGTGACCACGCGGGCGGTGGTGCGCGGGGCCATCGCCGCGACGAAGGGGTCGTCGGCGTTGAGGATGGCCACGCCACCCTCCTCCGCCGGCGGGAGGGACTCGACGAGCTCCCCCTTCGCCTGGGCGATGTTCTCCCGGGAACCGAACTCGCCCAGGTGGGCGGAGCCGACGTTGAGGACGGCCCCGATCCGGGGTGGCGCGATGGTGGCCAGGTGGGCGATGTGGCCGATGCCGCGGGCGGACATCTCGGCCACCAGGAAACGGGTGTCCCCGTCGCAGCGTAGTGCGGTGTAGGGGTGGCCGATCTCGTTGTTGAAGGAACCGGGCGGGGCGATGGTCTCCCCCGCCGACCGCAGGACGGAGGCCACGAGATCCTTGGTGGAGGTCTTGCCGGCGGAACCGGTGATGCCGACGACGGTCAGCTCCGGGAGCCGGGTGACCACCGCACGTGCCAGGGCGGACAGGGCGTCGACGACCGCCTTGGCGGAGCCGTCGGTGTCGTGGGCGTAGATGTCGGCGTTGGAGTCCGTACGTCCGGCGGGGGTGACCACGACGGCGGGCACCCCGACGGGGCGGGCAGCCAGGACGGCGACGGCGCCGAGGTCGACGGCGGTGGCGGCAAAGTCGTGGCCGTCGACGCGGGCGCCGGGCAGGGCGAGGAACAGCCCGCCCGGGGTGATCTTCCGGGAGTCGAACTCGACGGTGCCGGTGACGGTGGCCTGCGGGTCGGGAACGTCGTGGAGTTCACCGCCGGTGATCTCGGCGATCTCGGCGAGGGTGAAGGCGATCATGAGTTCCTCTCATCCAGTGCGCGGCGGACTTCCTCGCGGTCGTCGAAGTGGTGGTCGACGCCGTTGACCAGCTGTCCGACCTCGTGTCCCTTGCCGGCGACGATGACGCCGTCCCCGGGTCGTGCCCAGGCGATGAGCGCGTCGATGGCCGCGGCGCGGTCCCCGATCTCACGGATCTCGGCGTCGGTGCCGGCGTCGTGGGCACCGGCGACGACGGCGGCGCGGATGGTCGCCGGGTCCTCGCTGCGCGGGTTGTCGTCGGTGATGATGACCAGGTCGGCGCGGCGTGCCGCCTCCGCACCCATGATGGGCCGCTTGCTCGGGTCGCGGTCCCCGCCGGCGCCGACGATGACGCCGAGGCGGCCGGTGATCTGCCCGCGGAGGGTGTCCAGGACGGCGGCGACGGCGGCCGGCTTGTGGGCGTAGTCGACGACGGCGAGGAAGTCCTGGCCGGCGTCGATCCGCTCCATGCGGCCCGGGACGGCGACCTCGGTGATGCCGCGGACGAAGGCGTCCGGGTCAGCCCCGGCCGCCCAGGCACACGCCGTGGCCAGGGCCGCGTTGGCGATGTTGAAGTCGCCCGGGAGGGGAAGATCGAAGGTGAGCGGAGCGTGCTCCGGCAGGGTGAGCTCGACGGTCTGCGCGCCGGTGGGTGCTAGGTGCACCTGACGGGCCTTGACGTCGGCGGAGCCGCCGTCGGTGGTGCTGACGGTGACCGGGTCGGTGGCGCGGGCGGCCATCTGCTCACCCCAGCTGTCGTCGACGCAGACCACGGCGCGACGGGCGGCCACCGGTGAGGCCAGATCGAAGAACCGGGCCTTGGCCTCGAAGTACTCCGCCATCGTCGGGTGGAAGTCCAGGTGGTCCTGGGAGAGGTTGGTGAAGCCGGCGACGTCGAACTCCGTGCCGGTGACCCGGCCGAGCTCGAGGGCGTGGGAGGAGACCTCCATGACCACGTGGGTGACGCCCTCGGCGAGCATGCGGGCGAACAGTGCCTGGAGGGTCGGCGCCTCCGGGGTGGTCAACTTGGTGGGTACCGCCCGGCCGTTGATGCGGGTGCCGGTGGTGCCGATGAGGCCGACCGTGTGGCCGGCGGCCATGAGCCCGGCCTCCAGCAGGTAGCTCGTCGTGGTCTTGCCCGAGGTTCCCGTCACGCCGATGACGGTCATCTCCCTCGAGGGGTGGCCGTAGATCTCGGCGGCGAGGTCACCGAGGATGGCCCGGATGTCGTCGACGACGATGACCGGGCGCTGCTCCCCCGCCTGCGCCAGGATCTCCCGGCCGGCCGGGTCCGTGAGGACGGCGACGGCGGTGCCGGCGGTGTCGGGGGCGAACTCCGCACCGTGTCGGCGGGTGCCCGGCAGGGCGGCGAACAGGGCGCCGGGTTCCAGGGCGGTGGAGTCCAGACCGATCGAGGTGATGACCTGGTCACCGTCACCGTCGCCGGCGGCGATGAGGTCACCGCCGGCCAGCTGTGCCAGGTACGCCAGGGTGGTGGGTGTCCGGGTCATTCTCGTCCTCCTGTGTCGGGCGGGGTTTCTGGTTGTCGGCTGTGGTGGGCCGGTGTTCGGTGGATCAGTATGCCTGGAGGATCTTGAGTTCCTCGTCCGGCGGTGAGGGTGGGATGTTGTCCCGGTTGAGCAGCCAGGAGGCGATGTCCCGGTAGATCGGGGCGGCGGATTGGCCGCCGGCCCCACCCTCCTCGACGCCGCGGGTCGGCTCGTCGACCATGACGGCGACGACGAAGCGCGGGTCGTCGGCGGGGGCGACTCCGGCGAAGGTGATCCAGTAGGCGCTCTGCGAGTAGGCCCCGGTGTTGGGGTCGACCTTCTGCGCAGTGCCGGTCTTGCCGGAGGTCTGGTAGCCGGGGATGGCACCGCCGACGCCGGTGCCGGACTGGACGCCTGAGGGGTCGGACTGGGTGACGGACTCGAACATGTTGATCACCGTGTCCGCGGTCTCCGGGCTGACCACCTGGGTGCGGTTGGGTTCGGCGGACTCGCGGACGCTGCCGTCGGGGCCGGTGATCTCGTTGATGATGCGGGGTTCGATGCGTTCACCGTTGTTGGCCAGGGCCTGGTAGATGCTGGCCATCTGCAGGGTGGTCAGGGACATGCCCTGGCCGATGGGCAGGTTGGCGAAGGTGCCGCCCGACCACTGCTCCAGCGGGGGCAGCAGGCCGGAGGACTCGTTGGGCAGTTCGATTCCGGTGGGTTGGCCGATGCCGAAGCGGGAGAGGTAGTCGGCGAACTTCTCCTCGCCGAGTCGGTCGGCGAGCATGAGGGTGCCCACGTTGGAGGACTTACCGAACACGCCGGTGGTGGTGTACGGCACGACGCCGTGGTCCCAGGCGTCCTTGACGGTCACGCCGGCCATGTTGATGGAGCCGGGCACCTGGTGCACCTCGTCCGGGGTGGTCAGGCCTTCCTCCAGGGTGGCGGCGGCGGTGATGATCTTGGCCACGGAGCCGGGCTCGAAGGGATGCGAGATGGTCTTGTTCTCGAAGTCCTTGCCGGCCTCGAGCTGGCGCGAGATGTTGCCGTTCGGGTCGATGGTGTCGGTGTTGGCCATGGCCAGGACGTCACCGGTGGCGACGTCGAGGACGACAGCCTCGGCGGAGTTGGCCTGCGAGTTGGACTTGGCCTGCTCGAGCAGCTGCTGGACGTAGGTCTGCAGGTCCAGGTCGAGGGTGAGTTCGACGCCGGCGCCGTCGACGGCGGGGACGACGTCGCGGAGGGTGCCCGGAATGACCTGCCCGTCGGTGGAGACGTCCTCGGTGGAGCGGCCGTTGATGCCGGACAGGGTGGAGTCGGCGGATGCCTCGAAGCCGAACTGGCCCTGGCCGTCCATGGACACCTTGCCGATGATGTTCTCCCCGATCGCTCCGTTGGGGTACTGGCGGATGTCCTGGTGGTCGGCGGCCACACCGTGGAAGGTGGCGGCGATCTCGGCGGCGACGTCGGGGTCGACGTTGCGCACGAGGACCTCGTAGCTGGTCTCGGCCTCCAGCTTGTCCAGGATCTCCTCGTCCTTGACCTCTTCGGAGCCCTCGGCCACGGCACCGGCGTCCTCGATCATCTCGGGGATCTCCCGGGACATGCGTTCGAGGACGTCCTGCACCCGGTCGTCGAGTTCGTCGCTGATCTGCTCGGGGGACTTGCCCACGTTCTCACCGTCGACCCGCATCTGCAGGTCCTGCTGCTGGCGGAGTTCATCCCGCAGCAGCATCGGCGAGACGGTGAGGCTTCGTGCCTGCATGGTGTAGGCGAGCTGGTTGCCTTCCCGGTCGATGATCTCGCCGCGGCGGGCGGGGTCGACGTAGACGCGGGCGCGCTGTTCCTCGGCCTGCGCGGCCAGTTCCGGGCCCCACACGATCTGCACCCAGCCGAGTCGGCCGATGAGCAGGACCGCGAGAATGACGAAGACACCCTTGAAGATGGTCATCCGTCGGCGGTCGTTCGGCCCCTTCCGGGGTCGGTAGCTCACTCCGGCGGGTGGTGCCGGTGCTTCTCGACGCCGCCGGTCATCCCGATGCGGTGCCTGAGGACTCCGCTGCGCGCGCTGCGCCCGCTCAGCCTGGGCCGAGCGGGCGCCTGCATAGGCCCGGGACGATGACGAACGACGGGACGAGTCGCCTCGTCCCGCACCTCGTCGTGGCCGCTGTGGCCCTCCGGTCCCTGGGGGTGTCACTGCCCGTCTTCACCTGCCTGGTTGTCGTCCTCTGGTGCTGCGTCTGCCATGTCCGGCGCAGCCTCCTCCGGCACGTTCTCGTCGGCCGCCTCCGCCGGGGCGGGGACGTTCGGAGCGTAGGGCGCCACTCCCGGCGCAGGTGCCGGGGGTGCCGACGCCGGCCGTTCCGTGGCCGGCAGCTGGTGTCCCTGCGGCACGGCTTCGAGGTTGTCGCCGAGCTCGTTGATCTCCTCCGGGCCGGAGGAGGCCTGCCCCGGTCGGACCGGGGCGCCGTTGACGTCAATGATAGGTCGCACGGCCGGATCCGCCGGGCGCTCCTCCACAATGTCGCCGTTTTCTTTCACGGCCAGAATTCCGGGCTGGGCGGGCAGCACCATGCCCATCTCCCCGGCCCGGCGGGTGATCTCCGCGGAGGAACGCACGTTCTCCAGGTCCCGGTTGAGGGTCTCCAGCTGGTTGGACAGCTGCCGGTCCTGGGAGGCGAGCTGCTGCATGTGGAAGGTCTGCTGGGTGGATACACCCGACAGCCACATGGCCAGGGCCACTCCCGCGATGAGCAGGACGAAGGAGGTCGCACCGAGCTTGGCCAGCAGCGTGGTCTGCCGGGTGGTGGTGACCCGACGGCCGCGGACGGAGACGACCTGCTTCGAGCCGAGCCGGTTCTGGTACGGCTTCCGGCGCGTCGGCAACGGCGCGTGGGGGTCCCGGCCCGGCACCCGGGTGGGGGCGGTGTCACGACGCAGGGCGCGTGGCTGGGTGTCCCGGTCGAGCACCGCGGTGCTGCCCCGGTACCCGCCGGTGACGGTCCCGGTGGTGAAGTCACGGCTGGCGCGCATGGTGGTCCGGTCCTTGCGGTCGTGGTCCTGTGTGATCACGGCTTACCCCTCATCCTGGGCGGAGATTTTCTCGATGGCACGGACCCGCACCGGTGCGGCACGGGGATTGTCGTCGATTTCGGCGTCGGTGGCCTTCTCGGCACCGCGGGTGACGGTGCGGAACTTCGGCGCGGTTCCGGGAAGGTCCACCGGCAGGCCGGGTGGAGTGGTGGATTTGGTCAGGTCGGTGAAGGCGTTCTTGACGATGCGGTCCTCGAGCGACTGGTAGCTCATGAACACCGCCCGGCCGCCGACGGTGAGCAGGCCGGTGATGATCGGCAGCACGTTCTCCAGCGCCTCCAGTTCGGCGTTGACCTCGACGCGCAGCGCCTGGAAGGTGCGCTTGGCGGGGTGACCGCCGGTACGCCTGGTCGCCGCCGGAATCGTGGCGTAGAGCAGCTCCACGAGCCGTTCCGAGGTGGTGAAGGGTTCCTTCTCCCGTTCGCGGAGCACCGCCGAGGCGATCTTCCCGGCGAAGCGCTCGTCACCGTAGGTCTTGAGGATGCGCGCCAGGTCGCCGTGGCCGTAGGTGTTGAGGACGTCCGCGGCGGTGATGCCCGTGGTGGGGTCCATCCGCATGTCCAGCGGGGCATCGGCCCGGTAGGCGAAGCCCCGGTCCAGCTGGTCGAGCTGCATGGACGACACCCCGAGATCGAACAGGGCGCCGGCGACGCCGTACTCCCGGGCCAGATCCATGATCGCGCCCTCGTCCTCGGTGATGGCGTCACCGATTCCGTCGAACCGCGTCTGGACCCCGACGAAGCGGTCACCGAAGGGAGCGAGCCGCTGCCGGGCGTTGCCCAGGGCGACCGGATCCCGGTCCACACCGATGACGTGGGCGTCGGGGAAGCTGCGGAGGAAGTGCTCAGTGTGGCCACCGGCCCCGAGGGTGCCGTCGACGATGACCGCCCGCTCCCCCAGTTCCCGGACGGCCGGTGCCAGCAGGTCGGTGACCCGGTCGCGCAGGACGGGGACATGGCCGTGGTTGGCCCGGATATCGAAGGTCATGTCATCGGTGTGCTCGGCCACGGTGCTCCCGCCCCCTTCCGCTTGTATGCCCCGGGGTGTGCGGGGTGCGTATAGGGCCCTGCCCGATGTGTCCATCTGATGTCGGGGAAGTACACCAGAGCTTCACCTCGGGCAGAGTCCGTACACGCGCTCCGCCCGACCCGTACTTCCAGGTCAGAGCAGCCCGCCGAGGACGTCATCTGCATCGGCCGCCGAGAAGGCGGCTTCGGTCTCCTGCTGATATGCGGCCCAGGATTCGGCATCCCAGATCTCGAGAAAGTCCACCGAGCCGATGACCACGCATTCCTTGGTCAGGCCTGCGTACTCACGGTGGCCGGCCGACAGGGTGATGCGTCCGTTGCCGTCGGGCCGCTGTTCATCCGCACTGGCAGCCAGATTTCGGATGAAGGCACGGGCCTCCGGGTTGGTGCGGGACACGGCCGCGGCCTTGCGGGCGCGGGCCGCGAACTCATCCCGGGGATAGACCGCAAGGCTGTGGTCCTGCCCCTTCGTGATCATCAACCCACCGGCCAGCTCCTCGCGGAACTTGGCCGGAAGTGTCAGTCGTCCTTTGTCGTCGAGCTTCGGAGTGTAGGTACCGAGAAACATCCCGGGGCCACCTTCCTTGACTCGATTCCGCCGGTCGGTTCAGTTCTCGCCATGGATTGGAAGAGTCACGGACTCCACTTCTCCACCGCTGCGCCCCACAATACCCCACTTTGCCCCACAGACAAGAACAATCCGCCCCACCTACACGGCAGGATTCAGCGAATCCGCTGGTAAACGGTCACGAAAAAAGTGGGGTGGCCGCCCGCAGGCATGCCCCGGACGCCCGGACGGCCACCTCTGCAATCACTTCAGCCCCATCAACACCACAAAGAAGTTAAGCAATCACCACCCCCTTCTCTCGCTGTCGCAATGTCCAACTGCAGAATCGCACCACTTCCCACACCGGCGACGGCCGCATCGGGGACCTGTGGGGGAAAGTGGGGGAACCTGGTGGGGGAAAGTGGGGATCAACCCGGATGCGGGCCCCGCAGTCGGGTGCCCAGAATCAGAAAACCCGCCGAGCAGTGACACTCGGCGGGTGGGTGACGTCAGTCAGTGGAGGGGATCACTGCCCCTCGAAGCGGCGACGGAAGTTCTCCTCCATGGAGCTGCCGC
>Ga0123328_1005434_pt1 | contig 10014 bp, 10 predicted proteins | sample BioC12SIPDNA_2_FD_89702 | JGI IMG/M metagenome (GOLD analysis project Ga0123328, IMG submission 89702) | Anaerobic biogas reactor microbial communites from Washington, USA - Biogas_R1_A C12 SIP DNA | ecosystem: Engineered > Bioreactor > Anaerobic > Unclassified | place: Washington, USA...
GCCAGCGCCTCGGCGGTGGAATAGCGCTGCCCCGGTTCCTCGGCCAGGGCCTTGAGCAGGACCCGGTCCAGGTCGCTGCGCAGCGGCACGTAGTGGCGGTGGTAGGCGTCGGAGGCCTGGCGCACCAGCAGCGAGGGGCGGGTGGTGTCGCTGCCGTCGGTGGCCGATTGCGGCGTACGCCCGGTCAGCAGCCGGTGCAGCAGGGCGCCCAGGCCGTAGATGTCGATCGCGGTGCTGGCCTGGTCGCCGCGCAGCTGCTCGGGCGCCGCGTAGCCGGGGGTCATGGCGCGCCACATGGTCTGGGTGCGTTCGCCGGTGGCGTCGGCGAACTGGCCGATGCCGAAATCGAGCAGGCGCGCGTGCCCGGCATCGTCCACCAGCACGTTGGACGGCTTGATGTCGCGGTGGATGACGAGGTTGCGGTGCGCGTACGCGACTGCGCTGCAGACCTGCAGGAACAGGCGCACGATCGCCCGTGCGTCCGGCGCGTGCGCATCGCACCAGCGATCGATGCGTTCGCCCTCCACCAGCGGCATCGCCAGCCAGCAGGTGCCGTCGTCGGCCACGCCCGAGTCGACCAGCGCGGCGGCGTTGGGATGGTTGAGGCGGGCCAGGATCTCGGTCTCGCGCTGGAAGCGCTCGCGCCCCGCGGCGCCTAGCGCGCCGAGTGTCAGCACCTTCAGCGCCGCCTGCTGGCGCGCCGCGCCGCGTTCGCGCCAGGCGCGGTGGACCACGGCCATGCCGCCGCGGCCCAGCTCCTCCTCCAGCGTCCATCCGCCCAGGCGCCGGCCGGCCAGGCCGCCGCTGGCCGGATCGAGCGCGGCGCTGGGCCGCAGGTGCGCGGCGATCAGTTGCTCGAGCCGGCGGCGTACCGGCTCCGGTGCGTCCAGGGCCGCCAGCCAGGCCTCGCGACCGGTTCCGGGCAGGTCCAGCCACTGGTCGAAGAGCGCATCGGCCTGCCGCCACTGCGCCAGCTTGTCAGGCTCCATCGCACGCCCCGCCGCCCGCTTCGTCATCGAGCATCGCCTGCAGGAATGCGCGCGCGCGGTCCCATTCCCGGTAGACGGTGCGCTCGGAGATGTCGAGCATCGAGGCGATCTCGGCGAACTCCATGCCCGCCAGCCAGCGCAGCTCCACGATCTGGCGCCGCCGCGGGCTGATGGCGTCCAGCGCCTGCAGGCCCTGCTCCAGCGCGAGCATGCTGGTGCGCGCCTGCGGTGCGTCGGGGATCCGGTCGTCGAGGCTGACCATGACCTGGTCGCCGCCGCGCTTGCCGGTGGCGCGCTGGCGCGCGTGCTCGACCAGGATCCAGCGCATCGCCCGCGCCGAGGCGGCGAAGAAGTGCTGGCGATCGACCACCGACAGCGGCGCGCCCTGGCTGATGCGCAGGAACAGCTCGTGCACCAGCACCGTCGGGGTGAGGGTGGAGTCGCGCCCGGCCATGCGCGAACCGGCCAGTCGCCGCAGCTCCGGGTACAGGGCTTCGAACACCGCATCCATGCGCGCTGTTCCGCCATCGCGCGCCTGCGCGAGCAGCTGGGTGATGTCTTCGCCTGGCACGCCTTGCGACCTGGTGGCTCGCGGCCGACGCTAGCATCCGCCCGGATGGGGCGCAAACCGCCGCGCTCAGGCCGCGGGACGATCCCCGGCCTCGTCCCCCAGCGCCTGGTAGGCGCGGCGCACGACGTCGGCGCCGTAACGGCGCTCCAGCCGGCGCACCGTGAAGTGCCCCTGGGCCATGGCCTGGAAATGGCGCATGAACAGCGTGTTGAGCGTGGCGCCGGTGACCGCGCCCACCAGCGGCACCGCCTGCAGCGCCAGCTTCTGGCTCACGTTGACCGAGAACCGCGAGGCGATCGCCGACAGCAGTTGCACGATCAACGGCCCGCCCTTGCCGACCAGGCCGTGCACGGCCACGTACTCGGCCGCCGCCGCGACCTGCTGCGCGAGCACCGCGCGCGCGGCGAAGTAGCCCGACTCGGCGCCGTCGTCGCTGCTGCTGCGCCCGCCCATGGTCAGCACCTCGAAGCAGGCGAGGGTCGTGGCGGGATCGTCCAGCGATTCGCCCTGGGCGCGCGCGATCTCGGCGATCGAACGCAGGATCACCGTGGTGGTCACCGGCAGCTCCACCGCCAGCCCGGCAAGGCCGAACGCGCCGCCGGCCGCGCCGCTGGCGGCGGCGACCAGGGTATGGGTCCGCGTGCGCGGCGGACGCCGCTGGCCTGGATCGAGCGTGGCCACCGCCGCGCGCAGCGACTGCTGCAGCGCCGAGCGCACCAGCGCGTTCACCAGGCGGGTGGCCGGCACGGGCAGGCGCCGGGTCATCACGTACTCCAGCGGCGCGCCCACCGCGTTGGCCAGCTGCGCGGCCAGGCCGGGGGTCTCGAGCAGGGCGTGCGCCTGGCGCAGTTCCTCCAGCGCGGCAGGGTCCAGTCCGTCGCCGCCGGCGCGGGCGCCGGGCAGGGGAATCGGCAGTGCGGTGTTCATCGGCGCACGGTAGCGCAGTCGCTGCCTCTCCGGCATGGCCGCGGCCGGTCACGGAGGCGCTGCGCGGCGCCCGTGTCGCGGCCAGGACGTGCGGATCCGGGTCCGTCGAGGTCCACCGCCAGCTCGCCATGGCCGGAACTGAGGACGGGCGGAGCAAGGGCCACGGAGGCTCCCGCATCCCGCGACGGCCGCTGGACGCCCGCCTGGGCGCCCGTGACCCGAACCTTGACGCCCGCTGAACGATCCGGGGCGTATGTTGATCATGGGTCCATCGAGACCAGGATCCGACGGCGCGAGGCCGCCCCGTTCCGCGGCTCCGCGCAGCACCGCAGCAAGGAGGCGCCATGCTGTATTCCCTGTATGAATGCCGCGACGGCACGTTCGTAGTCGTCCCCAAGGGCTTCACACCGCCGATCGAGGTCTACAAGCGCCACGGCGACTGCCGCCACGTCAGCGACGACTGCCGTGGCGTGTTCGACTCGCCGGTCTGGGACGAGGTGTCCCGGGTGATCGACCGGCGGCTCTACGCCCCGGTGCGGGCCGAGGTGGCGCTTCGCATTTTCGACGTGGAGCACCGCCGCCCGCCCGCCCCGGCGTCCGACCGGCGGTGGCGGCGTCCGCGCCAGGTTCCGGCGCGGGCGCAGCAGTCCCTGCGCGGGACCTAGACCCGCTGCAACCGAGAGCCCGGCAGCGGCGCGCTGTCCGGGACGGCACCAGCCCGCCCCCGCTCCCCGGGGGCATCCCTCGCCCGTCGACGCCGGATGGTAGCGCTACCTCGCGGCCCGGGCGGAAGCCAAGGAGAGTCGACAATGCAAAGGACCCACCGCCACCACGCCCTGTCCCTCGCGGCCGCGCTGCTGTGCGGAGCCGGCATGGCCCCGGGCGCCGCCCAGGCGCAGACGCTCAACAACAACGCCACCGGCACCCACGACGGCTACTACTACACGTTCTGGAAGGACTCGGGCAGTGCGTCGATGACGCTGCATCCGGGCGGGCGCTACAGCTCGCAGTGGAACAACAGCACCAACAACTGGGTTGGCGGCAAGGGCTGGAACCCGGGCGGCCCGCGGGTGGTGAACTACTCCGGCTACTACGGCGTCAACAACAGCCAGAACTCGTACCTGGCCCTGTACGGCTGGACCCGCAACCCGCTCATCGAGTACTACGTGATCGAGAGCTACGGCTCCTACAACCCTGCCAACTGCGCGGGCGGACAGGACTTCGGCAGCTTCCAGAGCGACGGCGCCACCTACAACGTGCGTCGCTGCCTGCGCCAGAACGCGCCCTCGATCGAAGGCAACAACAGCACGTTCTACCAGTACTTCAGCGTGCGCAACCCGAAGAAGGGCTTCGGCAACATCTCCGGCACCATCACCGTGGCCAACCACTTCAACTACTGGGCCAGCCGCGGCCTGAACCTGGGCAGCCACGACTACATGGTGCTGGCCACCGAGGGCTACCAGAGCTCGGGCAGCAGCGACATCACCGTCAGTTCCGGCGGCAGCAGCCCGCCTCCGGGTAACGGCGGCAGCAAGACCATCGTGGTGCGCGCGCGCGGCACCAGCGGCGGCGAGGTGATCAACTTCAAGGTCAACAACCAGACCATCGCCACCTGGACGCTCGGCACCACCATGAACAACTACACCGTGACCACGTCGGCCTCGGGCGGCACCCTGGTCGAGTTCACCAACGACGGCGCCAACCGCGACGTGCAGGTGGACTACATCAGCGTCAACGGCCAGGTGCGCCAGGCCGAGGACCAGACCTACAACACCGGCGTCTACCAGAACGGCCAGTGCGGCGGCGGCAACGGCCGCAGTGAATGGCTGCACTGCAACGGCGCGATCGGCTTCGACAACATCTGAGCGCAGGCGCGCCATGGCGGGGCCGCGTGCATCGCTTCGGTCGCTGGCCCTGGCCGCCGCGCTGGGCGCCGGCGGCATGGGCCTGGCGATGGGCCTGGCGATGGGCCCGGGTCGCGACGACGCCGCCCGATGCCCCCGGGCCACGCCGGCCGCCGCCGACGCGGCGGGCATGCCCCGGACGGCCCCGGCGCCGACCGGGGCAGTGTTCGTGCCCGCCGGCGCGGCCGCCGTCGCCACGCGGACCGGCGCCCGTGCCGACGTGCCGCCCCCGGGGCCTGCCGATCCTGGACGCGATGCCGAACGGGCGCTCAAGTCGCTGCTGGCGCCGCCCGCCGGCGCGGCCGACATCCGCGGCAAGCTTGCCGCTTTCCTCGACCGCCATCGCGATCGCGACGGCGTCGCCGTCGCCAGCCGTGGCGTGTTTGAACTGGCCGACAACCCGGTGCTGCTCCCGGATACCGCCATCGCCGCGCTGTACCTGGAACGCGAAGAACCGGACATCCGGCGGGTGCTGGCCCAGGTCGCGTCGATGCGCGGCGACAACCGCTGGATCGAACTGCACGTCGCCGAGACCGCGCTCGGCCTGCACGCCAGCGAGGCCGCGCAGCGGCAGCAGGCGCTGGTGGAACTGGCGCGGACCCGGCACGCGGCCGCGGCCGATCTGGCGCTGCCGATGCTGGCCGACCACGACACCGGGGTGGTGCTCGATGCGCTGCTGGCGCTGCGCGCCACCGGCAACCAGCGCCACGCGCAGGCCGTGTCCCACCTGCGCGGGCATCCCGACGAAGCCGTGCGCTGGCTGGCGCGCGACGTGGCCGCGGAACTGCGCATGCTCAGCGGCCAGGCCCGCACCCGGGTGGCGGGCGGGGACCTGATGGCCGAACTGCCGGCGCTGCCGGCCCCGGCGATCGCCTGCGGCCGGGCCGGCCACGGCTGAGGCGCGCCCGGCCGCCGCGGCGTTTTCCGACGCGGCGACGCGGCGTCCCCCGACACCGCGCCCCCCGCGCCTGCGCCACGCTCGTGACAGGCGATCGCAGGGACGCGGCGACCATGGACTGGCTCGAACTCCCGGGCATCACCCGCCACGTCGTGCAGCAGGTGCGCACGGGGTTCACCGGCGATGGCGACCGCCACCACTACCTGCGCGAACTCTTCCTGGCCGCCGAGCGCGAGTTCTGCAGCCTGCATGCCTACGTCCTGCTCGAGCGTCGCGTGCACCTGCTGCTCACGCCGATGGCCTCCGGCCAGGCCGCGCGGATGATGCAGGCGCTGCGCCGCCGGCACCGTGCGGGCGGCGGTGGCTGGCACAGCCTGCTGCTGCCCGACGGCGAGGCGGTCCTGCGCCGGCAGCGCTGGATCGAGCTGTCGCCCGTGCGCGCCGGCCTGGTGGCGCACCCGGCGCGCTATCGCTGGTCCAGTCATGGCGCCCATGCCGTGCCAGTGCGCGACTGCCCGCTGCAGCCGCATCGCGCCTGGCTGGCGCTGGGCCCGGACCTGGCCGCGCGCCAGCGCGCCTGGGCGGGACTGGTGGCGACCGGGGTGCCGCGCGTGCGCGGCCGCGGCGACGGCCGCAATGCATCCGGGCCCTGGTGCCGGCAGGCCGGCGGCGTCAGCTTCGCCGGGCCCTGGCGCCCCGGACAGCGGCATGTGCGGCGTTGAGCATCGTGGCCCTGGTTCGGCCCGGCCGGCTTGCCTGCCGCCAGCGACGGTGGCCTACTGTCGCCGGCGCGGGCGACCGGGGATCCCGCGCCGCCGCGCCGCGTGCGCCCGTCCGGAACGGATTCCCGGCCATGAACAAGGAGTGTCCATGAACGTCCCACGCCCGTCCGCCGTGCTCCTCGCTGTCGCCGTCGCCATCGCCGCGCCCGCCGCGCAGGCGCGGGAGGGTGCCGGCGCCAGCGAATGCGAGCGCAACTTCACCGTCGAAGGCTCGTTCCTGTCGGGGCGCACCTATGCCACCGAAGCGCTGGTACAGGGCGCCACCTATCCCGACGCCCTCCACCGCGTGCGCGACAAGCTGGTCGAACAGGGGCTGGACGTGATCGCGGCGCAGGAGAAGAACGGCTACATCCGCGCCAACAACGCCGTGCGTGGCGCCGAGGGCGGCAGCGCCAACGCGCCGCTGCGCGGCTACGTCACCCCGGTGGACGGCAACAGCGTCAACGTCTCGCTGCAGCTCACCATCCACGGCGGGCAGTCGGCCCGGAAGAAGACGGTGATGCAGTACCTGTGCGACGCGGTGGCCGCCGCCGCCGCCGGCTGAACCGGCGATGGCCCGGCCGGTCCCGGCCTGGCCGTCGACGCCGCCCCGACGCGTGCGGGTGCTAGCCTCGGCCCATGTCCAGCCTTCCGGCTTCCCCGTCCATGGTGGACGGCGCCAGCCTGGTCGCACGCTACCGCCAGGTCCGCGCCCGCACGACGCGGCTCGCCGCGCCGCTCAGCGCGGAGGATGCGCAGGTCCAGTCGATGCCCGAGGCCAGTCCGGCCAAATGGCACCTGGCCCACACCACCTGGTTCTTCGCCCGCTTCGTGCTGGAGGATCCGGCGGCCGTGCCCGACGGCTGGGACGTGCTGTTCAACAGCTACTACGTCGGCGCCGGCGAGCGCCATCCGCGCCCGCGGCGGGGGCTGCTGACGCGTCCATCGCTGGAGGAGGTCCTGGGCTGGCGCGAGGCGGTCGATGCACGGGTGGTGCGGGGCCTGGAGACAGGCGCGTTCGATCCGGCGCGGCGGCAGGTGCTGCTGCTGGGCACCCACCACGAGCAGCAGCACCAGGAACTGCTGCTCACCGACATCAAGCACGCGCTGTGGTGCAACCCGCTGGCGCCGTCCTACCGCCCGGACCTGGCGGCGGTGGCCCACGCGCCAGGCGCGGCCGCGCAGGCCCTGCGCTGGCTGTCCCGCGACGAGGCGGTCGTGGAGATCGGCGCCGCCCGCTGGCCCGATGCCGGTGCCGGCTTCGCCTACGACAACGAAACCCCGCGCCACCGGGTGCTGGTGCCGGCGCACGCGATCGCGCACCGGCCGGTGACCAACGCCGAATTCGCCACGTTCGTCGCCGAAGGCGGCTACGCCACTCCCACGCTCTGGCTGAGCGACGGCTGGGACCACGTCCAGCGCGAAGGCTGGCGTCGTCCGCTGTACTGGCACGAGGACGGCGCGCGCGAGTTCACCCTGGGCGGCTGGCGCGAGCGCGATCCGCACGCGCCGGTCTGCCACCTCAGCCACTACGAGGCCGACGCGTTCGCGCGTTGGGCCGGGGCGCGCCTGCCCACCGAGGCCGAATGGGAAGCCTGGGCCGCCGGCGTCGACGTCGAAGGCAACATCGCCGATGACGACGCGTCGCTGCACCCGGTCGCACCGCGCGACGCGCCCGCGGCCGACATGCCGGCGGACCTGTTCGGCAACGCCTGGGAGTGGACCGGCAGCGCCTACGCCCCCTATCCCGGCTTCCGCCCGCTGCCTGGGGTGCTGGGCGAGTACAACGGCAAGTTCATGAGCGGCCAGCTGGTGCTGCGCGGCGGCAGCTGCGCGACGCCGCGCGACCACGTGCGCGCGAGCTACCGCAACTTCTTCCCGCCGCACGCGCGCTGGCAGTTCTCCGGCCTGCGCCTGGCGAGGGATCCCGATTGAGCGGCGGGCCGCGACTCACCGACCGCCACCCCAGCCCCGACGACATCGCCGGCGACGTGCTGCGCGGCCTGTCGGCCACGCCCAGGCGCCTGCCGTCGAAGTACTTCTACGACCGTCGCGGCTCGGAGCTGTTCGAGGCCATCACCCGCCAGCCGGAGTACTACCTCACCCGGGTGGAACTGGAACTGCTCGCCGGGCGTGGCGCGCAGATCGCCGCGGCCGTGGGGCCGCGCGCGCACGTGGTGGAACCGGGTAGCGGCAGCGGACGCAAGACCCGGCTGCTGCTCGAGGCGCTGGAGGATCCGGTCGCCTACACCCCGATCGACATCTCGCGCGATGCCCTTGTCGCGAGCGCACGGCGCCTGGACAGCGAGTTCGGCGCGATCGAGGTGCTGCCCGTGCTGGCCGACTTCACCCGCCCCGTGCCCTTGCCCCGGCCTGCGCGCGCGGCCGCGTCGGTGCTGGTGTTCTTCCCGGGCTCGACCCTGGGCAACTTCACCCGCCACGAGTCGGTGGCCCTGCTGCGCGCCATGCGCGCCACCATGGGCGAGGGCGGCGCCGCGCTGCTGGGGCTGGACCTGGAGAAGGATCCGGCCCTGGTCGAGGCCGCGTACAACGACGCCGCCGGCGTCACCGCCGAGTTCACCCTCAACCTGCTGCGTCGCCTGAACCGCGACCTGGGCAGCGACTTCGACCTGGACGCGTTCGCGCACCGCGCGCGCTACATCGTGGACGAGGGCCGCATCGTGACCACGCTCGAGAGCCTGCGCGACCAGGTGGTGACGGTGGCCGGCCGGCGCTTCGCCTTCGCCGCGGGCGAGCACCTGCACGTCGAGCAGAGCCAGAAGTACACCGATGCCCGCATCGCCGGCATCGCCGCCGATGCGGGCCTGGAGGTGGTCGCGGGCTGGAACGATGCCCGCGACTGGTTCGGGCTCCGGCTGCTGCGGCCCGCCGCATAGAAAACACCGCCCGGCCTGGTGGCCGGGCGGTGCGTGCGTGGCGCCGCGGGAGCAGTGCCGCGGGCTCGTCGCGATCAGTCCGCCTTGACGGTCAGGCGGCTGCTGTCGACGTTGACCACGCCCTCGATCTCGCGCGCGATGCGGGTGGCCTCGTCGATCTGCGCCTGGCTGTCGACTTCACCCGACAGGGTCACGGTGCCGTTGACCGTTTCCACGTCGATCGACAGGCCCGAGACGTCGCTGTCGGCCAGCAGCGAGGACTTCACCTTGGTGGTGATCCAGGTGTCGTCGACCGGCTGGTCGGAATCGCCGAGCCGGTCGGGGGCGCCCATGTCCGGATTGGCGTCGGCATAGGTCGGGTCGGCCTGCGCGTCGGTGGGGCCCACCGGCGGAGTCGCGGCCTGGTCGGCCGGCTCGGTCATCGCGGCATCGGCGCGGTCGTCCACCGCCGGATCGGCGCGGTCGGCACAGCCCGCGGCGAAGGCGAGGGCGGCGGTCATGGCAACGGCAAGGGGAATGCGGGACTGCTTCATGTGTTGGCTCCTGTGGGGATCGGCCGGCCAAGTGTGGGCGTGGCGCCGTCCAAGAGGCGTGACCGGGGCGTTCCGGTGGCGTGAAGCGGCCCGCGGGCTGAATCCTGCGTTCACGCCCCGTCGGGCGCGGCGCGGAGCTGGCGACCGCGCGCCTAACGGGCCTGTCCGGCGTCGTCCGCCTCGCGGAAGCTGCGCACGTGTTGCACCAGCGCGCGCAGCTTCGCAGGCTGGTTGTGGCGGCCGGGGAAGTACAGGAAGAAGCCGGGGAACGGCGGCAGGTACTCCTGGAGCACGGCGACCAGCTCGCCGCTGCGCAGCCACGGCCGGTAGTTCTCCTCCATCCCGAAGGTGATGCCGCCGCCGGCCAGCGCGGTGCGCAGCATCAGGCGCAGGTCGTTGGTGGTGACCTGCGGGTCGACGTCCACTTCGAAGTCGCGGCCGTCCTCGCTGAATTCCCAGCGGTAGGGCGCGGTCGCGGGGGCGGGTCGCCAGCCGATGCAGCGGTGGTGGACGAGGTCGCGCGGATGCCGCGGC
>Ga0123328_1005441_pt1 | contig 10008 bp, 7 predicted proteins | sample BioC12SIPDNA_2_FD_89702 | JGI IMG/M metagenome (GOLD analysis project Ga0123328, IMG submission 89702) | Anaerobic biogas reactor microbial communites from Washington, USA - Biogas_R1_A C12 SIP DNA | ecosystem: Engineered > Bioreactor > Anaerobic > Unclassified | place: Washington, USA...
AAGAGTAGGTAGGCATTGTTCACCCAATTCACGTGCTGGACTTCGCGCATAGCGGCTCTTTGTCTGCGTCAGTGTGGGCGACCGGCGCCAACGCATCAATGCGCACGTCGTTGTGCCCGGTTCTTTGGTTGCATCCGAAAAGGCGGATGTTGCGCAGATTGTATCACACGCGGCGTTTCCCGAACAGGATCGCTAGGCGTTTCGCAGCGCGCCCAACAGGGTTCCATCACCTCTCAGATAGCTGTCCGCCTCCTCGGAAGGCGCCGGATCGTTGGTCGCCCCCTTATACAAGCGCTATCCTGTATACGCACGGCGTAGGAAGCCGGTGACGCCCCCTACAAAAGAGGGCATTTAGATTGACGAAACGCCGAAAGCGTGCTAATGTGCCGCGACCGTAGGGCGGTCTCCGGACCGGCATTTATGGCGCGCCGTCCGGGTGCGCCTCATCAACCTGGATTCACACTGTGCCGGGAGAAATACGCATGAGTGACAACACGTTCGCACAGAACGTTTCCGACAAAGATCTGGGACTGGATTCGTGGACGGATGCGGCCGATCCGCGCCGGGTCCTGGCCGAAAGCGACCCTGAGGTATACGAGGCCATCGAGGCGGAACGCCGGCGCCAATTCGCCGGCATCGAACTCATCGCCAGCGAGAACTACGTCTCGCCCGCGGTCCTGGCCGCGATGGGCAGCGTGCTCACCAACAAGTACGCCGAAGGCTACCCGGGCAAGCGCTATTATGGCGGCTGTGACGCCGTCGACATTGCCGAGCGCATCGCCATTGCCCGCGCCAAGGAGCTGTTCGGCGCCGATCATGCCAACGTCCAGCCCCACTCCGGGGCCCAGGCCAACGAGGCGGTCTACCTCGCCTTGCTCAAGCCGGGCGACCCTGTGCTGGCGCTCAAGCTAGACCACGGCGGTCACCTCAGCCACGGCTCCCATCTCAACAGCTCGGGCAAGCTCTACAACTTCATCCACTACAGCGTGGATCGCGAGACCGAACGCATCGACTACGACGCCTTGCAGCAGTTGGCGGAGGAACACAAGCCTAAGCTGATCGTCGCCGGCGCCAGCGCCTACCCGCGCTTCTTCGACTTTGCGCGGCTGCGCGCCATCGCCGACAGCGTCGGCGCCCCCCTGATGATGGACATGGCGCATGTCGCCGGCCTCATCGCCGCCGACCTGCATCCCGACCCGGTTCCCTACTGCGATGTGGTCACGACGACCACGCACAAGACCCTGCGCGGCCCGCGCGGCGGCATGATCCTGTGCCGCGCCGAGTACGCGCGCGACATCGATCGCGCCGTCTTCCCCGGCATTCAGGGCGGCCCGCTGATGCACATCATCGCCGCCAAAGCCGTCGGCTTCGGCGAGGCGCTCAAGCCCGAGTTCCGCGCCTACCAGCAGCGCGTGCTAGACAACGCCCAAGCCCTAGCCGCCTCCCTGCAGAGCGAGGGGCTGCGCATCGTCAGCGGCGGCACAGATAACCACCTGATCCTTGTCGATCTGAACGCGCTGGAGCGCGAAGAGATTACGGGCAAAGCGGTGGAAAAAGCCCTTGACAAGGCCGGCATCCACACCAACAAGAACATGATCCCCTTCGACCCCAGGCCGCCCCTCGTCTCAAGCGGCATCCGCTTAGGCTCGCCCGCGGCCACCACCCGCGGCATGGGCCCGGAGGAGTTCGCCCAGATAGGCCGTTGGATCGCTGCCATCGCCCGCCAGCCGGACGATCAGGCATTACAAGAACGCATCAAACAAGAAGTGATGCATCTAGCCGCCGCATTCCCTGTGCCGGCCTAACCGAGAACCCGACCGAACTGGGGGCGCATCCGCTGCGCCCCCTTTGTCTACACGAGTCTACACAACATCCGGCAAGCCAACCTAGTTCCTCCCCGCGCCACACAAGGAGCATCCAATGGAGCAGGCGTCCGAGTTGGGAAACGACGGCGTTCCGGCCGCGGAAGAGGCCGCCGGCTACAGCCGCCGTGAGCAGATCGCCTGGTATTTCTATGACTGGGGCAGTTCCGCCTTTTCCACCACGGTGGTGACGGTCTTCCTCGGCCCTTACCTGACCTCGATCACCCAGGCGGCTGCGGACGCCAACGGCTACGTCTACCCACTGGGCATCCCCGTGCTAGCCGGCGCCTTCTTCCCCTACATGATCGCCCTGTCGGTGCTGCTGCAAGTCTTCTTCCTGCCGGTATTGGGCGCCCTGGCGGATTACTCCCACCGCAAGAAGCAATTCTTCGCCATCGCCGCCTATCTGGGCGCCTTCACGACGATGGGCACGTACTTCCTACAGGGCGACAACTACCTCTTAGGCGGCGCGCTGCTCGTCTTCGCCAACCTGAGCTTCGGCGCGGCCATCGTCTTCTACAACGCCTACCTGCCCGACATCGCCGGGCCGGACGACCGCGACCGCGTCTCGTCGCAGGGTTGGGCGCTCGGCTACCTGGGCGGCGGACTGCTGCTGGCGCTCAACCTCGTCTTCGTGCAGTTCCTCGCCGAGCCGCTGGGCGTCTCTACCGGACACGCCGTGCGCATCTCGCTGGCCTCCGCCGGCGTGTGGTGGGCGGTCTTTGCGCTCATCCCGCTTGCCGAGCTCAAACGGCGCGCCCCGCTCAAGCAGCTCCCGCCGGGAGAACGCTACGCCACAATCGGCTTCAAGCAACTGCGCCACACGTTGAGCGAAGTGCGCAACTTCCCGCACACGCTGCTCTTCCTGCTCGCCTACCTGCTCTACAACGACGGCATCCAGACGGTAATCGCCCTTTCCGCCACCTTCGGCAGCGAAGAGCTGGGCCTGGGAACCACGTCGCTGGTGCAGCTGATCCTAATGGTGCAGTTTATCGCCTTCTTCGGGGCGCTCTTGTTCCAGCAAGTTGCCAGCCGCACCGGCGCCAAGCGCGCCATCGTTATCAGCCTCTTCATCTGGCTGGGCGTTACGGTCTACACCTACGCATTTCTACAGACGGAGCTGCAGTTCTTCATCCTGGGCGGCTTCATCGCCATCGTCATGGGCGGCAGCCAAGCCCTCAGCCGCTCGCTCTTCTCGTTGATGATCCCGCGCGGCCAGGAAGCCGAGTATTTCAGCCTCTACGAGGTGAGCGAACGCGGCACGAGTTGGCTCGGACCGATGATCTTCGGCTTTACGTTGCAGATGACGGGCAGCTATCGCTACGCCATCCTCTCGATTGCACTCTTCTTCGCAGCCGGCCTGGCGTTGTTGATGCGCGTGAATGTACGCCGCGCCATCGAAGAATCCGGCAACGAGGCGCCATCTATGCTCTAGCGCGTTCGCAGCCCCAATCATAACGGGGCGGGGCCGAGCCTGTAGATGGCCCAACCCCGCCCCGTCGACAACGCCGGCACGCGCTAGCCGCGCCCGGCGCGTCATCTATGCGAAATGCGGTTCGTGTTGCGCCTTAGGCGATTTGCCTTCGACGCCATCAAAGCCATCTTCCTCTGCTCGCTGTTCCCGCTCCGCTTCCGCCTCCGCCAACGAAATCTCACCCGCAGCATGGCGATTGCGCAGTTCCTGATAGGTCTCCTCGCTCATGCCCAGGGGCTTATCATCGTGACCAAAGACGCGATGCAGCCCTAGCCGCAGCCCCTTCATCGTCCGCTGCACGAACGACTCGCTATACACCTCGGCAAAGGTGGACACCGCTTCATCCGGGTTGAGCGGGGCCAACTCGTATTCCCGGCTCAGTTCCTCGCGGTGATGCGCGATCCACATGTACAGGTCGGCTTCTGTCCGGTGCGGGAATTCCTCCAGCAGATTGTACTTGCGAATGGCCTCGACCACGGGCGCATAGACATTGTCATACCAGCTTGCCACCGCGTCGGGCCATTCCAGGAACTTGTCGGCGCCCTTGCGCTCTAACTCCTTGTTGACCAGATACCAGTGCACGTGTATGTGGCGCAGCATCATGTCATAGCGCCCCGGCTCCGTCAGGTTGATGCCGTGGCGCGGACGCAGTTGGTTGAGGCCGGTCTTGCGCATAAACTCCTGATGATCCGCCTTGATGATCCACTCATCGCGGTCGAAGTCCTCCAGCGTCAGCGGCACGTCGGTATTCACCACCGTCACATACGCCTCGATGTGCGTCAGCCCGTTGGCCCGCGCCACGCTCACGCGGTGGTTGCCGTCGCGCACGAAATAGACCTCGCCAATCTTGAACAGATCGACCGGCGGCACGCCCTCCAGCGAGTTCATCGCCGCGTCCAGCCGTGACCAGCGCTCCTCATTCACGCCCGAGCGCGGCATGAATGTGCGCGTGAAGTCCTTGTAGCGCCCCACGCTGCCCACAATTAGATTCAGCGGCACCATTTCGGTGCCCATCTCTATTTTTTGACGCGCCTTCAGGCGATTCGCCACCTCGTGATAGTTCAGCAAATCCGAATTGCCGCCGGTCACCAAGGCGAGCAAATCCGCCATCGACGCACGATTCAGGCTGCGCCGGAACCGTTCACGCGCCTGAACATCTGTCGAACCTAATGTATACTTCATCGTTCCTTGCATCTCCTCATGTCTGTACGGCGTTCGTTCGCAGCCGCCGTTCCGGCAGCCGCTCATTGCACTCGCCAGACATCCCCATCACCAGACCTGCATGACAGGGCAACCCTCTGACAGCGCTCCCAGTGAGCCTGTCTTGTGCGGCCGAGTATGTTCCGTTGTTCCGTCCCGATCTTCGGCTTCGATCCTCGGTCGCAAAGCCATCCATAAGTATACCACGAACATGTTAACGTTTGATCAACACTTTGTCGGCATCCTGTTGTACATTTTGCCGATGTTCATGTCCTTCGGTCTGCCGGCAACTGCGCCACTTTGAATACGCTTCCCCCGACCGAAAGTTGCGTACGACTTTGGGACGGGTTGACCAAACCGGCACACGCGACACGAGCGACGATGCGCCGGCAGGCTGCCGGCGCATCGCTATCCCAGGGCTAGGCTACAGGGAAAAGTCGCTTCTACAAGCGCAGCACCGTCATGGCGGCGCACTCGTCCGCGCGCAGGTTCATGCAGATCACACCCTGCACAACACCCTCCTTAGGCGGGACTTCCGCCGCGCTGAAGCGGATGACTTTGCCCAAGCGCGAGATGATCAGGATATCGTCTTGATCTCTCACGCTCGCAGCGCCGGTGATCCGCTCCGCCTTCATGGCGAGCTTGCCGCCCGCGCCCGGCGATTTATTGGCGGAGAACCCGCTGAGCAGCCGGATCGTCCCCTTGCCGTCGGCGCCGAGCAGGAACACGCCGCCGTCTTCCTGCGCCGCGGCGATCCCTACAGCCGCATCCGCCGGATCGATGCGCATGCCCAAACAGCCGCGCACGGGAACCAGACGCTCGGCAAAGCGGATGGCCTGCCCGCTACGCGTCACGATGAACAGGTCGTCGGTCCCCGATGTCCAACACGCTGCCGCAGGCGGCCCGCCTTCGCTGACGTTAAAGAGAACCGTGCCCGGCTGGAGACTCTTGCCCAAGTACTGGCTGCCGATGCGCCGCACCTGCCCGCGTCGCGTCACCACGGCCAAATAAGCCCCGCGCCCCTCCGCCGGCGCGTCGGCGAAAGCCAGCGCGATCGCCTCGTCAGCCCGCAGCGGCAGCCGCTCGCGCAGCGGCATCCCCCGGCTGTGGAGCGCGGCTTCAGGCAGGTCGCTCACGCTTAGGCGAAAAGCCCGCCCCTGGTCCGAAACAATCGTAATGCCTGCGGCCTCGTCCGCAGCGAGCAGCCGCTCCGGCGGGTCATCCTCCGCCCCTTCCAGGCCGAACACGCCCATGCCTCCGCGGCGCTGGCGCGTGTACAGATGGCGCGGCGTGCGCTTGATCAGCCCGTTTTGAGTCACCGTCACGACGTTAACCGACGTCGGCGGCTCGGCGGGGTCATGGTCCGCCGCATCCCCCGCGCCCGTCGCCGCAACGCGCTTGCCCGCCTCGCGCAACCGGGCAAGCTCCTGTTCCAACCCCTCGATATAGGCCGCAACCTCCGGCGGGATTCCGCTCAATTCAGGACGCTGCATCTTCATGCTCACTTTCCATGGGCCCCAACCCTTCGGCGCGAGGCGCTCAGTTGGCCGGAATACTCTGGGCAATGCGCAGGACGTCGGCCGCGTACCCGCGCACCTCTGCCGGCAAGTCGTCCCAGGTTCCGCCGCTCGCCAGCAGGTCGAACGTCTTGTCCGGCCCCCAGTTATAGGCCGCCAGCATCCACTCCGTCTGCGGGAAGCCTCTCTTGCCCAGTTCCGCCCGCAAGTAATCGAGGTAGAGCGCGGCCACCAACACGCTGCTATAACTGTCGAACGGGTCCGTGGCATCGACGATCGGCGCCCATTCCTGCCACGTCGCCGGTTGGATCTGCATCAGCCCCAGCGATCCCTGGCTGCCAACCGCCACGGCATCGAAGCCGCTCTCCACATAGCCCTGCGCCGCCAACTGCCGCCAGTCCAGGTCATAGCGCCCGGCGATCTCCTGGAACATCTGCGCATAGGTCATGCCGCTCGTCGCCGGCGGCGCGACGACCAGCGGCTGGGCGGGCTGAAGCGGCTGTGCAGCAGCCGGCGCGCCGGGCGCAGTCACCTGACCAGGCTGAATCACCGGCAGACCCGGCGCGTCACCGCCCGTCACGACCTCCGGCCCTGTCTGCGCCGGCGCAACCGCCTGCCCCGCGTCGACCGGTTCACGCGTCGGCAGCGGCTGGTCGATATTGACCAGCAGGGCCACGACCGGCGGCTCTTCGCGCACGACAGGGGCAGCCGGGCGGCTCACGCCCACGCGCAGCGCCAACAGCACCAACAAACCCGTCAGCCCCAGGCCAACCAGCCCAGTCACCGCCAACCCGGCCACGCCGGCCAACTGCCACGGCCCCACCAGCGCGGCCGCGGCGATGCGTCCCTGCACAACCTGCCGGGCGCTCTCCTCTTCGCCGTCGACCAGGCGCGCCGCCACGCGGTAGATGGCCGGCTGCATAAACAGCCCCACAAACGGCAGCCGTCTGGGCATCACGGTCACGTCGATCAGCATCGACTCGCCCGCTTCCAGCCACACAGAAGCCCGACCGGGTTGCGGGTAGATGTCGCCCGGCGTTTCGAACTCAAAGGCGCACAGCCGCTGCCGATCGGCGCCCGCCAATAGGAACTCGGCGCGGCGGTTGCTCAGGTTGGTCAGCGATACGGACGCGGTGGCTGACCGTCTCCACCACGACGCCGTGACCTGTTCCGGCTGCAGCGCGCCCAGGCGAAAAGCGGAATAGGGCTTCAGCGCCAGCACGAAACCGGCCCGGCTGTATCGGCCGGGATAGGCGGAGGCATGCGCCGCCAGCGCGCAGGCGTGGTCGCCGGCCCGCGCCGCGGGCAGACGCGGCGGGCTCACCGTAAAGGTGACCGTCTTGCGCTCGCCGGGCTGCAAAGCCAAACGCAGCGGCAGGTCCGGGAACCAGGCGGGATCGACATTGCCCTCGATCTGCAACTCGAACACGGCCGCCCGCCTGCCGTTGTTCATCACGCTTGCGCTCAGCGTGTCGCTCTCCCCCGGCGTCAAAGTCACGGCGCGCTTGGGCAGCATGAGGATGACGACCTCATCCACCCGGTCCGGGTACGTCTGCGCGCCGGGCAGCGGTGCGTCGCCCCCCTCCGCGCCCACGTCGCCCGCCTCGTCCTGCTCCACAGGCGTGGCTTCGCCCTCGATCTCGACGACGCGCCAGTTCGCCAGTTCGGCGGGCAGCGGCCCAGGCGGGGAGGGGGGTATCGCGCCCGTCCCGCCGGTCAATTCGCCGTCGCCGGGCGCGCCTTCTCCCTCAGACTCCTCGCGTCCTGGGACGCGCCCCCGCTTGTCATTGTCCATGGCTGCTATAGTATCGAAGCACGCGGGATCGCTGTCAAGTCGCGGACGCCGTACGGATGCGCATCTCAGATTGGGGGCAACCCGTTGCGCAACCTCGCAGGCGCCTATCCTTAGCGCACGGTCGGCGGGAACGCCGCCATCCCTGGCGGCAAAGGCACAGGCGGAAGGCCGGCAAAGATGCCGGCGATCCCAGGGGGCGACGCGCCTATACATTGATCGCCAAGAACTGAGGGCAGATCCACACCGTACTGAGCGGCGATCGCCCCTTCCCCTAAGCAATTGTGGATGCCCTCAGACGCCAAAAGGAACCGAAGCGGTCAATCTATCGTATCTTGGTATGCGGCGCCATTCTGGTGCGGCGACGATAATCACCGCGAGGGAAAAACGAACTAGGCATGATCGAAAACGATTCCCCGACCGTCACAGCCATAACTGCCCGCCCGATCAGCCGGCGCAAGCTCATCCTCTGGGCGGGCCTCGCCGTCTTGATCCTGTGCGCTGCGGCGAGCTTTCCCTTTGCCTGGCAGCGATGGGTCAACTGGCGCTATGCGGACGATATCTACGCTGTCGAGGATGCGCCAAGCCGCCGCGTCGCCATCGTCTTCGGCGCGCGCGTCTACGGCAACGGCCGCCTCAGCGCCATGCTGCGCGACCGCGTCGACACCGGCATTGATCTCTACAGACAGGGTAAAGTCGACAAGCTGCTGTTCAGCGGCGACAACAGCGTGCCCGAATACGACGAGCCGGGCGATATGATGGCCTACGCCATCGCCCAGGGCGTCGACCCCGCGGCGATCCAGCCGGACTACGGCGGTAGACGCACCTATGACACCTGCTACCGCGCGGCGCACATCTTTCAGGTGGACGAGGCGATCCTCGTCACCCAGGCATTTCACCTGCCGCGCGCGCTGCTGCTCTGCTCCTCGCTCGGCATCGACGCTTCCGGCGTGCCAGCAGACCGCCGCACCTACGGGCTGCGTTCGCTGGCCTGGTCCGAATCGCGCGAAGTGCCTGCGCTCCTCGTCGCCCTGCTTGACATCGTGCGCCGTGCGCCGCCGCCCATCCTAGGCGATCCCATCCCGCTCAATTAAGCCGGCCCAATTTAGCGGCGTGCTCGCCAAGCATATGTCATTCTGAAGCGGGCGGCAGTGAGCTGAAAAATCTCTTTGTGCCAGAGGTCGAGATGCTTCGCAAAGCTCAGCATGACAGCGCGCGAATTTAGCGTTCAAACCATTTCGGCGACTGCCGCTGCGACTACAGTATTCGCTCCGGCCCGGAAAAGACCTGTTCCACCCGCAACACCGCGACCCCGTGGCCCGGCCGTTCCGGCGAATTCCATTGCTTCATGTCGTCGAAGATTGGGCCGTCGCTGTAATACTCCAGCGTACCCTTCACCTGATACGCCTTGCCCTCTTTGGTAATGAAGAGCAGAGCCCCGCGGCTGCCGGTGAGGATATTAGCCTGCGTCTTGTTGAAGTAGTTATTGGCAATGACCAGCGTGTCTTCGCTGTACTTCTTCACCGCGCCGACATAGATCACATTGGGCCCGCCCTGGATGTCCGCTGTGGCAAGCACAGCCGGTCCCTCGCGGTTATCCCATGCCAAGCTGACAACTTTAGGTAGATTCGCCACGCTACACGCCTCCCGGTGATGCGTTTGCCCGTCCTGCGGGCGTCGCCGATGTTATGGAATGCCGAAACCGGCCTGCCTACAACAGGCTCTCTTTGTCCAAATAGATCACAGCCGTCAAGTTGCGCGGACGGTCCGGGTCCAGCCCCTTATGTACGGAGCGGTAATAGGCCATCAGTTGCAAGGTCGGCAGATAGGCCGCGGTCCGCGCCCAGTCGGGCATGCCTTCGGGCAAGGCGACGACCTGCCCCGGCAGATCCCGCGCGCCCAGCGGCGACAGGGCCACGATCTCGCCGCCCATCTCCGCGCATTCGCGCAGCACCGCGGCGTTGTGGTCAAACGCATGCTCAGCCAACAGACCGATCACCAGGGCCTGGTCGTCCACCATCGCCTTGGGGCCGTGACGGAACTCCAGGAAGTGATAGGCCTCGCTCTGTGTGATGGACATCTCCTTCATCTTCAGCATGGCTTCGCAGGCGATGCCGTAGAGCGGCCCTGCGCCCAGGAAGAAGACGCGTGCCAAGTCCTGGC
>Ga0123328_1005446_pt1 | contig 10003 bp, 7 predicted proteins | sample BioC12SIPDNA_2_FD_89702 | JGI IMG/M metagenome (GOLD analysis project Ga0123328, IMG submission 89702) | Anaerobic biogas reactor microbial communites from Washington, USA - Biogas_R1_A C12 SIP DNA | ecosystem: Engineered > Bioreactor > Anaerobic > Unclassified | place: Washington, USA...
GCCAGGCCGTGGCCGGTGGTGGACAGCGCGGAGCCGGCCAGAATGATGCGGGCATAGGTCCGGGCATGGGGCAGGAGTTCTTCGCTGGCGCCCACGATCCGCAACAGGGGATCCAGCCCGGACAGGGCGGCCAGCGAAGCCGCCAGCGGAACGAAAAACAGCAGGCCGAAGGCGTTGCCCAGAATCCGTTCGGCCTCTTCCCGGCGTCCTTCGCCCATGCGGATGGAAAACAGCGTGTTGGCGCCGACGCCCACGAGGATCGAAAACGAGACCATGGCCATCATCAGGGGGAAGCTGAGGGTGACTCCGGCGAGCCCGTGGGCGCCGACGCCGTGTCCGATGAACATGCGGTCCACGATGTTGTACAGCGCGTGGACCAGCATGCCGACGATGGAGGGAATGGAAAACCGCAGCAGCAGCCGCAGGATGGGCTCCGTGCCGATGCAGCTGGTGCTGTCGGTTGCGGGGGCTGAACTGGAGGGGGCGGGGTCCATGAGGGATCAAATCCGGCGCTCACTTTACGCCTCCGCCCGGCAATGGCCAACCGCCATTTTGCCGGGCCGCAGGTGTGCGAAAACCGTTGTGGGACGCGGCGCGGACGGGTAGGATGTCCCTATTCGTGGAAAGAAAGACAACAGCGCATGACGATGCATGAATTCTTGAAGACCCGGCGCCTGCTGATGGACGGGGCGATGGGCACGCAGATCCAGGACCGCCATCCCGGCGCCGAGGCGTGGGGGGCCTATGACGGCTGCAACGAGTGGCTGAACCTGTCGGCGCCGGAGATCATCCGCGACATTCATGCGGCGTATTTTGCCGCCGGCAGCGACGCCGTGGAGACGAACAGCTTCGGCTCCTCGCCGGTCACGCTGGGGGAATACGGGCTGTCGGCGCGGGCGAAGGAGATTTCGCGGGCCGCGGCGCGGATTGCGCGGGAGGCGGCGGACGCGGCGCAGGCGGCGGACGGGCGGCCCCGGTTTGTGATGGGGTCCGTCGGGCCGGGCACGCGCCTGGCGACGCTGGGGCAGGTGTCGTTCGACGAGCTGTACGGGGGGTATCAGGAGCAGATGGGCGGCCTGCTGGAGGGCGGCGCCGACGGGTTGATCGTGGAAACCTGCCAGGACCCGCTGCAGATCAAGGCGGCGGTCGCGGCGGCGATGCAGGTGATGGGGACGGCGCGCGACAAGCTGCTGTATGTGTCGGTGACGGTGGAGACGACGGGGACCCTGCTGGTGGGGTCGTCCATCTGGGCGGTGATGGCGGCGCTGGAGCCGTATCCGATTGACGTGCTGGGCATGAACTGCGCAACGGGGCCGGAAGCCATGCAGCGGCACCTGGAGGCCATCGCCCGCCAGTGGCGGGGCTTCATCGGCTGCATGCCGAATGCGGGGCTGCCGGCGCTGGTGGACGGCCAGGTCCATTATCCCCTGGGCCCGGAGGCCTATGCGCAGGCGTTTCTGCCGATCGCGGAAGCCGTGGGCCTGAACGTCATCGGCGGATGCTGCGGCACGACGCCGGAGCATATCCGCCGCCTGCGCGCCGGTATGGGCGATGCGGCCGCCCCGGCGCCGCGCCGGGTCGCGGCGCCGGAGCAGGTCGCCAGCCTGTTCTCGCCGGTGGACCTGACGCAGGATCCGCCGCCGCTGTACGTCGGCGAGCGGGCGAACGCCACCGGATCGAAGAAATTCCGCGAAGCGCTGCTGGCCGAGCGGCTGGACACCGCGTTTGACCTGCTGGTGGAGCAGGACGAAGGCGTGGCGCACGTGCTGGACCTGAGCGTGGCCTATGCCGGCCGCGACGAGCGGGCGGACATGACGGCGCTGGCGGCGCGCGCCGCGCGCGAATGCCGCCTGCCCCTGATGGTGGACAGCACGCAGCTCGACGTGGTCGAGGCGGCGCTGAAGCTGCACGGCGGGCGCATGCTGATCAACTCGATCCATTTCGAGTCCGGCGAGGAGAAGGCGGAGGCGCTGGTGGCTTTGGCGAGGCGTTTCGGGGCCGGCCTGGTCGGGCTGACCATTGACGAGACCGGCATGGCGATGACGGCGGACCGCAAGCTGGAGATCGCGGAACGCCTGATCGCCTTCTGCGAAGCGCGCGGCCTGCGCCGCGGCGACCTGCTGCTGGATGCGCTGACGTTCACGGTCTGCAGCGGCGACGGGACGCTTCGCGACGCCGCCCGGGAAACGATCGAGGCCATCCGGCGCATCAAAAAGGAATTCCCGGGCGTGCGCACGATCCTGGGGCTGTCGAACATTTCGTTCGGGCTGAAGCCGGCCGCGCGCAAGGTGCTCAATACGGTGTTCCTGGACCGCTGCGTCAGGGCCGGGATGGACGCCTGCATCATCAATACGGCGGCGCTGGTGCCGCTGACGGACCTGGCGCCGGAGGCCGTGCGGCTGGCGGAAAAGCTGCTGGACAACGACGCGGCGGACGGCGACCCGCTGGAGAACTACATCCGCCATTTCGAGGCGGCGGAACCGGAGGCCGAGGCGGCGGCCGCCGCCGCCGCGCAGTCCCCGGCCGAGCAGGCGGCGACGGCGCTCGTCAAGGGCAAGGCGGCGCTGCTGGAGACGTGCATTCCCGCGTTGCTGGCGGAGATGCCCGCGGAAGACATTCTCAACGGCCACCTGATCCCGGCCATGAAAGAGGTGGGGCGGTTGTTCAACGACGGCATCCTGCAGCTGCCGTTCGTGCTGAAATCGGCCGAGGTCATGAAGAAGGCCGTGGACATGATCAAGCCGCACCTGAAGGCCGGGCAGGGGGGGGCGGCGGGCACGATGGTGATCGGCACGGTGGCCGGGGACGTGCACGACATCGGCAAGAACCTGGTGGACATCATTCTGTCGAACAACGGCTACCGGGTGGTGAACCTGGGCGTGAAGGTGCCGGTGGAAAAAATGATGGATGCGGTGCGGGAGTCGGGGGCGGATGTGCTGGGCATGAGCGGGCTGCTGGTGAAGTCGGTGCAGGTGATGCGCGAGAACCTGCGCGCGATGGCGGCGGCGGGGATGAACCTGCCCGTGCTGCTGGGCGGCGCCGCGCTGACGGAGCCGTTCGTGACGAACGACTGCCAGCCGGTCTATCCCGGCCCGGTGCGCTATTGCAAGGACGCCTTCGACAGCCTGGCGGCGTTCCGCGAACTGCACGACACTGGCACCCTGCGCCGGGCGGCGCCGCCGTGAACCCAGGCCGACAGCCCCATGGACCAACTCCTGAATCCTGAACCCTGAACCCCGAACCCTGAACCCTGAACCCCAAAGCCATGGACACCTCTTCACCTCCCCCGCCTGTTGATGAACCGATCGTGCCGCCGTTCATGGGGCCGCAGATTTGGGATCCGCCGATGGAGGAAGTGAATCCGTGCCTGGAGCGCATGTCGCTGCTGGTGGGGCGGTGGGGCTACAAGAAGGGCAATCTCCCGGAGGCGGAATACCGCCAGATCCTGAAAGGCGAAGCGCAGGCGCATTATGAACGGCTGCTGCGCGAGAACATGGAAAAGCGCCTGTTTGTGCCCCGCGCGGCGGTGGCCTGGCTGGCCTGCCGGCCCGACGGCGACACCTTGCAGGTGGTTCCGCACGGGGGAGGGGAGCCCGTGCCGCTGTCGTTTCCCCGGCAGAAGATCCGCGAGCGGTTGTCCATTCCGGATTTTTTCGCCCCGGACGGGGACGTGGCGGGGTTTTTCACGGTGACGGTGGGGAATCCCGAGGCCTCGGCTGTCCTGGCCCGGTTGCAGGAGGAGGGGGAATATCAGGAATATTTTCTGTGGTCGGGATTTGCGGCGGAATACGCCGATGCGGTGGCCGAATGGGCGCACCGCCGGATGCTGGAATTCCTGGGCGGGAAGCAAGGCGCTCGGTTCGGCCCGGGGTATCCCTCGTGTCCCGACATGACCCTGAGCCGGCGGATCTGCGAATGGACCGAGGCCTGGCGCATCGGCGTGGAGGTCACCGACTCCGACATGCTGTCGCCGGAAATGAGCACCAGCGCGCTGATCGCCCCGCGGCCGCGGGCCCGGGTATTCAACACCCTGGAATGACCGGGGGCGGACGGGGCGGAGGCGATGGAGACCCCATGGCGGCGAAGCGGGAAATGACGGTTGACGGAAACCGCGGTGTGCGCCTATACTTCCGAAAATTGTGCAGGCAGGCTTTTCGGCGATCCGGGAGGGTCCGCCGTGTTGAGGAGACAAGACAATGAATCATCGAATTCGATTCAATCGAGTGCTGGGGCTGGCGTTGCTTCTCACGCTGGGGGGGTCCGCGGTCTCTGCCTGGGCCCAGGGGGCGGTGCCGGGGGGCGACATCATCCGCATTCGCAAAATGACGCCGGTGAAGGAAAAGACGCCGATCTACCAGACCTCGATGCGGACGCAGAGCGCGGCGCGGCAGACGGACTGGTGGCGCGCGGTGGTGGAATATGAAACCGCGCCGGACTGGATCGATGCGTTGGAGTTCACGTTCTACGCGTATCTGGAAGACCAGAGCGCCAAGAACGCGCCGGTGATGTTCCGCGGCGTGGTCACGTATGCCAATGTGCCCAAGGGGCGGCATCTGGCCGACATTTTCCTGCATCCGAACGTGGTGGCCCGCATGGGGGTGGTCAAGCAGATTGCCGTGGTGGTGAAACACAAGGGCGTGGTGGTGGCGACGGAATCCACCTCCAAGGAGCCCAACTGGTGGGAAACCCGCTTCAGCCCGGTGGACGGCGTTTTACTGAATCGCGCCCAAACTCCGTTTGCTCTCGTCGATTACGACTCGTACAACTTCATTCAACCCGCCGCGCCGGTCCGGTAGGCGATTCAAGGAACCGCCTCCATGGCCAAAAAGCCCATTCTCACGCTGGACGTCGGATCGCACAGCCTCAAGCTCGCCGAGTTTGCGGATGTGCGCGGCGGACTGGAAATGACCCGCTACGCGGTCAGCGAACTGGGGCTGGATCCCCAGGCCGACTCCGATCGTTCCCAGTACATCATCACCACCATTCACGACCTGATTCGCGAATCGGGCTGCAAACCCGGCCCGGTGCTGCTGTCCATTTCGGGGCATTCGGTGTTTTCGCGCTTCGTCAAACTGCCGCCGGTGGAGCCGGAAAAGGTGTACCAGATCATCCAGTACGAGGCGCAGCAGAACGTCCCGTTCCCCATGAACGAAGTGGTCTGGGACTACCAGCTCATCAGCGGCGCCACCGGCGACGTGGATGTCATGCTGGCGGCGATCAAGTCCGACCACATCACCGAAATCAGCGATTGCGTGCGGTTCGCGGGTCTGGTGCCGGAGCTGGTGGACGTGGCGCCGATGTCGCTGTACAACGCCGTGCGCTACAACTACGACGCGCTGCCGCCATGCACCCTGGTGGTGGACATCGGGGCGCGGTCCACCGACCTGATCTTTCTCGAGGCCGGACGGGTGTTCAGCCGCAGCGTGCCCGTTGCGGGCAACCACATCACCCAGCTGATCATGAACGAGTTTGCGATCTCGTTCGACGACGCCGAGGCGATGAAGAAGGCCCACGCCTATGTCGCGTTCGGCGGCGCCTACGAAGGGCCGCAGAGCGAGACGGTGGACAAGGTCTCCAAGAGCGTGCGCAGCATGATGACGCGCCTGCACCAGGAGCTGAACCGCTCGATCAATTTCTACCGCAGCCAGCAGGGCGGCCAGCAGCCGTCGCTGCTGCTGCTGACCGGCGGCAGTTCGGTGATTCCCTACACGGATACCTTCCTGAAGGAAAAACTCCGCGTCGAGACGGATTACTTCAATCCGTTCAACAACGTGGCCGTGGCCGAGCAGATCCCCGCCGAGCAGGTCGGCGCGCACGCCTGAGAAATGGGCCAGTTGGTCGGTCTGGCCCTGCGCCAGCTGCACACCTGCCCGATCGAAATCAATTTGCTGCCTCCCAAGGCGGTGGAAGAGAAGAAGTTCAAGCGCAAGCAACCGGTGTTCGCGCTGGCGGCGGCGGTGGCGCTGTTGACGCTCATCGTGTGGATTTCCTTCTATCACCGCCTGTCCGCCACGATGGGCGGCATCCGCACCCGGCTGGACAGCCGGGTGCAGGAGCTCTCTTCCGTGGAGCGCCGGCTGGTTCAGGCGGAAACCGAAGTGGCCGACGTGGAAAAACAGATTTGCAAATTAACGGCGCTGGAGGCGAACCGCGGGGTATGGCGTTCCATGCTGGGCGAAATCAGCGGCGCCCTGACCGAGGGCATGTGGTTGACGCGCGTGGCTCCGGTGGCAACGCTTCCCGGCGAGACCGCGCCTGCGCCTGAACCGGAAACCCGCCGTTCCGGCCGGGCAACCCCCGTTCCGCCCGCCCGGGTTTCCGCCGGCGGCGTTGCCGGGCTGGAGATTGAGGGGATGGGGTATCTGGACAAGATCAAGAGCGATCAGATCACGGAGTTTCGCAACAAACTGCGTGAATCCGAGTTGTTTTCGGACCAGACCGAAATTGTCTGGCAGCCTCCGGCGCGGCCGGACGCCGCCACCCTGGAATTCAAGATTCTGGCCGTCCTGGAGACCCCGAAAGAGTTATGAGCCGCAAACATATGCCATTGCTGATCGGCGGGGCCGTAGTGCTGCTGCTGGCCCTTGCCTTGGGCTACTGGCTGTTCAGCGCCAGAAGCCGCTACCGGGAAGAAACGGACGCGCTGGAGCAGAGTCAGAACCGGTTGAACCGCCTGTCCACCCGTGACGTATTCCCGTCCGACGCCAATGTCGAGACCATGGAACGTCAGTTGGACATCTACCAGGACTATCTCGACGGGCTGTTCCAGACGATGCGAGAGGGGCAACGGCCCCAGGAGCCCATCAACCGCGACCGGTTTCGCCAGTTGCTGGAACAGACGCTCCGCCGCCTGGTGCAGGCCGCCCGCGCCAAGTCCATTGTCCTGCCGCCGGACCTGGCCTTCGGCTTCCAGCGCTACGCCGCCGGCACCCCGCCGGAAGAAGAGCATCTGGACCGTCTGGTGGACCAACTCCGCTCTGTCTCCATCCTGTGCGCCGTGCTGTACGAGGCCGGCATCGGCGAACTCGTGTCGGTGGAACGGACCGTATTCGAGGAAGACACCCCGGCCGTTCCCGTGGAAGAGGAATACGGACGTCGTCGCAGCCGCGGCCGCGGCGAGCCGGAGCCGGAGGTGGTCAAGGCCACCGATCTGGTGCGCGATCCAGACGGTCTGTTCACCCGGGAACGGTATGTCCTGTCCTACCGCGCCCAGGACGAAGCCAATTGGAAGGTGCTCGACCGGCTTTCGAAGGGAGCGCCCTTCGTTGTGGTGTCCAAAATGGAAATCGTCAACAGCGCCCGCCCGCCCGTCGTGCCGCCTCCGGCGCCGTCCGTCGCCGAAGAGGGACCGCGCGCTTCGGCGGCCGCGGCCACCACCTGGCAGGCGCCCGGCGCCGCCCGGCCGGCGGGGGGGCGGGAAGCACCCGCCATTCTGCCGCGTGAATTGCGGGTGGTGGCCGGTCAGGAACTTCCCCAGGTCCGCCTGGAAGTCGATGTCTACCGCTTTGTCCAGGAAGCGCCCGCTGAAGAAGGGGAGGAGAATCCGTGAACCAGGCACCCCGGAACAGGAAAGAATGGTTTCGGGAGCACTATGAGAAAGTGCTTCTGCTGTTGGCGTTGATCGCGCTGCTGTTTTCCAGCGCCTGGCTCGTCAAGGATATCCAAGCCGACAAGGAACGCGCGGCGTTCAGTCTGTCGCGCATCGGCTGGCGCGGGTCACCCGTGGCCATCAGGGACACGGTCCCCTTTGACGCGGTCCTGGCGGATGCCCGGGCCGCGGCGTCCGCCCCGCTGACGATCACGCCACGCTCCCTGGTCAGCGAGTTGCGCGTGTCCTGCGTCAAGTGCGGCCGGCCGATTCCGTATAACGCCGAAGAATGCCCCTTCTGCGTGGCTGAGCAGCCAGCCATCATCGATATCCGTACGCTGGACACCGACGGCGACGGCATTCCCGACAACGAGGAACTGGCGCTGGGGCTGGATCCCCAGAATCCGGCCGACGCCTCTCAGGATCTTGACGGCGATGGATTCACCAATCTGGAGGAGATCCGCGACGGCACAGATCCCCGCGACCCCGACAGCATGCCCGATCCGGTTGTCAAGCTGCGCATTGCGCGGATTCGTCCGGTGCCCTTCGTATTGCGTTACGTCGGCACGCAGCGCATGCCCGACGGCAGCCTGCGCTTCCTGCTCAATCTCCAGAGTCTCGAGCGCTCGTATTTCGCCAAGCTCGGCGACGTGGTGCTTGGCTACAAGGTCGAGGAACACAATCCCGAGGGAAATCAGGGCGAAACCCTGACCATGGTGCGCCAGTCCGACAAGCGCCCCGTCGTGCTGGTCAAGGGCCGCCCGGTCACCGAACAGGAATTGGCCATTCTGTTCGTTTCCCTGCTGGACCGGCGCAGCCTTCCCGTCCAGCGTCTGAACGACGTATTTGATTTCCGCGGCGTGGAATACAAGGTCGTTGACATTCACCGGGACAGCGTGGTAATCCAGAACGTCAAAACCGGCGAAGACGTGACGATTCCCTTGATCAGCAGCGAAGAACGCGCGGCATTGGCTCCCCCTGCCGCCGCTCCGGCGTCCGGCGCCGCGCCCGGCTCCCCATGGTGAATGTGCATATGAATGGTTTAGACAAGCAGGTGTTGTTGGGTGAATCGGGATCGACGTCCCGGCCCCGGTTCAGGTCCAAGGAGGAATCCTCAATGAAATGGTTCATGGTCTCGGCAATGACGGTGGCTCTCTTGTTCGGCAGCGCGGCGCTGGCCCAGGAGGACGATTTCGATCTGGACGCCCTGCTGGGCGATTTCGATTCCCCGCCGGCCGAGGTGGATGAAACGGCGGCCGAACCGGTTCCGGCGGCGGAAGCCGTGGAAGAGGCGGTCGCGGAATCCGAGCCCGTCGCCGCGGTGGAAGCCGTGGAGGACGCGGCGGCCGAAGCCGATCCGTTTGCCGAACTTGACGCGGCAGAAGAGCCCGTGGCCGAAGCCGTGGAAGAAATGGGCGCCGAAGCGGAACCGTTCGCCGAACTGGACGCCGTGGAGAAGCCGATGGAAGAAGTCGCGGAGGAGGCGGCTTTCGAAGCCGACCCGTTCGGGGGTATGGACGCGATGGAGACACCGGAGGAAGAGGTCGCGGAAGAGGCGCTTGCCGAGGCCGATCCGTTTGCCGGTGCGGACGCCATGGAAGAACCCGAAATCCAGACAATGGAAGACAGTCCGGCCGAGCCGATGGCCGAAGCCCCGATGGAAGGGGACGATCTCCTGGGCGATCTCTTTGCCGAACCGGCAGCGCCTGCCGAAGCCGAACCCGTCGCCGAAATGGATTCCTTCGACGCCTTCGCCCCGGCCATGGATGAATCCATGGAAGGCGGAATGGAAGAAGAGCTGTTCGTGGACGAAGAAGCCCCGGCCGATGCCCCGGCGGAAGCCGCGGCAGCCGAGGAGGAACTCTCTCCCCGCGAACTCAAGAAAATCGCCCGCGAAGCCGCCAAGCAGGAGGAAATCCGCCGGCAGGCCGCCGAAACCGATGCCCTCAAGGCCTCTGAAGCCGGATTCCGGGCCATGAGCGACGGCAGCTATATCGCGGCCGAAACCAATTTTTCCTATGCCCTGACGCTCCTGCCGGACCGCCCGCAGAATGCCGCGATTCGCGAGCAGATTTCCTGGGGGTTGGCCGAAGCCCAGTACCTGCGGGCCCGGGCGCTGGTTCAGAAACGCGAACGTCTGGCCGACGCCCGCAAACTGGTGAATGGCGCTCTGGCCGCCGTTCCCGACCACCGGGGGGCGCTGGCTCTCGATCGCCGCCTGTCCCGCCTCGAAGAACTCGAATCCCTTCCCAAGGCGCCGTCCCGCCAGCCGGCGACCATCGAAAAGATGGCCGACATCAATCAGATGTACGACGAAGCCCGTCAATGGTACATGGTCAAGGATTACGATCGCGCCCTCGCTCTTTTTGAACAGGTGCTGCTGCGTGATCCCTACCACAAGAGCGCCATTCGCTA
>Ga0123328_1005453_pt1 | contig 9990 bp, 9 predicted proteins | sample BioC12SIPDNA_2_FD_89702 | JGI IMG/M metagenome (GOLD analysis project Ga0123328, IMG submission 89702) | Anaerobic biogas reactor microbial communites from Washington, USA - Biogas_R1_A C12 SIP DNA | ecosystem: Engineered > Bioreactor > Anaerobic > Unclassified | place: Washington, USA | collected...
CAGCGCCGACGGCGCCGACCTGCCGGTGACCAACCCGGCCAACGGCGAGGAGATCGCGCGCGTCTCGCAGGCCACGACCGCCGATGTGGGGGCCGCGCTCGAAGCGGCGTCGCGCGCCTTCCCCGTGTGGGCGAGCCTGTCCGCCCGCGAGCGCGCCCGCATCATGCACAGCGCGATGGACATCTTCCGCCGGAACCTGGACGACGCGGCGCGCGCCCTCACCCGCGAGCACGGCAAGCCGCTGAACGACTCGATCAAGGAGTGCAGCTACAGCGCCGACGTGATCGACTTCTACGCCGAGGAGGGCCGCCGCCTGGATGGGACGCACTTCGCCGGGGATCTCGGCCCGACACACAGCTTTGTGCTCAAGCAGCCGGTCGGCGTGGTGGCGGCGATCACGCCGTGGAACTTCCCGGTGGACCTGCTGGCCTGGAAGCTCGGCCCTGGGCTGGCGGCGGGCTGCACGTTCGTGATCAAGCCACCGAGCGAGGCGCCGCTGGCCGCGACCCTGTTCGTGAAGGCGTTCGTCGAGGCGGGCATCCCGCCCGGCGTGGTCAACATCGTCACCGGGCCGGGGCGCACGGTCGGCGCGGAGTTGGTGACCAACCCGCTCAGCCGCAAGATCGCGTTCACTGGCTCGACGGCCACCGGCCTGTGGATCGCCGAGCAGGCCGCGCGGCAGCTCAAAGCCGTCACGCTGGAATTGGGCGGCAGCGCGCCGTTCGTCGTGTGTGACGACGCCGATCTCGACATCGCCGTGCCGGAGGCGCTGCGGCGCGCCTACTCGCACACCGGCCAGATTTGCATCAGCGTCAACCGCATCTTCGTGCAGCGCGGCGTCTACGAGGAATTCGTGGCGCACTTCACCGACGCCGCCAGCAGGCTGCGCGTGACGGCGGATGGGCTGGCCGAACCGGACGCCGACATGGGCCCGATGATCAACCAGGCAGGGCTGAAGACGGTGCGCCAGCACGTGGCCGACGCGGTCGAGCGCGGCGCGCAGATCGCCACCGGCGGCAAGGCGCCCGACGGGCCGCAGTTCGCCCGCGGCTATTTCTTTCTGCCGACCGTGCTCACCGGCGTAGAGCGCGAGATGCGCGTCATGCGCGAAGAAACGTTCGGGCCGGTCACGCCCATCGCCCGCTTCGACACGCTCGCAGAGGGGATCGCCATGGCGAACGATACACCGTACGGGCTGGCGGCCTACGCCTACACCAATGACCTCGACCGGGCGTTTTACGCGGCCCGGCATCTGCGCGCGGGCGGTGTCGGCATCAACGTCAACGACATCACTGACATCCGCGGCCCCTTCGGCGGCATGAAGCAGAGCGGGGTCGGGCGCGAGCTCGGCCAGCCGGGCATGGACAGCTACCTCGAAGTCAAGCACGTCCGCTACCGCTACCGGCCGCCGCGCCCATGAGCCTCGACAATCATGGCACCCTTAGCGGCCTGCGCGTGCTGGATTTCTCTCGCGTGCTGGCCGGGCCGTTCTGCACGATGTTGCTGGCCGACCTGGGCGCGGACGTGATCAAGGTCGAGCATCCGGCGCGGGGCGACGATACGCGGGCCTGGGGGCCACCCTGGCTGGGCGAAGGTGACGACGCGCAGAGCGCCTACTTCCTGAGCGTCAACCGCAACAAGCGCAGCCTGACGCTCGACATCAAGACGCCGGGCGGGCAGGACCTGGCTCGCCGCCTCGCCGCGAAGTCACACGTCGTGGTCGAGAACTTCAAGGCCGGGCAGATGGCCTCCTTCGGCCTGAGCTATGACGACCTGCGCGCGATCAATCCCGCCCTGGTGTATTGCAGCATCACCGGCTTCGGGCAGACCGGCCCCTACCGCGACCGGCCCGGCTATGATTACGTGATCCAGGCCATGAGCGGGCTGATGTCGATCACCGGGCCGGAAGACGGGCCGCCGTACAAGGTCGGCGTCGCCATCTCGGACGTGTTCGCCGGGCTGTTCGCCGCCACCTCGATCCTGGCGGCGGTCCGCCACAGCGAGCGCACCGGGCAGGGCCAGTCCATCGACGTCGCGCTGCTGGACGCCCAGATCGCGGCGCTGGTCAACGTGGCGAGCAACTTCCTGGTGTCCGGCCAGACGCCGCCCCGCTTTGGCAACCAGCATCCGAACATCGTCCCGTACCAGACCTTCAGCGCGTCGGATGGTGAATTCGTGGTGGCCGTGGGCAACGACGGGCAGTTCGCGCGCCTGTGCGCGGTGATCGGCCGCCCGGACCTGCGCGACGATCCGCGCTGCGCCACCAACCCGGCCCGCGTGGAACATCGCGCATGGTTGATCCCGCTGCTGCAAGCGGTCTTCGCCCGGCGCCCCGCCGCTGAATGGGTGGACCGGCTGCTGGCGGCGGGCATCCCCGCCGGGCCGATCAACACGATCCCCGCCGCGCTCGGCGATCCGCACGTCGCGGCGCGCGGGCTGGTTCACGAGATCGACCTTCAGGCGGGCGAGGTGCTCCGCCTGATCGGCCCGCCGGTCAGGATGGCGCCCGATGCCGCCGAAGTCCGCACGCCGCCGCCTCGCCTGGGCGAGCACACGGACGAGGTCCTGCGCGATGTGCTGGGGCTGGACGCGGAGGCGATAGCCGCTTACCGGGCCGCGGGCTGCATCTGAGGGCGAACTAGAGGCTGACCACGCGAAACCCGACCGTGGAGTGGTGCCGGTAGTCGGGCGCGAGTCGCGCGTTGGGGTCCAAGGGGCTGCGGTGGACTGCGCGCAGGCTGATCGGGCTGTCGCTGCTCCACGAGCCGCCGCGCAGCAGGCGAGCCTCGCGGCTGTCGGGGTCGAGCGTCCCGCTCTCCCAGCCGGTCAGGCACCACTCCCACACGTTGCCGCTCATGTCCATTACGCCGAACGCGCTGGCCCCGTCCGGGTACTGAGTCACCGGCGTCGTCTCGTCGATGTCGCGGTTCCAGTTGCAGACCGCGGCGTTGGGCTCGGCGCCGCCCCACGGGAACTCGCGCCCGTCGTCGCCCTGCGCGGCGCGCTGCCACTGCTGCTCGGTCGGCAGGGTGATGTGCCGCCCGGCCCGATCGCCCAGCCAGCGGCAGAAGGCGCTCGCCTCGTACCAGGACACGCCCACGATCGGGCAGTCCGGGCCGTTGTAGTCGCGCTGTCCCCAATAACGGGGAGAGTCCCAGCCGTACCGCTCCCGCAGCGCCCAGCCCGTCGCGCTCCACCACTGGCGTTGGTCGTACCCGCCAGCCTCCACAAAGGCCGCGAACTGCGCGTTCGTCACCGGGTACTGGGCGATGGCGAAGGCCGCCACGTCGAACGCCGCCGGTTCCGGCACGTAGCCCCCGGCGTCGAGCGTCACCGGGCCGGCGGGGATGGTGATCCAGTCGAAAGGTCCGGGCAGTTGGTAGTGTCGCATGGGTTCTCGTCCTTCGGGCACGCCAAACCTCGCCATTATAGCGTCAAAATCGCTCATTGACAGTCGCCAACCAGACCGTTATACTCTGACACATGAAACCAAACACAGTCCTGGCCCACGCTCACCATCACCATCTGACCACCCCGGAACGACGGTCCGGCGGGTGCTGCGTGTGTGCCTGAATCGCTAGCAGGTTACGTGCGTTGTGACGCCTCCCGGTCCGCCGGGGGGCGTTTTTGTTTACGGAGGTGACGACCGTGCCCGAACAAATCCGTCTCGCGCTGCCCAGCAAGGGCCGCATGGAAGAAGAAACGCTCGACTTCCTGGCCGGCTGCGGGCTGCGCGTGACCAAGACCAACCCCCGCCAGTATGTCGCCAGCCTGCCCACTCTGCCGGATGTGCTGGTGCTGTTCCAGCGCGCGCGCGATATTCCGGTCAGCGTGGCGGCGGGCGACGTCGACTTGGGCATCACCGGCTACGACGCCCTGGCCGAGACCGTCGGCCCCGCTCCCGACGGCGTGATCGTGATCCACGATGCGCTGGGCTACGGCGAGTGTGCGTTGGTGCTCGCCGTGCCGGAGGACTGGGAGGATGTGCAGTCAGTGAGCGACCTGGCCCGCCGGGCCGCGGAGCGCCCGCTGCGCGTCGCGACCAAGTACGAGACCAGTGTCACACGCTTTCTGGCCGACTCCGGTGTCGAAAATGTGCGCGTCGTGGTGGCGGACGGCGCGCTGGAATCCGCGCCCACGGTGGGGTATGCCGATTTCATCGCGGACATCACCAGCACCGGCACCACCCTGCGCGAGAATCGCCTGCGGCAGCTCGAGGGGGGCACCCTCCTCACGTCGCAGGCGATTTTGATCGGCAACCGCGCGGCGCTCGCGTCGCGGCCCGACGTGTTGGCGGCCACCCGCAAAATGTTGGAGTTCATCGAGGCGCACCTGCGCGCGCGCGGCCAGTACATGATCTTCGCCAACATGCGCGCGTCCTCCGCCCTCGATATCGCTGGGCGCGTCTTCAGCCAGCCGGACCTGGGCGGGCTGCAAGGCCCCACCCTGGCGCCGATGGTCACCCGCGACGGCAGCGGCCAGTGGTGGGCGATCAATCTGGTGGTTTCCAGCCACAAGCTCTACGACGTCATCCAGCAGATTCGCGCTATCGACGGCAGCGGCGTGGTCGTCACGCCCGTCACTTATATCTTCGAGGAACAACCTGAACGGTACCAGCGGCTGTTGGCCGCGCTCGGAAAAGAGGCCCAAGCATGAGCACGCTCCGCATCTACGATAACCTGGACGAAGCCCGCGCGACGATCCTGAAGCGCCACTCGCTGAAAGAGGTCAGCGTTCCCGGCTGGCTGGCGGATAGCCTGGCGCAGTTGTTCGGGGAGCCAGTGACGCCCGACGAAGCCGTGCGCCGCATCATCCGCAGCGTGCGCGAGGGCGGCGACGCGGCCCTGCGGGACTGGAACGCGCGCATCGACGGCGCCCAGCTCGAGGCGCTGGCCGTGCCCGACGCCGAGATCGCCGCCGCCCTGGACGCGATCCCACCGGAGGTCGCGGACGCGCTGCGGCTGGCCGCGGACCGGATCCGCGCCTTCCACGCCAAACAGCCCGTCACCGGCTGGATCGACGCAACCGGCGAAGGCACGCTCGGCCAGCTCATCCGGCCGGTGGATCCGGTGGGCGTGTACGTGGCGGGCGGGACTGCTCCGCTGCCCTCGTCGCTTCTGATGAGCGTGATCCCGGCCCAAGTCGCCGGGGTGAAGGAGATCGTCGTGACCACCCCGCCCCGCCGCGGCGATGGGAGCGTGCCGCCCGTGATCCTGGCGGCGGCGGCGATCTGTGGCGTGAGCCGGGTCGTGCGCGCCGGTGGGGCGCAGGCCATCGCTGCCATGGCCTACGGCACCGAGAGCGTGCCGCGCGTGGCGAAGATCGTCGGCCCCGGCAACCTGTTCGTGACGCTCGCCAAGCAGCAGGTCTACGGCGACGTGGGCATCGATGGGCTGCCCGGCCCGACCGAGACGATGGTCATCGCCGACGCGGGCGCCAATCCTGGACTGGCCGCGGCGGACCTGCTGGCCCAGGCCGAGCACGACGTCCTGGCTTCCGCCTTGCTGGTGACCCCCAGCCGCGCGCTGGCCGAACAGGTCGCGGTGGAAATCGGGCGCCGCCTGGAAGACCTGAGCCGCGCCGAGATCATCGCCCAGTCGCTGGACAACCGCAGCGGCGCGGTCATCGTGCGCGATCTGGCGCAGGCGTTCGATGTGGCAAACGACTACGCCGCCGAGCACCTGTGTCTGCTGGTCGATGAGCCGTGGGGGTGGATCGGGCGCGTGCGCAACGCGGGCGGCATCTTCGTCGGCGAAAGCTCGTTCGAGGTGCTGGGCGACTACGTGGCCGGGCCGTCACACGTCATGCCCACCGGCGGGACGGCGCGCTTTGCCTCGCCGCTCAACGTGCTCGACTTCGTGAAGATCACCAGTCTGATCGGGTTGGAGCCGGGCGCGGCCGCCGAGTTGAGCAAAGCCGCCGCGATACTGGCGAGGGCCGAAGCCCTGACCGCGCACGCCGCTGCCGCCCAGGCGCGCGTCGCTCGCCAGTGACCCGGCCCGACCAGGAGAGAGCCGCCGCCATGACTGACACGCGCGAGAAAGTCCGCATCCGGCCCGATATCGCGGCCATGGAAGCCTACACACCCACAGCATCGCTGGAAGTGTTCGCGGCCCAACTGGGGCGCCCGGTCGAGCAGGTGATCAAGCTCGACGCCAATGAGAATCCGTATGGCCCCTCGGCGGCGGCGCGCGCCGCGCTGGCGAGCCTGGACGCGGTCCACATCTATCCCGACCCCGAGGCGCGCATGCTGCGGTCGATGCTGGCCGAATACACCGGCGTCGACGCGCGCCACATCCTGGTTGGGGCCGGGGCGGACGAGCTCATCGAGCTGATCTTGCAGGCGTTCATCGAGCCGGGCGACGCGATCATCAACACGCCGCCCACCTTCGGCATGTATGGCTTCGACGCGCCGCTGTACTTCGCCCGCGTGGTGGACGTCGAGCGCCACGCCGATTTCTCGCTGGACGTGGAGGGCATCGAAGCCGCCGCGCGCGCCACGGACGCCAAGCTGCTGTTCGTCTGCTCGCCCAACAACCCGGACGGCGGCCTGATCGCACCGGAGACGGTCGAGCGCCTGCTGGACCTGCCGCTGGTGGTCGTGCTGGATGAAGCCTACCTCGAGTTCAGCGGCGCGGAGAGCCTCGCGGGGCGCGCCGCCGCGTCCGACAACCTGATCGTGCTGCGCACCTTCAGCAAGTGGGCCGGGCTGGCCGGCCTGCGTGTGGGTTACGGCATCTTTCCGGCGGGGCTGATGGCGCACCTGTGGAAGATCAAACAACCGTATAATTTAAACGTAGCCGCAGACGCTGCCGCGCGCGCGTCGCTGGCCGACCTGCCCGCGCTGCGCGCCAACGTCGAGCGGATCATCGCGCAGCGGCGGCGGCTGGAGCGCGAGCTGGCTGCCGTGCCGTTCCTGGCACCCTACCCCAGCCACAGCAATTTCGTGCTGTGCCGCGTGGTTGGGTTGGATGCCGCCGCGCTCAAAGGGCGGCTGGCCGGGGAATTCGGCATCCTGATCCGGCACTACAACAAGCCGCGCCTGCGCGATCACGTCCGTATCAGCGCGGGGACGCCGGAGCAGATCGACGCGCTGCTGGCGGCCCTGCACACCATCGGAGGGGACTATGCCTGACCGTACCGCGAGCATCACCCGCCACACCAACGAAACGCAGATCGAGCTGTCGCTGACCCTCGACGGGAGCGGCGCCGCGCAGATCGACACGGGGATCGGCTTTTTCGACCACATGCTGCACCACGTCGCCCACCACGGGCTGTTCGATCTATCCGTGAAAGCGTCCGGCGATCTGCACGTCGACGCGCACCATACCATCGAGGACGTGGCGATTTGCCTGGGTCGCGCGCTCGACGAGGCCCTGGGCGACCGCCACGGCATCACGCGCATGGGCGCGGCCTACGTGCCGATGGACGAGACGCTGGCGCGCGTGGTGGTCGACCTCAGCGGGCGGCCCTACGCCGTGATCGAGGCCGATTTCCGCGATGCCGCCATTGGGGGGATGCCCACCACTCTGGTCGCTCACGTGTTTGAGTCCATCGCGTTTCAGGCGCGGATGAACCTGCACGCGGCGGTGCTCTATGGGCGCGACGATCACCACAAGGCGGAGGCGTTGTTCAAGGCGCTGGGCCGCGCGCTGGCAGCGGCCGTCGCGCTGGACCCGCGGCGCGGCGGCGTCCCCAGCACGAAAGGAACGCTGACCGGATGACGCCCGCGCTGGATCCGACCCTGCTGGACCGCGCGCGCGGCTGCGCGGTGGGCGCGGCGATTGGCGACGCGCTGGGCATGCCGCTGGAATTCGGACCGGCGCGCCCGCTCGACGATCTGGTTCGCGAGATGGTCCCCGGACGCCTGCCCGCCGGCACCTTCACCGACGACACCGAGATGGCGCTCGCCTTGGCGGAGAGCCTGCTCCACCTGCGCCCGTTGGACCCGGACGATCTGGCCCGGCGGTTTGCTGCCTGGGCGATGGCGGACCCGCCCGACATCGGGATTCAAACGAGCCGCGTGCTCCGGAGGGTGGCGCGCGGCGAGCCGTGGGCGACCGTCATCGCCGAGGAGCAGCGCCGCCATCCGGACGCCGCCGGCAACGGCTCGCTGATGCGCTGCTGGCCCGTCGCGCTGGCCTGCTGGGACCGGCCGGACGATCTGCTGCGCGAGAGCGCGCGCCAGAGCCAGGTCACGCACTCGCATGAGGACTGCCTGGCCGCGTGTGAACTGGCCAACGCGACCATCTACTACCTGCTGCGCGGGGAAGCGCCGGGCCAGGCGTTGGACAGCGCCGCCGCGCTGGTGCGCCTGCCGGAGCCGTTCGCGCAGACCATCCGCGCCGCCCGGTCCCGCCGCCGCGAGGAGCTGAGCAATTCCGGCTGGGTGCGCCACACGCTCGAGAGCGCCGTGTGGGGTCTGATGACTACGGACACGTTCGAGGACGCGCTGGTGAGCGTGGTCAACCTGGGGCGCGACGCCGATACCGCGGGCGCCGTAGTGGGCGCGCTGGCGGGCGCGGCCTACGGCTACGCCGCCGTTCCCGATCGCTGGAAGGTCGCGCTGCGCGGCGAATGGCCGCTGGGCAGCGGCGCGATCTGGACCACGGACGACATCGCCCACCTCGCCGACCGGCTGGTGGGCTCCACATCGGAGGGACGATGAGCGGCGATCCTCGACCTGTGCTGCCGGGCGCCTACTGGGTCATCCCCGAGCGGCTGCTGGCGGGACCTTACCCCGGCTCGTGGGACGAGGGACGCGCCCGCGAGCGCGTCCGGCGCGTGCTCGACGCGGGCATCACCGTGTTCCTGGACCTGACCGAGCCCGGCGAGATGGAGCCGTACGCGCCGCTCGCGTTGGCGGCGGCCCGCGAGCGCCGGCGGACGATCCGCCACATCCGGCTGCCGATCCCGGACATGACGGTCCCCAACCCCGACTACATGACCCGCATTCTCGACACGTTGGACGTCGCGCTGGCCGACGGCCGCACCGTATACGTGCACTGTCTGGCCGGGCTGGGCCGCACCGGGACGGTAATCGGGTGTTTCCTGGTGCGGCACGGGATGAGCGGGCAGGCCGCCCTGAACGAGATCGCCCGCCTGCGCGGCGGCGAAACCGACTCGCCGCAAACGATCGACCAGTACCGGATGGTGTTCCACTGGCACGAGGGGATAGCATGATAGCCATCATCGACTACGGCGCGGGCAACCTGCGCAGCGTGCGCAATACGCTGACCCACCTGGGCGCGCAGGTCGTCACTGCCAGCACGCCCGACCAGCTCGCCGGTGCGAGCAAGATCGTGCTGCCGGGCGTCGGCGCGTTCGGCGCGGGCATCACCGCCCTGCGGGCTGCGGGCTTCGAGGAGCCGATCAAAGAGGCGGTCGCGGCGGGCGTGCCGCTGATCGGGATCTGCCTGGGGATGCAGTACCTGTTCGAGTCGAGCGACGAAATGGGCCAGCATCGCGGCCTGGGGCTGCTGCCGGGCCGGGTGACGCGCTTCTCGTCGGATGGCCCCAAAGTGCCACACATTGGTTGGAACGAGCTGCACATTCGCTCCGGCGACGATGGCTTGCTGGCGGGCCTACCCACCGGATCGTACGCCTATTTCGTGCATTCGTATTACGTCGAGGCGGGCGACGAGAGGGACGTGCGGGCCACGACCGACTACGGCGTCACGTTCGCCTCGGTGGTGGGGCGCGGGAACATCTTCGGCATCCAGCCCCACCCGGAGAAGAGCCAGGCGGTCGGCCAGCGCATCCTGCGCAATTTCCTGGAGATGGCGCCATGATCGTGTATCCGGCCATTGACCTGCGGCACGGGCGCGTGGTGCGGCTGCGCTACGGTGACCCGGCGCAAGAGACCGTCCACAGCGACGATCCCGTCGCCACAGCGGAGCGCTGGGGGGCGGCTGGCGCGACGTGGCTCCACGTCGTCAACCTGGACGGAGCGCTCGGCGAATCCACGCCCGCGCTCGACACGCTGCGCGC
>Ga0123328_1005455_pt1 | contig 9988 bp, 8 predicted proteins | sample BioC12SIPDNA_2_FD_89702 | JGI IMG/M metagenome (GOLD analysis project Ga0123328, IMG submission 89702) | Anaerobic biogas reactor microbial communites from Washington, USA - Biogas_R1_A C12 SIP DNA | ecosystem: Engineered > Bioreactor > Anaerobic > Unclassified | place: Washington, USA | collected...
CGCCGAGGTGGCGGAGGGCCATCCGGCGGAAATCATCGTCAACGTGCAGGGGGACGAGGCCCTCATTGACCCCGCCACCGTGGACGCCGCCGTGCAGGCACTGCTGGACCACCCGGAGGCCGTGATGTCCACGGCCCGGCACCGGATCACGGACCCGGAGCTCATCGCCGACCCCAATGCGGTGAAGGTGGTGTGCGACGCGGCGGGGCGGGCCCTGTATTTCTCCCGGAGTCCGATCCCGCACATCCGGGACGCGGCGGACCGGGAGGCCGCGAACACCTGCTACTGGCAGCATGTGGGGCTGTATGTTTACCGCCGGGAGTTCCTGCTGCGGTACGCGAAGATGCCCCAGACCCCCCTGGAAAAACTCGAAAAGCTTGAGCAGTTGCGCGTTCTGGAGAACGGCTTCGGCATTGTCGTGGTGGACACGGAATACCGGGGCGTCGGCGTGGACACGCCGGCCGATCTGGAGCGCGTGCGCGCGATACTGGAAAAATCAACGGAGGAGGCCTCGTCATGACGAAATACGTGTTCACAACGGGCGGCGTGGTGTCGTCGGTGGGGAAGGGGATTGTCTCCGCCGGCCTGGGGCTCCTGCTGGAGTCGCGGGGCCTCAAGATCGCCATGATGAAGCTGGACCCCTATATCAACGTGGACCCCGGCACGATGAACCCCTTCGAGCACGGGGAGGTCTTCGTGACCGACGACGGGGCGGAGACGGACCTCGACCTGGGGCACTATGAGCGCTTCACCTCGGCGAAGCTCTCCCAGAAGAGCAACGCCACGACGGGCAGCATCTACAACGCCGTCATCCAGAAGGAGCGGCGGGGCGAGTTCCTGGGCAAGACCGTGCAGGTGATCCCGCACATCACGGACGAGATCAAGTCGCGCATCCGCATGCTCACGGCCGAGGAGGACGGGGTGGACGTGGCGATTGTGGAGATCGGCGGCACGGTGGGCGACATTGAGAGCCTGCCCTTCCTGGAGGCGCTGCGCCAGTTCCGGCTGGAGATAGGCCCGGAGAACTGCTGCTTTATCCACGTGACGCTGGTGCCCTACATTGAGGCGGCCGGCGAGCTGAAGACCAAGCCCACGCAGCACAGCGTGCGCTCCCTGCGCGACATCGGCCTCCAGCCCGACGTCATTGTCTGCCGCACGGGCAAGAAGCGGCTGGGTCCGGACCAGTGCGCCAAGATCGCCCTCTTCTGCAACGTGACGAGGGAGGCGATCATCAACGCGGAGGACATCTCCCCGATCTACGCCATCCCGCTGAACTTCAAGAGCCAGCATCTTGACGGGATCGTCCTCAAGCGGCTGGGGATGGACGTGCCCGAGGGTGACCTGTCCGAGTGGACCGCCATGGTGGACCGGCTCAAGGCGGCCGAAAAGGTGGTGAAGATCGCCGCCGTGGGCAAGTATGTCGGGCACGACGACGCCTACAAGAGCATCAACGAGGCCTTTGTCCACGCGGGCATCTGGAACGACTGCAAGGTCTCCCTCCAGTGGGTGGACTCCGAGCAGTTTGAGAAGGGGGTGGACGTCGCGGCGACCCTTTCCGAGTACGACGGCATCGTGGTCGGGCCGGGGTTCGGCTCGCGGGGCATCGAGGGCAAGATCATGGCGGTGCGTTACGCCCGCGAGAACCGGGTGCCGTATTTCGGCATCTGCCTCGGCATGCAGATTGCCGTCATCGAGATGACCCGGAACCTTCTCGGCCTGCCGAAGGCCACCTCGACCGAATTTGACCCCAACACGCCCGACCCCGTGATCTCCCTGCTGTCCGAGCAGCGCGGCGTGATGGAAATGGGCGGCACCATGCGCCTGGGCCAGTACCGCTGCGAGCTGGCGGAGGGCACGCTGGCCCGCGGGGCCTACGGTGCCGACATCATTTTCGAGCGCCACCGCCACCGCTACGAGTTTAACAACGTCTATCTGGAGCGCCTGTGCGCCGCCGGGATGGTGGTCAGCGGACGCCACATCAAGGGCGACCACGAGCTGGTCGAGATCATCGAGCTGAAGGGCCACCCCTGGTTCTGCGCCTCCCAGTTCCACCCCGAGTTCAAGAGCAAGCCCCAGCGGCCCCAGCCCCTCTTCCGGGATTTTGTGCGGGCCGCCGCGGCGTACAAGGACGCGCGTGCTTAGCCAGGTCGCGCGAGACCTCCTGGAGCGCCGCCACAGGCTGCTGCTGTCCTGGCGGGACAAGGCGGCGGCCCTGCGGAGCGGGGCGCGGAAGCCGCGCGAGTTTGACCTGCCCCCGGGCATGGACTGGGCGTCCAACGACGGCTGGTTCAAGGAGCAGGGCGCCCGGGCGGAGGCCGCCCTGGCGGAGATGCGGGCCCATCTGGCCAACCGCCGGGAGGCCGCCCAGGACCGCGTGCGCGTGGCCGTGTACCGGCAGAAACGCCTGCCCGACCGGGTGGCCGAGGGGAAGCTGGGCGCGGCCGAGGCGAACGATGAGAACCGGTCCCTCACCCGCGAGATCGAGGAGCAGGGCGCCCTCGCCAATCTGTGCAACCACCTGCTTGCCGTGGGGGATGTCTCGGAGCTCGGCGGGCGCATAGACCTGCCCCTGCCAAGATATGAAAAAGAGCTGAAGCGCTTTTCCCTGCCCGGAAAGGACGGCGGCGCCCCTCCCCACCCGGAGAAAATCTACGACACGCCCCGGGAACCGGCGGCCCCGGCCGTCCTGCGCGGCCGGCGGGGGACGTTCTTCTCCGCCCTCAGCAGGACAGACCGGCGGGCGCTGCTGCTGGCGGCTGCGGCCGTGCTGTGCGTCGCGGGCTTCGCCGCGCACCGGATGCTTTTTTCCGGGGAGGTGCGCTTTGACCTGCTCCCCGGTCCCAACGGCGTGTGGCGGCTGGTTTGTGACAATGACAGCCCCCGGGAGGTGTCCGTCCAGTGCGGGCAGGCCCCCGCCGCGGGCGGCGCCCGGCCCTACTCGGTGACCCTGGAGTTTGGGACCGCAGACGCGGGGGGCTTTGCCCTTTTTACTGTGCCGGACCGCGTGTGGGTGTGGCGGGGGCCGGGGGCGGACGAGGGGACGGTGCGTGTTCTGCAGCCCCGCATGAAGGGGGAATGGACGCTCAACCTGAACTCCCTGCCCCCCCCGGAGGATTCGGATGCCCTGCGGGTCCGCGCGGCAAGTCCCACGGGGCGGGTCCTCATGGAGGAGATTGTCCCTCTTGACGCCCCGGCACTGCCCAAGACGCCGGAACCGCCCGCAGAAACCCCGTGAGCCCTACTCCTCCCTCCGCGCCCAACGTTCCCCGTCCAGGAAGACCACTGTCCGCCGCAGCCCCTCCGGCGACACGTTCAGCGCCACGTAATGGAAGTTCCGGTTCTCCTTGGCGATGCGCCCGCTGAGGGGCGCGCCCCCGCCCGCCGTCAGCGTGTAGCGCACCCCGTCGCGCACGTGGGTCGCGTAGCCGTGGATGTGCGCCATGAACACCTCGTCCACCCCGCATTCCCGCATGACCGTGTGGAAGGCGTCCTGGTTCTTCCGGAACCCCCTTCGGCGCGCGTCGCCCGCGAAGGTTTCCTCGAAGAACACCGGGGGGATGTGCAGGAAGACGAAACGCCGCTTCGCGCCGGGCTTGGCGAGCTCCGCGCGCAGCCACGCCAGGGTGTCATCGTCCACCCGGTCCCGGCGGCAGTTGTTGAAGCCCACAAAGCGGCAGCCGCCGAAATCGAAGGAGAACCGGTCGTCGCCGTACAGCGCCCGGAACGCGGCAAAGTCGCGCCGCGCGCCCTGGTCGTGGTTTCCCGGCACGCAGAACAGGGGCGCGCCCCCCGTCAGGGGGAGCAGCGGCACATGGTTGCGCAGGAATTCGCCGGGGTTGCCCCGGCGCACGATGTCGCCGGTGTGGAACAGGACGGCGGGGGTCTCCTCCGCAGCCTTTTCGTACAGCCGCGCGGCGACGGCGGTGTTGTTCCGCGTGTCTCCCATCACGACAAACCGGAAAGTGTCCGGAGTCCCCAGGCGCGCCCGCAGTTCCCCGGCCATTGCGTTGAACCCGTGGCGCGCGCGGAGGGCCTCCAATGTGGCGAGTCCGCGCCCGGCCAGCGTCCATTGGACCAGAAAGAGCACGCTGAGGGCCGCGCCGAGCATTCCCGCGACCAGCAGGACGGGCACGGGGCCGAATTGCCATCCCAGCGCGCCGAGAACCGCCAGCACGGCCAGCCACAGGAGTCTCTTTTTTCGCAGACCTTTCATGGATGTGTCTCCTCCGCCGGGCCGCCCTCGCGGCGGACGGTTTCCAGGTCGGCCTTCGGCGCGCCAAACCAGCGCAGCAGGTCCTCCGGCCGCCGGGCCACGGCGTCGGGCCGGGCCGAGCAGATGCGCGCCTCGTCGTGCCAGCCCCAGGCCGCGCCCACGGAAAGCACCCCGGCGCGGCGGGCCTCGACGATGTCGCCGCGTGTGTCGCCGACATACCAGCAGCGGCGTCCGCGCTCCAGGCGCATGACCCGGCGGATCTTTTTCACCTTGCTCGTCTCCTGGTCCGCGCCGATCACCCCGCGCACGCCCTCCACCCGGTGTTTCTCAAGAAAGCGGGTGACGGTGAACGTGGCGTTGGAGGTGATGATATACACGGGGTGAACATCCGCGAGGCGGGCCAAAATGCCCGGCATCTCCGGGAAGGGCGATATGCGCTCATTGGCGGCCTCCACCCGCGGGGCCACCTGCCGCCCCAGCTCCTTCAGCCGCCGCAGGGGGAACCCCGCCCGGATCAGCTGGAGCACGAGGTTGTGGTCGAAGAGGGCGAGAAAGGCCTCCTTCGAGTTCAGGCGGTCAAAGCCCATCTCCGCGCAGAGTCGCGTGAACTCGGCGAAGTACACCTCCCCGGAGTCGGCGATGACGCCGTCGTAGTCGAAGAGAAGCGCCTCCCCCTCGGGGACCGCGCGCCGGAGGAACCGGAGAAACACGCCTCAGGCCCCGACCAGCGCGCGCAGCGCCAGCAGCAGCGCCGCGCACTCCTCGTCCGTGCCGATGGTGATGCGCAGCGCGTTCTCCAGCAGCCGGTGCGGAAAATAGCGCACCAGAATGCCGCGGTCGCGCAGGCCCTGGAAGAGCGCGCGCGCGTCCGGCGTCCCGTTCCACCGGGCCAGCAGGAAATTGCTCTGCGACTCCGGCACGTCGAACCCGAGGGCCAGCAGGTCGTTGCGCAGCCACGCGCGCGTGCTGCGGACGCGCCCGGCGTTCTCGCGCATGTAGTCGTAGTCCTCCAGCGCGGCCCGACCGGCCGCCTGGCTGAAGGCGTCCAGGTTGTACGAGTCCTTCACCTTCACGAACTCCGCGATCAGCTCCGGACGCGCCACGGCGATACCCACGCGCATGCCCGCCAGGCTGAAGGACTTGGAGAAGGTGCGCATCACGATGGCGTTCGGGAACCGCTCCGGGAAGTCCATGCAGTGGTCGTCGGAAAAGTCCACATAGGCCTCGTCAATCACCACGATGCCGGGGAAACTCCGGCAGAGGCGCTCCACCTCCGCGCGGGGCGCGGACACGCCGGTGGGCGCGTTGGGCCGTGCCAGAAAGCACAGTCTTCCGGGCGTGGAGAAGAACCCGTCCGGAAGCCGGAAGGACGGGTCCAGGTCCACCGAGTCCAGGGCGCAGTCGTGCAGCCGGCACAGCACCTCGTAGAGGGAGTAGGTGGGGTAGGGCGCGAGCACGCGGTCGCCGGGGTCCACAAAGGCGCGCAGCGCCAGCGCCAGCAGCTCGTCCATGCCATTCCCGGCGATGACCCATTCCGGCCCCTGCAGACCGTACCGGCGCACGCACTCGGCGCGGAAAGCCGCGCAGAGCGGGTCGGGGTAGCGGCGCAGGGCGTTCACGCCCAGGGCGCGCACGGCCTCGATCACCCGCGGCGACGGGGGATAGGGGTTCTCGTTCGTGTTCAGCTTGATCACGTCCGGGTCCGAGGGCTGCTCGCCCGGCGTGTAGCCTTCCACCGTCTCCAGGATTTTCCGGCTGTACTTCATGTCACGACTCCTCCAGGCGGACCGTCACCGACCGCGCGTGGGCCTCGAGGCCCTCGAGTTCGGCCAGGCGCACGATGTCGGTGCCCTGCGCGCGCAGGCGCTCCTCACTGTACTTGATATAGCTCGTCACCTTCCGGAAATCCTCCGCCGTCAGGGGCGAGGAAAACCGGGCGCGCCGCATGGTCGGCAGCACATGGTTCGGTCCGGCGATGTAGTCGCCCACGGCCACCGGCGTCATCGGGCCGACCATGACGGCCCCGGCGTTGCGGATTTGCTTCGCCGTTGCCTCGGCGTCCCGCGTCTGCACGCTCAGGTGCTCCGGCGCGATGAAGTTGGCGAGGTCCACCGCCTCCGCCGCCGAGCGGGCTACAATGAGCAGGCCCAGCTCTTCCAGGGCGCGCGACGCGATGCCCGCGCGCTGGAGCGCCGGGAGCTCCGCGTCCACCACGGCGGCCACGGCGTCCGCCGTCTGTTCGTTGTCCGAGACCAGCAGGCACATGGCCTCCTCGTCGTGCTCCGCCTGGGCGAAGAGCTCGGCGGCGGCAAAGCGCGGGTTGGTGGAGGCGTCCGCCAGCACCAGCACCTCGGAGGGCCCGGCCTCGCTGTCAATCTCCACGGCCCCGCGCACCAGCGCCTTGGCCGCCGTCACATAGGCGTTGCCCGGCCCGGTGATCTTGCACACCGCCGGGATAGTCTCCGTGCCGAAGGCGAGGGCCGCCACGGCCTGCGCCCCGCCCACGCGGAAGACGCGGGTCGCCCCCGCCATCCGCGCCGCGGCCACCACGCCGGGGTGGATGTCGCCGTTGTGGGACGGCGGCGACACCATGATAATCTCGGTCACCCCGGCCACGCGGGCGGGGACGATGTTCATCAGCACGGAGGAGGGGTAGAAGGCCTTGCCGCCGGGGACATAGACCCCCGCGCTCTCGACGGGGCCCACCCGCTGGCCGATCACCGACCCGTCGGGGTACTCCCGCTCCCAGGATTCGCGGAGGTTTCGCGCGTGGAAGTCCCGGATGTTCTCCATCGCGCGGCCCAGGGCGGCGAGGGTTTCGGGGTCCACGCGGCTCCCGGCGGCCTCGATCTCCTCCCGGGTCAGCTCGAACCGCTCCGGCGCGAGGCGCACCCCGTCGAACTGCTCCGTGAACCGCGCGACCGCCGCGTCGCCCTCCGTCCGCACGGCCTCCACAATCGCCCGGACGCTTTCCAGGCGGGCCGCGGCGGCGGGGGTGCCGCCCGGCGCGCTGCGCGCCAGCAGCCGGCGCCTGAGTTGCGCCAGCGCGGCGTCGTCGGTGATGACGTGTTTTTCCATGATGCCCGGCCTCCGCGGTTCCGGTCTAGTCCCGGACCCGCACAATGTCCGCGCCCAGCGACGCCAGGCGCTCCTCGATCCGCTCATATCCCCGGTCAATGTGGTAGACGCGGTGCAGGACCGTCTCGCCCTCGCCCGCCATGAGGCCGGCGATCACGAGGGCCGCGCTCGCGCGCAGGTCCGACGCCATGACCGGCGCGCCCGACAGCCCGGAGACGCCGCGCACGATGGCCATGTTTCCGTCCACGCTGATGTCGGCGCCCATGCGGACCAGCTCGGCCACCTGCATGAACCGGTTCTCAAACACCGTCTCCCGGATGCGGCTCGCGCCGTCGGCGCAGGTCAGCATCGCCATGAACTGCGCCTGGAGGTCCGTGGCGAAGCCGGGGAAGGGCTGCGTGGCGGCGTCCACCGCCTTCAGGCGGTTCGGCGCGGCCACGCGGATGCGGTTTGCGCCCGTCTCCACGGTCGCGCCCGCCTCCGCCAGCTTGTCCAGAAAGACCGGCAGATGGTCCGGGTTCGCGTCCAGCACCGTCACGTCGCCGCCCGTGGCCGCGGCCGCGGCCAGGAACGTGCCCGCCTCGATCCGGTCGGGGACCGCCGTGTGGTCGGCCCCGCCGAGGGCCTCCACGCCCACAACGGTGATGACATCCGTGCCCGCGCCGGAGATCTGCGCGCCCATCGCGTTGAGAAAACGCGCCAGGTCCGCCACCTCCGGCTCCCGCGCCACATTCACCAGCCGGGTGACCCCGTCGGCGCGCGTGGCCGCCATCATCAGCGTCTCCGTCGCGCCCACGCTGGGGAAGTCCAGCGTGAACCGGGTGCCCCGGAGCTTCCCGTCGGCCAGCACATAGCCCTCGTCCAGGCGGATGTTCGCGCCCAGGGCCTCCAGCCCCTTCAGGTGGATGTCCACCGGGCGGGTGCCGATGGCGCATCCGCCGGGCAGGGACACGCGCGCCCGTCCGCACCGGGCCAGCAGCGGCCCCAGCACGAAGAACGACGCCCGCATCTTCCGGACGAGGTCATAGGGCGCCTCGGGCTCCAGGGGGCCGGAGGCGTCCATGATCATGTAGCGGCCCGTAAACTCCGTCCGCACGCCCATGTGCGACAACAGCTTGTCCATGGAGAAGACATCGTGCAGGCAGGGCACATTGTGCAGCGTGCAGGGGGTCTCCGCCAGCAGCGACGCCGCCATCAGCGGCAGCACCGCGTTCTTCGCGCCGTGCACGTGCACCGCGCCCCTCAGCGGGTTCCCCCCCCGGATTACGATTCGGTCCATGGCTTGTTCTCCACCGATGACATCCTGTATCCCCGGAAAGGCCCTTGGCGTTCCCGGAGGCCCCTGCAACAACAAAGGCCCAAAGCCGGTAAAAGCCTTGGGCCTGCGTCCGTTACGGTAATTGACTCACTGTGCGGGAGGGGCAGGCGCCGTCTCCGTCGTATGTTCCTCCGCCGCCGCGGCCGCCGCTTCGGGCGCGACGGGCGTCTCGACCACGGGGGCCGCCTCCGGGGCCGGAGCCGCCTCGACTGCGGGCGCGGGCGCGGCTTCCGCCGGGGCCGCTTCCGCCGGGGCCGCATCCGGCACGGGGGTGGCTTCCACCACCACCGGCGCGGGCGCGGGGGCCTCGGCCGGAGCCGCGGCGTCCGCCGCCGGGACCGCCGCCGCCGCATCGCCCTCGGGCGCCGCCGCGGCGTCGGCCGCCGGGTTCTGCTGCTCGAAGAGGGCGTTCATGTTCGCGATTTCCTCCTCGGTGACCTGTTCGGGCGCCGCGCTGCGGCCCACGCGTCCGGAGAGCGTGGACATCAGCAGGGCCAGCAGCATGAACAGGGCCGCCGCCGCATAGGTGATCTTCTGCGGAAGGCTCTTGGACGAGCGGGGGCCGAACACCGTGTCGCTGCCGCCGCCGACGCCAAAGGCCCCGGCGAACCCCGCGCCCTTGCCCTTCTGCAGGAGGACGATGACGACCAGCCCCAGGCAGGCGGGCAGATAGAGCAGCAGGATCAGCCACCACAGCACGGTCGAGTTGAAAATTGCCTCAAGCATGGGTCTGTCAAGTCCTTTGTGGTCGGCGCCCCGGAGGGGCCGGTGTTTTCTAGCGGGCCGCCTGGATGATCGCGGCGAAGCCGTCCGCCTTCAGCGCGGCGCCGCCGACGAGGAACCCGTCCACGTTTTCCTTCGAGAACAGCTCGGCCGCGTTGTCGGGCTTCACGCTGCCGCCGTACTGGATCCGGATCGCCGCCGCCGCGTCCGCGCCGAACAGTTCGGCCACGAGGGCCCGCGTGAACACGTGGACCTCCTCGGCCTGCTCGGGCGACGCCGTCTCGCCGGTGCCGATGGCCCACACGGGCTCGTACGCCAGCACCACGTTCGCCAGGTCGGCCGCCGTGAGGCCCTTCAGCCCCTCGACCACCTGACGGCGGATCACGTCGTTCATGAGGCCGCCCTTGCGCTCCTCAAGCAGCTCGCCGATGCAGAACATCACCTTCATCCCCGCCGCCAGGGCGAAGCGCAGCTTCTCGTTCAGCAGCGCGTCGGTCTCGCCCAGGATGTGGCGCCGCTCGCTGTGGCCGATGATCACCCACGCGCACCCGGCGTCCTGCAGGAACTGCGGGCCGATCTCGCCCGTGAACGCGCCGCCCGCCTTCACATAGGCGTTCTGCGCGCCCACCTGCACGTTCGAGCCCGCCGCCGCCTTC
>Ga0123328_1005462_pt1 | contig 9983 bp, 11 predicted proteins | sample BioC12SIPDNA_2_FD_89702 | JGI IMG/M metagenome (GOLD analysis project Ga0123328, IMG submission 89702) | Anaerobic biogas reactor microbial communites from Washington, USA - Biogas_R1_A C12 SIP DNA | ecosystem: Engineered > Bioreactor > Anaerobic > Unclassified | place: Washington, USA...
ATAGATGGCGTGGGGAAACCGGCCCGCCACCCGTTCGAGATCGGCAAAGACGCGGTAGCGCTTTTCTGCCCGCAGCGCGTCCACTGCGTCTTCGAATATGCCGCGATAGTCCATCGAAACGTCCTTTGTCCTGCCGTCGGCGGGGTAAGGTCGCGCCGGCAAACAAGCCATAACTAGGTTGACGCCAACCGCATTGACATAGGTCAATTCGACGCGCGCCGCGTCCTGTCCGCCCGGCCCTGCACAAGGCCGCCGGCGGCCGAACATGAGAGTCATTCTAAAGTGTGCGGCGCTGTCTGCCAATGCGGCAATCGCGCCGGCTGGCGATCCATTCACGAATTGCTAGCCGATCCGGGCATATGTTGAAGCCGGTTGACTCTCAGAATACCATCACGAAAAGCCCGAATGGGCTCGGCGAGGGGGTAAGTTCCGTGAAGAGTTTTTCGTCTTCCAGTTTTGCCGGACAGCCGGCCGACGTGCTCGATCTGGCGCAGGCGGCGGTGAGCCGCAATCCGCAGGCTTTGTTCACCGATTTCCAGTGGTTTCTCTACCAGGGCCGGGACACGGTGTTCTTCACGGCCTTTTCCACCACCCGTTTCGACCGCGACGGCCTAGGCAATCTCGTGGCCGAAATGGTGGCGCTGGCGCCGCAACTGACCCATGGTTTCGTTGGGGCCAGGCCGGGGCAGCCGTTTCCCAAGCATATCCTGGATGCGATCACCTCCGTCGAGCTGGTGGATGAATTCGACGGCTATCCCGACCGCTGGATTGGCAAATCGACCGATATTTTCGATACGCCCGACCTGCCGCTGTTCCGCGTCATGGCGGCGGTGCGGCGCGGCGGACCCGATGCGGAAGGCCGCGCTTCGGTCATCCAGGTCCGCTCCAGCCATGCGCTGCTGGAGGGCTCGGACTCGGCACTGCTGACGCGCTCGCAATCGGCCAGCCACGGCACCATGTCGGACCGGGCCAACAAGGTGGGCTGGCGCTCGCGGCTCAAGGGCGTGCTGCGCGGCGGCTTTACCGCCGTGCTCTACATGGCCATCGCCAATATCCTCGCGCCGGCCGAAAAGCCCTGGGGTTTCAGTACGCTGGCGCTCAAACGCCACCGCCTGCGGCTGTTGGCCAACAAGCTCGGCGTGCGCCAGCGCTCGCTGCTGTTCGCGCTGGTCACCCATGCGCTCAACGGCGAGGGCGCGAACAAGGCGATGAGCAAAAAGGTGATCGGCGCCGCCTATACCATGCTCGACACCAGGCGGAACGACGCGGACGACGATTTCTTCCGCGTCCGGGCGCTGGAAGCCAAATTCGCCGTGCTGGAGGATTTCGTCGATTACGTCCGCGCGGTGGATGATACGGTCGCCGCCATCGAGCAGAAGGACATCACCAAATTCCAGGTGATGATGAACGCCATGTTCAAGGCCCTGCGCGGCATCAACCGCGTGCTGCCCTTCCTGCCCGGAAAGCGCTTCTGGCGCTTCAATGGCGGCATCCATGTCGTGCTGACTTTGGTGCCGCCCCATCGCACCTATGGCCCGATGACCCATGGCATGGTCGAGCCGATCTATTGCGGCGCCTGGCACCCGGCCACCAATATCGTCACCTTCTGTCCCGGCCGCGAATATGTGACGCTCAACTTCTCGATGGAAACGCGGCACCTGGCCAATGTGGAGAAGGTCGAAGCCCTGCTCGAACAGATGGAGCGGCGCGAAGTGAGCCCACGGAAGGTGCCGGCGGAGGCGTAGGGCCCCTTCACCTCTCCCTTCGGGGGAGAGGTCGGCGCGCAGCGCCGGGTGAGGGGGCCTTTGCTGGTGGGGTGCCTGGGAAGTGGCCGCAAGCGCCACACATTTGACGTACGTACCTCAAATCTACTTGCGCGCGCCACGCGAGGGCGGTATCTGAGACTGGAACCTTATCCCACCTTCGCGGATTTCCAGGACATGACCGAATTTGCCCGCTACCCCAGCCTCGCCGATATGCCGGTGGTCATTTCCGGCGGCGCGTCGGGCATCGGGGAAAGTCTGGTGCGCCACTTCGCGGCGCAGGGCAGCAAGGTCGGCTTTGTCGATATCGCTGTCGAAGCCGGCGAAAAGCTGGCGGCCGAATTGACGGCGGCGGGGCAGGCGGTGCGCTTCACCCGTTGCGACATCACCGATATCGAAGCCTATCGGGCCGCCATTGCCGGTTTTGCCGCTGTGCATGGCGACGCCCTGGTGCTGGTCAACAATGCGGCGCATGATCAGCGGCACGACTGGTCCGAGGTCACGCCCGAGGAATGGGAGGCCCGCATGGCGGTCAACCTCAAGCATGCCTTCTTTGCCATCCAGGCCGTGGCGCCCGGCATGCAGCGGGCCGGCAAGGGCTCGATCGTCAATTTCGGCTCCATCAGTTGGATGGTTTTGACTCCCGATATTCCGCTTTACGAGACCGCCAAGGCGGCCATGCACGGGCTGACCCGCTCCATGGCGCGCGACCTGGGGCGGTCGGGCATCCGCGTCAACACCCTGGTCCCCGGTGCGGTGGTTACCCAGCGCCAGCTCGATCTCTGGCTGACCCAGCAGGACCTCGATGCGATCGAGACCAGCCAGGCGCTGTCCGGCCATGTCATGCCCGAGGATTGCGCCCGCCTGGCCCTGTTCCTCGCCGCCGACGACAGCGCCATGATTTCCGGCCAGGACTTTCTGGTCGATGCCGGCTGGGCGCATGGCTGAGCGGTGCAGTGGCCGCTGATCCGTTCATTCCCCATTCAGCCTCTTTCCCTCATCACGCTCCTGCCGTATTCAGTGGTCACCAACAGGCCACTGACATGATCCTTCAGGGGGATAATCTATGAAGTCGAAGATTCTGGTCGCGTTCGCCGCGACGCTGGCGCTCACCGCCTGCACCACCACCAATCCCTATACGGGCCAGTCCCAGCTTTCCAACACGGCCGGCGGCGCGCTGATCGGTACGGGCGGCGGCGCCGTGGCCGGTGCCATCGTCGGCGCTGCGGTCGGCGGCGATCCGCGCGTGGGTGCGCTGATCGGCGCCGGTGTGGGCGGGCTGACCGGCGCGGCCATCGGCAATTACATGGACCAGCAGGAAGCCGAACTGCGCGCGCAGTTGCAGGGCACCGGCGTTTCGGTGACCCGTGTCGGCCAGAACATCATCCTCAACATGCCGTCCAACATCACCTTCGCCACCGACTCGTCCAATGTGAACCCGGCCTTCAATTCCACGCTGGTGTCGGTCGCACTCGTGCTCAAGAAGTTCGACAAGTCGATCGTGGACGTCTACGGCCACACCGACAGCCAGGGCGACAACGCCTACAATCTGAGCCTCAGCCAGCGCCGCGCCGTTTCGGTGGCGACCATCCTGGCCAATCAGGGCATCGATCAGCGCCGCTTCTATATCGAAGGCAAGGGCGAAACCTCGCCCATCGCCTCCAACGCCACCGAGCAGGGCCGTGCCCAGAACCGGCGCGTCGAAATCCAGATCGCCCCGATCAGCGGCTGATTGCCGCCCGACGCAAAAAAGCGCGGCTCGCGGGCCGCGCTTTTTTTGTGGCTACGGCGCCGGCACCACCGGCTCCACCACGCTTTCCGAGGTCGGCGTTCCCGGTTGGACATCGGTGGCCGGCGCGCCCTGGAACATCTGCATCACGAACAGCACGGCCACGACGATGGCCAGCCCGACGACGCCATACAGCCACCAATTGGTCGGGCCGGTCGCGCCCACGGTTTCCTCATGCTCGCCCGCGACCTTGATGGGGGAGTTGTCGGGCACATCGATGGGCGCGGCGTTCTCGTCGATCAGGACATCGACCTTGGCCACTTCGGGGACGGGTTGCTTGGGGGTGGTCGCCATCAGAAATCTCCCTTGAGCACGGTTTCGCTGCCGACGCCGTTCTGCACGCCCTGCCGTACCTCGGCGATGGCCTGGTCGATTTCCGCGGGGTCGAAGCCCAGATCGCCGCCATTCTCGCCGGTCGCATCGGCCTTCAGCTCTCGCAGCAGGTCGAGTTTCTCCCTCGCGGTGAACAGGGTGTGATGGGCGATGCCCATGGGCGTGATCTTGTCTTCTCCGCCCATGCGCTCACGAAGACTGTCGAAAACCATGGTGCTTCTCCTTGTAGCTGGCCCGAAGGGCCGTTCGGAGACTCAATGCCCCGCTGTGCCGGGGGTTCCCGCCGCGGGGTACGATCACATTTTCCTGCGCGGGAAACTCCCGGCGCCGCGCGACGTTGACCTCCCACAACCAACAGGAGTTCGGATATGGCTTACGAAGACATTCGCAACCGTGATGCCGCCGTCAAGGAAACGCACGATCTCATCGCTTCGGACAAGGTCGAAGGCACCAAGGTCTACGATCCGAATGGCGAGCATATTGGCTCGATCGAGCGCATTCTCGTCGAAAAGCGCAGCGGCAAGGTTTCCTATGCCGTGCTGAGCTTCGGCGGTTTCCTCGGCATGGGGCACGACCATTATCCCCTGCCATGGTCGAAGCTCAACTATGACGAAAGCCTGGGCGGCTACCGCGTCGACGTGACCAAGGACCAGCTCGAAGGCGCGCCGAAATACGACAATGACGACGACTTCTGGACGGCCGAGAACGGGCGCCGCGTCTATGACTATTATGGCGTGACCCCGTACTGGATCTAGCCGTGCCGGACCGGCATTTCAGCACCAGATGATAATGCCTGCCGGCGCTCCACAACGGGGCGCCGGTTTTTTGCTGGCTGCCTAGATGGTCGTTGCCTGCTGGAAAAGATATTCGGCAAGCCGGCGCGACGCCTGCTCGGCGCCATCGCTGTCGCCCGACGCGATCGCCTCGCATGTCTTGAGATGATAGCCCGAACATTCCAGCATGCCGTCGGCTCCGTGATACTGATACCAGAAGCGGCGCGAATGGGTCTGCAATGGTGCCAGCACCCGGGGCAGGAACGGGTTTGCACTGGCGGCGCTGAGGATTTCGTCCACAAGTTTGTCCGTATAGAGAAACGCATGAATATCGTTCTGCCTGGCGCTCTCGACCATCAGCCTGCCGCCTTCCAGAATAGCCTGCCGATCATGGGGGCTGGCATAGCGCGCCGCCGCCCGGGCCAATAGCGGCTCCAGCGTCAGGCGCGGTTCGACGGCCAAGCGGTAATCCTCAGGTCGGATGTCGGCGATTTTGACCCCCAGGCGCGGATGCACTTCCATCAGCCCCTCCAGCGTCAGCCGCTGGATCGCTTCGCGCACCGGTGTCCGGCCGATCCCCACCGCTTCGATAATGGCTTTCTCGGTCAGCATGGCGCCGGGCCGAAACTCGAGCAGCACGATCTTTGTTTCGATAGCTACATAGGCAGTCCTTCTGGGGGGCGCTGAACTGGTCAAGGCATCCATAGCTGTCAATCCAATATACCATGCACTGTCGAAACGGGCGCCTGTTGGCCGGGCCCGGGAGGCAACTTGCAGGCCAGAAGATAAGGCCCACACGCAATCTATCAAGGATATATCTTTAGTATGATCAGGTTGCGCAATGGCCTCCATTATTCCAGTCTATCCGAAACGGCGTTCAAGAAGCCACTTGATATATCAGTAATGCACCAGTAGCGTGTGGGCGCTCGGAAGCCGGAATTTTCCGTCACCGGCCCGCCGATGGTCGGGGCAGCATCGTTGAAGAGCGCCTCGCAGGGACGTTTGAGGCGACCGGCGAAAGGGGAGGGATGACTGCGCGGTCGAGTAGGGCCGCGAGCGCCATTTTCGGAGACAAGCCGCGTCAAGGCGGTGCAGAATTATCCAGAACAGGAATGGAGGAGCTATTCCATGCAGATTTTTATGAAGGCAGCAGCGGCCGGGGCCGTCGCGCTCGTGATGGGGTCGGCAGCCTATGCCCAGGATGTCATCACCATTGGCGTCCAGGTTCCCACGACGGGGTCTGAAGCCACCTATGGCCAGGACATGGTCAATGCCGTGGCGATCGCCCAGGAAGAGATCAACAGCAATGGCGGTCTTCTCGGCCAGCAGGTCGAACTGACCGTCGGCGACGCGGCCTGCGATCCGCAGCAATCGGTCAATGCCGCCAGCAAGCTGGTGTCGCAGAACGTTGTCGGCGTTGTCGGCGGCTATTGCTCCGGCGCGACGCTGCCGACCCTCAAGATTTATGGCGACGCCAACATTCCCTTCGTTATCGCGGCTGCCAATTCCACCCAGTTGATCCCGGAAAATCCCGGCAACGCCTTTATGATCAACTCGACGGGCGACCAGCAGGCGACCCGCGCCGTGGAATTCCTCGGCTCGCGCGACGTGTCCACGCTGGCCATCGTCAACCAGGGCGATGCCTATTCCCAGGACCTCGCCAACCTGGCGCGCGATTCCTGGACCGAGGCGGGCAACTCCGTGGTGTCGTTTGAAACCGTCAACAAGGGCGAGCAGGATTATTCCGCCATCGTCACCGCCATCCGCAGCGCCAATCCCGACGCCGTGTTCTGGACCGCCTATTATGCCGACGGCGGCTTGCTGATCCGTCAGCTTCGCCAGGCCGGCTATCAGGGCATTATCGCGGTCGGCGACGGCTCCAATTCGCCCCAGCTCTTCGACATTGCCGGCCGGGCCGCCGAGGGTGTCTTCGCATTCTCCAACCCCACCGCCGACTTCCTTCCGGCGGCGGCCGCCTTCATCGAAACCTATACGGCAGAGTTCGGCGCCGCGCCGGGCCCCTATGCGCCGCTGGCTTATGACGGCATGCAACTGCTCGCCTGGGCGATCACCAAGGCCGGCTCGACCGACGCCGATGCGGTTATCGACGCGCTCAAGAGTGCTGATGGCGAGGAATGGCTGGCCGGTCCGATTTCGTTCACGGACGAGAACACGCTGGCCCGGTCCAACTTCATCGTTCTCGAAGGCAAGGACGGCGCCTGGGCCCGGGTCGACTAGCAGCCCCATCCGGGACGAATCGGGGTTCGGCGCCTGGCGCCGGACCCCTTCGCCCTCCGGCCACCTGTCGGTCCATGAACTGCCCCGCGCCTGCCTGCCGTGCCGGTCCGCGGGGAGGGTGTAACCCAGCCGAAAGACAGACATGACCTTTCTGGATATCCTGACGCAGCAACTGGTGAACGGGCTGGTGCTCGGCTCGTTCTACGCCTTGGTCGCGCTCGGTTACACGATGATTTTCGGTGTGATCAAGCTGCTCAACTTCGCGCATGGCGACCTGTACATGGTCGGCGGCTTTGTCGGCTTCATCGGACTTTCGGCGATTTCAAGCGTGGTCGGCGGAGACTGGCCGGCCGTGTTCATCGCCATGCTCTTCTCCATGATCGCCGTGGGCTGCCTCGGCGTCGTCATCCAGCGGGTCGCCTACCAGCCGATGCTGGCCGCGCCCCGGCTGTCGATCCTGATCACGGCGCTTGCCGTATCGCTGGTTCTCCAGAATGCCGTGCTTGGTCTGACGGGGGGGCAATACCAGCCATTCCGTGCCGATCTGGGCTTTGGCGGCATCAATATCGGCAGCCTGTTCATCCAGTATAACCAGATGGTGCTGGTCGGCACGGCCGCGGTGCTGATGATCGGGCTGGAGCTTTTCGTCAGCCGGACGCAGTACGGCCGGGCGATGCGGGCCGTCTCGATCGACAAGGACATGTGCCAGCTCATGGGCATCAATGTGCCGGTCGTCATCGCCGTCACCTTCTTCATCGGCTCGGCCCTTGCCGCCGCCGCCGGCACCATGGCCGGCGCCTATTACGGCTCGATCTGGTATTTCATGGGCTTTCTGATCGGCCTCAAGGCGTTCACCGCCGCCGTCATCGGGGGCATCGGGTCCATTCCCGGCGCCATGCTCGGCGGGCTGATCCTCGGCCTGCTCGAAGCCTTCGGCACGCAGATCCCCGGCATCGGCAGCGAATGGAAGGACGTCTTTTCCTTCGGCGTCCTGATCCTGGTGCTCGTCTTCAAACCCACCGGCCTCCTGGGCCGGCCCGAGCAGGAGCGCATGTGATGGGAGAAAAATCCGTTGTCGCGGCCCGCCTGTTCGGTCCCCTGGCGGGGCTGATGGAAAACCGGCCGGCGCGCTGGACGGCCACCGCGGCGCTGCTGGTGCTCATGGCCGTGGCGCCTATGATCTTCGGCTCCTATGCCACCGTGATCCTCACCAATGCGCTGCTCTATGTCGTGCTGGCCCTGGGCCTCAATGTGGTCGTCGGCTATGCCGGCCTGCTCGATCTCGGCTATGCGGCCTTCTTTGCGGTCGGCGCCTATACGATCGGCGTCCTGACCCTGGATTTCGGCCTCAACTTCTGGATGAGCCTGCCCTTTGCCGTGCTCGCGGCGGCGATTGCCGGCGTCATCATCGGCGGGCCGACGCTGGGCCTGCGCTCGGACTATCTCGCCATCGTCACGCTGGGCTTCGGTGAAATCGTCCGCTTCTCGGCCCGGAACCTGGAGATTACCGGCAAGGCCAGCGGCCTGTCGGGCATCCAGCAGCCCAGCATCTTCGGCTACGAAATCGCGTCCTCGCTCGACTTCTACTATACGTTCTGCATCCTGGCGATCATCGCGGTGATCGTCTCGTTCCGGCTGGCCAATTCCCGGCTCGGCCGCGCCTGGCTCTATGTGCGCCACGACGAGGATGCGGCCGAGGCCATGGGCATCGACCGGGTCAGGGTCAAGCTCGCCGCCTATGTCATCGGCGCCATCTACGGCGCGATCGGAGGCGCGTTCTTCGCCGTCAATCTCGGCGCCATCTCGCCCGAAAGCTTCTCGTTCACCCAGTCGGTGCTGATCCTGATGGCGGTCATTCTCGGCGGCATGGGCAAAATCCCAGGCGTCATCCTGGGCGCCTTCATCGTCATCCTAGGCCCCGAACTGCTGCGCGACCTCGGCCCGCTCAGGCTGTTGGTCTTTGCGGTCGGGCTGTTGCTCATCATGCTGTTCCGGCCCAGCGGCATCTGGCCGGGCAGGAGTGCCGCCAAATGAAAAAGCCGCTTTTGACCCTGACCGGAATCGGGCTGTCCTTCGGGGCCTATACCGTGCTCGAGGATGCCAACTTCTCCGTTCCCGAAGGGGCGGTGGTCAGCCTGATCGGCCCCAACGGGGCCGGCAAGACCTCGCTCTTCAACTGCATCACCGGCTTCTACCGCCCCAACAAGGGCTCGATCATGTTCGACGGGCAGGAACTGATGCGGCTCAAGCCGCACCATGTCACGCGCGCCGGCATCGCCCGCACCTTCCAGAACGTCCGGCTGTTCCAGCAGATGACGGTGCTGGAAAACGTCATGTCGGGCATGCACTGCCGCACCCGGTCGGGCGCCATCGCCGCGATCCTGCGGACGCCGCGCCAGCGCGCCGAAGAGGCGGAAATCCGGGATTTCTCCATGGAATGCCTGCAATTCGTTGGCGTGACCGACGATTACAACCGCGAGGCGACCACGCTCGCCTACGGCCATCAGCGCCGGATCGAGATCGCCCGGGCGCTGGCGACCAAGCCCAAGCTGCTCCTGCTCGACGAACCCGCCGCCGGCCTCAATGCCGGAGAAAAGCAGGAACTCATCGAACTGATCCAGCGCATCCGGGACGAGCGAGGCATTTCGGTGATGCTGATCGAACACGATACCGGCCTGGTGATGAAAGTGTCCGAGCGCATCAGCGTGCTCGATCACGGCGTCAAGATCGCCGAGGGCCCGCCCAAGGAAATCCAGGCGAACCCGAAAGTCATCGAGGCCTATCTGGGCCAGGAAGGCGAGGAGGCGGACCTCGATGACTGATCGAGTCGAGACAGACGTTGTATTGCGCATCAGTGGCATCGAGTCGGGCTATGGCCGGATTCGGGCGCTCAATGGGGTCGATCTCGAGGTCCGGCGCGGGCAGATCGTCACCCTGCTCGGCGCCAACGGCGCCGGCAAGACCACGACGCTCAAGACCATCTCCGGGCTGGTGCGCGCCCGCGCTGGCCGCATCCTGTTCGAGGGCCGGGACATCACGGCGATCAGCGCCCACGACGTTGCCCGAGCGGGTGTCGTGCACGTCCCC
>Ga0123328_1005463_pt1 | contig 9983 bp, 12 predicted proteins | sample BioC12SIPDNA_2_FD_89702 | JGI IMG/M metagenome (GOLD analysis project Ga0123328, IMG submission 89702) | Anaerobic biogas reactor microbial communites from Washington, USA - Biogas_R1_A C12 SIP DNA | ecosystem: Engineered > Bioreactor > Anaerobic > Unclassified | place: Washington, USA...
CCCGACGAGATCCCAGAAGGACTGCTGGGTCAGCTCAAGGATGGCGGGCGCATGGTGATCCCCTTGGGGCCAGCCGGCGGCGCCCAGACGCTGTACTTGGTCACAGTGCAGGGCGAACGGGTGATCAAGCGAGCGGTGATGGGGGTGCGGTTTGTGCCCTTGATGCCGGGTGGAGAGGTGGACTAGCGGTCCCAGGGCAGCTGGTAGTCGATGCCCATCTCGCGGGCTTCGGCGTAAAAGACGCGCTTGGTCTCCATGTACCAGTCCAGAGAGGTGTTCAGTCGATCGCTGCCATCGATGGTGGGGCCGATCTGTACACCCTGCATGTGCGAATCGATGGCATAGCTATACACCGGCTGGTAGAGCAGGACGGCCGGTACGTCGTCCACGAATAGGCGTTGAAAGCGATAGTAGAGATCGCGCCGCAACGCGATATCGGTGGTTGACCGCGCCGTTTCGATCAGGCGGTCAGCCTCGGGGTTGATATATCCGGCAAAGTTCAGCCCATCTTCGCTGACCTGGGTCGAGTGCCAGTAGATGTAGGGATCGGGATCCGGCGGTAGGCTCTCCCAGCCGCCGAGAATGGCGTCAAACTGCCCCAGACGCAGGCGGTCCTGAATCAGCTCTTCCCAAGGAACAACCTCAGGGTGCGCCACGATGCCCACCTGGGCCAGTTGGTCGCTGATGCGTTCGATCAGCGCAAGGCGGGCGGGGTCGCCCTCGTTGGTGGCCAGGGTAAACTCGAGCTGCAGCGCGCCACGGCTGCGAATCCCATCCTGATCAAGGTCCACCCAGCCAGCATCCTCCAGAATGGCACGAGCTCGTTGCGGATCGTGCTGGTAGGTAGGAGTGTCGGCGTCAAAGGCCCAGGATGTGGGAAGAACCGGGGTATCGAGCACGATGCCCTGGCCCAGGAGGATCTCGTCGACCATAGCTTGGCGATCAAGCGCCCACATGATGGCCTGGCGCACTGCGCGATCCTGAAACACGGCTCGGTCCAGGTTCAGGAACACGAGGGTATAGCCAGACAGTGGCGCCGAATAGAGCGTTAAGTCGTTATCCTGCCGGATAAACTCTAGGTGTTCCGGCAGTACGCGCGAGATGCCGGCGATCTGCCCGCGATTGTAGGCCTCATAGACGGCTGGCAGCGATGGGTAGAAGCGAAAGGTGATCCGCTCGAGGTAGGGGCCCTCGCTATCCTCGGCGCGGTAGTAATCGTGGTGGGGGATCAGCGAGAGACTGCGGGCACTAACTTGCTCGATCTTCCATGGGCCCGTGCCGATAGGAGCAGCGTTAAAGGTGGCGTTGGGAAGATCTCCCGCAGTGACGCCACCGAGGATATGAGCCGGCAGCATCCCGACCGTGGCATAGTCCAGAAACGGCGTAAAGGGCTCTCTCAACACAAACCGGACGGTATAGGCATCCAGCTTTTGGATGACGACGTCTCGCCACATCTCGGCCAGAAAGGTGGCGCCAGCATAGTCGGGATCCTGGATGGCGGTGAGGGTGTAGACGACATCATCGGCGGTAAAGGGGGCGCCGTCATGCCAGATGACGTCGCGTCGCAGGTAAAAGGTATAGATAGTCTCGTCGGGGGATATCTCCCAGCTCTGGGCCAGATCGGGAACGATGGTGCCGTCGGTCTCCGCGCGAACCAACCCTGTAAAGACCAACGAGACGACGTCTTGATCGACGGGGTTGGCATGGGAGAGGATCGGATTGATAGCGCGAGGATTGCCCGCCACGCCCTCGACATAGGTTCCGCCCTCGACGGGCACCTCGACGGTGGCAACCTGGTAGGAGATGTAGGCTACTCCCGCAACTAGGACGATGAGTCCCAGTAACGTAAGCAGGACTTGCGGGCGGCTGCGGGCCATGATGTTCCGCTTTCGATGGGCGCGCTGTCTACAGAATGACGCTGAGCAACGACATCACGAAAAAGACCGACGCCAACCCGATGGTGACGTGAAACATGGTCTTTTCGACGCCGCGCCGCGTGCGATGGATCGAGCTATCGCCGCCAAGCATGCGCCCGAGACCCGCTGTGCGGCTCTGGAGCACGATCAAGGCGATCAGCGCTACGGAGATAATGATCTGGACAGCGTTCAGATATGGGCGCACAGAAGACCTCCACAGCACATACTCCTAGACTGAGCGATTATAGCACTGGCCCCATCCACGAGCAAGAACGTCGCTGCGGCGGCGATCCAGCGCGTTGACGGCGAGGTAGGCTATAGCTATGCTCGACACGCGCTCCGTCTCGACATACACCCTGCGCCACACGCACGGCCATCAGCGGGACACGTGCTTTGGGCGGATCGGTACCGCTACGCCTGCTCTAGTGGAAGGGGCGTCGGTCTGATCCTGCGCGGCAAGCACGCGGGTGCCCAAGAGGCCCAGTGCCAGCGTGGCGATGCCTGTCACCGTAAAGGTGAGGGGTATGCCCATGCTGTCTCCCAAGATGCCGCTTAGCCAGGGGCCCGCAAACATGCCGATGGCGTACACGGCCTGGTGGAACCCCATGGCTGTTGACCGTTGGGCATCTGGGATCTGCTGGATCGACAAGCCCATTAGCGTGGGTGAGAGAATTCCCATGGAAAAGCCAACGCAGAGTTCGGAGGCGAATACCACGGGCAGGATGGGCGCCCAGGCCAACCCTCCAAAGCCGAGGGCCAGCGCCACGAAACCAGCAATGGCCAGCCAGCGGGTAGAGATTCGCTTGGCGAGCGTCGCGGTGGCCAGGTTGGCGGCCATGGTCACGCCAACGTTGAGGCTGACCAGCATCCCCACCATGGTGTCAGTGGCGCCCAGGCGCTGAGCCACGATGGGCGTAAAGCCAAAGGTGGAGGACCAGTTCGCGTATTGGGCCACCAGCGCCAAGAGAGATGGAACCAGCACCGCAGGCTGGAGTAGCAGCGATTTGACCTGGCCATAGTTCGGCGTGACCGAGGGGCGCCGAGTCTCGCGCGTCAGCAGAATACAGACAAAGGCGAGGCCGCCAGCGAGCGCGGCAAGGCGAAACGCCAGCGGATAGCCGCCGATGCTATTCCAGATGCCATTGGTGCCCGTGGCCAGCATTCGCCCCAGCGATCCGACCAGCGTCAGTAGGGCGGTGGCGCGAACGGCCTCGTCAGGGGGAAAGAGCCCGCTGAATGCGACGACCAGTAGCACCCAGGTGCCCGCCGAAAGGCCTGTGATTGCTCGGCCTACGGCCAGGCCCGTGATGGTGGAGGCCGACCCCATCACCAAGGCCCCCAGCGATACCAGGCCGATCCCCATGAGGATCAGTACGCGGCGCCGTCCCAGCCAGTCGGCGGTGATGCCCAGCGGCAGGCGGATCAACGCCTGCCAAAGGCCGTACATCGAGACCACCGTGCCCACCAGGGCCAGGCGATCCGTCTTGGTGGCGGCGTATGTGGGTAGGGTGGGGACGTATAGGTAGAGCGCAATCCAATAGAAAAAGACTGCAGCGGCAAAGAGGATAATGGACCGTCTGCGCTCGGAAGCGACATCAAGACTGGAGTTGGCCACGGACGACTCCCTCGGGTTGGCAGGATAGGTTCGACACGCTCGCACCATGGTACTGCCGCGACGACTATGACGCAAACAAGGGCAGCTGTTATCTTCGATGGGTGTACGGGGAGGGATGAGTGACCAAGCCTCAAGGGCTACTGATAGTGTACACGGGCGACGGCAAAGGCAAGACCACCGCGGCGCTGGGGATGGTGCTGCGCGCTTGGGGACGGGGTATGCGCGTCTGCGTGCTGCAGTTTCTAAAGGACGAGCGGGGCCGCTGGGGCGAGGTGCTGGCTGCCGAAAAGCTTGGCATCGCCTGGCACACCCTGGGAACAGGCTTTGTCTGGGAACCCGACCAGGATGCTGAAGCGCGGGTTCGCTCCCAGGAGGCGTGGCGTCTGGCTCAGGCGGCCATTGAAAGTGGCGACTATGACCTGGTGGTGCTGGACGAGTTCACCTATCCCCTGCGCTTTGGCTGGGTGGATATCAACGAGGTGCTGACCTGGCTAGCACATGAGCGTCCCTCTGGTGTGCATGTGGTCATCACGGGGCGGCAAGCACCCGACGCGCTCATCGACCAAGCTGACCTGGTGACCGAGATGCGGAATATTAAGCATCCTTTCGATGCGGGGCTGGCGGGGCAGAAAGGGATCGAGTACTAGCCCAGCAACGTGCGGTGGCAAGACGAATTCTTGACCAAGAGCCGTAGGAATGGTATAGTCGGACTGTAACAATCGCATAGATCGCTGGGGGAGCCCTCACTGGGCTGAGAGGATGGAGTCACCCGTCGACCCCTGGAACCTGACCTGGGTCATGCCAGCGTAGGGAAGCGCCGAATCGAGCTTTCGCAAGCGCCGCTGGTTCAATCCATGCGGCGCGTTTTGCTTGAGGAGCCAAGATGATCAACGCCTGCGTTCTGGCGAACGGCGAGTATCGGCATCCCGAGCGCTTGATGCACGTCGTTCGGAAGGCTGACGTGCTCATCGCCGCCGATGGCGGCGCCAACTGGCTGGCGACGCAGGGGTTGGTTCCGAATGTCCTGGTAGGCGATATGGACTCGGTAACCGATCAGGCACGAGCGGCCATCGAGAGGCAGGGAGGTCGCCTGGTCACGGCGCCACGCGCCAAGGATGAGACCGACCTCGAGCTGGCACTGTTGGAGGCGGTGGATATGGGCGCGCAGCAGATCACCGTGCTGGGGGCCTTGGGGGGACGCATCGACCACGCGTTGGCGAATGTGTATCTACTAGCGCTTCCAGCGCTACGCGGCCTTGATGTGCACCTTTACGATGGGACCACCTACCTGTGGCTGACCGAAAGTCGGACGCGGGTGTACGGCGAGCCTGAAGACCTGGTCTCGCTTATCCCCCTCGGAGGCGATGTGCAGGGCGTCCATACTAGCGGGTTGGCCTACCCCTTGCGCGGGGAGACGCTGTACGTGGGGCCAGCCAGAGGTGTGAGCAATGTCATGACTGAGACAGAGGCGAAGATCGAGGTGGCGGCGGGGCTGCTGTTGGTGGCCCACACGCCAGCTAGCAACCTGGAGCTAGGATAGCGATGCGCAACCCATTTACCGATCCGACCATAGCCGAGACATACGAGAGCTGGTACACCACGTCTCTAGGCCAAGCCGTGGCCCAGGCCGAAAAGGCCGCGCTGCTGGGCCTGGCAGAGTTGCGCTCTGGGGAAACGGCCCTTGATGTGGGTTGTGGCACAGGCCACTTTACCCAGATGCTGGCCGAGGCGGGCGCCCAGGCCACGGGATGCGATGTCTCTGAAGCCATGCTCCAACAGGCTGCTCGCACCCGACAGGAGCTGCGCTGGCAGCTGGCCGATGCGCGCGAGCTGCCCTATGCCGATGCCACCTGGGATCTGGTGCTCTCGGTGACCATGCTCGAGTTCGTGGAAGAGCCCGCCCGTGCGCTGGACGAGATGTGGCGGGTTCTGGCACCAGGTGGACGGTTGGTGGTGGCGGTGCTCCAGGTGGATACCCCCTGGCACGCCCTCTACACGCGCCAGGCCCAGCAGGGCCCATCGCCGTTCGCTATGGCTCACTTTTACGGGCGGGACGAGCTGGGTGCCTACCTGCAAGAGTACGGCAAACCACACCTTACAACGGCTGTTCACTTTTCCCCCGATGGGCGGCCTCCTCGCTGTCTTGCGCTGGTAGAGTCTTGGGGGCGGCTGACGAGGCCGAGCCAAGCTGCCATGCTGGTAGGGAGGGTGAGCAAATGAACAGCATCTCTTCGCAGGTGAGCATCTATGGGCTGGGAGGGACCGACACCTCTGCGGTGGTGCGGGCGTTTGTGCAACGACTGGAGGGCCGTGACGTGGCTTTCGAGATCGGCCCGATGAGCACCGTCGTGTGGGGCTCAGAGGCCGAGGTGTGGGCGGCTCTGCGGCAGGGATACACGGCCGCCTCTGAGCTGGGCGCGGTGGTGATGAACGTCACATTCTCCAACGCCTGCCCGCTGCCCACGCCAGAGGAGAGCGGTGATGGAACGGATGACTGAACGCGCGAGCTCCAAGTCCCAACGGAGGGGACGCGAGCTACTGGCCGCCTATGGGCCAGCGGCGAGCCTGGTGCTGGCGCTGGTGGTGCTATGGCAGTTGGCCGTACAGATATGGCAGATCCAGCCCTGGCTATTGCCGTCGCCGTTGGCCATCTTGGTGGCGGGGTGGGACGCCCGCGGGCTCCTGGCCGACCATGTGCTGCAGACGGGATTGGAGACGCTGCTGGGGTTCGGCCTGGCGCTGGCCGTGGGGGTGGGGCTAGCCTTGGCGCTGGACGCCTCCGCATGGATCCGCAAGGCACTTTACCCACTCTTGGTGGTCTCGCAGACCGTACCCGTAGTGGCCATCGCGCCCCTGCTGATCATCTGGTTCGGCTATGGCATCTGGCCCAAGGTGCTGGTGGTGGGGCTGGTCTGCTTCTTTCCCATCGTTGTGAGCACCCTAGATGGCCTCCGCTCGGCTGATCCAGACCTGATCGCTCTGGTTCGGACCATGGGCGCCAGCCCTGGTCAGGTCTTTGCCAAGGTGCGTTGGCCGGGAGCGCTGCCAGGGCTCTTTTCGGGCATCAAGATCGGGATCACGTACAGCGTGGTGGGCGCTATCATCGGAGAGTGGGTAGGCGCCAGCCGAGGCCTGGGTGTGTTCATGATTCGAGCCACCAACGCCTTTCGTACCGATTGGGTGTTTGCGAGCATCTTGGTGGTAGCGCTACTGAGCCTGGCTCTGTTTGCCATCGTGCAGGCGACCGAACGCGTAGTGTTACGCTGGTACTATGCGGTGCGGCCAGAGCGATGGGAGGAGCTGGGCTGACCATGGTTAGGGGAGGTTGAGATGCGTAACGTAAGGGTTCTGGTAGGTCTTCTAGTAGTTCTGTTGGCACTTGGCCTGACGGGATGTCGCCAGGGAGGCGCGTTGACCGCTGCTACCTTGTCGTTGGATTGGGTTCCCAATACCAACCATACGGGCTTTTACGTGGCCCTGGAAAAGGGGTGGTATGAGGAAGAGGGCATCGATCTCACTATCGAGATCCCCGCGGATCCCTCCGCCGCCCTCAAACAGGTGGCGGCAGGCAATACCGAGTTCGGCGTCAGCTTTCAGGAGGAGTTGACCATCGCGCGGGCGACGGGGATCCCCGTCGTGTCCATCGCGGCGATCATCCAGCACAACACGTCCGCCTTTGCCGCTCTGGCCGAGTCGGGGGTCGCATCGGCCGCCGACTTTGAGGGCCTGCGCTATGCCTCTTACGGGCTGCCCATCGAGCGACCCATTCTGCAGGTCTTGATGGCTTGTGAGGGCGCCGATGTCGAGCAGCTCAGCTTTATCGACGTAGGTTTTGACGCGTTTCCCGCTCTGCTGGCGGAACGGGTGGATGTGGCCTGGATCTTTCTCGGCTGGGACGGCGTCCAGGCCGAGCTCAAGGGGTACGACCTAGTCACCGTGCCCCTGTACGGTAGCTGCGTGCCCGATTACTATACCCCTGTGGTGGTGGCGGGCGAGTCGACCTTGAACACCAAGGGTGAGATGACCCGCGCCTTTTTGCGGGCGACACGGCGAGGCTACGAGTATGCCGCCGAGCATCCCGACGAGGCGGCCGACATCCTGCTCCAGCACTCGCCCGAGAGCGACCCCGATCTCGTCCGTGCCAGCCAGCGGTGGCTGAGCCCTCGCTATCAGGATGATGCGCCAGTGTGGGGAGTGCAGGATCCCGAGGTATGGCAGGTGTTCACCGCGTTCATGCAGCAGCATGACTTGTTGGATGGGCCCGTTGTGGCCGACGAGGCGTTTACCAACGCCTATCTACCCGAGTAGGTGATCATGAACGCGATAGCGCCCGTCGAGGTACGTGGCATCGCCAAGAGCTTTCGAGTGGACGGGCGCGTCGTTGAGGCGCTGCACGACACGTCGCTGGTTGCAGAGGTGGGCCAGTTCGTCTCCTTGATCGGCCCCAGCGGCTGTGGCAAGAGCACGCTGCTGAACATCATCAGCGGCCTCATGAGACCTGATGCGGGCGAGGTGCTGCTCTATGGCAGCCCCGAGAACGATAGATTGGGAAGGGTGGCCTATATGCCGCAAAAGGATCTCCTCTTGCCGTGGCGCACCCTCTTGGAGAACTTGCTGCTGGGCCCCGAGATTCGCGGCCGCGACTTGGCAGAGGCGCGGGCGGAAGCGCTGGACCTGATGGCGCGCTTTGGGCTGTCTGGCTTTGAGGATAGCCTACCTGGCAGACTCTCGGGCGGGATGCGCCAACGGGCGGCGCTCTTGCGGACGCTCATGTGCCACCAGGACGTGATCTTGCTGGACGAGCCGCTGGGAGCGCTGGACGCGCTAACCCGCCGCGAGATGCGTAGCTGGCTGCTGGACGTCTGGCAAAGCTTTCGCAAGACCGTCATCCTGGTGACCCACGATATCGAAGAGGCGATCTATCTCTCCGATCGAGTCTATGTGATGTCCTCTCGCCCTGGCACCATCACGCTGGACCTCGACGTCGATCTTTCCAGGCCACGAACGGGGGAGATGATCCAAGAGCCCCAGTTCCTGGGGTACCAGCGCAGCCTGCTAGAGAGCTTGGGGGTCTAGATGCGGGTCGGTGACGACGTTCTGATCACCAAGAGCGATGAGCAAGACCAGGAACTAGCCGCCTACGAGGGGCGTGTGGTTCACCGCGATCATCGTGGGGTGGTGGTAGAATGCACGTGGTCGTTGGGCAGGGCGGTTGATGTCGGGCCGTTTGTGCTGCTACCAGGCGATAGGCTTTTCGAGTACTATTACCATGATGCGTGGTTCAATGTGTTCAAGGTGTGCGATGGCGCTGGTCGGCTCAAGGGATGGTACTGCAACGTCACCATGCCCGCCGAGATCGATCAGGCGTGCATCCGTTGGCGCGACCTCAAGCTCGATTACATCGTCGGGGGCGATGGCCAGACGCTGGTCGCCGATGAAGACGAATTCGAGGCGATGAACCCGAGCGAAGAGATGCGACGGCGGGCCAACGAGGCGCTAAAGACGATGCGGCGTTGGGCATCGTTGGGGCAGGGACCGTTTTCGCGCGAAGGCTGCTGAACGATGAGTAGAGGTGAGGCGGTGAGCGAGTCCCCGCGCGGGCAGGGCGAGCGCCACGCGCTGGTTCTGCGGATCCCCAGGCAGCAGGAGGTGTCCATCGAGGACGCTTATCTCGGCCTGGCAGGCCTGACCAAGCCCGTCACCAGTTATCACATCACCTTGGTGGGGCCCTTTCACTTTCGTAGGCCCTTTGCCGAGGAACTGGAAGAGATCCTCGCTTCTGCCTGTTCTCGGTGGGAACCGTTTGACGTGCGCGTGCGGGGTCTGGGGGCTTTTGAGCATCCTGGCGATCATCTGGTCTATCTGGGTGTGGCCAATGAGGAGCAAGTGGTAGCCCTGCGCGGGTTCCTGCTCAAGCAGCTGCTCCCCCACCTAACGCCCGAAAACGATCGGGTGGCCCAGTTCACTCTAGCCAGCTACCATCCTCATGTGACGCTCGGTCTGGGCCTGAGCGACGCAGAGCTTCAGAGCATCCTGGGTACGGCGCAGCGCCGAGCGGTGGATCTCTTGTTTCGGGCAGACTGCGTCTGGCTCATGGCTCAAGTCGGGTCGGCGCCCTGGCGGTATGTGCGATCCTTTCCGCTGGGGGGAGATGGCTCGGCGCCCTGTCAGGATGATCACCACTAGCGCGGCGGCCACGGTTCCTTGACACCTGTGTGTCGATGTGCGATACTCGCGCAAGCCTCGGAACGTTGAGGCAACGTGCTGTAAGAGTCGTAGGGGGTCGTCAGGCCAAAGGGGGCTTGGCAGCACACAGATTCGGAGACGTCCGTGACGCCCATTCTCACGGAGAGCGATTTCGAGATCATCACCAAGAGCCCTGAACAGACGTTGGCCGTCGGCCGACGTCTGGGCGAGCTGCTGAGGCCTGGTGATGTGGTCTGTTTGCAGGG